>Ga0307377_10008331_pt1 | contig 10532 bp, 13 predicted proteins | sample TR3MG_FD_202535 | JGI IMG/M metagenome (GOLD analysis project Ga0307377, IMG submission 202535) | Soil microbial communities from Risofladan, Vaasa, Finland - TR-3 | ecosystem: Environmental > Terrestrial > Soil > Coastal area > Acid sulfate soil | place: Finland: Risofladan, Vaasa | collected... | reverse complement strand
TGGTACAGGACGGCACTCAGATCCTCGACTGTGTGATGGATGTGGACTGCGAGAACGCTTGCGTCTACAGCCCGGCGATCCACACCGACTGCGTGATCGCGGGCAACTACCTGCACAACCGACAGGCAGGCGACCACGCCGTCGAGTTCGCGGATGCAGCCACCGGGTTCATCATCGACAACCGGCTGGCCGGTGACACCAGCGGGGCGATCCTCGATCCAGGTTCATGTCGCTGCGCGGGCAACATCGAGACGACGGCTATCGACTCGCCGGGATATTCGACGCCTGTGGCCATCGTGGACAACGCGGCCAACATCCTGGGCGCGAACAGCGCCGACAACACGTTTGACTCCACTGCCGTGGTCGCCAATGCAAACGGGTCAATCATCGAGCGGGTGGAGCAGGTGCAAGCCACTCAGGAGCGGTGTATCGTCAAGGCGGATGGCGCGGTGCTGGGCGCCGCGGACGACCTGTTCACCATCACCGGCGGACCGATCATGGTGACCAATCTCGTTGGCATCGTGACGACCCAGATCGGCGCCGGCCTATCGACCTGTCAGATCGTCGAGGCGGTGACCGCGCCGGCAGGCAACGTGAACCTGTCCACGGCGGTGGACATCGACGGCGACCTGGTAGGTGGGTCCTATACCTTCACTGCCGTGGCGCTGCCTGTTTTGACTCCGACCCCGGCGGGCGCGTTGCCGCTCGTGCCGGAGGTCAAGTGGTTATGTCCCATCGGGACCATCAACGCAACGACCAGTGCGGCGCGGGATGGGGTCATCGCTTGGTACATTACCTATAAGCCCCTATCACCGGCATCCGTCGTCGTGGCAGCATAGGAGGAATGAAATGAGCGTACTTACAAAGTCAGTTCACGACGCCTATATCCTCTACGATGCGGAACACACGCACCGCTGGTACGACGCCTGGGGTCCGGGCGTGACCAAGTATGTCCAAGACATGCAGGGCATCCCGGTGGACAACACCACCCGCGCGCCAACGCAGTTCGTGATCACCCTCGTGGGTGCCTCGACGGTGGTCCCGACGGATGTGGGCGGTGGGGCCATCCTCCTCACCACGGCTGGCGCCGATAATGATGGCGTCAAGATGCAACTGGGCGGAGTGGCAGGGGAGAGCGTCGGCTTCTTGGGAGCATATCCCACGTACTTCGGCGTACAGTTCCAGGCCAGCGTGGTAACGCAAGCAGATTTCCTGTTCGGAGTCTGCGTGACTGACACCACGTGCCTCGACGGCGTGGACACGGGCATGTATTTCCGCAACATCGACGCCTCGGCCCTGCTCTACTTTGTGACCGAGAAGGACACGGTAGAGAGTCAGACGGCAGTAGCGACGCTGGCTGTTGCTACGCCGATCACCTGCGAATGGTACTTCGATGGGGCGACTGTCTATGCCTACATCAACGGGGCGCAGGTGTGCAGCGTGGCGGCGACAGACGCGACGTTCCCGAATGACGAGCTGATGCGCCTGACGATGGAGTTCCTGACGGGCGACAACGCGGCCATCACCTGTACCATCAACTGGATCAGACTGATCCAGGTGCGCCGGTAAGCTATCGGGGCGGATGCCCGTGGTCCGCCCCCACCTTAGGAGACGAACATGGCACTACGAGTAGACGACGTTGCAGAAGTCATCCTGCCCATCGACACAGCGGCCTACGCTGCCGCCGACCTGATGTCCCTGGCGACGGAGGTGGAGCGCGTGTGCGTGCAGAACCACCCGTCCTACCTCGTCAGCCTGACCTTGCTCGACTACGACGACCAGGGCGGGGATATCGATCTGCTGGTCTTTCGCAGCTACCCTGGCGTGTTGGGCACCGTGAACCTGCCGGTGGCCCTTACGGCTGCAGCGTGTGAGGAGATCCTGTGCTGCGTGTTGGTGAGGGCGGCTGACTACATCGACCTCGGCGCGCAGCGGCTCGCGCAACCCGAGTTCTACGCGCGCAAGGTGAGGCCACAGGACGGGCAGACGTCGCTCTGGGTGGCGGCGGTGTGCCGGACCGGGCAGGTCACGTATCCTACCGGGCGGCTGCTGCTCAAGGTCGGCACGGTCAAGGAAGAGTAGGGACAAGGACTATTAGGGGAACTGCGAGATGAACCAGACGATTCGCAATCTGCTGTTGCTCTACCCGTGTGGGCGGCCTTACTACAAAAAGGTGCTGAGCTACGCCCCCACCGCCTACTGGCCGCTGTGGGAACCCAGCGGATACATGGCAAAGTCCCTAGTCGTCAATGATGTAGCTGCAGAGAACCTGCTCAGCTACGGGGGCTTTGAGACAGATAGTGCAAGTCATGGTCTGACTTTTGCAGGCTGGCAGCAGCGGGTAGGCACGGGTGCTATTGCAGACGAAGGCGTCCTAGTCCACAGTGGAAGCCATGCGGCGAAGCTCACACGCGGGACCGATGACAACACGTGGATCTACGAAGACGTGAAGGTCGTGCCTGGTGACAGCCTGTCCTTGAGCTTTTGGGCGCGCGGGGATGGATCGGTTAGCGGTCGCTATGCCGCGTACGACCGAACCAACAGCGCTTGGATTATTGGCTTTACTACAACTGGCGTGACCGGCGCAGCCTATGCGGAGGTCACAGACACCGTGATCGTTCCGGCAACGTGTGGCGTGATACGCCTTTACCTTGCCGTATCTACATCGGCGGGGGATGTCTACTTCGATGACGTGAGCCTGGACGGGCAGGGCGTGCTAGATGGTGCGTATCCTCCCAGTGGTGCGACCCTGGGGCAGCCGGGCATCGGCGATGGGCATACGTCAGCACAGTTCACGGGTGTTGCAACTTCTGTCTACATTGGCTCCAACCGCTTTGACGCGGTATGGAATGGGGACAAGGGATCTGCTATTGCGTGGGGCAGAATGTCTGCTGCACAGTGGGCGGATGTAGCAGAGTATCGCTACCTTTTCCACGCCAAGAGTGCGAACGATGCCAACTATTACGTCGCCTTTGGCAAGGCGAGCGTGGCTAACCGTCTTTCCTGGCGTCGCAAAGTAGGGCTGGGGCTTGACACGAACGAGCAGACCTACACCTTCGGTGCTGCACCTGGGGGGTGGGTATGTATGGGCTACGTGTGGGACATCACGGTGCCAAACCTGCGTGGCTACCTCTACGCGCCAGATGACCTCGCCTTTACAGAAGTGTTCGACATCGCTGGCGCGGACATGAACGCTTGGGGGACGCATCCGGTGAACGACATCAACACTGTGCTGATGGCCGGATCGACAGAAGCACAGGAGTGGACTGGTTGGGGCGCACATGTAGCCTACTGGGCTGGTCAAGCGTTCACTGCAGTGCAGATGCAGCAATTGATGGATGTGTAGTTCGCCTAATCAGACTTGGGCACATAGGAGCACGGCATAGATAGCACAGTAATGGAGCAATGTCAATGTATGTGACTATCGCGGAACTGCGCGACTACCTCGACCTCCACGACACCGACACCTACGTGCCGGCGTTCGGGGCCGACACGCTGACCCTGGCGAGCACCAACTTCCGCAACACGCTCAAGACGGGGACAGAAGTCACGGTGGCATCGTCCACAGCCGACCCGCCCGCGCCGCTGGTCGAAGGGACGGTCTACTATGTCATCCTCGGCGCCGACCAGGTGATCCAGCTTGCCGCCACGAGCGCCCTGGCTGCTGTACCCACGCCCATCGTCCTGACCGACGACGGGACGGGGACGCATAGCATCACCCGAGAGGACGCGGACACGGCGCTGCTCACCGACGCCATCAGCGCGGCGCAGACCTATATCGAGTCGCAGACGAACCGCGTCTTCGAGGCGACGGTGGCGACCCGCTACTACGAGCGGTCCGCGCTGGACGACGACGACTCGACGCTGCTGGACGTGTTCGATGGTGACCTCCTGACCGTGACCACGCTGGCCAACGGCGACGGCAAGGGGACCGATACCTACATCTCGGCATTTGGGGCCGACACGTTGACGTTGGCCACTGCCAGTCTCTACAGCACGCTGCAGACAGGTACGCCGGCGACCGTGGCGTCGACGACTAACGACCCACCTGCCCCGTTGGTCGAGGGGACGATGTACTATGTCATTCTCACCGCATCTCCGGTGATCCAGCTCGCCACGACCAGCGCCCTTGCCATCGCAGGCACGGCGATCACCTTGACCGATGATGGCACGGGCACGCACAGCATCACATTCGGGGGGACGCTGATCTCGAACACGAATTACTGGCTGCAGCCGCGCAACCTGGGACCGCCCTATCACGGGATCCAGCTCAAGCGCAACACCGGCGTGTACTGGGAATGGGACACGGACTACTGGGTGAGCGTGACCGGGACGTGGGGCTATAGCACTACAGCGCCGGGTGATATCAAGATGGCGTGTCTGCACCTGGCGGCGTTCTACTACAGGAAGGCAAGCGCGCAAGTGTTCGACGTGACTGCCATTCCCGACGCCGGCGTGATCACCATCCCGCAGGGCATCCCGGCGACGGTGGGGCGCATCATCAACAGGTACAAGAGGTACTTGTGACCACCTACCGCAGCTTTGTGGACGGACTCGAGGCGCTGGTCGTCACCGGCGTGGTGCGGCGCTACACTAGCGGCCCGCCTGCTGGGGCGCCAGGCGTCGCCGACACCCCGGCACAATACGTGCGCTACCCGGGCGGCGAGGAGCGTGCGCTGGTATTCGGCGAAGGGGGCGGTGTTGGAACGCTCCGCGCTGAACTGGTGGTGCTGGTCGAACCGGTGGCGCAGAGCACGCAACCACGAAACTTCGACCTGACGGTGGACATGATGGACAACCTGGCGGCGGCGCTACGCGGGGCACCATGCTCGATTGGGGGCAAGTTGAGCTGGTCAGTGCGCCAAGTCATCGACACGGTGGCAGGCACGGACTACTGGGCTGTTTTGGCGTCGGTAGAGGGGCACTGATAACGCATCCCGAAAGGAGAGCGGATGAGGCCGATCATCAGGCGGTTCGTCGACGTCGTGGCAAGCACTTTACCAATCGCAGAGCCGATCTACGAGTTCGGCAGCTACCGGGTGAAGGGGCAGGAGGAACTGGCCGACCTGCGCCCGTTCTTTCCCGGCAAGGAGTACGTCGGCTGTGACATGCGGCCGGGCCTGGGGGTGGACTGCATACTCGACCTGCACGACATCGACCTGCCGGAGGAAGCGGCGGGCACGGTGCTGTGCCTGGAGACGCTGGAACACGTCGAGTTTTGCCATCAGGCGGTTGCGGAGATGCACCGCATCCTGAAGCCGGGCGGGATCTGTGTGCTGTCGTCAGCGATGGCCTTCCCGATTCACGAGTACCCGCAGGATTACTGGCGGTTCACGCCCGCGGGATTCGGAAGCCTACTCAGGCCATTCGAGACGCGGTACATCGGTTACATCGGAAATGAGCATTTCCCGCACACTATCCTCGGGCTCGGTGCCAAGGGAAACGTGGACTGGGGGCCGTTCCGAGCAGCATGGAACAGTAGATAGAGAAGGAGACAGAACGCATGAAAATAGCAGTCTGTACGCCAAGGTGTGGCCCGCCGTCGTGGCACTATCACGACAGCATGGTGGTCTGGCAAATCTACCACTACGGAAAGCACCCAGACATCGGGACGATTCACATGCACCCATCACGCGAGCTGCCCATCGACGTGGCGCGGACCCTGCTCGTCGAGCAGTTCCTGAAGACCAGCGCAGATTATATGTGGCTCCTCGACCAGGATGCGAAGTGGCTACCCGAGACGCTGGACCGCCTGTTGTCCCGCGACCTGCCCATCGTGGGCGCGCTGGAGATGATGCGCTTGCCGCAATGCCCGTATCCGATGGCGCTGGCAGAGCAGAACGCCACGGGCGCATTCCGCGTCCAGGCGGCGGAAATCTACGCCTTCATCGGCCAGCACCACGACTATACGTCGAACGAGCCGGCAATTCTGGATCCGCCGCCAGAGGGGTCGCTGCTGATGACGGGCTTCACCGGCTGTCATTGCCTACTCATCCGGCGTGACGTGCTGGAGCAGATGGAGAGCCCGTGGTTCAAGGGCTATGCGCCCGGCGGCGAGGACCAATACTTCTGTGCGAAGGCGGCGGCGCTGGGCATCCCGACACACGTCGACCTATCTGTCCTCGTGGGCCACGCCACGACCGATCGCGTCGTCGGCGCGTTCGACTTTATGGCCGGCTATCACTTTTTGGATGCGCTGGATGAGAGCAAGGTGCAGGGGGACGGCGAGCTGGTGGAGTGGCATGATGAGGATGCTTAACGTCGGCGGCGGACCGATCCCCGTTCCCGCACAGTACGCGGGATGGGACGTGGATCTGCTCGACATCGATCCGGCAGTGGGGCCAGACATCCTGCTCGACGCGCGCGAGATGAACACGCTGCCGTCCGCGCAATACGATGCCGTGTACGCCAGCCACGTACTGGAACACTTTGCCGAGCACGAGGTGGCCGTGGTGCTGCGCGGGTTCTACCACGTTCTGACGGCAGACGGGTTCGCCGACGTGCGCGTGCCGGATGTTATGGCGGTGATCGACGCCGTGCTGCGGAACGGGTTGGAGCTGGACTCGGGACTCTACCAGTCGCCAGCCGGCCCGATCCGCGTGGGCGACGCGCTGTGGGGCTTTCAGGCGCAGATCGCCAAGAGCGGACAGCCTCACTACGCGCACCGCTGGGGCTTCAGTCGCAACACGCTGGGCCGGGCGCTGAAGCAAGCCGGGTTCGAGTACATCCTGCTCAGGGGAGGACACTATGAAGTGCGGGCCGTCGCCTTCAAGCATGAACCCGACCAAGAGAGGATAGACGTCCTGGGAGTGAAGACACATGAAAAGTGAGCAGCGACCGATTTACCGGGTACTCCATACGGTGGTATTGAGCAGCGACAGGCAAATCTATCTGCCTGGCGCAATCGTGGACCTGTCGCACCTGTCGCCGGAAGCGCGGCGGCAATTCGTTGCGAAGGGCCTTTTTGAAACGGCAGACGGCGAGCCGGCGAACATACCGGCCAACGAACCGCTGCCGTGCAAGAATTGTCCATAGGGAGGCAATAAATGGCTTTACCAGCAGGCGTTTCAGCATGTAGCATGTGTGTCGAATTGATGACCAGCACGACGTGGGTCGACTACAGTGACCACCTGAGCGTCATCGACCCGCCGGTTCAGACGCGCCCCACGGGCGAGGCATATGTCTTCGGCGAGGACACGGCGGTGATTGGCGTCGGCAAGCGGGGGCCAATGGACGTAAACGTGCGCGGCGTGTGGGTGGCCGGATCGACAACGGCGTCAGGGTTCTACACCGTCTACCAGGAGTTCACGGCGGCCTGCGGCGATATGGTCGCCCTGCGCTGGGGACCGATGGGATGCACGTCGGGCCAGGACGTGTTCTACACGAGCACGACCAAGAGCGAGGTCACCAGCCTGACCTTCCCCGGCGGCGATGCGGGCAGCGCGGACATCATCATGTTCGAGTTCATCGTCCACACGCCCGACGTAACGCATGCCACGGTGGCATAAAGGAGATCCGCGATGAGAAGGAACCAGTTTGTAGTGTCGGCTGAGTCCGTTCAGGGGGAGGCCAAGGCCGAGGTCACGTTCAAGGCGCTGAAGGTGCGGGAGGTCGGAGAATACCGCAGCACCGGGATGACCGACCGCGACCTACTGAGAGAGCACGTCTTGTCGTGGAAGGGCATCGTGGATGACGATGGCCATGCCTTGCCATCCCCGGCGGATGAGCCGGAGATCCTGGGCGAGTTGTACATCCACGAGCAACAGGAGCTCGCGCGCCTGCTCTTTGCGGGACCAGACGGCGAGTCGGCAAAAAACTGATTCAGGCGCTCGTCAAGCATATGTGGTTGACGGGCGGGCACTACCCCGACTGGATCGTGGATGATGTGGCGATGATGCGCGACTGTGCGCGCTACCACTGCCTGCCTTCTGAGCTTGAGGAAGAGGACTGGCATATACTTGCGCGCCACAGGGCCATCGAGGTGGCTGAGGGACAGTACCGGGCGGCAGAGGCCAAGTCGATTTCGAGAGGACGGCGATAGTGCCATCATCTGAATACAACGTCAACATCACCATCACGACAAAAGACAAGACAAGCGCGGCGGCGGGCAAGGCCGAGAAGAGCCTGCTCACGCTGGCCAATGCCGCAAAAATGGTGGCTATGGCGTATGCCGCGTTGCGAACGGCACAGAAAGCGCTCGCGTTCGTCAAGCTGGGCGCACAGGCCCAGGCAGCAGAGCACAGCTTCAATGCCTTTGCGGGCGGGGTGGAGCAGGCGACTAAATATCTCGATGCCTTCGATCGTGGCACGGATGGCGTGATTCCGCGCATGGAGGCAATGACGGCCGCCACCAAGATGCTCTCGATGGGCTTGGTGACGAATGCCGCCGAAATGGAGCTGATGGTCGCCATCGCCGTCAAGCTGGGCAACAAGACGCTGGATGCAGGGCAGCGCCTGATGGACTTTGCCCTGCTGTTGGGCAACCAGGCCACGCGGCGGCTGGACAACTTCGGCTTGTCGGTCGGGGCAACACAGAAGCGGATTGAGGAACTACAGGCCGCCAGTGTCAACATGACCCGTGAGGAAGCCTTCAAGATCGCCGTCATGGAACTGGGCACAGTGGCACTGGCTAAACTGGGTGACACGTCCGGGCTGACGGCGACCAAGATCGGTCAGCTAGAAAAGGCATTCAAGGATGCCAAGGTCGAGCTGGCTATATTCGTAGCGGATGCTGCCTTGGCGGGCATTGAGGTAGACAAACTAGCGCAGATCATTCATACCGTACCAGAAGCGCTTTTGGTGTGGATCAAGATTGGGACCATCTTGCACGAAGTCCAACAGGGGAACATCAAGGGCGCCTCCGAGATGGCCGCTGCATTGCAGGATTCGGCCTATCGGGCAGTTAATGCACTGGAAGGATTACAGTACGTTGAGGGTGCGGGTTGGTTACGTCCCGAGATCGTGCAGGCGATGCACGATCGCGGTGCCGCGCTGAATGAATATATAGCGGAGATAGATCGTCAGGTCAACGCATACGACGGGCTAGCGGAAAAAGCCGGGCTGATCACGGCGACAGAAGAGGAACTCGCCGCTGCTCAAAAGCTGGTGGACGAGAACCAACGCGTGGCGGAGGCAACATTCGAGCAGCGCATCTGGCTGCTGGAGCGTGAGGGCCAACAGGCAAGAGACGCTGCGCTGGCAGCGCAGAACCACGCGCAGGCGCTACAGGCTGAAATGGCGGCGGCCTACAATGCCAGCCTTGCCCTGATGGATCTGGCGGCATCTTATAGCTCCTATCTCGGACAAGTCGCTATGTCAGGTGCCGACTATGCTGGCAGCATGGCCGAGATCGAGGCGCAGTACCAGAAGACGATAGAGGGCATCACGGCTGGCGGCGGCGGTGCCGGTGGCGGTGCAGCGGCGGCGGCACGCGAGTTCGACAAGGCCGACATCGAGCGCGGGTTGAAGATCAAGGAACTACAGCTCAAGGAGCTGGAGGCAGAGCGGGCCGGGTGGGAGGCGGAGAGAGAGACAACCGAACCCGTGTTCTGGTACGAACTGGCCCGCGCGGACCGCAAATGGTTGATGGACCACGGCAAGACACTGGAAGACCTGGCGCTGAAGCGTGAGGAGACGGTCGACGAAGTGACCGAACTCGAACGCGCACAGATGGATGACCGGGTAGAGGATCTGAAGAACGAGATCGCCGAAACCGCGCGCATTCTCAAGCAGGGCCATTGGGACCAGAGCCAGATTCGCATCGGCGCCGCACAACGCGACACGGCGGCGTTGCTGGCAGAGGCGCAAACGCGACGGGACGCACAGATCGCCGCGCTGGAGAAGTCACAGGCACGGGAAGAGGAGATGAACCGCCAGAGCCTGGGGCGCATCAAGCTGGCGGCATTCGATCACTGGCTGTCTATGCAGGAAGACACGGATACCTGGACACAGGCCCAATGGGATGCGGTAGAGAAGATGCGGCTGAACATCATGACCGAGTACGGGCTGCTGACGCCGGCACTGTTGGCCGAGACGATCAAGTGGCAGCAAGGATTCGACAGCATGTTCCTGGCCGCGACTACCGGCGCGAAGGCAGCCGTGAGTGAGATACAGCGGGTGATTGACAAGTTGCTTGAGATACCTGCCGAGAAGCGAATCAAGATCATCACCGAGATCATCAAGGAAGAACGACCCGGCATCACTGTCCCAGAGATCACCCGGCAGCACGGCGGCCCGGTCAAGGCGGGGATGCCCTATATCGTCGGCGAACCCAATGGGGAACTGTTCGTTCCGCAGACGAGCGGCTACATCATTCCCCACGTCGAGACACAGCGCATCATCAACAGCAACAACCAGCAGACCTACAACTTCCCCGACGCCCGCGCGATGGCCTACTTGGGGATGCAAGAGCGGGTGCGGGCACGGCAGGGCTTTGCCGTAGCCAGCGGAATGTGAGGATATAGATGGCAGTTACTTTCTCGCTGACCTCCACCGGCCTGACCACGATCGACTTTACATCGGCCACCGACTTT
>Ga0307377_10008330_pt1 | contig 10533 bp, 13 predicted proteins | sample TR3MG_FD_202535 | JGI IMG/M metagenome (GOLD analysis project Ga0307377, IMG submission 202535) | Soil microbial communities from Risofladan, Vaasa, Finland - TR-3 | ecosystem: Environmental > Terrestrial > Soil > Coastal area > Acid sulfate soil | place: Finland: Risofladan, Vaasa | collected... | reverse complement strand
CGAGATCGTGGCGTGGGCGGTGCGCAAGCACCTCGACTACGTCTCCAGCTTCCGCTTCCAGTCGCGGACGGGGATCGACGACCTCAACGAGCAGATCGAGGCCCTGATGAAGACGTGGGGCCGCAAGAGCCAGTGCGACGTGGCCCGCCGGCACGGCCTGGCCCGCATGATCCGCCTGGCCGAGGCCCGGGCCGTCGTCGACGGCGACGTCGGCCTGATGAAACTGAAGACGGGCCAACTCCAGGCGATCGAGGGAGACCGGATCCGCAACCCCTACGACCTGCCGGCCTCCCTGGCGCGCAAGGACCTGGTCCACGGCGTCAAGGTCGACAAGGCCGGCGGCGCGCTGGCCTATTGCGTCTGCCGGCGGGGCGACTTCGGGGGCTTCCAGTTCGAGCGCATGGTCCCCGCCGGCAATCTCCTGTTGCATGCCTACTTCGACCGCTTCGACCAGGTCCGGGGCATCGGCCGGCTGACGCCCGCGCTGAACCGCTTCCGCGACACGTACGAGTCGTTCGATTACGCGCTGGCCAAGGCGAAGGTCGCCCAACTGTTCGGCCTGGTGACCAACCGGGACGAAGAGGAGGCGATCGGGCCGGTGAGCGAGACCGACGAGTCCGAAGAGGCCGCGGCCGAGGGCTCCCAAAAGAAGTTCGAGATCGACCTCGGCCGCGGGCCCTTCCACCTCGACCTGGCGACCGGCGAGGACGCGAAGTTCCTGGAGAACCGGACGCCGCCGACCGAGTTCCAGGCGTTCATGCAGGCGATTATCGCGGTCGCGATCAAGTGCCTGGACCTGCCGTTTTCATTTTTTGACGAGAGTTTCACGAATTTCTACGGCAGCCGCGCAGGCCTGATCCAGTACGTCAAGAGCTGCAAGACGAAGCGCGAGGCCCTGCAAGAGTTGCTAAACCTGATCACCGTCTGGCGCCTGGCCCTCTGGATCCTCGACGGGACGCTCGTCTTGCCGGCCGGGACGGAGTTCCGCGACCTGGCGTGGGAATGGGTCCCGGACGGCGTGCCCTGGTGGAAGCCGTCCGAGGAAATCAAGGGCCACCTGCTCGGCATCCGCGCCGGCCTGACCAGCCCGCAGCGGGTCTGCATGGAGTCGAACACGGATTTTTTCGAGAACGTCGACCAGCTCGCAGCGGCGTACGCCTACGCGGAATCCAAAGGTGTGCCGCTGAGCTTCGACCAGCCGAGCCAGCCGGCGGCGGCCAAGGCCAAACCCAAACGCGACGAAGACGAGGACGACGACGATGACGACGAAGACTGAAACCAAGACGCCGGACGCCGCGCTGCGGTTTTTCATGCGACCGGTCAAGCCGGGCCCATGCAAGGTGCCCGCCGGCGCCCTCCGCTTCGAGGCCGGCCCATGCGAATTCGGCGAGGCGGCAGACGGCTCGCGGAACGTGCCGGTGAAGATCACCGCGCGCACCGGGCAGCCGATCGACCACTGGTACTGGGGCAAGATCGTGCACGACCTGGCGGGGATGAAAGTCCACAAGAAGGCCCTGCCGATCGACTACGCCCACTACGACGACGAGGTCCTGGGCTACGTCGACAAGTTCGAGACGGGCAGCGGGGACCTGGTCGTCGCCGGCGAGCTGGTGCCGTTTGGCGAGAACGACCGGGCAAGCGAGGTCACCCACAAGGCGCAAAACGGAGTGCCGTACGAGGCCAGCATCTTTTTCACGGGCCCGCTCGTCCTGGAGGAGCTGGGCGAGGGGACCAGCGCGGAGGTGAACGGCTACGAGCTGAAGGGGCCGGCGGTGATCATCCGTCAGTGCAATCTCCGCGGCGTGGCCGTCTGCCCCTATGGGATGGACCGCAACACGAAGACGCAACTCAAGGCGGGCGACGCCGATGTCCCCATAACGATCGTTATAGAGGAGAACGCACCCATGGCCGAGAAACCCAACAGCCAAACCACGGACCCGGACCCGAAGCAGCTTTCCGACGCCGCGCAGCCGTCGGAGAAACCCGGCGACGCCGGCAAGCAGACCCCGCCTCCGCTGCCGGGCAAACAGGCGGACAAGCCCCCCGAGCAGCCCGCTGACGACGCGGGCAAGCAGGGCGGCCCCGACGATCCCCGCGCCGAGTGCAAGCGGTTCCTCGCCGCCTTCGGACCGCAGGGGGCGACCTGGTTCGCCGAGGGCAAGCCGTTCTCCGAGGCCCAGCAGCTCCACGCCGACGGCCAGGCCGAGCAGATCGGCGTACTCAAGAAAAAGCTCGCCGCGGCCAACCTCGGCGAGGAGGACCCCGTTAGCTTCCAGGCGGCCGACACGCCGGCCGGCCAGGGGGCCGTTTCGCCGCAGCTCGTCAGCGTGCTCGGCGAGAACCTCGGCCGGTTCGCGGCTTCCATCAAACTGCCCAACCGCAACGGCCGCGCCTGAGCGCGGGGCCAGGAGGCATCGCCGGCGGCGGCGATGCGGTCCCCATCGCCCTTTCCGGCGAGGCTCGATCGACGAACGACCACCAACCAGACTGAGGAGTAACCCGCTATGCCAATGCCAACCTTCCTCGACGTGATCAAGCTCAATGGCGGCGACCGCGAGGTCGGCCTGATCGACGAAGCCTCCAAGGCCGTGCCCGAGGTCCGCCTGGGCGGCGCCCGCACGATCCGCGGCCTGAACTACAAGACCAACGTCCGCACGGCCGTCCCGGTCGTCGGCTTCCGCAAGGCGAACGAGGGGACGCCGGTCGCGGGGAGCACGTTCGAGCAGCGCTTGATCGAGTGCTACCTGATGAACCCGCCCTTCGAGTGCGACAAGGCGGTGGCCGATGCCCACGAGGACGGCCCTGCCGTGTACCTCGCCACCCAGGCCCTGGGGATCACTGAGGGTGCCTTTCAGGCGCTCGGGCGGGCGTTTTTCTACGGGTCCCACGCCACCTTCGGCAAGGCCGACGCCTTCCCGGGGCTCTTGCAGGCGTACGACGCCGTGAACCTGTTCGTCGACGCCGGCGGGACCACCGACAACGTCGCCACGAGCGTCTGGGCCGTGCGCTGGGGCGTGCAGGACGTCCGCTGGGTCCTCGGCGAAGGCGGCCGCGCGGAGGTGACCGACCCGGTCGAGGTGCGGCTCGTGGATGGCAGCGGCAACCCGTACATGGCCTACCACCAGGAACTCTACCTCCGGCCCGGCGTCCAGGTGGGGAGCGTCTACTCGGTCGGCCGTATCAAGAAGATCACGACCGACGCGACCAAGGGCCTCACCGACGACCTGATCGACGCCCTGATGGCCATGTTCCCGGCCGGGCGACCCCCCAACGCGATCTTCATGAGCCGCCGGAGCCGGCAGCAATGGAAGGATTCCCGCACGGCCACCTCGCCCACCGGCGCGCCGGCCCCCTGGCCCGACACGGTCGACGGGCCGGAAGGGCAGATCCCGGTCTTGACGACCGACTCGATCAGCAACATCGAAACGCTCGTGCTCTGACCCGCCGGCCGATCGCCGAGGGCGCGAATCCACGAACCACGAACCACCGACCACTGACCACTGACTGGAGAAACCATGGATCGAGCAACTCATAATGTCAAGGACGCGTCTCTGGTGAAGACCAAGGCGCTGTCCAACGGCGCGGGCAACGTGGCCACCGATGGCCTGGACCTCGGCGCGCTGTCTCTCCGCGGGGGCCGTTTCGAGGCGTGCGAGCTCAAAATCGACGCCCCGGCCTTGACCACCACGCAACTCCCCGACGCGGAGACGATGACCTACTCGATCGAGTCGGACGACGACGCCGAGTGGGGTTCGGCGAAGGTCGTGGCCGACAAGGTGATCCTCCAGACCGGAGGCGCCGGAGCCGGGGCGCTGGCGGCGGCGGCCCGCTTCAAGATCCCGTCCGACGGCGAGCGCTACTGGCGAGTCCGGGCGACGAAGACCGGAACGGGCGATTGCTCCACGCTGAGCATGACCGTCGCCCTGCTGTTCTGACCGGCGGTATTTCTCAGGAAATGCCGCGCCTATCGGGCGCCCCCTGACCCAGATCCCAACCCAACAACCCTTTCCCGATGAACGCGATCGAAAAGGCCGTAAGGAGGATGACCGCCACGGTTCAGCGGGCCGCGGCCGTGCGCGTCCAGTACGTCCGCGGCCCGCAGACGATCCCCGCCGCGGCCGTCATCGCCGACGTGGAGATCGAGGTGACCGGGCCGTTCGGCTGGCCGGTCACGAGCCGGGCAACGGACTTCCTGGTCGAGACGCAGCGGCTCGTGATGGACGGGAAGCCGATCGAGCCGGAGCCGGGCGACCGGGTCCGCGTCGACCGCAAGGGGCGGTGGGACACCTACGAGGTGACGACGTTCGGCGACCAGGGGCACTGCGAGCCGGCCGATCCCTACGGCGTTTCCTGGCGCATCCACACGAAACTGGTCGCGACCGGGTGAGCCAATGACCCCACAACCGAAACCACGAAATGGCGTCCGCCGGGCCGTGGCGATCGCCGGCGCCGGCGCGGCGGTGCTGGCGGCGATCGTGGCGATGGCCGGCGCGGTCTGGAGCGCGTCGGCGGACCGGGCGGCCACGGCTGCCCAGGCGACGGCGAACCGGGCGGCGATCGTCGACCAGGAGCTGCGGCTGCGCGCGGTGGAAAGACAGCTCGGCCAGGTCGCCGCCGACGTGCGGTGGATCCGCGCGACGATGGAACAGGGGAAGCGGCCATGAGTTCGCTGATCATCAAATTGTGCAAGGCGGTGCGCGACCATTTGGACGGCGCCAACTACTCGATCGCTTTCACGCCGCGGCGGGGCTACGACGTGAACGTGAAGCTCCCCGACCTGGAGGCCGCCAAGGAGCCCGACGTGCTGGTGATGCCGGCCGAGCTGGACCGCGCCTTGGATGCCGACGCGGCAACCCGCGAAGGCCCCGCCGACGAGTACCAGGTCGACGTCGGGGTGAGGCGGAAGCTCAAGACGAAGACCAACGAGGAGATCGACCCCCTGGTGGACCTGATGGAGGAGATCCAGCGCAACCTGCTCGGGGAGCGGGCGGTCGGCTACCAAGAGGCGGTGTGCGTCGAGGCCCGGATCGCCCCGGTCTTCTCGCCGGAGCACCTCGACAACCAAGGGATATTTTTCAGCGTCCTCCACTTGCGTTTCATCGCAATCCCATGATCGGCTACCGCGCCACGACCGAGTTCGATCCGCAGACGGTCTTGCGACCGGAGGCCCGGGCCGCGCGCAAGTGGCTGGGCTGGGTCGGGGCCCTGGTCCGCAAGATCGCCCGCCAGTCCATCCATCCGGCCGAGGGCCCGTCACCGGCCGGCACTCCGCCCCACACGCACAAGCGAATCCTACCCAACGCGATCCTTTACGCAGTGGAAATGCCCTACCGCCGCGCGGTCATGGGACCGGCGGCCAGCAAGGCGGGCACAGTCGGCGGCGCGCACGAGCACGGCGGCCGGTACAAGGACGAGGAGTTCGCGCCGCGGCCGTTCATGGGGCCGGCGTTGGAGCAGGTCGAACCCAAAATGAGCCCGATGTGGGCTGACTCGATCAAATGAGGAGAACACGCGATGGCGCTTTACACCGTCCGAATTGGCCTCGATTGCAAGTTCTACCGCGGGCCCGCTGGTGCCCTCGCGAGCTTGGAGGTCAAGAACGTCAAGGAGCTGACGCTGGTCCTGGAGCTGACCGAAGAGGAGGCGACCACCCGGGAGGCGGAGGGCTGGGAAATGACCGAGCCCATCCTCTTCCGCTCCAGCCTGGAATGGACCATGAACTGGAAGCCGTCCGACACCAACTTCGCGGCGTTCAAGACGGCGTTCTTCGCCAAGGCGGCCATCGCCCTGGCTGCGCTGGACGGTCCCGGCGGCGAGGGCCTGGACGCCGACTACAAGATGTTCCGCTTCACGCGGGCCGAGCCCAAGGGAATCGTCACGGTGAGCTGCCTCGCCAAGCCTGTCTTCGTCAGCCGCGCCCCGAAGTGGAAGAGCTGACCGCCAGGCAGCCGCTAACGACCATCCCACTCCACACAACAAGGAACGAATCATGGCAACTGACTTGACGGCACTCGACCTGGCCGTGGCCGTATCGGTGGCTGGCTCGACCCAGAAGGGCCTCGATCTCTCGACGCCCCAGGACAATCTCAACCTGTCGAAGGCGCTTGCCTTCGCCTTTGGCACCGGCGCGGGCAAGGGCAACCAGGCATGGCACGATCGCCGCCTGCTGGCCGCGTCGGCGGCCGAAGGCGCGCTGATGGACCTCGCCGGCATTCTCAAGAACGCCTACGGCGAAACCGTGAATTTCGCCAACGTGAAAGCGCTGATCGTTTTCAACCGCTCCGATGAGACGTTCACGACGCCGGTCCACGCGCCCACCGATGCCGAAATCTCCGTCGGCGGCGCTGCGGCTACGGAGTGGCTGGGCCCGTTCAAGGCGGCGCTGGACGCGATCAAGATCCCGGCCGGCGGCGTCTTCGTGATCGCCGGCAACTGGGCGACCGGCTGGCCAGTTGTCGGGGGCATATCGGACCTCCTGGAGATCACCAACGAGGACGGCGCCGACGAGGCGTGCTACGAGATCATCCTGATCGGCGAGTCCGGCTAAGCAGCTCGGCGTAGGAACCGGCCCGCGAATGGTGCGAATGGCGCGAATTTAATTCGCGTTATTCGCGCGGATTCGCGGACCCCCGTTTGGAGCTTCCATGAAAACGTTCAAGGACCGCAAGGGCCGGGAGTGGATGATCGACGTGAATCTGACGTCGATCGCGCGGGTGCATGACCTCTGCGGCGTCAAGCTGACGGACCTGGCCGACGTCAAGTCGCCGACCGATTCCCTCGTCTTCCGGTTGCTGGATGACCCGCTGCTCCAGTTCAACGTGCTCCATGCCTTGCTGATGCCCCAGATGGAGGCGAAGGGAATCGAGCCGGAGGACTTCGGCGCGGCGATGGCCGGCGACCCCATCGACGACGCAACGACGGCGGTCCTGGGGGCCGTCGTCGATTTTTTCCCGAACCAGCGGGACCGGACGCGGATGCAGAAGGGCCTGGCGATGGTCAACCACTGGATGGAGACGGCGAGGACGGCGTTGGAATCGCCGGCGATCCAAGCGAGGATCGAGCGGCAGTTGAAGAACGCCCTGTCGACCCTTACGAGTTCGGACTCGAACTCTGCGGAATCCTCCAGATCGCCCCCGACGGGCGAACCCTCCGCGAGCTGATCCCGATGGCGGAGGCCAAGGAACGCTCGGAGTGGGCCCGGGCCGCGGCAATCGTCTGCGAGATCCACAACTGCCACTGCACCGATACGATCGGGCCGGGCGACGTGCATCCGATCCTCGACGATGGACCGCGCGAGCCTGACGCGAAAATGACCATGCACGAGCTGGGCGAAGCACTCCACCAGCAATTCCCCGGCGGACTCGAGTCGGAGGCGTAAAGGATGGCAAGCGGAAGCGACATCCGGGCCGGCGGCGCCTTCGTCGAGGCCTACCTGAAGGACGACAAGCTCTACCAGGGGCTGGAGCGCAGCCAGCGCCGCCTCCAGGCGTGGGGCCGAAGCGCCACGGATATGGGCAAAAGGCTGCTTGCCGTGACCGCGGTCGCTGCCGCGCCGCTGGCCTGGTCTATCAAGCAGGCCAGCGCCATGGAAGAGACGATGAACAAGTTCAACGTCGTCTTCGGCGGCAACGCGGCCGTGGTCAAGGGCTGGAGCGACGACTTCGGCGCCAGCATGGGGCGGTCCAAGGAGCAGGTCGCCAGTTTCATGGCTGGCTCGCAAGACCTGTTCGTGCCCTTGGGATTTGCGGCCGACGCCGCCACCGATATGAGCAAGCAGGTGACGCAGCTTGCGGTGGACCTGGCCAGCTTCAACAACAAGGCTGACGCGGACGTCCTGCGCGACCTGCACGCGGCCCTCACCGGCAGCGGCGAGGTGATGAAGAAGTACGGCGTGATCGTCTCCGAGGCGGCGGTGAAGCAGGAGCTTTTGAATCAGGGGATGGACCCCAAGGTGGCCACCGACCAGGAGAAGGTGCAGGCCCGGCTGAACATCATTCTGGCCGGCACGACGGCCGCCCAGGGGGACGCGGCGCGGTCGGCCGGCAGCTTTGCGAACCAGATGAAGGCCCTCTACGCGAACGTGAGCGACGCCGCCGTGGAAATCGGCAATGTCCTTCTGCCGGCCGTGACCGCCATCGTGACGGACCTGGCCGGGACCGCCAAGACGGTGGCCCAGTGGGCGAGGGAGAACAAGGAACTGATCGTAACGCTCGGCAAGATCCTAGCGCTCCTGGCCGCCTTGGCGGTGGGCCTGATCGCCTTGGGCGGCGTGGCCAAGGGGATCGCGGCAGTGACCGCGGCAGCCAAAGGTCTTTATGCGGCTTTCGTGCTCCTGACGGCGCACCCGCTCGTCTTGACCTTCACGCTGGCGGCTGGGGCCGTGATCGCTTTGGGCATGGCCTTTTCGACGGCAGCAAAATCGACGCGGGAATACCTCGACGAAACCGACGCGCTGATCGTAAAGCAGGATGCCAGGCGGGCGGAAATGGACAAGCAGTTCGGCCGGCTGGAACAGCTCGCGGAGAAGGAACGCCTGAACAACCAGGAAATGTCGGAGGCAGAGCGCATCATCCAATCGCTGGAAGGGCGCTATGGTAGCTTGGGCGTCGTGCTGGATGAGACAACGGGTCGGATTCAGGGCGTAACGGAAGCCTGGGGACTGGCCCGCGCCGCGCAGGATCGCATCGAGATTCGACAAATCACCCAGCAGATGGACGATCTGGGCCAAAAGGCCATCAAAGTCGGCGAGAAGATCCGCTGGGGGTTCAGTTTCACCCCGAAGGGCTTGGCAGCCAGCATGGCCGGCGGAATGGCGGCGAAGCAGAAGGAGCTGCACGATCTGACGGAACAGCGTGCCGCGCTGGAGCTCCGAAGAAGGGCCTTGCAGGAAGGTTTGCCTGTACCCGCCTGGAAAGGGGCGCCCGGCGCGGGCCCGGCGCCCGGTGCAGCGGGGACTCCCGGTGCAGGCAAGGACGATCCGGAAAAGCGGTTGAAAGATTCGCTGCGTTTCTCCGCGGAGCTGTTTCATCGCCAGCAAGCAATCCGCCTGGGGATGATCGAGGACGAGCACAAGCGCGAGATCGAGTTGATCAACGACAAGTACGATCACGAGATCAAGATGGCGAAGCTCGCCGGGAACACCATCGCCGGCATCGAGCAGACGCGGCAGTTGGAATTGACCGCTGCCCGCCAGCGCCAGGCCGAGGCGGTGGCCGATCGCGAGGCGGCCTTGCGGGACGAGATTGCGCGGGCGGAGATCGAGGGCAGCGGAATGTCGGCGGCGAAGAAGCGGCAGGCCCTGCTCAGCCTCGACCGCCGCCGAGAGCTGGCCGAGGCTGATAGGCTCGGCGTCGACCCCGAGCTGGTCATGCGCAAATACGACCTGCTGCGGATGGGCGCGGAGCGTCAGCAGGGCCTCGCCCAGGCCAAGGCGAGCGTGACGGGCGGCTTCTCCGCCTACGGCGTAGCCCGGGGTGTCGGCGGCTACGACATCCAGACCCGGATCGCTCGATCCAGCGAGCGGACGGCGGACGGCGTCCAGCAGCTCTTGACGGAGGCGAAGAACTCTCAACTGGTGTTCAAGTAGTGATGCGATGGCCATAACGGTCAAACAGAAATGGCGGAGCCCGAGCTTTCAAGAGGGGGAGAATCCGTCGATCGACACGCTTTGGATCGTCCGCGGAACGGACATCCACTCCCTCGCCCGCATCGCGCTGGCCAGCGGCACGCCGGCGGTGCTGGACGGCCTGGTCAGGCAGAATTACGGGGCGACGCCGCTCGGCTTCGACTCTTGGAACGGGGCCGTCCGCTACGGGAAGCGGAAGAAAAAGGAGCCGGGCGACTCGTCGTACAGCTTCGACACCCGGGGCGCGACCCAGCACATCGTCCAGTCGTTGGAGACGATCGGCAACTACGCCCCGGCCGGCCAGACGGCCCCCAACTTCCACGGCGCCATCAATGTCACGCTCGACGCCGTGGAGGGCATGGACATCGTCCTCCCCAAGTTCGCGTTCCACGAGACGCACTTTTTCACGCAGGCCCAGATCAGCGATGCGTACAAGATGATCCTGTACGGCCTGACCGGGAAGGTGAACAACGCGAGCTGGCGGATGTTCGCCAAGGGGGAAGTGCTGTTTCTGGGAGCGTCCGGCTCGCTGCGGGGCGACGCGCCGGACGACCTGTGGGAAATCGGCTTTTACTTCGACGCCGAGGCGAACGCGACGGACATCCCCATCGGGCCGGACATCACGGTCCCGGCGAAGGAAGGCAAGGCCCATTACCTCTGGGTCCGCCACTGCGACGTGGACGACGCGGAGGCGAAGGTCTTGGTGAAGTGGCCGACCTCCGCCCACGTCGAGCGCGTCTGCGAGTACGGCAGCTTTAGCAGTCTGGGGATCTGAATGGCTGACTACGTTGTAACAGGCGAAATCACACCCGACGCCACCGGCGAGTACGTCGAGGATGGCACCTACGGAGGCGGGCCGTGTTATCGCCGGGCAGATAGCGCGTACTGGATTTGGAAGTGGCTAGGTG
>Ga0307377_10008329_pt1 | contig 10535 bp, 22 predicted proteins | sample TR3MG_FD_202535 | JGI IMG/M metagenome (GOLD analysis project Ga0307377, IMG submission 202535) | Soil microbial communities from Risofladan, Vaasa, Finland - TR-3 | ecosystem: Environmental > Terrestrial > Soil > Coastal area > Acid sulfate soil | place: Finland: Risofladan, Vaasa | collected... | reverse complement strand
TGCGCTGGATTGCCAGAGGAACATTCGAGGCATTTTAACAATGAGTAACTATCCCAAAGTTGTAAGTGTGTGCGCCATTTGCGGAACTGAATGGATAGCCCACAGCGCGCCTTCCGAGGAGGGTACGCAATGCATGGTGCAGCGTTGCTACTGTCATTTGGAACGTTCGTTGTATGGCCCCGGTGCACCGCTTCTGCTACTTCCTCGCGTGAGGGTGGAAAAGACCGATGAGTAGGTCGCGAAAGAAATCACCGCACCTCTGTGTCGTAGGTGGTAACAATGGCAAAGAATTCCGCCGTGCTGCGCACAGCGCCATGCGTGCCAGAACTAAAGCCCTCATCGCACAGGGCCGCTTCGAGGATGTGCCCACCAAGATGGAAGAGGTGAGCAGCATCTACGACTACAAGGATTGGAGTACCTACGTGACCAGCGACGACTCCGACCGGCACAAAGAAGCTGTAAAGAAACAGATGCGCAAGAAATGACTACATGGGAACTTTTGCCAGTAGAGCTCAAAGAAAAGATCTTCCGGCTTCCTCGAAAGAATCTTCCTGACGACTACTACCTGTTCGATCTTCACGATCCCGCTTGGTACATCATGCAGGGCTACTATGTGGTCGATGTGCGAGTCACAGAAATCGACTTCGTACTCAACCATCCAGACCACCCCAATACCGTGTGGGCACACGTTTACCCAGAAGGCGTCAAGCTCCTCACTAACGTTTCCTCTGATTCGTGGGACTTCCAAGCACTCCCGGCAGACGTGCTGCAAGATTGTGTAATGTGCAACCAGGGAGCGTGGGTCGACCTGCCGATCGGCCACGCGCTTTACTACAACGACGACCTGTTTGTCGATCTCTCCAAAGCAATGCAGTGGGCACGCCCCCATCGACCTCGGAAGCGCCAACGAAAGTCCACCCTGAACCACTTCATCGACGGTGGCATGCAGTTCATCGCGTCAACACACAAGAAGCCCGTTGCTCAGATGAACTTCCCGAAGTATCGCAGGTACCCCGAACGCAAAATGTACTGGCGCAAGAAATGAATTGTAACGGCCCACCCACTACCCCTCCACGTATCTTCTTCCCAGGAAGCGGCCTCACAGGCGGTGATTGCAGCCAGTCAGAAAATTTGCCCACGTGCCCCAACTGTGGTAGCGTGATGATCGTAATTGAAGAGGTAGCAGCCCACTGTCCAGAGTGTTTTTATAAACAGAAGTACCCGTGGAAGATATTTGACGAAGGAAAATGAATGAGCGACGATCTACCTATTGGTCTTGATGGAAAGTTTACCATGACCGACGACGAATTCCCCTGGGAGCTTGATGAAAACGGCAACCTTGTCCGCAAGGACAGAATCAAACCTTTCGACTTTGGCAACAACCTCTACAAGCTCATCGACCGCCAAATCGACAAGCAGGTAGTCGAGGACATCCTCCAGAAAACCATCGATTATTATTGGGAGGAAAACTGCGAAGGTGAAGTCCCTCCCAACATCGAGGTGGTGGAGGCTACTCACGACAACATCACATTTCTCGTGCAGGAGGACGATCCATGGTCGTTCACTGTTCCTCTCTAGACATTCAACCACATGGAGCTCCTGCTCGAGATTCCATCCCGCAAATCACCCCTGAAATCGCTAGGCAGCTGGCTAAGGAGTCTCGGGAAATTCGCACGCAGTTTCACAAGCGTATCGAGAAGATGTGGGATATACCGCTCCATGAACGCCAGGCACTCTCCTAGCTTATTTAGCCAGTTGACTTTTCGCTAGAATCATCCATAAAGCAGTAACGAGCACGGTAGGTGTGGCTCAGTGGCCGAGCGCTTGGTTGTGGTCCAAGTTTACGCGAGTTCGATCCTCGTCACCTACCCTCGGGGCCTGTAGCTTAGCTGGTTTAAGCACGCGCCCGATAAGCGCGAGAGTATCGGTTCGAGTCCGATCAGGCCCAGACCTTTCTTTTTCGGGCAGTAGCGCAGCATGGTCAGCGCACCGGTTCGGGGTACCGGGGGTCGGAGGTTCAAATCCTCTCTGCCCGACTAGCGGGGATGTGGTGTAATCTGGTAACATGCGGGCATCGGAAGCCCGAGTTTGAGGTTCAAATCCTCCATCCCCGATGAAAATATGCGCCCGTAGTCTAAATGGAGAGGCACCGGTCTACGGAACCGGTTTTTATGCAGGTTCGAGTCCTGTCGGGCGTACTTTGGGTCGGTCACCTAGTGGCGATGGTACCGGACTCTTAATCCGGCGACGCAAGTCCACGTGGGTTCGAGTCCCACCCGGCCCACTGAGGGCGGTTAGCGAAGCGGCTTTACGCGGCGGTCCTACAAACCGCGACATACACTGGTTCGAATCCAGTACCGCCTAAACTTGAAAGGAGCTCTTCAAATGTTTACTCGACTGAAACGCAAGGCCCATAATCCATTTATGGGTCGGTGGTGTAAAGGTCGCACAGCAGTCTTTTAAACTGCCCAGAGTGGGTTCGATTCCCACCCGGCCCATCTTCCTAATTTTTTCTTGACATCGTATTGTTCCATGGGGTACCTTCGGCAGGTAATTGTCGGAGGAGACCGTCTATGACTGATTCTGAAAACAGAGCCGCGTCTATTCTCTTGCCCGGTGAGACGATCGAAGAGGACCCCAAGAAAGATACTTCTCCAGGCATCATTAAGGTCGGCAAAAAACTGTACGTCAGAACCGACGCGAAGAAAAAAGCGAAATCCACTGAGAGTGAGGGTCCTAGTACCGTAGTGATAAACCTGGTGCGCAGTAGGGTACTACTTCCTGATGGGAAGATATTAAAAGCAGGTGAGAGGGTCCTGGTGCCCACCGCTGATGTTCTTAGGGACAGCCGTTACCGTGACTACATTGATAAGGGTATTATCCGTTGCGTGGAAATACTTCGTACTCCCAAACAAAAGAAGAAGAAGAAGGAAAAGCTGGACCTCGATTTTGAGGATGACACTGGCGGGTGGGGCGACGACGACGACGAAAAGTCGCCATCTATGACCGCGCTGGAATTTGAAAAATTACGTAGTTTAGCAGATAGGGTTAGGCGGCGAGGTAATTTAGTGTCTGGGCAACGAGCACTGCAAAAGGCTGTAAGGTTACTCTGCATCAAGTACGATCTTGACCCTAGAACCACTATGGTAGATATGGAGACGGGGTATTTCCAACTAAACAGCTGGCAGGGCGACGACGATGGGTGATATTGGTTCGGATACACGCCTTTCCCTCGAATATCCAGAAAATAGCTACAGCAGGCTAGCTAGGCTGCTGATACACCTTTGTCCAGAGCTACACCTCGAACCCAAAAAGAGGGGCATCAGTGATTTTAGAGCTCTTGACATGACTGCGTAAAGCATATATACTTGTGCGTGTGTGAATGAAAAACGAATGATTACGCGGAGGTGAGACAAACAATGCCTACTATTACTGCTGTTTACGTGAGTTGGACCGAGAGTGAGCGAGGGTGGGGGATGCGCCCGGACGGTTGCTCCATTCACCTGTCTATGGATGAGTGGAGACGGTATCTCAAGGAGTGGACAGCTAAGCAGCCCAAGGAAGTTCCCGCTGAGTACACTGCTCCTAGTACTCCTCATCCCATCGATATCTCCGACAAGAAGCTTATCACGAAGCTCAAGGAGAAAAAGAGCCTGCGGTTTTGGAACGGTGATGAGACAGAGGTAAAGCTGCGCCAATCTTGTAAAATGTAGGAGAGGTGTCCATGTTCCATCCTGAAGACAGTGCAATCCACAAAGACATCCTTCTCGAGAGCTACCAGCACGCTATCGATGAAGGCTCCCTTGAGATGTCCCTCAAGGGTGCGTTAGACGCCTTCAACGCCGTCCCTGGTGTGGTTACCGTGGGTTCCTGTGAGGGGCACCCCGACCGAGAAATCTTCTGTGCTACAGTTGACCTCGCTGTGTCTACCGCCAAGTGGAACAGCATGCAAACGTACATCGAGGAGCTCCTTCCTCGTGATGGTGGCATCTCCGCTGTCGGGTTTCATTACGGTTCGCTCGAGGACGAGATTCAACAAAGCGTGCGTATTCGTACGCACCCTATGCTGGTCAAAGAGAAAGCAGTGGAGCCTTTTACCAGGTTCGCACGCAAGCTAGTAGAACTGACTACGCCTGGGTGGAGCAAGGGTGACTTTGTTGTGGTATCTGCGAAAAGGCATCCCGATGACTGGCCCCACAAGTGCCACAAGTGTGGGTCTCGAAAAATCAAAATAGTCTACTCAGAAATCGCAGGCGTCAAACGAGCGTCTCGGGTAGAGTGCTTCGCTTGTGAGAACAACGAGTACCGTGAGCGTATGAACTCCAGCGCTTGCCCACACTGCTACAGCAAAGCGAATTTCGACGGTAGAGGCGGAACCTTTATACTGAAAGCGACCTCAGATAGCTCTGTCACGTTTGAGTGCTCTAACTGTAAACGTCTCTACGTCAAAGAAAACAACCGTCCTAAGCAGGTCACGTTGCTGGAGCCCTAGCCATGCAGGAATTTACGGGCGCGCACCAAGAGCGCTTCGACCGTCTGCTGTACTCTATGCGTGCTGGCACCGTCAGTACACGAGAGCATTTATGGGAGCTCACCAAAAAGGCGTACGCGGAACCACACCGCGCCTACCATACAGCGCAACACGTCATCGAGTGCCTCGAGCATTTTGATCGGCATGCCGACTCGTTTGGGATTTCCTTGCTCGATACGCACGAGTTCTTGGCAATGGAGTTTGCCATCTGGTGGCACGACCTTGTGTACAACATCAGCCTTTCTCCATCCGTGCTCACCAATGAAGCGCTTAGCGCAGCATATGCGTCTTCTACTCTGTATGAAGCTGGAGTACATCATCACGTCGTCAGGCTCATTCATCAACTAATCCTGGTGACAGACCACAAACGAAAAGTCACGGGCCTTGACGCCTGGATGGTCGACATCGATATGGCTATCCTTGGTGCAGATGAAAAACGCTTCGACGAGTATGAGCAGCAGGTCTTATTCGAATACACTCGTGTCATAGCTCACGAACATTATTTGCTTGGTCGCCTCCAATTCCTACGTACTCTATTAGAGAGGAAACGGCATCATTATCAAACCGATGCCTTCCGTGATATGTACGAGGAACGTGCGCGCAACAACATCCAGCGACTAATCAAACAGCTGGAAGCCGAGGAGGCAAACTCATGACTAAGCGCATCGCGGTGTACCCTGGGTCCTTTGACCCCATTACTTACGGACACCTTGATATTATCAAGCGGGCCACAAAACTCTTTGACCACGTTCGTATCGGTATTGGGATCAATTCCAAGAAGTCAGGTACCTTTAGTACAGACGAGCGAGCGGAGCTCATCAAGAAAGCGTGTGAAGATCAAGATCTTCCATTGGAAGCTATCCATGTTGACGCCTACAAAGGACTCGTGTACGACTACGCCGAGCAGGCTGGTGCCGTTGCTATTATCCGGGGCCTCCGTGCCCTGACCGACTTCGAGTACGAGCTTCAGTTTGCTCACGTTATCAAACGTATGTGCCCGTCCATCGAGCCCGTGTTCATGATGACCGCTGAGAACAACTCGTACGTGAGCTCCTCCCTCGTGAAGGAGCTTGCTCAACATGGCGCAGATATAAGCAGCTTCGTACCCCCTTGTGTAGAGGAGGCTCTCAAAAGCAGACACGAGATTTAACGGTTCGGAGACTATTACCAATGCAAGATTACCCTGGCAAATATTTCATCCGTCGTGACATGTCATCCTCCTACTACGTGGACGATACTCACGAGCGCGTCAGCATGCGTGTCCTCGAGCCTTGTGAAGCCAACGCTGCTCCCGAGGTGCTCGAGGACGAGGAATACCAACCCGTTCGGGTTGCTCGTCCTTACGCGTACAAGCTGCAGTGGCTCGAGAAGCTCGTTGCCGACTTGTCACCTGCCATGCGACGTGCTTTCTTCGTCATTGGAGCTTCGTGCCACCAAGGGGGCATCTACCGTGCCTGGGAGATGCCTGGTACGTGGAGCTTCCTTCCGCAGACCCTTCACGCGCTCGAGCGGCGCCACTTGATTATCTTCCACGGCGGTCAATACTCCAACCAGTGTATCGAGATGACGGAGTTCGGGAAGGAGCTCTGGCGCGAGGTGTTCAAACGCTTCACGAGGTACTACTATGGAGATGCACTTGACGTTGTCTTGTCAGCTGTTTTCGCTTTCGAGTCTTGGGGCAAGCCTCCGCCGAAAAAGAAACCCGAGCACGATGTGCTCTCACTCTTTTCACTAGAAGCATAGAGAAGTTCCTCGTAGACAAAGGAAAGGTAGGCAGCAAATGAAACAAGCACAAGCTATCATTTTAAGAGCAGGTGACCCAACAAAAGATGGGAAGGTGTTCACACCGGAGGTGCTGCGTGCCGTCGCAGCGAAAAACTCGGGGCTGTTCACGTACCACTCTCGGTCACTGTACGCCACAGTAGACCTGGAGGTGCCGTCGCAGGTGACTGACGCTTACCAGCTGGCGATGACCTATGCAGCCCAGGTAACGGAAGGCTAGTCGATGCCTGCAGAGTTCACATTTTTTGTAGAGGACGACTTCGACGAGCACTACAACGAGATCTTCGCTATGTGCGAGGAAGCTCTAGACGTCAAGCTGAAGGAGCTCGTCTTCGAGAGGACACCTGCACCGCTGGGGGAAGGTGAGAACTTCCTCTTCGCCTGCGTGGCTTCGGCTACCCCAGTGACGTCTATAACCAACGAGAAGGTGCATCTCCTAGACACGAAGCTGCAGGAGCGCTTTGGCCTCCTTAGTTTCCAGTTGCGTAGTGTCTGCCCGACGTGTGAAAAGAACTCATATGACCACTACGGGTACTTTTCAGACACGCCACATACTTCCTTGAACATGTGTGATAAGTGTTCTACTAAAGCGTACTCGAAAAAGGAGCGTCGCAAGAAGGTAAAGTGCCCAACGTGCTCCAAGAAGTTCGTTGCAGAGGACCACGGAGAGGGCTACACATTGTACATGAACTTTCGTATTTGCAACGAGCTTACACGTAAAAACGTAGCGGATACGGAGCACAAGTGCGGAAGTATGTTTGACACTACCAGATTCTGTTCAAAGCGCTGCGTGCAAGCGAAGCTAGATGAAATTGTGGAGGAGCTCGCAGCTACCAGCAAACAGCTAACAGAGGATGACAACGATGAAAGTTAAAGAACTGATTGAGCAACTGCAAAAACTTCCCCAAGATATCGATGTGCTCTTGTCGAGTGACGAAGAGGGCAACAGCTTCAACGTCTACAGCGGTGACACGTCGGTAGGCGTTTTCGACCCAGAGGGCGGAGAGTGGAGCGCCTTCACCTGCAAGGAGAACTGGGAATCCGATAAGGACGGGGCGCCATACCCCGGTGACAACGCGGTCGTGCTGTGGCCATGAAGTGTCTAGAATGTGGCGATAAGGGAAAAGCCAAAATCCCAGAAGAGGCTCCTACCTTCTGCTCCCAAGAGTGTGCGTTCAGTTTTGCTGTGCGTGCTGCGGGACAGTACGGACGTTGCGAAGAGCACGGAAAATGGTTCGATGTCGATTTCGGCTGCAAGGCTTGTGAGGACGACGAGTCGCTGGAGAAGATGAAGGAGCAGCGGGACGAGCTCAGCCAGCGCATCGAGGACATCGAGAGCGGAAAGTGTGCAGTATGAGTGCGTTCAAAGTAGAAACAGTCCGCACGCGAGGCATCTCCCCAGACCGTGCTTCAAAGAGTGATCTAACTTTTGTCACTGTGTCATGCCCAGCCTGCAAGGCAGACGTTCGTTTTGTGGAGGAGCTACTTCGGAACCCACAAAACGTGGTCACTTGTAAGACCTGTATCTCCATATTCAATCCGGTGACCAACGAGGTTCTCACCAAGTACAAAAGGTAAGCGAGCATGATCAAGCTACCCAAGACCTGGCCCATCTATTGTCACTACAAGGGGGGCAGGTACGTCGTGATTGGGGAGTCGCAACACACAGAAACGCTCGAGCGTCTGGTGCTCTACGAGGACTGTGACCACGACCACTCCCCTAATCATACGTGGGCACGTCCCTACGACATGTTCCATGACCATGTGGAGGTGGATGGCAAGAAGGTGCGGAGATTTACACTGGAGGACTACATGGACAAGTGGGAGCCGCGATGAGTAGCCCTGTACAAGATGCTGTGTTCCATTCCGCGTTAGAGTTATGGAAACGCGACACAGTTCTCTATTCCGATCCAGCCCGGATTGTAGATCATCCGGGGTTTCGGGCTATCACTGCCATGGGAAACGAAGCAGTAGTTCCCCTTCTTGAGGAGTTGGCTGAGTTTCCTTGGATTGGTATCTGCGCTGCACTCGTAGTAACTACGGGAGCCATCCTCGACATTGCGGAAGAAGACTACGGGAAGATCCCGGTCATGGCCCAAGCGTGGCTCGACTGGGGGCACGACAACGGTCATCTCCGTACTCTCCAGTATCACCGGCTCGTCGCAACGTTGGAAGAGAACACCAAATGAGTTTCAGTACCTGTTCCTATTCCTACGCTGAAGTCACGACGGTGCAGACGCCTGTGTGCACCATCGACCAGTGGGGTACACCGCATATCACATACGAGCCTTTGCAACTCGTGTACTGTAGCGTGACCTTCCCAACCGTGGCGTACGGAACCAAACACGTGCACGTCGTACGTTGCCCACAGACAACAGGAGAAAACACGAAATGTTATCCGTCTGCACTGTAATAGGCGCTAAGGTTTCCACTGCTGTCACAGCGAAGAAAGCGCCCGATTTTGAAATCGCTGCAGCAAACGCTGGCTTGTATGTGGTCAAGGACGCGCACAGCACTTCCTCGTACCTCTGCACTCGGAGCCACTGCTTCGATGTAGATTGGGACAACCATAAACTGCACAACTATGGACCGTTGGTCATCTACCAAGATTCCAACTGGGACAAAGACAGAGTACGTCACTTCCTGGAACCGCTCAACCTCTGGTCTGATGGAATCTTCGGTGTATGGGTCTTCGCGGTGATGTAAATGCACTGGCTACTCCAATTTGAAATGGAGCAGGGGAATGTCGAGGAGATCCTCCTCGAAGCGATGGAGGAGCTCGAGCTCCCTCACACCATCATCAAGGTAGTCCCCTTCTCGCACGAGCTCGTACCGGAACCCGAAGTCACCGGTAAGGTCACCTGCTACGGCGGTACCACGCTGCGTGAAATATCACAGGCTCGAGGGTGGTCCCCAGGATTCTACTGGGATGATGATACCTTCACCTTCCAGGCATGGCGAGAGCACTGGGGCAGCGAGCTCCTGAACCCCACCTCTGTCGTCTGTCGCTTCGAGGACGTACCCCTTCAATCGGACCGCTTCTTCATTCGCCCCTGTGATTCCGACAAGACGTTCACCGGGACAACCCTGGAGTGGTGCGACTACTTGGACTGGCGTAAAGAAGTACTCGCAGGTGAAGTAAGTCAACGCTGTGCGACCCTCACCGCCGATACCCTGGTTGCGGTCGCTCCCTACTGTGACATCGCCCAGGAGTGCCGCTTCTTCATCGCTGATAGCAAGATAGTGACCGGGTCCTTCTACAAGAGCCTCAGCTGGAGCAAGCGCATCCCCTTCTATGGTACACCCTGGTACGCCGAAGACATGGAGAAGTACGTCCAGAACCGCATAGCCGAGTGGCAACCCCACAAAGCTTTCGTCCTCGACATCGCTCGACTCTTAGACGGATCTTGTAAAATAATAGAGGTGAATACATATAATTGTTCAGGGTTATACGCCTGCGACCCAAAGAAAATGGTGATGGCTCTCGAGGAGATGGAAGCATGAGTAAAGTTGTGGAAGTATTCTTTCTCGGACCAATCGGAGAGGACCACCTGAGGACCCATCCTATCTACCGTGCAGAGAAAGAAGCCGAGGAGCACAGAGACCACTGTCAGCCCCACGTGAGGGATGGTACAAAGATCAAGGTGCTCAAAGCCCACGTCGACCCCTCACGCATCTCAGAAGAAAGAGTACCGACTGAATATCTCAAGTCGTTGAATTGGATCTAGAGGAGACGAAACGCATGAGGCAGTCTGAGATTGTTACTGGTCGTTACTACCGCAGTGCTAGAAGTTATCAAGTGCGCCTGGTGTTGGATGTTGTTGCAGAAGACGGCAGCATAGTTCGGTGGTGCGTTCCCGCCTATGGAGATGGGGAGCTCTTGCACAGAGAAACTGTACAGCCTACAAAATCATTTGCTCGGTGGGCAGGTACTGAAGTTCACCCACTTTTTGACCCTGTCGTGCGCTGCGTCAGTTGCGGTGCGTGGCAATGGACGGAGCACGTGGAACTGTTTGGTGCATGTACTGAGTGTGACACACTTTGGACACTGAAGGATTAGGTGCTCCGTGTACTCCTCCACAACTCTTCCTGGTTGGATAGACCACGCCCTTACGAAACTACGCAAGTTCGTTTCGTACGAAGATATTTACACGCGCAGAATAAAAAGCTTTTTCAATCGACCTACCAACACAACTGTAGCTTTCATAACCGATGTAATATC
>Ga0307377_10008327_pt1 | contig 10537 bp, 10 predicted proteins | sample TR3MG_FD_202535 | JGI IMG/M metagenome (GOLD analysis project Ga0307377, IMG submission 202535) | Soil microbial communities from Risofladan, Vaasa, Finland - TR-3 | ecosystem: Environmental > Terrestrial > Soil > Coastal area > Acid sulfate soil | place: Finland: Risofladan, Vaasa | collected... | reverse complement strand
TCATAAGACCGATGCCCTTGTCGTATTCTGATATCGCGCGATTGTATTGTGGATTATAATAGTCTTGAGGGTTAAACTGAGTTGCTTTACTAAGCCCCCGACCTATATCAAACATTGGTCCAGCAAATGACAATGCTGTACTTAAGCCTTGCATTAATCCTCTCCCTTGATTTGGAAACATTCCCTGAGTATTACCAGATTGTGGAGTACTAAATTTATTCGTACCTAAGCCACTTAATGCTCCAGCTCCAGGTCCACCATATTGTTGAAGACCGGTGTTAGAACCACCGGAAAAACTGTACATCCTAGGACTACCACCAAAACTATTATTACCAAATAAATTTTGTTGTGCGTACATTGGATCTATACTTGCTTGACCAGTACCACGCATAGTTGACTGCACTGGAACATTTGGTACACCAGAATAACTACCACCACCAGCTACTGCGGCATTGGCAGCGGGTTGACCACCACCTCCCGTTCCTTCTACATCCCATTGTGTTGCACCACTTGTTCCATTTATCCCGGGGGCTTGAGAACCATATTGAAAATTAGGCATGAACTGATCAACATACGAAGGCGCTTGTGCAACTGGACCCATTCCTTGATACCTTGGACCCGCTTGTTCTGTTGGAGACATACCGACACTTTTCCTTAAATTACCCCCGATATTACTGAAGTCTGGCCAAATATCACTCCATGAAAATTCTTGAGGATATGGATTTCCTCCCAACCCCGGATAACCAGGATTATCATTACCACCACCAAATCCCCTTTTTATATTAGGCCAAATGTTACTAAGGTCTGGCCACATGCTACCACCACCCTCCATCTTACGTTTAACCTTACCACCACGACAAAAGGCTTTACCCTTCTTCTTACCGGCAGTCTGTGCCTCTTGAGTAGCAAATAATTTATCGAGCTTAGCTTGCAACTGGGCCTTCTCCCGTAATACAGTTTCCTTTTCGAGTCTTGTTGCCATTATGTTAATTGTTTATCTAATTGCGCAATGCGTTTCCTAATAACTTCTGCTTCCTCAGCGAACGTCTTGCCTGTTTTTTTGTATACTTCCCTATCACTATAGACCCTAGTACCAATTGGTTCTTCGACATCTATACCACCCTGGGAGTGTCTCTTCCCTGACATCTTCTTCAACTTACCACCTGGTCTCTGTAATACTTCATCGTCTTCAACCTCGGCTTGTGCATACCCTAACGTACCACCCATTGGAAATGTTGGAGTGTATGGATTTTCGCTGCCACCCATGCCAGCATAATATAAATCCTCCTTTTCTCCTTGTTGTACTTCATCAGCTTGCGTTTGCCAAATATTAGCTATATCCTCCTGTCGATCATCATAAGCGGCTTGTTTTTTCTCTTTGTTATGACCAGCTATACCTCCAATTAAACCAGCTATTCCACCTATAGCGCCACCAATTAACGTCCCAGCTCCTGGAAATAAACTACCTATGCTTGCCCCCATACCTGCACCAGAACCTAAACCAGACATTATACCACCAAAGGAATACTCATCTACCCCAATTTGCCCACCTTGAACATGACGGGCCTTACGAGCAGCTTTGGCAAATGCCGCTTTCTTAGCTATCTTACCACCAGCCCTAAGACCAGCGGCAATAGCCTCTGAATTTACACCACCATAACCATGGGACTTTGCCCATCGTGTGAATGATCCGACAGTGCCTTTCTTCTTCATACGCTTGGCTGCTTTCTGCATCCACCTTTTATCTTTTGCCATAATTATCTAATTGAACGTCTATATTTCATTGTAATATAAGGACAAATAAACCTGTAATTTGCTGAACCATTGATGTAATAAAAATGACCAATGAGATACTTATCTCTCATTCGTTCTCTATACATTTGAGTCAAATCTGTATTAGTCCACTTATCTAAATTATCTGATACATCAACATCGACGGCGCTCCTAGGAACAGCAGCACTAAAGCCACGTTCACGCCTGTCATAAGGTAATGCCCCAGTACGAAAACCCATCGTCAATTCTTTTGAATTCTGATAGTCATTATAAAATGTAACTTTGTCCCAAGTGTCATTAAACCTATTAATATCATAAGTACCTGATTCATCGATCACTTCTGTAAACCAAAGTAAATTATCAAATACTTTAGTGTACGGAAACTCTGGATTAAAAGTTACATAAACGCCCGAATCATAATAAGTACCATAAAACTGCCCACGATTACCTTTTTCATGACACCACAGATACAAACTATCGGAGGCAGAGTTTGTAATTAAATATTCAAACTCATCATTATATAATCCTGGAGTAAATGAATAAAATGAACCAAAGGTATTTATCTTTTCTAAGAAACTGAATGTAGATTTATCTTGTTCTGGCCCCATAAATATATTATCTCCAGCTGAATAAAATTCTGATATATCTGTTAATTCTACTTCAGTATCAAAAGGATCATTTAGATAAAAATACTTCCCATCCACTATAACAAAATCATAAGCGAGGAGACCAACCCCATCTACTGCTACAAAATCAACACCAGACAGAGTACCAACAGTACCGCTCCTACCAGAAGTTAGTGTTACAAATATTTCTTTATTCATTTGATCATATGCAAGTTGAGCATCTGCAATATAACCTCGGTTTCGTATATATTGGCTTAACCCTTTTTCAAAAGACAATGATTCTAATTTACTACCAGAAGCGCCACCCCCTCTCATACCCCCAGTAAATCTAATCATATCTCTATGTTCATTATCAACCCAATATATTGATTGGTCTGTAGCAACAATACCAAATTTATTAACGTTGCCTATAGTCCTAGATATATAATCTGCAGTTTCGAGAAATCCCCCAGTACCGAGTACAAGTGAACTACCCTCTTCTGTTCCCAACAAGGCCCTTGGGTTAATAAATAACATTCCAAACGCATGGTCCTGCCAAAAATATAAACCATTCTTATATAATTTAATATTATTAATAGAACCTGGTTCTTTTTCCAGATCTATAAATGATTCAGTTCTAAATTTAAACCAACTATCCGACGTTTCCCCATCTATCTTTCTATCCGAATACTTAATTCTTGTAATAAAATTATCACTTATAGAATATAACTCTGTGACTGGTTTTGCAATAAATGGAATCGTTATATTTTCTTGAGAGTAAACAGTATTGTACAAATAAAGATCTGTAACTTGATCATATTCATTTGCATCATCGTCAGTATGAAGTCCTTTCGTTTCTTGTGTTCTCCTGTAGACATCACCGACTGTGCCGTCCATTACTTTGTTTATAGAACTCAAATCATGTCTTAAATCACAATTAATAGTACTTTCCACTGGAACAAAAACATTACTAAGCTGATAAAAACCAACCCCCTGACTTAAATCAGGAATAGCATCTACATAATCAAATATATTAATATAGGTATCACCACCAAAAGATGTATAATTAGGACCAGATAAATCAGGATAAAAACTATTTATATCGGCGAGAAGAACCATATCTCCACAAGCTTGATATATATTTCTAGACCTATCTTCATATGTGTTCCCCCCATACTGAGTTAACCAATTATTGCGTCTATAGTTACATAAAAATCTAAGATTATCGCTAGTACCGGCGGCTTGCGGAGTCCAAGTAGCTGTGCCACTAGTTTTAATTAACAGAGAAGTGCCTTTGAAATAATTTTCAGTGCCAGTATCTTCTAATACATGAACAGTATTTGCACCACCTAAATTATAACTAGTGTTTGATGGGGAAGAAATAAAAGCAGTATCTACCACATCTATACTGGCGGTTACTATACTAACCCCATCCCAAGAAATACATTTATTAAATGTTACACTTGATACATTAGTATTCCTTCTAAAATCATCTGTATCTGTTGTATCTAAACTAGCCATAACAACTAATTGATCCCCACTAGAATAAGATAAATTTTTATTAAACGCTATCTCGGGTGATGTTAACCAAACATTTTCAGTATCAGTAATATTTGTTTTATTTGAATCTTCTGTTAATGCTGGATATTCATCAGTATCTGTTCTACTATTAGCACTTAATAAGCCTTGTGATAATATATTTCTATTATGAAAACCATCTCTTTTTAAACGAACTATTTGATAACTTACTGCGCCATCTGGCATATATTTAACCTTGAATTTAGGATAAAGAATTCTAGCTCTAGTATAAACAGTAGAAACATATGCTATGGTTGAATTGTTACCGTGAATAGTTTCATTCATGTGTGGCATTCGCAAATCACATATCCATCTAACAAATGACCGTCTACCCATATCATCATAAAATACTATTCCAAACCTATATATCTCATCCCGCATATAACCAGGATATTTTGAAGATATATATGGGCTAGCATATCCAGTGTAAGATGAGTTATCAGCAGTAGATTCAGTTTGTTGATAAAATGGTTGAGGATCAGTACCTTCAGCGGGAGCACCAACATAATGAGGAAACCTAGTAAAATCATGATCTATTCTTATGGTCTCCATTTCAATATCAACATCTATATTAACACCAGATGCTCCAAAAGTCGTTCCATCACGTTGATGTTTATGTTGATGATTACCAGTACCATCATTACTATAATCATTGTATCTATTTACACAATCATATGTCTCCGGTATAGTAGCTGTAGTGTATGTTTTTCCAGTTGCAGCAGGAGCACCTCCTCCAGTTACGGTATATTCTGTCCAAACATAATCATCAATAGTAGTACCACTTGTTATATCTAAATAAGTATAATTATCTGAATCATCATAATTATGATAAATTAAAGAATCATTGCCTCCTTTAAACCTATATGCTCTAGCATCATAAGTACCTACATCGAAATAATTTTCTTCTATATTAGCAGCAAATAAATAATTATCCTTTGTTTCAAGATCCTCCGCTTTAAATATATTTCTACTCAATACTGAAAATTCTTCAAGTTCATAAGTACCTAAAGTCTCGCCTCCATCATTAAGATAGATATTAGAAGCAATAGAATCAATAGCCCGCTCATCAAACACCCTAATGATTGTAACACCATTCAATTGAGTATACTGAATTGCTATCCCACGAATAAAATCATAATCTAAATTTTGATTATCGATAGATATACGTACTCCTTTACCAGTTGAAACGTCGAAATCAGAACCCTCATAGTGCTGGGAATTGCCTAAATTTTCATTATCCGCGGTTAAATTAATAAGATCACTAAGTGGAGCAAAACTGCTTTCGGCCCCCTTAACATTAAATAATTGATAAGTATATTGAATTTTTCCAGATTTAAGATTACCAGTAGTTAACGTTTCTATCTCCGCTTTAAGCAATGTTGCGGCTGGAATCAATTCAAATCTATCAACAGTTTGACTTGGTAATCCGCTATCAAATATATTCATCCAACGTAAAGCATTCCTATCCCCGTCACACCAATATATCTTAGCTACATCTTCCCCTTCATATGAAGCAACTGCCTTAATCCTGCTAAGAGTACTTAAGTTAAGATCATTGCCGAGATCCTTATATATACAAAATGGATAAAGAGCATATGCTGTTGGATGTAAAGCCACATTTCCATCAGTACTAGCGATACCGTCTATAATTTTAAATGCATATATATATGAATCACCGGCCCCTTCTGTATTAGCAGTATTGCTAGTAGTCCATACAACTAACCAATTTTGTATACGTTTTGTACCAATAACATATTGATTAGTGAGATACATTCCATTACTCGTATCACCCACACCATCTGTGATCTGAATATTACCCTTAACGTTTTCTAATGCTCCAGTTGTATCTGAATAACTACCAACAACCCTAAAATTGTCAGCTCTCAAATACATATCATTAGGACGAATAGACTTATCTAAGTCTGAATTCATCCCCTTTGTGAAAGTATTAGTAACAGAATTTGTAGCTGCCCTAGCCATTATGCGTTTGCATTATAAATTTCCTGCTTATCGCCAAGATGTGAATAAAATGTATCGTGTTCGTCAATCCTTGGAACTAAACTAAGCCAAGTATTTTTGATGCTTTCTATTTGATCTGCATCTGGCATCATAGCATTGCCATAAGCTTGCTTACAGTAATAGTTCCATGAACGCCTAGCATCATAGTATACAGCATCCCTGACCCGCCCTTCTTTCCAGTCGGGATACATAAGTTTCATATTAATATACCAGTACAAAGCTTCCATAAAAGCCTCATCTTCTGGTACCATTGGATAACCATCTATGTCAAGGGGTATGGCTTGATATGCGAGCATTAAATACCCAGTTTCTTGATTGGTTTTAATCCAACCGCCTGGAGTTACGATATAAACGTAATCCTCAGTTTGAGAAGAACTCACACCACCACTAGAGTCTCTCTCTAAAAGGGATGTAAGTAAAGACCTGGTATCTGGTTCACTATTAATCTTGGCTAAAGCGGCTGTATAGTCTAAACTATATAAAGACATGGCTAAGTATACAATACCAACTTCCGACGTTGTGAGAGTTTCAACATTAGAAGCTAACTCAGCGGATGTAAGTCCCCTGTTATACTCGAGAGAACCAGTTGCCTTACGCATAGAATAAAAAGAACCAGTCTCAGACAAAGAATACCCAACTTGAATTATACGATGTAAACCTGCGGGAAGTTTAGTTTGGTAATTAACCAACTCCAATAATGGTTCACCCTCTTTGCCCATTACCCTAGTAACAAAATAAGGGAAAGCCCCTATTTTAGCAAGTGCTTCCCCAGCCCACGAAATCATATCTGATACTCTGTGGTCACCCTCTTTGAGATCAAGGTCAGTAAATACTTTTGATATTACCGTTCTAATGGAGGTTGTTTTATACAACATGTTTTATATTTTTATTTACCCACGATTTTCAAAGTAATCATAATCACCAGACTTAATCATCTTTGCTAACTTTCTTTTGTTGGCTCTAGATGGAACAAATCTGTAAAAGTTCTTATTCTTAAGTGTATGCGTCCATCTCCCCCAGTGAAAAATGTACCTAAAGCCTCTGCTATGTTCATTTAAATGATAAATTACTTTACCATGTTTATTGGTAAGTTCCCAATCTATTGCTAACTTCCGCTTATTATCAATCCTTATTTTCTTCTTATCTATATGTATTGTACCTAAGTTAAATGGCATCTTAAACGTATAGCCTCTATCCATAATTTCTTTCATCACAGCTTTGTAGAACCTCCGACAGATATCCCTATATTCTTCATAAGAAATATAATAGGGCGACTCTTTGTCGATATCTTCAACATATACCTTATATGTATCTATATATGTATAAGGATCTTGAATCTTATTCTTGCCTCTACCAAAAAACATTATTTACTTTGCTGTGGTTGTCCTTCGACATTAGGTGAAACCTCATGATGAGCATCTTCCTTTGTATCTGAATAAGCCCTGGATTCAATTCCCAATTCACCCTTAAGTATCATCTCTTTCAAAGTAGGTACTTTATCGATAGGGATTGGATACGGTTCATTCATAAGATAGTTCTCTTGACCAGTCTGAGGATTAACAAAATTAATAACCTCAGTTGGTATTTCAAATATACCACGTACAGTCAAGTACTTTAGATTATCCTCCCCAGATACATATAAATGATTATTCTTAAGAAATACTACTGGATCATCCGCAGTGTATCTCTTCCACATCTGCCACTTGTATCTAGTTTCTGGTATGAAGGATAATTCATACCCATCAGCAGTACCAACATAAGTAAACCCAGATTTAAAATTAAGGTCTATTGTATTTGGTAGTTGTAAGTCAGTCTTAAGTAAATGCTTCCCTTTTGAATAGTTAAGCAAAGGATCTGCTTCATCAACAGCACTAAGTTTAAGCCCAGCTATTTCTTGAATGTAATCTGGGTTAGGCATCTTACCTTTATCCAGATCTCTCTTAAGCAACATAGCCCGATATTGGTGTATCCAAGCTTCAATCTGCCGTTTACTAATTGGTTCTGATTGTGCCACTTGAGCCCCGCGAATTATATTCAACAGGTCTGCGGTAATCGTACTAAGTGTAACGAAGGTTATCATAATTTTTTCTCTAATATTCTATATCCAAGTAAACGATATCCAGGATAGTGAGCAATACAAACTTGATTATTCTGATTCCCACCCAAGACCCATACTCCATTAGCATCTTTCTTTATAAAGATAGCTACGTGCCCCTTCCAACTATCTACATCTACTCTCCAAAAGATAACAACATCGCCAATCTCTGGAGTACCAGTTTCAATACCAATGTCTAACCAGCTCCTAGCATCTAACTTACCACTATACTCATGCCCAGTTACCTTCGCAATATAATTAACAAAGGCACTACACCAAGCGGTCTCATCTGTCTTTACCCAGCTATGACCTATCTCTTTAAAGTACTCGAGAATACGAGGAGAGTTAGCTTCTGAGCCAGCTTGTTCTATAACTCCAATTTCATTTAGAGCAGCATTAATAATTTCGTACCTCATCTAAGTGTAGAAAATTTATGTATGATATATACCATTATACCTCCAAACATAGTAGTTATAGCTGCAAGCGAAACAGCCCATCCTCGTTTCCTACGTTTAACTTCTTCACATTGTCTTTCTTCCAATAGCAGAATGGCTTTAGTATTATACAAAACGGCACCATTCATTTTTTCAGCATGGCGTTTAATTTCTTCCGTGTCTTTTTTAACCTCTTCTAGTTTAACTGAAACAAGTTCCCGGTTAAGTTCAATCTGAGTAGCCAACGCCTTAGTGTTCGCTTCAAGAACTTCCTTAATTCTGTCATACATTTGTGTTTCCATCTTATTTTGCTAATTTTCTTCTAATTCTACGTTCAGCTATTCTTTCTTTGCGAGTCTGTTTTTTAACAGGTTTACCATTAACGGTGACATCTAACATATCGGTTATATCCATTCCATCCGTGACAGTATTCTTCCGCCCTTTAACTTTAAAAGCTAACCTACCAATTTTCATTTCAATATCTTCGGTTGGAGGGGCAACCCGTACTCCTACGAGTACCCCTAACCCAAAACCTACTAATATAAAAAACCCAATTTGGTATAATATACTAACAGCCGCAAAGACCATTATGCTACTACTACTTCTTTTTCAAATAGAGCTTTCCATGCTAATTTTACATCATTCAACTCCTTCTGAAGTGCTTGCACTTCTTCAGTAGTAACTGTATTGTCTTCCAACACTTCGTTGGCTTTGTCAATAAGTTCTGATGTTTGCTTAACGAGATTTGCTATCTTAGCTAATTTATCTTTGCCTTTTTTCCAAAATGCCCCAAGCACCGTACTAAGAACAAATAAAACTGCGGATACAATCCCCAATATTACATCTAATTCCATAATTAATTAATTAATTGTTTACTAACTTTACAATGAGAAATAAGCGACAGCTGCGCCACCGAGCCAAACTGCTTTAAATATAAACCAGAGTAGCCCACCTTGAAATATCTTTTTTATCTGCGTATCCCACTTACCGTTACCTAACTGAAAGAATTTACCCAGCAGTGATAGCTTTGGATTATCTTCATTTAGGCGATATGATATGCCACAGTCATGACATATTGAATATGTTAATACTAAGACTGGGACTAACAATAGGGATATGATATTCCCTGTAACCACATAACCAAGGGTTGTTAAAACCCCTATCTCTGCGGCTTGCATTAAAGCCCCATATAACTTCCAACCCTCCTTATCCTTCTCAGGATCAGCATTCTCTATAATACATTGGTCTTGTTTAGTCTCAAGGAAAATTGTTTTGGCAGCCATATAAGCCACCATTAATATAAATGTTAATATCATCATTGAATAACCCCTTCTATTATTTTAATATTTGCTATACGATCTCCAATATCTAAATCTAATACGAAATAATTACTTATAATATAAACATTATCTATTTCCGGGTTTGCTGGTGAACCATCTGTCGTATCGACAAGTGTATATACATTTCCAAATGCTCCTCCTTTAATCCACATCGTAAATTCTCCATCCAAAGTGCGAGTAACTTTTATTCTATACCACGTAGTGTTTGCTATATAAGATGCAGCTGATGCAAATCGTGTAACAGCACCAGCATCTTTCCTTTGTAAACCTACTGCTTCATCATCATTCAATATGATCATATAACCATTTTCGTCAATATATGATTCTGGTCTATCTGAAATAAAATGTACACGCGAGGTATTTAACTCTGCACCTTTGTACAGATCAAACTCCCATTCGCCATAAGCTTGTTTGCATATAATACTTAATGAACCAGCAGTTGTACATTGAAGATACTTAGTTCCAACATCAAGATACTTTAAAACACTGTCTTGTGCTGCTAATTCGTTAACCACATATACTCCAGTGCCAGGAGTCCATCCTTGCGGCACAGCAGTACCTACTGCATCATATTCAAATGCTTCCCGGAGTACTACCCTTTTAGCAAATTTATTATTATAGGCTATGGCTTGTGCTTCTGTAAATTCACTTGAATGGAATTTCAAATCTTCAATCTCGAATGCACCATAATTA
>Ga0307377_10008324_pt1 | contig 10539 bp, 6 predicted proteins | sample TR3MG_FD_202535 | JGI IMG/M metagenome (GOLD analysis project Ga0307377, IMG submission 202535) | Soil microbial communities from Risofladan, Vaasa, Finland - TR-3 | ecosystem: Environmental > Terrestrial > Soil > Coastal area > Acid sulfate soil | place: Finland: Risofladan, Vaasa | collected... | reverse complement strand
CCTCCCGCTAGCGTTCATCCTGAGCCAGGATCAAACTCTTCATTGTAAAAATTTATTCTTAAATCTCTTTACAAAAATCAATCCTGTGAACTCTTTTCAAAAATACTAACAAGTTCTTTTTGACGAGATTTCCATCTCTCGTCTGGTTGTTTACTTCATAATTTCAAAGAACAGTTACCCGTTATTAACATATTCATTATACGGATATTTCTACTTTTGGGACGACAAAGATAATGCTTCAGGCATTCTCTTCCAAATAAAAAATGAGATATTTTTCTGGCTTTTCTCTTTTACTGCCTCCCTGTCTCCTCAAAGCCGGAATCTTATCTCTCTTACCCTTCAATCAACTCTTCGTCTTAAAGCGGGTGCAAATGTATGAAATGATTTTTACAATCCAACATAATGATAAAAATAATTTTATACTATTTATTTAAAGCCCACTTTACCTCTGATAAACAGGAAGATACAGAATTACATTCTTTACTCCTTTAAATAATAAAATCAGGTTGATCTGTACGAGGTAGAAAAACTTCGTGAGCATTTTAAATAAAGGTTCTGCCATGTTAGTAATTTGGACGCAATTTTTTTAAGGAGCTTCCGGGGGATTTGTACATTTTTAAAAAATTATACTATAATTTGTTTTAGCCTGATTAATTCATAAACTTAAAATTAAGCATAAAAATTGATTTTTGTGCTTGTCATTATTTTGACTTGGGTCGTGATTTAGTTTTACTGATGAGATTTTTTAATTTTTATCTGGATTCTCCCCTGATATTTTCGTAACAACGTTTACTTTTAGCCCAAAATCTTCTACCTGGGCATACCTTTCCCAAACATGTAATTGATTGGCAGGCTATATATTTGAGATACTATGATTTAACATTTCTAAGTTCGAAGTATGATCAGCATCTCAAAGCCTTTGATTTGCTCCTTTTTTGTCGTGCAAAACTGAGGTAACTCTATTTTTATCTTGGTTTTCATTTCTTTAACCCATGCAGAGGTTTTAATAATTTTAAGCTGTATGGTTTTCATGGTTGCATTAGCATATTCGCTTCCTTTTAATACCTGTTTTTGCAAGGTGTGTATAAGTATGTATGCCATTGAGTGCAGGAACAAACGAAACTGGTTTGCTGTAAACTTTGAGCAAGACGACCGGTCTGATTTAAGATACAACTTATGATCTTTTATGCGTAGCTCCATTGAGCCTCGTGCACAGTAACCTTTCTAAGTAGTTACCTAAACCTTAGATTCAGGTGCAATTCATGGTTGGCTGCAAAACTGAGGCTGCTTGAAATACAGTCAGCCTCAGTTTATGAACCAAATGAATCCAACAGCGTTTTAGTCTTCAATACTTCTTTTCCCGGTGCCGAGATTATAGTCAGTAATGGTAGTTCCACTTCCTGTTACATTAACGCCTATTGACGAAGGAGCATTTTGAGCCGTAGCAGGAGTATTTACCCCGGTATAAGCAGTACCTCCATTTATAAGATTTAGTGAGGATACTGAACCGCCGGAGACTACTGCAACAGCAGATGCTCCGGTTCCCATTCCTGTTATTTGTGTCGTAAGGGTAACGGTTGGAACAGACATGTATCCGTTGCCGGGATTATTTACAGCGAAACCTGTAATGTTTCCATCATTATTGACAAATGCTGTAGCGCGAGCCTGAATCTTTTCCACTTTATTAAATATTGTTACTGTAGGGGCGCTGACATAATTGCTTCCTGAACCTGTGACATTTATTGAAGCGATTCTTCCGTTTGATACTGTTGCGGTGGCAGTAGCGGTTGTACCAGTCGATCCTGGGCTGGCAATGACAACATCAACTTTACCAGAGACATAATTTGTTCCTTCATTAATTACATTTATAGCTGATACACTGCCTGTTGTCATATGAATTTTACCCATCATTACATCGCTCATTCCACTTTTTATAGAAAGGGTAAATTCATCATTAACGACATAGCCTGTGCCTAGAGGGGATGATGGGACCTGTGTCGCTGACGAGAAAGCAAGATAGCTTCCAAAGTCATTTATAGGAGGTAAAGGCAGAACGGCTCCGGTACCACTTCCCAGACTTCTGACAAATTCAAGATTTGTTCTTGAAAAAAACTGTCCTGTATTTGTCGGGGAAACTCTCCAGCTTGTGATTGCTCCACCGACTGAAATACCTGTAACAATGGCCTTAGCCGTAACTTGAATATATGGAAGGTTATATGTTGAATTTTCTAAACTTGTTGAAAAACCTGAACCATTTGTACTAATATTTGTACTGGCGATCTGACCCGAACTGTTCACCACGAAGTCAATATAAGCATTTGATCCACCGGCATTGGGTGCAGGATTGTCAATCATAACACTATAAAATGAATTGCCGGCATCGTAATAATTCCCGGAATTTGTTTTTTGAATATAGTCGAGTCCGTTTGGATTGGTAATGACAGCTGTTGCTGAAGCTGCTGTGAAAGTGTAATCGGGTGCTCCTATTGTCACAATTACAGGATTTACATTTGGAACAACGGAAGCCGAAGATGAAGCTTCAGAGCCAAAATTTGTTGGTACTGTCTGTACCCCTGTAACAGCAGCTCCGGCTTTTGTTACCATCAGAAGTGATTGGTTTACTGTAAAATCAGAAACCCTGAGAGAATAATCAAGTCCCATAGATGTGCCGGGAACAGTCAATGTAAAGTCTCCGTTTGCATCAGTTAATGTTTCAAGAGAAAGGTTGTCGTAGCTAATAGATTCTATTATCCCTCCAGCTATATAATTCAATGCAGATGAATTAGGATTTACCGTTGCTATTACTTTTATTCCTGCCGGAACATTTTCGGGAACTTTATTGGTCAGGTCTGACTCACAGGTCACTTTCCCTTTGATTGTCCCTGTTGATGCTCCTGAAAGAGGAATCATTGGTATAACATTGCCAAATTGAATTCCCCCTGTCACACTGGTTCCTATTCCATAATAAGAGAAATCAATTACTGCATTTACTTCCGAATAACCTGTTAAAACTATATGTAATGTTGCCAATCCTTTTTTCAGATTTTCGAACATTACCATTCCTGTTGCAGCAGTAGTTTGTGAAACTATCGTTCCTCCCTGAGTCAAAGTAACTGTAGCTCCCGGCAATCCCTTTTCTGAAGCTTCAGATTTCAATAAAGTTGAGTTATAAGCATCAATGAGACTTAATGTGTAAGTAATTCGCTCATAATCTTTATTGAGTGAATCCTCTAAAAGAATCATTTCTTTCTCCAGTTTACCCTGAAGTAACATTGCATCTTCTTCTGTAAAAGAATCAGGCTCGCAGGAAAAGTAACTCATACCAATAACAATTGGTATAAACAAAGCTGTTTTTAAAAGAAATTTTTTCATACTCGCATAATTTAGTAAATAATTATCTTTCAATTCTTATTGGTTACTATTTTGAAATTGTCAGGAAAAATATTAATGTGTTTACCGAAAAATCATACTGTCCGTTAAGGCTGTTTAATCCTGCCAGATTATTGATATCTAATAATCCAACCTTATACCTTACATCAAAAGAATAGTTAAACTTAGACCCGGGAAAATTAATACCAACTCCGGCAACCGGCCCCATATTCCATTTTTCAAAACTTGATGAAACATTCTCAAAGCTTCTGTCTGTAACCGGTATAGTTGAAATTCCCGAAGACATGATCATGTCATGCGAATTAGCATTAAGGAAAAAATCGAATGAGTATCCTAAAGATATTGTAGGGGAAACTCCCCCTCCGGTTATTGGTCTGATATTAACTAATATTGGTATATGAATGTTATGTAAAGTTACATCGGAAGAATATTTATAGATTAACCCTCCCGAGTAAATAATGGATGATTCAGGATAGATCAGATATGGGCTTACATGGAATGCCCCTTCCATTAAATAATCCGTCTCAACAGAAATCCCCAGAAAAGGAACAGGTTTGAGCTCGGCAAAAAGTCCTGCAGCCAGCCCGCTTTTTAGTTGTGAAAAAACCTCCTGATGGTGAGTGAAGCCGGAAAAACTGGATCCTAAATGCAAGCCATAAGAAAATCTACCTGCATTTTCCTGTGCTGATAAATTAATTCTTGACAATATTATCAACAGGAAAACTAAAACTAATTGATTCTTTTTCATGCTTTATTTTTTATTTAACGATCTTTATATTCTGGTTTCATTCAATTTTTTTCTAATATGGTTTTTAATATTTTAGTCTGCTTAATCAAATTCAAATATAAATTTAAACATAAATTTAATCATATATATATATATTTTGAAATTCTTTTAATTATGATTTATCATTGTGAGGGATGCCCCCCTGTCCTGCAAAGCGGGACATCTCCCCAGGGGAGAAAATACTCGTCCGTTAAGTTTACGGGTAATTAGTACTGCTCGGCTTTGACGTTACCGCCTTTACACCTGCAGCCTATCAACGTCGTAGTCTTCAACGACCCTTAAAGGAGATCTAATCTTGAGACAAGCTTCGTACTTAGATGCTTTCAGTGCTTATCTCTTCCAAACATAGCTACCCTGCGATGCAGCTGGCGCCACAAGTCAAAGAACTTTATCGATTGCGGATTGAAAAAATTCAAATCCGAAATCGAAAATCCGACATCCGAAATCAATTGGTGGAGAATAAGGGAGTCGAACCCTTGACCCCCTGCGTGCAAAGCAGGTGCTCTAGCCAACTGAGCTAATTCCCCCGCTGTAGTCCCGCGCGGAGTTGAACCGCGGACCCCTACATTATCAGTGTAGTGCTCTAACCAACTGAGCTACGGGACTCTGTTGATTGCGGATTGTGGATTGGAGATTGCGGATTGAAAAATTCAAATCCGAAATCGAAAATCCGAAATCCGAAATCATAATTTCAAAGAACAGTTACCCGTTATTAACATATTCATTATACGGATATTTCTACTTTTGGGACGACAAAGATAATGCTTCATATATTTCTTGCAAAGGAATTGATATTTATTTTCGTTCCTTTTTCCGAAATAAACTTCCGTAATTAAATTTTCATAAAATGAAAAACATTATTTTCGTAAATATTTATCTTTATGTCGAACATAGTTATTATCCCAACTTATCAGGAAAAAGAGAATATTGAGGCTATAATATTAGCCATTTCATCTCTTGTAATTCCTTTCGATATCCTTATCATTGATGATAACTCACCTGACGATACTGCATGTATTGTTAAAGATCTGCAATCATCATTCAAAAATCTTCACCTTATTGAAAGACCCGGGAAACTGGGATTAGGGACAGCCTACATTGAAGGTTTTAAATGGGCTCTCGAGAACAATTATAGTTATATCTATGAAATGGATGCAGATTTTTCACATGATCCAAATGATCTTGTGAGACTATTCAAAGCATGCAATGAAGAGAGTGCTGATCTTGCAATAGGCTCAAGATATATCAGCGGGGTTAATGTTGTCAACTGGCCCCTATCCAGAGTACTTATGTCTTACATCGCCTCTATTTACGTTAGGATCGTTACGGGCATGAGAATTATGGATACTACCGCCGGATTTAAATGCTATAGGAGAAAGGTGCTGGAGAATATCAAAATTGATCAGATCAAATCTGTAGGCTATGGATTCCAGATTGAAATGAAATTTGCCACATGGAAACTTGGATACAAAATTGTAGAAGTTCCTATTATCTTCACTGACAGAAAACTGGGTGCTTCAAAGATGTCTGGTGGAATCTTTAACGAGGCACTATGGGGAGTCCTTCGGATGAAACTAAGGAGCATTTTTACAAAATATCCAGGGAGTTAGATATACTTTTAATATATAGGCAAGGGGCGCCAGGCAACTGACAATATGAGCAACATACTAATAAAAAATGCAACAATCATAAATGAGGGGAAGAAATTCAACGGGGATCTTCTGATTAGGGATGATTTGATTTCAGCAATAGGATCAATTGACCAGATAGATGTTCCGGCCGGTACAAAAATAATAGATGCTACAGGACTATTACTAATCCCGGGAGTAATCGACGATCATGTTCATTTCAGAGAACCCGGGCTAACCCATAAGGCTGATATCTTCAGTGAATCGAAGGCCGCTGTTGCCGGTGGTGTTACCTCTTTCATGGATATGCCTAACACTAAACCACAAACCATAACCTTTGACCTACTTAATGCAAAATACCGTATTGGCTCCGAAAACTCTCTTATTAATTACTCATTTTATATTGGAGCTACAAACACAAACCTCGATGAAGTAATGAAGGTTGATCCTGCAGAAGTATGTGGAATTAAGCTTTTTATGGGATCATCAACCGGCAACATGATAGTAAATAATGCTTATGAACTGAGGGAACTGTTTGCAAAAGCTTCTATACCTATAACAGCACATTGTGAGGATGAGCCAACTATAAGAAGAAACAGTGAGATATACAGAGAAAAATATGGAGATGATGTCCCAATTAAAATGCATTCGCTAATCCGTAGCAGGGAAGCCTGTTTCCTATCCTCTTCATATGCCGTTAAACTTGCCAAAGAGTATAATACAAGACTTCATATTCTACATCTTTCAACAGCTGATGAGATTAAACTCTTCAGCAATGAATTACCCCTTGATCAAAAGAGAATAACAGGAGAAGTCTGTGTCCACCATCTTTGGTTTGATGATTCAGCATATGACGAACTGGGAACCCATGTAAAGTGGAACCCGGCGATAAAAACCAGGTTTGACAGAGATGCATTGTCAAATGGTGTGAATAATAATCTAATTGATATTATTGCTACCGATCATGCCCCTCATACTTTTCAAGAAAAGGCAAATAGCTATTTTAAAGCACCTTCCGGGGGCCCCCTTATTCAACACTCACTGGTTGTTATGCTCGAACTATGGCACAGGAAAATATTCAGTCTCGAAAAAATAATTGAAATGATGTGCCATAATCCTGCTATTCTATTCAATATCAGAAACAGAGGGTTTATCAGAGAAGGATTTAAAGCTGATTTATGCCTGGTTAATCCTGACAGTCCCTGGAGTATTGAAAAAAACAATATTCTCTATAAATGTGGATGGTCCCCATTAGAAGGGAGTACATTCAAATCAAAAGTTGTTAAAACAATTGTAAATGGGACCGTTGTATTTGATGAGGGTGTTATAAATGAGGATTACAGGGGGCAGAGGCTCCTTTTCAATAGAAAATAGTGATTAAAGATTTTTGGACTCCTGCCGAACAACAAACCTGACAGTACTTCTCGTACGCTGTTCGAGTAATATTTCCCGGCCATTTGTTATTCGTTCGATAGCAGCTGCAGTATAATGTCTTATTGAAAGCATTTCTACCTTTTCGTTATATACTGCTGTATATTCTGCTTTTAGTTCATTTATAAGTAGATCCACTTTTGATCTTTCATCATCAACACATACATTTATACTTACAGCACTAGCCTGTACCAGGTTTACTTTAATTCCACTTATCATAAAGGCATGAAAAACCTTACTAAGATTGTCTCCCATTACGAATGAAAAATCCTTTGGAAGTATTGAGACAAGTATCTGATCCTCTTTTTTAATAAAAACAGGCATTATCTTTCCTTTTGTAGCCTCAGCTTTAATAACTGTCCCTTTTCCTTCAGGAACCAGAAATGACAACACATGAAGTGGGATATTCTTATTATGAAGTGGTTTAATGGTTTTCGGGTGAATCACCTTTGCTCCGGAAAATGTTATTTCAACAGCCTCCTTATAGGATATCTCATCAAGTTTCTGAGCATCGGGCAACCATTTAGGATCAGCATTAAGTATTCCCGGGACATCTTTCCATACCGCCAGATACTCCGCATCAAGTATATTTGCGATAATAGCTGCTGTGTAATCTGATCCTTCCCTGCCAAGTGTAGTTGTATGTCCTGTAACAGTCCCTCCAATAAAACCCTGAGTAACATAAATCCTCTTCTTACTAAAGTCAAAAATGTCAAGTATTCTATTAGTGCTTTCACTCCACAATATGTTTGCATCACGGAACCGGTTGTCGGTAATAAGGTTTTCTCTTATATCGATCCACTCTACATCAGTAAATTCTACTTTCAGATATTCAGCTACAATTAAAGTAGACCAGACTTCCCCGAATGACACAACCTGGTCATAGTCAAAGTCATACGTCGTATTTTTATTCGTTTGAAGATATTCTCTCAATCTGGCGAATGAGGCACTAATCTTATCAGAAATAAGTGTTTTATCAGTAAAAAGATCAATAATTACTGATTGATGATTAACAAATATTTCTTCAATCAGCTTATTATAAATAACATCCTCATTCAACCAGGCTTTAAGAACATTCTCAAGAGCATTTGTTGTCTTTCCTAAAGCAGAGATTACAACCACAAGATTTGCTTGCTCTCCCAAAACAATCTTTGAGAGATCCCTTATACCTGTAGCATCCTTAACAGATGCCCCACCAAACTTATATACTTTCATTAAATCAAATTTGGTTTAAAAATAACAATTTCGCTGCATAACGCAATTCTACTGTTAAACATCCCTTTTAGAATTCATTTTATTAAATTTGCCCGCGAAATCTGACTAATGAAAAAAAACGAATTAACCAATCTTTTTAATACACATCCTCTCCTGCCCTCTCTTATTGAGACTATCAATACAGACAAGGCCGGAAATATCCGTGTGGAAGGACTATCTGGCTCTGCTAAAGCAATGGTGCTATCCCTCGTATTCCTTAATACACAAACCACGCATTTGATAATTATCCCGGAAAAAGAGGATGCAGCCTACTTTTATAACGATCTGGTTTCACTCGTTGGTGATGAATCCGTTTTCTTTTTCCCATCAACATTCAAACGTTCTGTTCAGTATGAGCAGACTGAGCCGGCAAATATTGTATTACGTACCGAAGTTCTGAATCATCTTGCCTCCGGGAAAAGAAAAGGGATTATTGTCACCTACCCTGAATCAGTTATGGAGAAGGTGGTAAGTAGAAAGAACCTGAAAAAGAACACTTTCAATATAGACATAGGTGACAAGATTTCACTTGAATTTCTGGAGGAGATACTTCATGAATACAATTTCGTAAGGACTGATTTTGTATATGAACCAGGACAGTATTCAATAAGAGGTAGTATTGCAGATGTCTTTTCCTATTCGGCTGATCTGCCATTTAGAATCGACTTTTTTGGCGAAGAAGTTGAAACAATAAGGTCATTTAATACTGACGATCAGTTGTCTGTGAATATTCACAGGAAGATTTCCATAATACCTAACATTCAAGACGCATCAATAGAGGAGATCAATAATTCTTTTACTGACTTTCTTCCTCCCTCCTCTCTAATATGGATTGAAGATGCGGAATACATTAAGGAGAAGATTAATAATATCTACTTTCAGACTAACCAAAGGGAAGAATCTGGTCTGATATTCGACAAAAAGGCGATCATATTGACAGGGAATATATTGTTGGACCACTGTAAAAAATTCAAGATACTGGAATTCGGAAGACAAAGCATATTTGAACCCGAAATCAGATTTGAATTCCGCTCAGAACCCCAACCTGTTTTTAATAAAAATTTTGAATTACTTTCAGAAAAACTCCTGTCGAATGATACTGATGGCTATGTTACATATATCATATCTGAGAGTGAATCACAGATAGACAGGCTAAAGGATATCTTTGCAGAGATCAATCCTGATGCACATTTTAATCCGTTATTACTGAATCTTCACGCCGGGTTCACTGATCATGACCTTAAGATTTCAATTTACACTGATCACCAGATATTTGACAGGTATCACAAATTCAGGATAAGAGGATTCTTTACCAGGAAGGAGAGTATTTCGGTAAAAGAACTTACAGGACTTAATCCTGGCGATTATGTTGTACACATTGATCATGGTATTGGAAAATTTGGCGGATTGGAAAAGATTGAGGTTAACGGAAAGATCCAGGAAGCTATAAAGCTGGTATACAGAGACAACGACATACTGTATGTCGGAATACACTCCCTTCATCGTATTTCCAAATACAAGGGAAAAGATACATCAGAGCCAAAAATTTACAAACTTGGTTCAGGTGCCTGGCAGAAACTGAAACAAAATACCAAAGCAAAAGTTAAGGATATAGCAAAGGACCTGATCCAGCTTTATGCAAAAAGAATGGCATCTTCCGGATATTCTTTTTCCCATGATTCGTACCTTCAACGTGAGCTTGAAGCTTCCTTCATTTATGAGGACACTCCTGATCAGATGAGTGCTTCAATATCCGTTAAAGAAGATATGGAAGCATCTCACCCAATGGACCGTCTTATTTGTGGTGATGTGGGTTTCGGTAAAACTGAAGTAGCTATAAGAGCGGCTTTCAAAGCAGCAACCGACAGTAAACAAACAGCAATTCTTGTCCCAACAACAATTCTTGCTTTGCAGCATTATAAAACTTTTTCCTCCCGGCTACAAGGGTTTCCATGTAACATTGAATATATAAGCAGGCATAAAAAGGCGGCCGATCAGAAAAAGATTCTCTCACAACTCTCTGATGGAAAGATAGATATAATAATAGGT
>Ga0307377_10008322_pt1 | contig 10542 bp, 8 predicted proteins | sample TR3MG_FD_202535 | JGI IMG/M metagenome (GOLD analysis project Ga0307377, IMG submission 202535) | Soil microbial communities from Risofladan, Vaasa, Finland - TR-3 | ecosystem: Environmental > Terrestrial > Soil > Coastal area > Acid sulfate soil | place: Finland: Risofladan, Vaasa | collected... | reverse complement strand
GCCTTCGAAACAGAATGCGGTAAGCTGTTCACCATAACGATACCGTGCCGATTTAAGATTCCCAGAGGACTCTGTATCTGATGCAAAGGTGTGAGCTATGAGAAATCCGGGATTGAAAGCACGTTTACTTGAGAGGCTGGATATCATCGGCTTGCTGGCTTTCTCAGTAACCGTGCTCTTTATTGCATTTCCTCATCTCCTGTTTTCGGCCAACATAGAGGACATCCCCAAAGCAGTTATTTACTACAGGTATTTCTTCGCTGCCGCTTTTATTATTCTCCTTGTCCTCACATTCATTTTTCTGTTCTTGCCCCGGCGGGTCGCCCTTATTGCCGCCTCGATGCTGGGTGCATACGCCCTCCTGGTGCTCATCTTCGACCTCATTCATCCCCTGGGCATCGGGCTCATCCAGGAGGGGACTGAAGTGGAGCCGGCTGCGCCGGTAACTGGGGCGATTCAAATCGTTCTCATGGTGGGTGTCTTTTTCGCTCTGTTCTATATTCCCAAGAAAGCGCGCACTGTACTTGCCTGGTCGCTTGCTGTCGTGTTTCTCGTTTCCGGTCTCCCATTTATGTTTGCGCCTTCTGATACGGAACATATTCCGGAGAGTTCCCTCATTTCGGAGAATGAGTCAGCTCCCGATTTCAATATCTACCATATCCTGTTTGATTCTTACTATGGTCCCTGGCTAGAGTGGTCGCTCAGTGAGCTATCGAGAGACACCTCCGAGCTTAGCGGCTTCACACACTACCGGTGCAATGTATCCAACTACAACCGTACGGTGGTTTCATATCCGTCCTTTCTGAGCGGCTCCCTCTGGTCGCCGAACATGACAGTTAGTGAGTGGCGTGACAATGCAAACGAAAGCTCAATCATCAATGACCTCCATGAGCGCGGATTCTCAACAACTTTTTACGGGTTAAGCTTGAAAGATGGAATCAGGCAGGTTCAAGAAGCATACACCGACGACCCCGGCGGGGTCGGTGTCGTAGATATAAGACTGGCTGCGGATTACTGGCTGCTGAGGATAGCTCCCGTAGCACTGAGACACCTGGTGCTCGACGACCGCGGGGCGGGTCCACTCAGCAGGCACTTGGGTGGGAGTGAAGAAGACCCCAGCGGCGACATAAGAACTCTCGTCTCCTACCGCCAGTTCCAGAAGTTTCTCGCCGACGAGCACCTCCGGCCCGCAGGTGGTCAATATGTGCATGTCTACTGTTGCCCGCCGCATGGTCCACATATACTGGATAGATATGGAAACTACGTCGGCGAATCGTCTTACGAAGAACAGCTTATTCTGGCCACGAATATGCTATTGGAATTTGTGACAACACTGAAAGAGCTGGGCAAATTCGAGAATAGCCTGATTATCGTTCAGGCCGACAACGGTTCCATATGGGGTGCGCATAGCGGGTACGCCGGTGAGCCATTGCGCGATTTTATCCAGATTGATAAGGCTATGTCCAAGGCAATACGAGAGGTGGATGTGGGACACTGGACTGGTGCCCAAGTTGAGGCAATGTATCTAAGTTTACTCCTCATCAAGCCGCCTGGCACTGGCGAGGAGGCAGGCGATTTGATAGTAAACGACGGGTTAACACAGTTACTGGACCTCAGTAAATACATTAACAATGTGATAGACGAAGGCGACAGTGCTTATCCAGAAAGGGAAAGGGTCAGCATACATCAGGGCCTTAGATGGCAAATACATGATAGTGAACGCGTTTTGGTTGGCACCGACATTATGTCGGGGTATATCAATCACTATATCGTCCGGCCCGGCGAGTGGGAGATTCGCGACAATATACCATTTGAATGGGAGTGAGTATAGGCATGTGTGCGACAGCATGGCCAAGTGTATCATATTGCCGCTCACAGGCAAGCCACCTCTGGCTTGACAACATCGAGGGATGCTATAGTATGAGCTAGAGATTTTGGATAGAGAGTTTCTGTAGAATGAATGTCCTGGTTACCGGCGGAGCTGGATATATCGGAAGTATCGTCACCGAGCATTTACTGAAACAGGGACACAACGTAACCGTCCTCGATAACCTCCAACAGGGGCATAAGGAAGCCGTCCTGTCACCGGCTGAATTTGTCTCGGGCGATATATGCGATGCCGAGACGCTCGAGAGTATTTTCCGCCATTCCAGAATTAACGCTGTGATGCACATGGCGGCCGACACGCTGGTGGGACATTCCATGACCGACCCGAAAAGATATTTCCACAACAACCTGGTCGGAGGAATAAGCCTTCTTAATGCTATGCTGGAACACAATGTAAATAAGATTATCTTTTCTTCTACCGCTGCTGTCTATGGCGAACCCCAAAATATTCCAATAGAGGAAGACCATCCCAAAGCCCCGATAAACAGCTACGGGCAATCCAAGCTGATGTTTGAGACCGTTCTGGATTGGTATCGCAGAGCCTACGGGATAAAGTGTATATCTTTCAGATATTTCTGTGCTGCTGGAGCGACAGAGCTTCTGGGCGAAGACCATCGTCCCGAGACCCACCTCATCCCGAACATTCTTAAGGTAGCTTTGAACAAAGATAGTACGGTTTCTGTGTTTGGTACAGACTACCCGACAAAGGATGGAAGTTGTATCCGCGACTTCATACATGTGGCGGACGTCGCCCAAGCCCATCTTCTGGCGTTGGAGAAGGCGGATAGCCTGAGCGGGAACGTTTATAACTTAGGTAATGGCGAAGGATATTCCGTGCTTGAGGTAATAAAAGTCGCTGAGAAAATCGTTGGTGAGAACATACCTGTCGAATTTAGCCCTCGCCGTCCCGGAGACCCTGTAACTCTAATAGCCAGTTCCAAAGGAGCTGCCAAAGAATTGGGTTGGAAGCCCGAATTTCCCAAACTTGGAAGCATCGTGGAAAGTGCCTGGCGGTGGCTGAAAAGCCATCCTCATGGATATAGGCAGTAGCCCATCACATTGCCGCTCGCCGGCAAGCCACATCTGGGTTGACAACACCTGAGAATTGCTTTACCCTAAACTAGAAATCATGGGGAATCTAAAATATCACTTAATACGGAAAATATCGCCGTGGTTACCATCGTGGCTGAAGAAGGCATATCGGAAGCTAGTGTTGCGCCGGGGTGCTTATGCACCACCAGCCGTAGAGATAGCTGGGCATCCCGATTGGTCTTATCCCCGAAAGCGTATCCAGGAACTCCGAGATCGATATGCGGGCCGCCGGTGTTTTGTCATCGGGGGTGGACCCAGTCTGGCGCAGACGCCCCTTGATTTGCTGACCAACGAAATCACAATAGCGTCTAACGCCATCTTCCTCTTATTCGGAGAGACCAAGTTCCGCCCGACTTTCTACACCGTGGAAGACCAGCTGGTGGCCGAGGACCGGGCACCGGCCATCAACCAGCTACAAGGGATGACAAAGATTTTTCCGGCGGATCTCTGGCGCTACCTCAAAGAAGACGAGGATACCATCTACGTTAACTTCAAGCGCGGCGAGTACGACGGATTTCCGAAATTCTCCGACAGACTCGACGAAGTCGTGTACTGGGGCGGCACGGTCACGTTCATGAACCTCCAGCTGGCCTGGCATCTCGGCTGTCGTGAAGTGTACCTCGTGGGAATCGACCACAGCTATCAGCGCCCCTCCGCCAAGGATAAGATGGATGGGAATGTCATCACATCGCAGTCGGCGGATGTGAACCACTTTCACCCGGATTACTTCGGGCCGGGGTACCGCTGGCATGACCCCCGGGTGGATCGCATGGAGCGCGGTTATCTCGAGGCGCGCCGGTTCTTCACGGAGCACGGGGGCGTGATTTACAACGCTACCATCGGGGGCAAGCTGGAAGTGTTCCCCCGGGTTAAGCTCGAAGACGTGACAGGGCTAAACCGTGAGACTGAGGATGCTCGAGCCATGAATACCCGAGTAGACCAGATGCGAGACCTGTGGAACTCACTTAGCCGGAAAAGCAAGTTCGGCTTTATCTCACACCTTCAAAAAGGTGAAGAAGCTTGGGACCCAATCGAATTTCACCTATCCGGTATCCGGTTCGTTGATCGGATGGCCGAACGGATCATGGAGTACGGAACCGTAGAGCCTGCGCTTGCCAGTATTGCTGAAATCGGTTGCGGCGTTGGGCGATTCTTAAAACCTCTCGGTTGTCGATTCAAAAGCGTCTTGGGGATCGACATATCCCAGGAGATGCTCGATAACGCGCGGGACTACTGCGCAGGCATTCCAAACGTCACGTTCTTCCTAAACGACGGCAAAACCTTAAACGGCATCGACGGCAATTCGTTCGACTACTGCGTGAGTGCCGGAGTCTTCCAGCACATCACCGATTTCGATATCATCGCCTCCTACATTCGTGAGGCGCTGCGGATCATCAAGCCTGATGGATTGTTTCTGTTCCAGTTCGAAGGCAACCGAACCAAAGCTGTAGGATCAGGCCGGCAGGGCGCGAAGATAACCGCCAAACTCCTCAATGAGAAATTGCGCGGTACGGCATTCTCTATCAAGGAGATTTCTATCGACCTGCAGGATAAGGTTCGGAACATCGTCGTCGTCTTGCAGAAGTCCCCTAATCGCGACTGGGACTTCCAGAGTCATCCCATGATCGAGCGGCGATGGATCAGTGGCATTTATGACGACATCAGAACAAAGACACAGATGCAAGAACGGCAAGCGAAACCCATAATGTCGTTGACATTCTACGAGTAAATGACCTCAGAGCATCCAGCAGCACCGGCAAGATTGTTGAGCGCGAAACGACGTAAGCAAGGATAGGAGATAGGGCATGGGAAAAGTGCAGATATTTCAAGGGTTGAACAAGGTTTACTTCTCTGAGGAGATGCATGAAAAGTCCATTATTGAGCACCTTCCAGAGCTCCTGGCATCGGCCAAATTGTTCATCGATATCCAAGGCTAGCCTTGGCCAATACGCTGTTTGAGAAAAGAGGGCATAGAATGGAAGAAATAACGAACAAGCAGGATTCAATACGGATAGGGATTATTGGTTGCGGTGCGGTTACTCAGAAGTTACACCTGCCGTCGGCAATGAAGGTTAAGGGCTGCTCGGTAACGATCTTAGTGGATAGCGACCGTTTACGAGCCGAGCAGCTGGCAGCCAAGTATAATATCCCAGCTACCAGCACTGATTTTCGTGAGCTTCCACAGTACGCGGATGCCGCCATTGTGGCTGTGCCCCATCGCCTGCATGCGCTGATCGGTGAGTATTTACTATCCGCCGGTTGTCATGTTCTCATGGAGAAACCGCTGGCAATGACAGACGCGGAGTGTCAACTCCTGGTTGCGCTCGCCAACCAGAAAGGCGTTGTGCTTACCGTGGGTCTCATGCGGCGCTACTTTCGGGCATACCAGATTGCCAGGAAGCTTGTAGAAGCGAACACACTCGGCGAGATTAAGTCATTCGATATCCGCGAGGGGAATACTTACAACTGGCCTGTGGCATCCGACTTCATGTTCAGCGCTGAAGCGGGGGGCGGTGTTCTGGCTGATACCGGTGCACACACCCTTGACTTTTTACTCTGGTGCCTTGGCGATGTCGCATCGGTCGAATATTACGACGACAATCTCGGCGGGGTAGAAGCTGAATGCAAACTGCATCTACAGATGAAAAGTGGTGCCAGGGGCGTGGTGGAGCTGAGCCGCCTGAGAAACTTGAGAAACACTGCCATCATTTCAGGCGAAAAGGGAGAAATCGAGGTGCATTTGCGCAGGGACGAAATCTTTTTCCGTCCCGGGTCAGAACAGAGCTATATGTCCGTTGAGGAATTGCCGCGTCTGACACAGACGATGGCGCGGAAATGGGCCGATTGTTTTCCGGCGCAGATTGAATCATGGCTCAATGCGATTTCAGGAAAATCGCCGAATTTTATAACTGGTGAAGAAGCACGCAAATCGGTGGCCTTAATCGAAAAATGCTACCAGCAGCGAAAGCGGATGCCTCAAATAGTCGGTATGGACGTTCCGGCAGAGCGGCCCGCCACGCCATCTCCCCTGAAAGACAAGGTTGTATTGGTGACCGGCGCAACCGGAAGCATTGGCGGCCGATTGGTCGAGAAACTTGTCATCGAGCATCAAGCACAAGTCCGTGTCCTCGTGCATAATCTCTCAAACCTATCGCGGGTCAGCCGGCTACCGGTGTCGATATATCAGGGCGATGTGACCGACTTCGACGCTGTCGACAGGGCCGTCCAGGGATGTGATGTCGTCTTTCACTGCGCATACGCGTTCGGGACGCCTCCCACGGAACAGGAACGGGTTGCCGTGGACGGAAGTCGCAATGTCGCCCAGGCAGTTCTCCGGCATAAAGTCAAAAGCCTGGTGTACGTCAGCAGCATATCGGTCTATGAACCGATGGAGAATGGCGATTTGGATGAAACAGCGTCCAAGCAGCCCAGTGGCTGGACGTATCCCGATACGAAGAAGAAAACTGAGGAAGTGATGCTCGAACTCCACAACCGGCATGGACTCCCGGTCGTTGTAGTCCAGCCAACCATTGTTTACGGGCCGTTCGTCAAGGGGTGGACACAAGGCTCCTTGAACCAGCTCAAGTCCGGAACGGTTATTCTGCCGGATGAAGGAGCAGGTCTATGTAATGCGGTATATATAGATGATGTCGCCGACTCGCTCATCCTGGCAGCGACGAATCCCAACGCGATTGGCGACACATTTCTCATCTCAGGCTTGGAGCCTGTTACCTGGCGGGAATTTTACCGCGCCTACGAAGACATGCTCGATATTACCGCGACTAGATATATGAGTGTCCCGGAAATTCAAGCACGGTATAATAAGCTCAGTAACCGCTTGCGGAGGGCAACCACTGGAACACTGAAACGGCTGATAAAAAAATCACCAGCTTCAGTCATCAGTGCAGGGTATCGGCTGAAGGAACGCTCTCCCTTCGTGGCGCGAATTTTGCAACGCTATGGAGTCATCGGTAGTGGTGATTCTGGCGGCCCGCGGGAATTTATTCCCAACCCCCAACGGCTGGCTCTTTTCCGGTCCAAGACACGGGTCCGCATCGACAAGGCACGAGAGAGCCTGGGTTATGAGCCGCGATTTGACCTAGCGAGCGGAATGGAACGCACTAAGCTGTACGTCCAGTGGACAAACCCGGATGGCTAGTTCAACTGAAGGAAAGAGTACAGAAAGCGTGAATGAAAGCGGAATGGTTAAGATATCGGCAATTGTCTGCACGCTTAGCCGGGCTTCATATCTAGCCAAAGCAGTGGAGAGCCTTGTTAACCAGACATACCCCAAGGAACATTACGAAATTATAGTGGTCGACAACGGGTCTACAGATAATACCAGGGAGGTTGTGGAACAATTCAGCCAATTCGCCAGAATCAGGTATATATACGAGCCGGTCAAGGGGTTATCCCGAGCCCGAAACACCGGGTGGCAAGCTGCATCCGGAAAATACGTGGCCTACCTCGATGATGATGCAATTGCCTGCCCGCACTGGCTGGAGAAGATGATGGAGGCTTTCGAGACTGCCGAACCCCGGCCAGCCAGCACCGGTGGTAAGGCGGTTCCTCTTTGGGAATCTGAACGCCCGGCCTGGCTCGAAGACCGGATGCTGGGAGCGTATGCTATAGTCGATTGGGGTGACCGTGCGAGATTCCTTAAGCCGTCAAGCCCGGAGCACCATGTTGGCTGCAACGTTGCCTACAATCGGGAGGTGTTAGAGGGATGTGGCGGCTTCAATGTCAACCTGGGAAGAAAAGGAAGGAACCTGCTATCAAATGACGAAAATCTTATCAGGCAGTACATGGATTCTCATGGGCTGGGTATATACTACGACCCCGAGATTCTCGTAGACCACCTGGTTCCAAAAGAGCGCTTGACCAGGCGCTTCATGCTTCGGAGATACTTCTGGCAAGGGATTTCCGATGTAGTTTTGTGGTATGAACAATCGGCGTCGAACCCCAGAAGGCTGTGGCTGCTTCTCTCAGGTCTTGAGGGACTGGCTTGGGTCGTCCTATACTTCATTGGACTCTTGCTGTGGTCTTTCTTCAGACGACCACTGGCCGTAGCACGTGATTTGTCGAAAATCGAAACGGCGCGCAACTATTTCTTTCAGAGTTTCGATGGTTTTTGTTCTTCATTGGGCCAAGCTTATGCGTATCTCGGTATCGGCATGGGGCGCCTTACCGAAGGTACAAGGACGGGGGTTGCACCGGAACAAAGGGCGGGCGATTCTTCACATTCTCCGCCAAAGAACTGGAATCGGATGGCCTGGTGGTCATACCCTTACGTGATGCTAAAAAGGAATCTCTTTGGCATAGGTGGCATATTTCTCCTTGTTATCGTTGGACTTTACGTTTCCGGAGCTCTGGTTGAGCCCTTACGATGGTATCTGGTGGGAATCGCCTCCGCTCTACTACTATTGGGTGGCGGAGTGTTGGTGCTATCCTATATACGGTTCACGATAAATCGTCTAGCCAGGGACCAAAGAACGCAGGTATTGGACATCAACAAAAGAATAGCGGGGCTAGAGAGGGAGATTTGGAGTAACAAGAATACCCTGGCGAGAATGAATGTCGGCAATTTTGCTCTTTTCAAGCAATTCAACAGGCAACTGACAAACGAAGACTTGAAACACTTCTCCAGGGAATGGGCGCCGAGACTCGGGCTTGACCTGCATACGAAAGCGCTTGCGTATCTTGCTCACCGCATCTGCCTCGCCGAGGACACATGCATTGGTCGTCTGGCCGGCAATATCGAGACCATGTTGCTGCGCGTCCTGGTAGCACGCAGTGTCAAGGAATCAAACCTGGAATTGCTTGAGATAGGGACTCTGTTTGGTGTCGGCGTGGCCATGATTCACGAGAACTGCCGGGGGTTATTCAAGAACATGCACTTCACAGTCATAGATCCGCTAATTGGTCACATCGGACCTTATCCGAGAAGCCCACTCGACGGCTACACTAAGGCACCTGCTATTCGCGGGACATTTATTCACAACATGCAGCGAATGAATATCCCTGAATCAGACTACACCATCATCCAAAAGCTCAGCACCGAGGACGAGGCAATAAAGCAGGCATCGAAAAGGAGCTATAATGTACTTATCATTGATGGAGATCATTCGGACGTCGGGGTCAGGCATGACTTCTTCAATTACGGACATCTCGTGAAGCGCGGTGGCTACATCATCTTCGATGATTATGGCAATACTAACTGGCCAGGACTTACGGATTTCGTCGATCAAGAGGTTACTAAGATGCCAGAACTGGAATTCATTGGGACAGATCTATATAGCGCCGTCTTCAAGGTTATCAGGCCGCAAGATTTGGCAAGGCGGGGGCAGAAACAGCATAAGTAATATGTTTTCCGCTCACTACTCCGTTGTGATTCGCTACTCGAACGAAGGGAATCATATATATCCAAAGCAGCTTGGTTCTCGAATCATACCAAACGAGAAAGTTGACCGGAAGCGTGGCGTCGCCTATACTACCGGTGCTGCGGAGGAAGATTTTGTCGGAAATCATTGACATATCAGTGCCCGTTCTCCCTGGTATGCCTGTCTGGCCGGGGGACGGTGGTATTCGCATCGTGCCGGTAAAGCGTATGTCAACAGGGGATAAGAATAATTTGTCCCGACTGGACTGCGGTGTTCATACCGGCACTCATGTGGATGCCCCGTGGCACTTCCTGGAGGATGGAAGCACTGTAGAACAACTACCTCTGGATGTGATGATAGGCGAAGCTTTTGTAGCTTATCTGCCAGAAGTTGATGTAATCACGGCTGAGACTCTCGCTCAGTTGACGCTCCCCAGAGGTACGACACGCCTGCTATTGGGTACACGTAACTCGGAGCTATGGGAAACAGGAGTCACAGAGTTCAGGAAGGACTTTGTAGCGCTAACAAGTGATGCCGCTCAATGGTTGGTGGACCAGGGCATTCGCCTGATAGGTGTGGACTACCTGTCGGTGCATCGCTACGGCGATGGTCCACTGACGCATCAAATTTTGCTGAGGGCAGGCATCGTTATCGTTGAAGGGCTGAACCTGGCTGGTGTGGCACCCGGGAAATATGAGCTTATCTGTTTGCCGTTGCGTCTGAACGGTGCCGATGGGGCGCCCGCCAGGGCTGTTCTGAGAAGACTCCCAGCACGAGACTAGAAAACGAGACTATTTTGATATGTCATCTCTATCCTCAAACCCGTCGCCCATAATCGCCGCTCTGGTTCCCATGCGCCATCATAGCGAGCGCGTGCCGGGCAAGAACTATCGTCCCTTTGCCGGGCAGCCTCTATACCGTCACATTATCAGAAGCCTGCAAGCCTGCCCGCTTATTTCGCAGGTTGTGGTCAATACCGATAGCCCCACCATTATGGAGGACTTAGCCACATATTTCCCGAATGTTCGAGTGATTGAAAGACCGGCGCACTTGAAGGCTGACACCATACCTATGAATGATATCCTGCTCTACGATGTCAGTAAGGTGAAAGCCGATTTCTATTTGCAGACGCATAGCACGAACCCCCTGCTCCGTGTGGATACAATCTCACGGGCTGTGCAGA
>Ga0307377_10008321_pt1 | contig 10542 bp, 17 predicted proteins | sample TR3MG_FD_202535 | JGI IMG/M metagenome (GOLD analysis project Ga0307377, IMG submission 202535) | Soil microbial communities from Risofladan, Vaasa, Finland - TR-3 | ecosystem: Environmental > Terrestrial > Soil > Coastal area > Acid sulfate soil | place: Finland: Risofladan, Vaasa | collected... | reverse complement strand
AGTTTTGGTATGTAAGATTACCCTTATTTATCATTGATCCTAATCTTTACTTCATAGACTAAACTATTAACAATTTTCTGTATGTAATCATCAGTTTCAAAATATGTTTGTCCTAACTTTGCCTTACTAATGACATCTTTTATTTTTGGTTTAAAAACTGTTTTTAATTGTTTTAATTTTTCTTCTTGCATCTCCTCACCCCCTTAAACAAATTAATAATATCTTTTACAATTTCAGGTTCTATCAAAATCGTTTAATAAATTTAGAAATATTTTTAGCAGGAGATATATATCGTTTCTTAAATAACCTGATCAGCTCTTTTTTAACCGGATTGCCAAAATTTAAAATAATATCCCCCTCGATAGATATAGATGTATTACAATTAACTTTTTCATTATATTCGGGAAGTTTAGCAAAAATTTCTGCTATCTTTCTGATAATTATTTTTTCTGTTTCTCCTGCCATCTTCATTTAAGTCACCTGTTCATTTTCAGGATTGTACTTTTCAAACAGTCTCTTTCTCAGGCCCTCCCAATCTTTGGTGCTCATATTATGTTTTTTGAATTCCTTATTAATCTCGCTATCGGTCATCAATTGAACCTCGAGGGCTCTCAATATTCCATCGTGTCTATTTAAAATCTCGTCTCTCATATCTATATATCCGATATCGAGCTTTAGTTTTGGATAATCCTTGGTCCCTTCTATGGCAAAAATTTGGCCACTTCTAATTTTATTTATTTTCATATTTTTATCCTCCTTGATGCCTCAAGAATTACTTTTGTAAAGGGCAACCAGGCGAGGGCTGCCCCTTGCTTTTCGGCCCCATCATGAGAGATACAACTTTTTCCTTCTGATTTGGGTTCCAGCATCCTACAAGTCGTTGGTCGTTCTTCTGGTGATAACACACATCCATTATTATTCAAAAAGTTACATTCACCGCCCCATGTAGGGTCAAACAATTTGCTTATCCCTTTGATTCTGGGCCTTATATAGTATGCTTTTTCTAGTTTATCTTTATTGTCTCTTGGGTCTCCTTCCCACCAATCAATTGCCCAGTTGCCTGATTTAAAAGCCTCTATTAAATTCTCAAGCAGAGGCTTCCCAAAATCTTCGGGAAAGCATGCCCCCGGAATCCTCTTACAGCAAACTCCACCACATTCTTTGCAAAGTTCAATATTTAAATAATTTTTATTTTTCATCGTCTGATCCTTTTTCAAGCAGGCCCTCTCGTTTAGGTCCTATTAACTGAGAGCCAAAGTCTGGGTTCCAGAAAACCCTCAGCTCAACCTTGCGAAAGGGCCTGCTACCATTCTCCCCAATTAGGTTTTAACCCCAACTTTTTATCTATTTTTATTAACATTTTTATATCCAGTTCCTGCGATTCTTCAAAGTGAAAATTTAGTTTCAGCTTATTATTCACTGCCATTAATATCTCTTCAATTAACTCTCGGAGTCTCTCAACATCTTTTAAAGTATAGATGATGTCTTTTGTATAGCAGGCTATCCCGTGGCCCATCTTCAAGCCTGAATCCTGCAATATCTTTACTTTCTCTCTTATCTCATTCCATTCTTTTCCTTCTGGCGCCCCTATCTCGTAGAGATGATCCGAGGCACCATTAGCCCATAAAGTGATTCCCCGGCTTAGAGCTTTTTCTTCGCCATAAAGAGAAGAAAATACTCCTTTGCAAATATATATTTCTCTTAAATACTCTGGCGAAAAGTGCTGATAAAATTTAACCAAGCAGACTACCAGGCCCTTGCCAAATTCGCTCTTTTCTTTTTTAAAATATCTATCTATAAAGTATCGGAAAAATTTTGCTAGATTCACTATAAGATCCTTGCAGAATCTAAACTTCACTTTTTTCATACTTGGATTCCCCTTTTGATTTGACAATGCATGCAATGACAAGCGATGCCATGTTCCTCAGCCTTTAGTTCTGGAAATGGTTTATCTTTTGGCCAGATTGTCTTTAATAATTTTGCTAATCGCATATCCGTATGGTCATACCAGGGAGACCTGATATATAATTTATTTTTAATTCTAAATACAATCATCTTGCAGGCCCGGCCTTTGATGTAATCCATTTCTAAAGCAAACTGTTTATCATTTTTCCATATATCTGATATTTCCTTTGCCTCTTCATCGGTCAGCTCCCCTTCGATAAAATGTAGCCGACCCAAACCTGCCGGAACTGATAGCCTATATACCTCTTTAATAAATTCGATTAAATCTATTCCGGTAATATCTATCTCCATCTATTCTTTCTCCCTTAATTATTCTTTGAATTTTGAGCCATCTTAAATTTTAGGAATAAATCGGCTTTATCCTTGCCAGTTATCTCTTCTAGATCTTGCTGAAACATTAAATCCCCATATCTGGAGCTTAAATTAACATAGTCTTTAGCAAACTTATTCGCAGTTGAAGTTAGTTCATCGCGGATTTTTTCTCGTTCGTGAGGTTCTCTTGAAGCATTTTTAGATCGGGATTTTACTATCCGATTAAATTCAATCATCAGTAATTTCATATCTGTTCTCACCAGTTTCATTTCTTCATCGTAATTCATTTGGATTCCTCTCCCCTCCCACTTTTTCTGTTATTCGCTTCTTAAGATATCGAGCATCTGTTTCCTGCCCCGGGAAGTGTTCATCAATGCTCTCATGAAATTTTTTTCTTCCGCTGAAAAGAGTTCCCGGGTCTGCTTATTTCTCCCCAAACCAAGTTTTTTTAAGTGATATGCTATAGCGGTCAGATGACATTTATGCTTAATAGCCATATCTGCATATAACACGCCTTCATGAAAGTCTTTAATTAAAAGGGTTTTGTTTATTTTTTTAGTCATATTTCACCCAAAATAGGCTATTTTATTTTTTCGATTAAAGTTCTGGTATGAATGTATTAGTCGATTCAAATTCTTTCAATTACGATAGTCAGGAGCCCCTTATTTTTGATTTTTTTGATAAGTTTTCCAATTTTGCTTTTCTGTCGTTTAGGACTTTTACCTAGTCGAAAAGGATGCAGAGGACAATTCTTTATATCGCACAGCTTACGTTCTTTGTAGCTACTCCCCACGCATTCGAAACAGTATTGTTTAATGGCTTGTAAGGGCGTTTTATATTTCATCGTTCGCTCCTTAAAATAAAAAAAGGCCAAATAAGAAACCGAATACCTCATTTGGCGGAACAACCTCATGGAAAATCCGCCTTGGTATTCGGCCCCTATTTGACCTTATAAATAGCCTTATCGGCTATTATTTATTCTTTTTTAACTCTACATTTATATTATAATTTTAATACATTTTTGTAGTTATAATATATCTTATGTAAAGTAATCCTAAAATTCATTAAAAGCCCGAATACCCACTAATATTTAATTGTGCTTAATGTGGATATTTGAGTACCATGAGGTTGTCCTCCTTTATTTATTTATATTGATAAACCTATTAATTTTTTCAATAATTGCCGGATTAATGGGTTTGCTAACACCCTTTACATAGTTATTATACGCATTATAGCTAACTCCAAGCAGATTGGCCATCTGTGTAGGCGATATTTTCTGCTTTTTAGCGATCTCAATCACTATTTTTATTCTATCATCTATCACTCTTACTCTTACTCTGGTTTTTTTTGCTTTCTCTTCCATATACACGTCCTTTTTGTTTTATATTTTTATAACATCTTTTATACAATATTATCATAGAATTACTTTTTTGTCAACATCTTTTTTCTTTTAATATCTTATCCCATAAAAGCAAGATTGTTATTAAAATTGGACTCTATTATTTTTAGCTCTTTATACACCCTCTCTATGTTAACCAATTCGTCATTCAAATATTCAGGTAAATATCTATAATTTCTAGTTCCTATAAAGGTTTCGTTCTTTTCCAAAATATATCCGGATTTATTGATTAATGTTACATTTATATCATATATATCATTATTTCTTTTTAGTACTGCGTCGCATCTTTTATAATTGAATTTTACAGTCATTTCAAAAGATATAATATCTTTGTTAGTTATTTTTTGCCCCACCCTACTACCCCCTTAACAGATATTTTTTTTATTTATATATATATTATACTACATTATTATTACATTTAAGTCAAAAGTCCTTCTTTTTGTCTTCTAACTACCCCACTAAAGTTTACACTAACTCTTTTTGTTAAATATTTTTTAATATAAATATCGAAAAATCGCTGTAACCCTTATAAATAAAGGGTTTCGTAAACTATGCCTCTAAATCGCTCCAGAATTGCACCAGACGCGCTAGAATGATTCGCTTATCTTATTACATTTAAATGGCTATTTTTCTTGCAGAAATTGTAGGATAAGAAGTTTTTCATTATGAGTTAATGATCATAAAGATTGTCACCAACGATAAGAATGTGATAAATATCGTTATGCCTTATACCAGCCATTCTTTCTGACTTAGAAAAGCGAAATACCATTAATGATTTTACATCTGGAGTTACAAAGTGAGGAAGAGATACCTTGAACTGCTCTATGGGGATTTTTTCTTTACCATATGATTCTTTAGGTGTTGATAATATCTGACTCCATGTCAGTTGTGATAGTTGTAAAAGAGTATTTACCATTGATGCTCTGGAGGGCTTATCACATTGTGATAAGCAATTTTTTCCTCCGTAATTCATATGGCGAAAGGAAAAAATAGGTTTTAGCTCATCGTAATTCCGAGGTTCTTCGATAGTAAAAAGAGAGGTATTTTTAGGCTTTATTTTCTTAAGATTTTGTCTTTTAGACATTTCGTAGATATTTTTTTAAACAATTAACCATCGAGGCACAGGTTATTTCGTTTCCAATACCCGCATCAATCCAGCATTGATCTGAATGAGTTAAATTCATAAGGCGAGAAGCTGAAAATTGACCAAAACATTCGTAAATTTCATCAAGAAACTTTTTAATATTTTTATTGATTATTAAAGGGTCAAAGTTTTTATCTGCGCGTATCCCGTTTGAATTATTTTCTTTGTAATAGTGGTATAACTCAGGAACAACAGGACCATAAGTCCATGCTTCAATTTTATCAGAAAAAAGCGGTTTTCCATAAACTGCCATATAAAGACCCTGGGCATAATAAACAAGTTTTTGAAGTTTTAGGTTTGAGATTAGTTCTTGCTCTTCTTCGGTTGCCTCTTGTGCTTTGTAAAGGAAATAATTGGCAATATCTTTTGCTTTCATAATATTACCCCCTCTTCAATTTATTAATTCTTTATAAGTAATTCTACCATGACAGTTACCTAAAAGTAAATTAAATCTATTTTCTTCTGTTTCTTTTCTATATACTACTACTACATTTATTTCAAATATCCTTCTTTTTTCAAAAAAATATTTTAATTTATTTGTTAATAGTTTGTGATTAGTTTTCCCTCCCCTGCCCTTTTGGTTGATTAGGGATTCTGTTAATGTCTTCTTTGCTATTCTTTTATTACCCATATAGCGATCTACATATTTATCTAATTCATTCTCTAAGGCAGATAATCTTTTTGGCGTAACTTATAAGTGTGCTTGTTGGCCTCAGGTTGTGATTCAGAATTAAATATAGAATTTATTGACGCTTTTTCTCTCACCTGTAAATCTTTAATTTTTAGATTATATTTTTCTATCATATATTCTGTTCCTCTTAAACGTTTTACAATTCGCTCTTGTTCTTTAATTGAAGGCAGGGGAATATATAACTCTTTCAATTCTTTTCCTGCACGCATATTTTTTATGCTTGTTCCTAACGATTGGTCTATCATCTCATTTTGCATAATATCGCTTTCCATAATATATTTTAAATATTCTGGTATTAACTTCTTATTTTTGATTCTTAATCGCATTAAAACAGAGTTTATAATACCCCTCTCAAACCTGTCCGGCACTATAGCCACTTTACCTAAAGTACCCGCACAGGTAATAAGAACATCGTCGGTTTTTATTTCGAATTTGCTCAATATCTCAAAGCGGTTTTTATCGAGATAGTATTTACCTATATTAAAATCATTGTTGATTACATTACCTTGCTCATAAATCTTAAAACCCGATTTAACACAGACTGATTTTTTAATACTGCTTCCAAATGGTCCCCTTAATAAATCAATAACATCCCCAAATTTCATTAAAGGGTAATTTGATTTATACGTGTTATTTAAATATTGCCTTGTCCCCACAAAATTGTAATTGTCTTGTTTGATTTTTGCGATGCTTATTTTTCTTATCCCAAGTTCTATAAGCTTATCTTCTTTTTCGTTTTCTAAGTTTTTCCTTTCTGACAACACAACTTCTAAATCGTTATCTCCATCTATTTTTTCTCTATGGTTATCTAAACTATAGCCATCATTCTTGACATTAAAATACCAATAATATGTATTCTTTTTAGAAGACCAAGCATTATAGAGCAATAAAATGTTAGCTTTAGCTCCTGAGTATGGCAAAAATACCCCTCGTGGTAGAGAAATTACACTATGCAAAGACGATTTTTCTAATATATACTCTCTTGTCTTTTTGAATTTTTTATCAAATAAAAATCCTTCGGGAACTATAACTCCCATTCTCCCGCCCTGCTTAAGAGCTTTTAAACAGTGTTGCACGCAAATACTATCGCCATTGTTTTTACCCGTCATGGATATATCATACAAATCCTGATATTCTGTACTCTGCGAAAAGGGCATATTAGTTATAACTACATGGTATTGGTTTTTTACTGGATTAGCCAAGCTGTCCTTGCGATAGATGTTGCTATGTCCATCTCCGATTAATATCATGTTCATTTTTGTAATACGAGATGTGCTTGTAATTTCAGCTCCATATAGAGTGTGATTCTTTAATATTTCGAATGCGTCGGTATTATTGGGCATACTTGCTTTTATATGTTTAAAACTTTCGATAAGCATACCACCAGTACCGCAAAACGGATCGTAAATCTTTTCGCCAAGTTGCGGATTTAAAAGTTTTACCATCGTTTTAACTATATGGCGGGGTGTAAAATATTCTCCCAAATCTTTATTTCCGGCATTATACGAGCGCAGAAAATGCTCAAAAGCATCCCCTTTAATATCTGCGTTTATGTCCGTTAGTTGCAAATCATCCAACTCATCTATTATTCTTTCTAAGGTTTTAGGTTGCTGTATCTGTAATGTTTGAAAAATATTTTTGTCTTCGTATTTAATCTGGAATTCCTTCAATACACTATCATTTACGAAGCTCAACAATTCTTTACCTCTTTTCTGTTTAAAAGAGTTCCATCTATATTCTTTATCTATAATACTTGTGCTGTTGGGGTCTCCTAATTCGTCTTTTATGTCTTCAATCTCACTGATTAGTTTAAGAAAAAGTACATTGGAAAATTCCGTAAACCTTTCATCGCCATGTTTTAATCCCTCTGCTCTTAGATAATTATTTGCGATTTTAAATATTGAAATAAGTTCATCTCTGGATTTTATGACTCTTTTATCTAGAGTGCTGACCTCATTAGTCGTTAAATATTGAAGGGCTAAGCTTTCCCTTATTAAATCATCGATTTCCTCTCCGTTAAGAATCAATGGTTTTTTCAGTTGGGCATGAATGGTTTTCGTAAATACCCCATCGGTTGCAAAAACAATAGGAGCATTTAATGCATTCGCATATTTCAACCCCTGTTCCATAGCCTGCCTGATATCCTGTCCCACTTTTTTGGCTTCTATGATACCAAATGGCTCACTTGAACCATGCGGATAGAGTGTATAGTCGGGTTTTTGTCCTTGCAGTTTTTGCCTTTGTTCTGGGGTTTTTACGCTTTGCTTGAATACATTTCGATTTGGCGCATGCGGATAATCTTCGTATCCCAGATTTTTCAATTTAAGGTCTATGATTGTTTCTGTATCGCGCTCTACAAGTAAAGTTCTCATAATTTGTTCCTCCAACCTTTTATGTTATCATATATGATGCTACTTGCCGTGAGGGGATAGTTATAATATTTAATTATTCATGAAACAATCTTTCTAATTTAGATATTTATCATTAAGAGATATATATTTCCTATATTCATTATACTACATATATTTTAAAAACCCTCTTTTTGAAAAAATTATTACTATTTATCTGCTAATATAAACCTCTACTCCCTGGTTAGAATTTATCCCGACTTTTTTACCATACTCATCAAAAAATACTACAGTAGGATATTTATCTTCTTCTAAATGTTCCCCTACCCATCCCATTTCTGTTGCGAATAAAATAAAATTTAATCCTATTAGGCTAAGAGTTCTCTCTTGCTGGAACTCCGGAAAGTGATACCAAATATCGGATATAATGATTTCTAAAGTAAATCGATCTTCGCTGATACTTGCCTTTTTAAATAATTCTATTCCGTCGAGTAAATCTGCGATCCATTCAGCAATCTTCTTGTTTTCCTCCTCTATTCTCTTCTCTTCCTCGATAGCCTTTAACTTCTCATAGTCTTCCCAAGAAATCGTTGCATCAATTCTTATCCATCCATTCCAATCACTATCTTCGGGAATAAGTCTAAACCTGATCCAGTCACCTATCGTTTCTAGCGCATATAATTTTATTCCTTTGATTGGCTGCTTAGAATTATCTTTTTCAAAGTTTGTTCCGGGACCGGTATAAACATTTGTATTTTCCTTAATACAAGTACAAATTTCAATAAATTTTTCCTCTTTTTCGCAGCCGATACTTAACCCTATAAAGATTAATATCAAGATTATGGGGAAAATTTTTTTCATTATTAAAAATTCACTTCCCTTTTTCAATAATAATGCATGGTTTCCCATATTTCAAAAATCCTTCTTTTTTTATATAATTTTTTCCATTAACTATAAAATTTCTGCAATTTAAAAATCATAATTGGTTAGTTCCCAATTTTTAATTTCAACAGATTCCGCTGTCTTCTCTCCGATGTCAACTAAACCAAAATCGTTTCGTTTATCGCCTATTTTAAGATCCAAACCAACAGTCCAGTCAGTATATTCGCTATCATCAGTGCATTTTACAGTAAACCATATCTGATAAAAGTCTATATCCACGCTACCGGTATTTTCAATTTCATAATAGACCCAAGCATAATTAAGAGATTGTACCAAATTGGTAATTACAACTTTAGCCTGTAATATTTCGTCAGGCTCAGGTTCAGGTTCAGGTGAAGGTGTCGGTGTGGGGAAAATACACACATATATATCTACTAAATCAGTTTTTGTAAATTCCCTCTCGGTATAGGATACGGTAACTATGGTTTGACCCTTTGAGACTCCGGTAAAAGTTCCATTTTCGCTATTGATAATGGCACAACTATTATCTTTAGTATAACTGCAATCGCTTAATTTAATTTCTGCTGGCCAATGATCAATATCAAAATAATAAGCGGTAATCGTTGAAAAATCTCTAGTTTCTCCTATCTTTGTATATAAAAAATCAGGATCAATAATAATCTTTTCAAGTCGGGGAAGCAAATCTTTATATACAGGAGTAGGGCAACCAGAATAAACCATTACTGTTTTTGTATAGCTTGAATCTTCAAAGGTTGCCTTAATCTCATAAGATCCTTTTACAAGATTTATTATGTTACAGGGAGTAGTTTTTCCTATATCATTACCGTTCAGAAATACTTTTGCACCAGAAGGATAAGTATCAACATAGATAGAACCTGAAGGGCCAAAAACTAAGTCTGAAGGGGAGCATCCAGAGATTAGCAAAGAACTCAATATTAAAAAAGCTAACAAAAACAATGGCAATACTCTACGAGTTAAAAATATTATTTTCCTTTTCATTTTTAAACCTCCTTAATTATTTTATATTAACTATTAAATAATACGATTTGAATCTAGCTTTCTAAGTGGAGCTCTAAAATTATTTAATTTTTAGACTTTATTTATATTATTTAAGTGCCCAGTATCCGTATGGATAACTTCGGTCAATCAATTCTGTTTCGTATTCAAAGACATCTATATCTATTCCATTCATTTTTTTACAGGGAACAACTATTTTATCGGTAATAATTTTTGCATATGCAACAGCGTTATCTCCGATTATCTCAGTCTGTTTATAAAAATGAGGTGTAAGAATTATTACTGAAGCTTCACCCTCAGAATTAGTATTGATATATTCTTCCCACTCATCAACCTTGTTATCCCAGACTCCGTCAATTACACAGAAACATTTAGCTAATTCGTATTGCCGGTTAATGATCGTCTGCCAGTAATTATAAACTGCTTCTTCTGCCAGGAACTTATCAGTAGTTAATTCCGGAGCAACCGCGCAACCGGTTAATACCAAAATTAAAAGTATGACAAAGAACGATATTAAAAATTTCCTTTTCACTTTAAAATCCCTCTTTAGTTATTTGATAGACCTTTAAAGAATCATCTTATTGAAGAGGACCGGTATAAGGTTCTAATATTAGATTGGTAACATTCATCCTTAAAACTTTTTCATTTTCTCCTACAGTTATCCAACAAGTGCGATCTTTAGAATTTCCTATCCCAACAAATGTCCCAATAGTATTCCAGTCTTCATAAATGCCTCCATCTTCATAAATGCCTTCATATTCAC
>Ga0307377_10008320_pt1 | contig 10543 bp, 15 predicted proteins | sample TR3MG_FD_202535 | JGI IMG/M metagenome (GOLD analysis project Ga0307377, IMG submission 202535) | Soil microbial communities from Risofladan, Vaasa, Finland - TR-3 | ecosystem: Environmental > Terrestrial > Soil > Coastal area > Acid sulfate soil | place: Finland: Risofladan, Vaasa | collected... | reverse complement strand
GGGGCACACGCAGTTGCATGGTCTCAGCAGTCAGCATCGCGGAATCTCCTGTCGGGCATGTGGGTCACCCCGTAGTTGCCTTGAGCCTGCGGTCGCGCTCCTGCAGCGCGTTGACCATCTCCTGCTCGGTCATCCCCATCGTGATCATCCGCTCGATGGCATCATCTATGGGGAGGGCGTCCAGCAAGACGTGGGGTGGCATCGACAGCGGGCGGTCATCGATCTTGACCCGCCACGGCTCCATCAGATGGACCCCCAGGTCATCCCCCTCGACGACGAAGGTGCAGTGCCCGTACTCCATCAGCTGCTTGACCAGTAGCGTACCCAACAGCTGGACCGCAATGGGGTCCGTCATCGTCTCTCGAGTGAGGGGCGCTGACTCGCCGAGGGGCACCTTGTTCTTGGCTGTTCGGACTCGCATCCTCGTGGGAAGTATCTGAGCGCACCCCGAGCGCTGTCAACAGATTTCCTGACAACTGAAACCAACTGGGCATCCAGGTCCCTGACACCCAGTGCCGGGACCGGCGGACTCGACCGGGGAGGCGCTGCCGCGTGGTACGCAGAAATAGGCGCTTCAGTCGCAATCAAACTTGCAGTTTATTCGACATAAGACCTTCAACACCTTGTGGAGGTACCCATGGAAATCCGACGTCTCGCCGCGGCTGACATGCTCGTCACGCGGCCCCCCTACATCGATGCACTGGGCCTGATGGAGGTCTTCGACCTGCTCGAGGGCAGCCCCATGATCCTGGCGGGGCCGAAGGGCACTGGCAAGACCATGGCCTGCGAGGCCTGGGCAGCCGACCACAACTACCTGGTGGTCCAGTTCGGCTGCACCGAGGGCACTCGTGAGAAGCACCTCTACGGTTCCATCGGCATCCAGGATGGCAGCGCCTTCTTCACCCTCGGCGCACTCACCACAGCCATCGACGCGGCCAATGAGATCGCGGAGAGCGATGAGTACGCCGGCGTCATGCTCCGTCTCGACGAGGTCAACTCGCTGACGCCGCAGATGCAGAAGGGCCTCAACAGCTTCGCGGACTGGCAGAAGAGCGTGGCCGTGCCCTCCATCGGGCGCGTCTTCCGGGTGAAGCCCGACACCAAGCTGTGGGTCATCGGGACGATGAACCCGAGTGCCCATGGTGGTGTGTTCGATCTCAACGAGGACCTCAAGTCCCGCTTCCGGCCCATCTGGGTGCCCTACCCCGACCCCGAGCAGGAGCAGATCATCGTGGCCAACGTGCTCCCCAAGGTGAAGGAGGAGTGGGTCAGCCAGCTCCTCGACGTGGCCGCTCAGACGCGGCAGGGAGAGAACGCCTACCCGCTCTCCACCCGTGACGTGGTCCAGTGCCTCGAGGACGCCCAGCGGATGGGGATGGACCGCGCCCTCAAGATCCTCTCGTACCAGTACGACGAGGGCACGGACCGGGACACCTTCCACACCCGCGTGCTGGGCAAGACCACCATCGACCTGGCGGCCACGCAGCTGATGCGGCCGCCGGCCAACCTCACCAAGCCGGTCAAGGCCGGTGTGAACCGGAGGAGCTCGCTGTGAGGTCCGACCGAGACAACGCGAGTATAGCCCTCGACACCTTGGTGGAAGCTGCCGTGGAGGCCGGAGAAGGCGTGTTCCTCCTCCTCACCGACACCCAGCGCGAGATCTTCATGGTCTGCCTGCAAGACGCCTTCATGCTGCTGCGGAAGAACGCCCAGTACGGGGACTCCGCCCTCAACCCGGTGCGCGTGTTCAGCCAGGCCGACCCGGCCGAGCAGATCCTCGTGCGCCTGGACGACAAGATTAGCCGGGTGGCCCAGTCCGGGCTGCACGGCGGTGACGATGGAGAGGACACAGCCGCGGACATCCGTGGCTACCTGGTGCTCGAGGAGATCGCGCACCGAAGGAGACAGAAGTCATGAGCAGCAAGCCCAGATGGGTCAACGTCGGTGCCGTCTTCGAGAGCCCCGACTCCCAGGCCGGGAACCTCAAGTTCAGCGGTACCATCGGACTCGGACTGCTGGGCGAGATCCCGGTCATCGTCCGCCGTTCGCAGTACTCCAAGCACCCTGGCATGTACCAGCTGCTGGTGGACTCCAACAAGCTGCCGCTGAACATGCTGCTGGCCGCTCAGGAGCAGCGGGAGGACCAGCCCCCGACGTACACCAGACAACAGGTCGCGGGCGCTATCCGTGGCATGCGGCCCCCCGAGGGGCATGAGAGGGACGACGATGACAGCTTCGATATCCCGTTCTGAGACAGTGGCCGACCACCTGAACTGGCTCCTGCTCCACGGCGTGGGGCACCTGCGGGAACTCACCAGCAGCGATGGCGTCGAGCTTCAGGTCACCACGCAGGTCATCGAGGAGCGGCTGAAGTCTCTGGATGAACGCCTCCAGGTGGAGGCCAACGCCCTAGGCCGCATCCACGAGCTGCTGCACCCCAACGGGGACCCCGACTACGAGTGGCCGGTGGAGCTGATCGAGGAGATCGCCACTGTGGTGTACACCGTGTTCCCCCGCCCCACCAAGGAGCTGACCGTCGAGGGGCTGATGGCGCGCCTGCGGGGGTGCATCCAGGGCATCCAGGACTACGACAACCTCGACGACCTCGCTGACGCTGCCGACATCGCCAACAAGATGTCGGAGTGGCTGTTCATGCTGGAGGCTGCGCGCTCCAAAGAGCCTCCGCAGCTCAACCGGAAGGCGGTACAGCTGGGTGTCACTGATGCACTGTCCGACATGGGGCTCAAGGATGACCTCGAGGCCGTGGAGAAGATCACCCACGAGGTTCTGCACCAGCACAACTACACCTGGCTGTGTGAGACCTGCAAGACGGCCATGGGCAAGCCAGCCGGTTGCCGACGCGGGTCGATGCGCTGGGAGTGTGCGCTCTACAGGAGGCAGCCGTGAAGGTGTACATCGAGTTCGACTGCGACAACGACTCCTTCGGGGACTTCGACGACGAGACGGAACGCATCCTGGACCAGGCACACGACAAGCTGCTGAGTCAGAGGTACGCCACGGCGGCCACCGTCTGCCAGCACCCCGAGCCCATGCACAAGCTGCTGGACACGAACGGCAACACCGTCGGCAGCGTCAAGCTGGTCCACAGCAAGTGGGACGACGACAAGCTCCAGTTCGCTCGCCTCATCGACGAGGTCAGGGCCGCTGGTGCCTTCGACGAGTACCCAGAGCACAACCCGCTGTTCGACGGCATCAAGAAGAGCACGGACCTCGACGACGAGGGCTTGCTGAACATCATCGGCAGGGCCTCGGAGTTCTGGGAGAAGAGCAAGCCGCCGCTTCCGCCCAACCCCCCGAAGCGCTCCCCCTTCTTCTGCGACACGTGCGGAACCGAATACGACGAGGACCAGGAGCAGTGCCTCGTGTGCGGCTCCGAGGAGGTACTTCCCAATGACGACTGAAGACAGACGAGCCCTCATCGACAAGCTCGAGGCCAAGCAGCTGGCCCTCGATGCCAAGGACGGCCGCGACGTGCTGCTGGCCGAGGAGGTGGACCAGCTCTACAACGAGCTGTACCCCGACGGAGAGGACGAGGACACGTGCTGCAAGTGCGGTGTGTCCTTCATCGAGATGGTGCACTTCGACGACTACCAGCACATCAAGAGCGGCGGCCGCTGCCTGGCGTGCGACGGCATCCGTGAGCACCCCATCGTGGCAGAGGCCCGGACGCTCCGGGAGTGGGCCACGGACATCCGCGAGGGCACGACCGGCGAGGGGCTGGCCTCCGCCATGGAGCTGATGGCCGACCGGCTGTCGCTCCCGCCGCTGATGGTCATCAACCCAGAGCCCATGACCGACGAGCAGAGGTCCTCCATCGCGGAGGAGATCAGGAAGTGGCACCTGGACCCCAACCACGTCCTCGTCCACCCCGTGAGCCTGCAGGCTGAGGGCCGGTGCATGCCGCCGGCGCCCGAGAGCTTCAGCTGCAAGAACTGCGGAGCCGCGGACGTCGGCAGGCTACTGCTCATCGACTTCGAGGGGGACTTCCGGTGCCCGGAGTGCTGCAGCAGCGATCTCATCACGGTGCTGGGCACCACGGTGGAGAGGGGGAAGGAGGGCTGATGGGCTACAACACGATGGTCCTGTTCCTCAACGACGGCCTCGACCAGGCGCGCAAGAACGCCACCGAGGTCCTCGCGCTCGTTGACCGGCACTGCCAGTCCCTGCGCCACGACGGCATGGGTCGGGACGGCCGGCGCGTGGAGCTCCCCGCGGGCAACCATGCCAACGCCGTCCACCTGGTCTCGTGCCTCCACGCCGACGAGGTGGCGCTCATCGCCGCCGGCGGCAACTACGCCACACTGCTCGGCTCCGTGTACATGGGGTCGGCGGCAGGGCACCACACCGAAGAGCAGCAGCTTGAGCTGCTGAAGGCGATCCTCGACCCCATGGGCTACCACGTGGTCAGGAAGCCGGAGAAGAAGCCATGAAGAAGTCCGAGATCAAGCTGAACTCCACCTACTGGGGCCCACGCAATCGCAGTAGTGGGAAGACCCCCATGCGCAAGGTGGTGGCCATCAAGGGGCCACCGTCATCAAGATTCATCAGTCAGGAGTGGGTGACCTACAAGGTGGTGGCAGGACTCCGCCCGTGGGGTGAGTCCACCCGAACGTGCACCCTCAAGGCTTTTGCGCACTGGGCACAGCGGGAGGTGACCTGTGTCTGACCCCAAGACCGAGATCTACTACACCTGGAGGGAGCACGCCACGGTCGAGGGCGAGACGGAGCCCCGTCTCCTCGTGCCCTGGTCGGACCCCGATGAGTACGAGTACCCCGCTGACGGCATCTTCGACACCATCGAGGCGGCCGGGGCGTACCGCGACAACCTGCTCGAGGGCTACGACGAGGACGACGACACCTACAAGGAGGCGATGAAGTGGGTGCTGTGCCGAGAGACCCTCTCACCGGTGCGCAAGGTCCACGACCGCATGCTCAAGGGGCTCACCGAGCTCGATCCCAAGAAGTGCATGGTCTCCGTGAACTTCGTCGTCGACATCGACGACCCGGACAAGGCTGAGGACATCGTGCGGCACAGCACGGCCTTCGACTGCGTGGGCGCCTCTCCGAAGATCACCCACGGCCTCCTGGCCTTCTCAACGACGCTGGACGAGTTCATCGGAGCGCTGACGAAGTCCGAGAAGACGCACAAGAAGGCCGTGGACATCGCCACCTGGCTCGAGGGCCAGGACGTCGACATGGCCGACCTCGATGACATGGTCCACGATGCGGCCAGCTCCGGGGCGTCCAGTGTCAACAACTCCAGCCTCGAGGAGCAGGTCGAGTACCTGCTCGAACAGGGCTTCGACGAGGTCGCCATCATGAGGGCCGTCGAGCCTGTGGTCGGCACCTTCGCCAAGAAGTGCAAGTTCTGCAGCAAGGACGTCTCGACCCGGCTGGCCAGGTACCACCAGGACGCGCCCGTCTGCGAGAGCTGCTGGGACGAGAGACTGAGGAGCACGGAATGAGGGCGTACTACAAGACGATCATCACCTACCAAGTGCTCCACGAGGACCCCATTCCGGACGATACCTGCCTGGGTGACATCGTCGAGATGTGTGACTCCGGCCCCTGCGTCGGCAACCTCAAGAAGTGGGAGACCAAGACCGTCGATGGTGAGACGATGGCCAAGCTGCTCACCGAGGCGCGCAGCGACCCCTCCTTCTTCGACATCGACTGCAATGGCCGAGATCTCAGCGACATCGAGGCGATGCGGGCCACCGAGCCCGAAGACGAGTGTCCCCTGTGCCATAACGGCACGGTGGAGCACTGTTCGCGGGAAGACGGAGAGTGGGCCATCTGCCGGGGAGAGTGTGGCGCCGCAGTGCCACTGGAGGATGACGATGACTAGACTTCAGGCCAATCGGGCCAGTCACACTGACATCGTGCAGGCCCTGCCCAAGAGCCTGCAGATCCCCCAGTGGCGTACCAAGCAGATGTGCTACCGGGTCATCAAGATCTTCGGTGGCCTCATGAAGAAGGAGTTCTGGATCAAGAGCGCCAGCCAGGGGGCCACCGACGGGGAGCGGTACATCTACATCCCCTTCCACGACCCCGAGGCCTACGCGGTGACGGTCCATGAGCTCAGCCACAACTACTTCGAGAGTGACATGCTCGCCCGGGACAAGTTCATCGACGAGTTCTCGAAGCGGCTGATCATCCGCTTCAAGCGGGCCAACTCCCCCCTCGTGGCACAGCCCGCCTTCCCGGAGCGCCTCAAGGCGTTGCTGCGCTACGTCGTCAACCTCCTCGAGGACCAGCGCTGCCACGCACTGTGGGGGCGGGTCTACCCCGGGGACCACATGGTGCTGGAGCAGCGATGGCAGCGGCTCACGCGGCAACGGGTCAAGGAGGCCGACGAGGACTTCATGAGCTACGCCTTCTTCGCAGCGCGCGGCATTGCGGATGAGGTGAACAACCCCCGGCCGGAGTTCATCGCCGTGCGCCCGGTCCTGGAGTCCGCCTTCACGGAGGTCGAGAGCACGGACTTCGTGGGGTGCCTGATCATCACGCGCAAGACCGTGGAGAAGATCCTCAACGTGCTGCTGGACTACCTCGACGATGACGCCCAGCAGCAGCCCCAGCAGAACTACACCTCCAGCCAGTCCCTGCAGTCACAGCAGGCCTCCCAGGCCAAGGTCAACGCGGCGCTCTCGGATGACCAGCAGGGCGGAGACGACGGCGAGGAGTCCGGTGGGGAGTCGGGAGACGGAACCGATCAGCACGGGAGTGGGAAGCAGGCACAGGACCCCAACGACGTGGAGCGCCGGCGCGCCCTGATGCTCCAGCTGATGTCCAACTTCTGCCAGAAGGAGGATGACCTGAAGGGAGACGAGAACGAGCTGTACGACGACGTCACCCCCTCCCACTTCCAGAAGAAGAGCCGGCAGGCGCAGTCCAAGGCGGCCGCCTCCTCCGACGAGGCCTTCGGTGTCAACCCCTGGAGCAGCGACGAGCTACTGGATGCCCTCGAGGCGGGAGAGGCCGCCATGGCGCAGAAGATCCAGGAGGCACGCTCCTGGGTGCAGAACATCGAGGTGGATGACTGGCTGACCAAGGACTCCAAGTGCAAGGTGGTGTTCCACGACGTCACGCCCAGCATGCTGGGCGGCCCCGTGCAGCTCACGGATGCCGAGCACGCCGCGGCCAAGAGGCTGAAGACCAAGTTCATCAAGATCCTGGGGGCCCGTCGTGCCACGCTGGAGGACGCCGGCGACGACCTCGACGTGGAGGCCTACATCGAGTCCCTGTTCGACTCCACGGTCACCGAGGTCTTCGAGGATGAGGAGTCGGGCGCCGGCTTCTACGCGCTGCTGCTGTGCGACATGAGTGGCTCCATGAACGGCACGCCCTTCGAGGCCGTGGAGCACGCCGAGAAGATGCTGCGCATCGGCATGGACTTCCCCTTCGTCGAGATCGAGAAGTGGGGCTTCACCCAGCACGGCAACGGCACCGTGGACCTGATCCGCATCGACCCCAACGCGGATCAGTCGGCAGCACACCTGAGCAACGAGATCGCCTGGGGGCTGACACCCCTGCATGAGGCCATCCGAGTCAGCTCCCGACAGTGCATGCTCCGCAACAAGGTGCGCCGCCTCTTCGTCCTCACGGACGGTGCGCCCTACTTCACGGACTTCAACGGCTCGGACGTTGCCACGGAGCAGCTGCTGAAGTTCTGCAAGCAGAACGTGGCCACGGCGCGACAGAACAACGTGGGCGTGTACGGGCTGATGATCGGCTCGGACATGGACGACAAGACCCTGACGAAGATGTACGGCTCCCATCGGTACTGGCGCCGCGCAACCACCACCCGGAAGGTCTCGGAGGCGCTGGTCTCCCTGGTAGAGTCCCAGTTCGTCGAGTACCTTCGTACGAAGCACTGAGGAGAGACCATGACCCACGACGACATCGTGAAGCACCTGCGCGACTGTGGCGACGACGAGGTGCTGCAGATCCAGGAGGCCGTCACCAACGAGCTGGGGATCCGGCTGTCGGAGAGGCAGAGCCTCATCGAGACGCTCGAGGAGAAGGACAAGCGCCTGCAGGGCGTCCCCACGGAGGACAAGGAGCGGATCGTGTGGAAGATCACCGACCCGTTCAGCTGCATCGATGCCGAGAAGCGGAAGATCCACCTGTGCCACGGCGATGAGATTGCGCTCACCCGGCACGGGAGGAACTACCTCGACCTCCCCGTTGACCTCAACCACGGTGAGCCCAGCAGCATCAGCGGCTACGACGTGTTCTACGAGGGCAACCTGCACCCACGCCATCTGCGCATCAGCACACACTTCACGGCCACGGCCGGCGAGCTGCTGAGCGACGAGGAGCGCGGCGAGCTCCAGCTCGAGGCGGACCAGCCCGTCACCCGAGTGTGGCTGCGACCGTCATGAGCCAGTACAGTGTTCGTCTGCGGCTGCAGCCGGAGACCATGCGATTCCTGAACCAGTTGAAGGCTGAGGCCGAGCGCAAGCACGGCCACCCCATCAGCCTCTCGGAGGTGGTAGATGCAGTCTGCGCTCAAGCTGCCGAGTACATCGAACGAAGAACACCCGCAGAGGGCCTGCAGGAGACCGGACATCGGGGACTGCCCGGACATCGTCCCGACGGATACCGGTGAACGCCTCTGCGGGCTCCCAGCGCGCCTCACGTGCGCCCTGCCGGACTGGAGTGACATCCCTACCAAGAAGAACCAGCCACGCCGCTGAGAGCGGCTCAGGGGGCCTCTGCCCCCATCCTTAGCTAGTAGTAGCCTGCGGTCCTGCCGTACTGCGGCGGAGCGGCCTGACGGTTCCCACGGTTCTTCAGCAGCATGTACCCACCACCGCCGGCGAGGCCGAGGGCGCTCAGACCAGCGAGGTAGTCTGTCACAGACAGCTTCCGACCCCCAGCAGCCTCCTCGACCAGCTTGCCGAGCCGCGTGCCTTCCGGAGCCCCCGGCGCCACAGGTGCGGTCGGCGGCATCGGTGCGTTGGCACCAGCAGCGGGCGCAGGCACGAGATCGGGGGCTGCATGCCTCGCATTGGGGTTGTAGCTCACGTCACCGGTGCCCGTCGTCGGCTTGGGAGAGGCCATCGCCGGTGCTGGCTGCTGGTTCGCGTTGATGATGTCGTCCAGCGTCCGTTGAGGTGCCGCCACCTGCGCAGGAGCAGGCTGTGCACGAGCCCCCAGTCCTGCCTCAGCCTCGGTCAGTGGCCGACCGGACTGCTGCTCCGCCTTGAAGGCTGCATTGGCCGCCTGTTGCTGCTGTGGAGCACGTGCCGGCGACGCGGCGCGTCCACCTGTCGTGGTGGAGGGCGCCGTGGGTGCCACGTACTTGGGAGGGGGTGCAGGTGCAGGGCTGTAGCTCTGCATGCCGGTCGGCGTGGCGCGGCCACCAGCACCGGACATCCGTGCACTCCGCTCATAGGTGGTCTTGAAGCCGCGCCTGGCTCCAGTGAGCCCGCGCTTCAACCGCTGGCCAACACCGGCCAGCTGTGTGCCAGCGGAGAAGGCCTGCTCCTTCGGGACGGATCTCATGAGCCCCTTGGACAGACCCGTGGCCCCGCCGGCGAGACCGCGGATGAGATTCAGACCCGCTTCCTTCTCCAGGGCCGTTGGCTCGATGCCCGCAGCCACCTTCTCTGCATAGGACCGAGCCAGGGCGTAGACCTCTGCCTCGGAGAGCTTCTCGAGCTCCACAGAGACCGAGGCAGACTTGAAGAACTCCTGAGCCATGACCCGCCCGGCGGAGTCTGCCATCATGCAGACAGCGGTCCGCCGGGTGAGGTCAGGATCGGACAGCCTGGCCATGCGGCCTCCTACGCGGCGATCTCCGAGCCGTAGATGCCCTCGATGAGGCTGACCGCCGAGACGGCGACCGGCACCAGGCGCTCGAACTGCAGCGCCGCGCTCTCCTGGAGCACCACGCCCTGGGCGTCCATCGCCAGGTTGTGGTTCGGCACGTAGCAGGACTCGAAGTAGGCCGCGCCCAGCGTCTCCTCGTTGCTGTCCCGGAGGTACAGCAGGATGCCGATGGGCTGGTTGAAGAGGTCACTGGCCAGATTGAGGAAGATGTTGGCGTGCCCCGGGGGGATCTTCACGTCATGCTGGTTGGCCACCCCCGCCTGGATGGCGGGGTTGTTGTACATCGACGTGACGAGCGTGGGCCCCAGGGTATCCTGGTAGTACGCGTAGAGGACACGGAGGAGGGAGGGACCGTGGTAGAGCACGCGCGTGAGCCCGAGCTGCCCCACCGTCCGGCCGGAGACGAAGTAGCTCCGCTCCGATCCCACTTCCCAGAACCGGCTGAACTGCCGGTTGTGCCCCAGATTGAGGGTCTGCGTCACCCCAATGGGGTGTACCAGCTCGGTGCTGCCCGAACTGGCGGACCCCGCCAGGTTGAGGGCGCCCACGTTCCCGCCCATCGCAGACAGCCTCGGAGGGCCGGCCGCGACCAGCGTGAACGCCGCTGACATGAACCGACCGTCCACCAGGCCGTCCTGGATGTAGTTCTCGTACGGCCTCCAGTTGCTGAGCGAGCCCATCA
>Ga0307377_10008317_pt1 | contig 10544 bp, 12 predicted proteins | sample TR3MG_FD_202535 | JGI IMG/M metagenome (GOLD analysis project Ga0307377, IMG submission 202535) | Soil microbial communities from Risofladan, Vaasa, Finland - TR-3 | ecosystem: Environmental > Terrestrial > Soil > Coastal area > Acid sulfate soil | place: Finland: Risofladan, Vaasa | collected... | reverse complement strand
TTGGCACGGTGTTTGTCTGGAGCGAGATCGATCCCAGCCAAGCGCCAAACTGGACGGGGGTGTCTCCCTCGCAGAGCCCGGGGTGGTCGTCGATTTCCCCGTCACAGGTCCCCGGTTGGACGGACATTGCTGCGTAGGAGACATAGATGCCAAGTTCATATACGACGAGAAACGGGATCGAACTCATTGCCACGGGCGAACAGTCCGGCACATGGGGCGATACGACAAACACGAACCTGCAGATCATCGACCGGGTGCTTTCGGGCGTCGGGACGATTACGCTTTCTGGCACGACCCACACGCTGACCACGACCGACGGTACGCTGACCGACGGCATGTACAAGGTCTTGGTGCTGGCCGGGTCGCCGTCGGGTACGAACACGATCACGATTTCGCCGAACGACGCGCAGAAGCTCTACTTTGTGCAGAACAGTTCGGGCCAAAGCGCGATCTTCACGCAGGGCTCGGGCGGCGACGTCACGGTAGCCAACGGCGACAGCAAGATCATTTACGCGGATGGCGGCGGTGCGGGTGCGCAGGTCAGCGATTTGACGGCGAATTTTGCGATGTCTTCTGTTAATATCACTGGCGGTTCGATCACCGGGATCACGGACCTTGCTGTTGCGGATGGCGGCACAGGGTCTTCGACAGCGGCCGGTGCACGTGCTAATTTGGATGTGGACCAAGCGGGCACTGCGGTGGCGCTTGCTATTGCACTGGGATAGGTAGATGGCAAACAGTTTCAAGCGCAAGCTCTCCCGCTCGATCGGCACGTCTTTGACGGCGGTGGGCAGCTACACGGTGGGCTCTTCGACTGAGGTGACGGTGATCGGCTTGGTGGTGTCGAACACCACCGCTTCGCAGGTTCTTGTGGACGCGACGGTCAACGACGGTGCGAACGACACCTACTTGATCAAGGACGCGCCGGTTCCGAGCGGTGGCGCGATCGTTATTGTCGGCGGCGACCAGAAGGTCGTGTTGGAAGTGGGCGATAGCCTCAAGGTCAAATCGAGTGCGGCTTCGTCGGTTGATGTTGTGATGTCGATCTTGGAGATCACCTGATGGCTTATATCGGCAACCCGCCTGCAGAAGCATACACAACCACCGTCAAGGACAGCTTTAGCGGCAACGGGTCCACGGTAGCGTTTACTTTGTCGCGGCCTTCGCTGACGAATGACGTGCGGGTTGTTGTCGAGAACGTCATCCAAGATCCGACGGTCGCCTACAGCGTGAGCGGCACGACGCTGACGTTTACCTCGGCCCCGCCTTCGGGCACGGACAATATCTACGTCGTGCATTTGGGGCCTGCGGTTCAGACCACGGTTCCCCCGGGCGAGATCAGCGCAGCAACGACCTTCGCCTCGAACGTCACTGTTCAAGGTGCGTTCACCTCCCGTGGCATCGACGACAATGCGACCAGCACGTCGATGACGCTCGATACATCGGGTAATCTGCTGGTGGGAAAGACGAGTTCTGGCGTTGCAACAATAGGTGCGGAACTTAGAGGCGGCACTACAGGGAACTACGCTGTCACGGCCACCGCTGCGAGCCAAGCACCTATACTGGCGAACAGAACAACCTCTGATGGCGAACTTATTCAGTTCCGCAAAGACAACACCACGGTGGGGAGTATTGGGGTTTCTTCCAGCACCTATCTAACCATCGGGACAGGTGACACGGGCATCTTGTTTGATAATGCGGGCAATAGGGTTTATCCTTGCAACGCAAGCACACAAGCCAACCTAGACAATGCCATCGATATTGGCGCTTCAACAGTTCGCTTCAAAGACCTCTACCTCTCAGGCGGTGTCTACCTCGGCGGCACTGGGTCGGCTAATCTGCTGGACGACTATGAGTATGGAGACTACCCAGTTTCGTTCACGCCCTCTGGTGGCGGCTCTATTACTGTCGCTGGTTCACAAAACGACCTGAAATACACCAAAATCGGCTCTCGTGTATTTGTTAGTGGCAAAGTCGATATCAGTGCGGCTTCAAGCCCCTCTGGATATATTACGGTTACTCTTCCATTTGTAATTCATAACAGTGGAACCGCAAACGACAGCCGACGGTTTAATGGCAGTATATGGGTTACTGGCACTGCATTAAGCACATACGAGTATCAACTATACGGAATCGAGGGCGAAAGTGTTGTGAGGATTTATAACGGAAGTGGAAACTCTATGGCATCAACATCTGCCAACCAGTTCAGTGGAGACGAAGGTGTAACTTTTAGTTTTCACTACGAAACCACGCCATAACCACCCCTGTTGGATCACAGGGTAGTCAGTCCAACGCCAGAGGAGATAAAACATGGCACTTACCGAGCGCACTGTTGATGATAAGATCGAGATTTTGGGTGACTACAAGCACATCCAAATCCGCCAAGCCACGATCATTGAGCGGGATGGTGTCGAGATCAGCCGCACCTTCCACCGCCGTGTGGTAGGCCCGCTGGATGACGTATCGGGCGAGACAGCCGAGGTGCAAGCTATTGCTGCACTGGTCCACACCGCCGAGGTCAAAGCAGCGTACACCGCGCACCTCGCTGCGCAGGAGATGTAAGACATGTCGAGAGCGCGTGACCTAGCGGACGGGACATTTAGCGGGGCGTTCGAAGCGGACAGCCCGACGCTTGTTGTGGATGCGGCGAATAATCGGGTTGGGGTGGGGACTACGACACCTGACCGCCTCGTTCACCTAAAGACATCGGTAAACAACACGGCAGTGCTTCGCATCGAAAGCACGGCTACTGACAGCTACCCATTCCTGTCACTTAAAAATGATGCACGGGAATACCAGTTGACCGCTCACGGACCGCTTGGGGATGTATTCAGTATTTATGATGGCACGGCGGGAAGCCATAGGTTCGTCATCACCTCCACAGGATCGGTGGGGATTGGGACAGCTACTCCTGCAAGCTCAATAGGCACGGGACTGCATATTGCCACCGCATCTGGCGACGCTCTAGTCTTAGAAAAATCAACTGGGGCGTCTCTTCAGTTTCGGTCAGACAACACAACAGTCAGATCGACTATAGCGGGAATTAACGGCGCGGATGGTTTAACGTTTTTGACTGGTGCGGCCCAGACAGAACGCGCCCGCATCACTTCTGCGGGGCAGCTAGTCCTTGGCGCGACAACTCAGTATAGCGACGGCACGATTGGAACGCCGAGGCTGCAATGGAACGGCGTAGCAGGCAGTCATTCTGGGGCCATAGCCATTTCTAATACTACAGGCAATCTTGGCCTGTTAATCTTTAGGAACCCGAATGGACTGGTCGGCTCTATTGAGACCAGCGGCACCTCTACATCTTACGTCACCACCTCCGACTACCGCCTCAAGGAAAACGTAGTCCCGCTGGCAGGTGCAGCCGACCGCTTAATGCAAATCCCTGTCTGTCGGTTCAACTTTATTGCCGACCCTGACAAGACTGTTGATGGCTTCCTCGCGCATGAGGTGCAGGCGTTTGTCCCCGAAGCCATCACTGGCACCAAGGACGAAGTGGACGATGAGGGCAACCCAAAGTATCAGGGCATCGACCAATCCAAGCTGGTCCCGCTGCTCACCGCTGCCTTGCAAGAGGCGCTGGCCGACATCGCAACACTGAAGGCCGAGGTGGCCGCACTCAAGGGGAGCGCATAAAATGCCATACCAAGGTCGCCAGCCCGGGGTGGGCGTTCGCAACAGGTTTCTGTACACGGCCACGGCTTCGCAGACCACGTTCAGCGGAGCGGATGACAACGGCCGTACGCTTGCGTATCAGGACGGCGCCTATGTGGACGTCTACCTGAATGGCGTGATGCTTGTACCGGGGACCGATTTCACGGCGACGACGAAGACGTCGGTCAGCCTGACCTCCGGAGCGGCGGCCTCGGACATCGTTGAGATCATCGCCTACGACATCTCGTCGATCGCGGATACGGTGAGCGCGCTGAATGGCGGCACGTTTTCTGGGAATGTCGCAGTCAACGGCAACTTGACCGTGGACACCAACACGCTGTTTGTGGATGCGGCAAATAATCGGGTTGGGGTGGGGACGAGTAGTCCTGCTGGGCAAGACCAAAGCGCAAATAACCTAGTTGTCGAGGATGCTGCTGGAAATGGTGGCATTACTATCAAGACACCAACATCAGCGTATGGCTCATTGCATTTTAGTGATGGCACAGGGGTAGACGCATATCGGGGCATCTTGGCGTATAACCACTCCGATAATAGTATGCAGTTTCACACCAACGCCACAGAACGCGCCCGCATCGACGCATCGGGTAACATGGCTATCGGTCAAGCCTCTACTACAGGCGGTAGTGTTATACTTGATCTCCACAAATCAGGTAGCGCCGTAGGTAGTCAAATACGTTATGCAAATGACCACAGCACAGGTTTTTACGTTGGTTTGGCTGGTAATACAGCAGGTGAAGGCATCGTTTATAATGAGGCCAACGCTGGTATTCTATTCGCCACCAACAACTCAGAGCGTATGCGCATCGACGCATCGGGTAACGTAGGGATTGGGACCGCAAGCCCGTCATACACTGCAGCAGGACGAGGCAATCTAAACATTGCGGGATCAGGCAGCGCAATTCTTGGCTTTCAAATTGGTGGCACTGCCAAAGGCTACGTTTTTCACGACAACACAAATCTTCAGTTGTGGAACGAGGTGTCTGGGACATTGCTGTTTGGAACCAACGGATCAGAACGCGCCCGCATCGACGCATCGGGTAATCTGCTGGTGGGGTCTACGGCTAGCAACGGATACAAACTCAGAGTAGATGCCGCTTATAATGCAGGGCAGATTGGTATCCTTACAACGGGTCGCTCTGGTGGCGAATATCCCAGCGTGGGCTATAATGTCGTTTATGGCGGTTCCACTGGTTCATATGCTCGTCTTGCCACGGACACCGCCTCAATGGTTCGCTTCAACAGTGGCCAAGTGGAAACACTAACCGCTGCAGTCGGCTCTGCGGGAAGTGGTATTTCCTTTACTCAAGGCCCATATGTGGCTCAAGGCGGCACTTCTTGGACCAACGGTTCATCGGATGTTCGCCAAAAGAAAAACTTTGAACCTACTCAGGGCTTGTCAGCCTTGCTGCAGGTTGAGCCTGTCAAATATCATTTTGACTGGGAAGAAGACTCCACTAATAAGCGGCTTGGATTTAAGGCTCAAAACCTACGCAGTGTAATCCCTGAGATGGTAATGGAGAAAGCCGAACTGGCAGATGATGGGACGCCTTACCTCACCATTACGCCTGACTACATTTTGCCTGTTCTGGTCAAAGCAATCCAAGACCAACAGGCAATCATCGAAGCCCTTGAGGCTCGTATAACCGCCCTAGAAGGAGCTTCCGCATGACCACTTACACTTGGACCATCGCCCAGTGCGAACACGAAGTTGCCACGGGCGGTATCACTGTTGCCCACTGGCGCTGCTCTGCCGTTGATGGCGACTACAGCGCATCGGCCTATGGCACTGCGGGCTTCACCCCTGACGCTACTGACCCTGACTTCACACCCTACGATCAGGTCGTAGAGGCAGAGGTTCTGGCGTGGGTATGGGTCTCAGGCGGCGTTGATAAGGACGAGATCGAGGCCAACTTGGCTGCTCAGATCGACGCGCAGAAGAACCCGACGACTGCTGCTGGCACCCCTTGGACGCAGTAGCCACACGCCTCTGAGCGTGGTATCTTTATGACAAACGGACGGAGCTTGGACCATGGCTGTATCGACCATTGACCCGAATGGCTTGAATATCGGCCAGATTGGCGGGACGCGTAACAAGATCATCAACGGCGCGATGACCATCGACCAGCGCAATGCTGGGGCGGCGGTGACAATTACAACGGCGTCCGCTACGCAGTATCTCCTTGACCGCTGGTATCTTCGCGCGGAGGCGGCGGCAGGAAGCAAGGTAAGCGTTCAGCGCAGTTCCGTTGCACCCGCTGGGTTTTCCAACTCGCAACTCATTACGTCTTTATCCGCGTATGCAATCGGTGCATCTGAGCATTTCGCTACTGTGCAAGCCGTCGAAGGCTTTAACGCAGCCGACTTGTCGTGGGGGACCGCATCCGCAAAAACAATCACGGTGTCGTTTTGGGTGCGAAGCTCTTTAACCGGTTTGTTTAGTGGCTTTATCTTGAATGGGGCTGCAAATCGCTGCTTTGTATTTAGCTACACTATAAACGCCGCTGACACTTGGGAATACAAAACCATCACCATTCCGGGTGATACTACTGGCACATGGGTCACAGATAACGGGCTTGGCTTATATTTGAACTTTACCGTCGCAGCAGGCTCCAGCGTCAGTGGCGCAGCAGGGTCGTGGAGTAGCACGTTCAATCGGTCTGCCACGGGTCAAACATCTCTCGTCGGCACCTCCGGCGCAACCTTCTACCTCACAGGCGTCCAACTAGAAGCTGGCGACACCGCCACGCCTTTCGAGCATCGCAGCTTTGGGGCAGAGTTGGCGTTGTGTCAGCGATACTTTGAGAAAAGTTATGACTTGGGGACTGTCGCAGGGGCTGCAAACGAAAATGGTATGGCAATCACATGGGCTGCATCCGTAAGTAATTACTATTCATTTTCAGCTAAATTTTCAGTTTCAAAGCGGGCAACGCCAACAGTTACCATATACAATCCAAGCAGCGGAACAACCAGCGAGATGCGAAATACGGATACTGGCGGAGCTGTAACCGTAGCTGGGATTAGCAACGGTGGGCAAACTGCGCCGTTTGGTTTTTTATATTCCTCTAGCGCAGTATCTGCTGATGGAAATAGATACTCAACACAATGGACAGCATCAGCGGAGCTATGACCATGTATCAACTTCTTCCTGACTTCATGGGCCAGCCCGCACAGTGCATCAAGCGCCTGTCCGACAACGCCTTCATCCCCTTCGACCCCGCCAACACGGACTACCAGATATATCTGGAATGGCTGGCCGAGGGCAACGAGCCGCTGCCTGCTGACGAAACGCCGGAGTAACATAAGTGCCGCTGACCAAGCTCGTATTCCGCCCCGGCATCAACCGCGAGGGCACCAACTACTCGAACGAGGGTGGCTGGTTCGACGGAGACAAAATCCGTTTCCGCTCGGGGTATGTCGAACGGATCGGCGGCTGGGAGCAGATCTCCGGACCCTTCATCGGCACGGCGCGTAAGCTGCACGACTTCGTGACGCTGGCCTCGCAGAGCCTGCTGTTTATCGGGACGCACAAAAAGGTGTATCTTGAGGACTCCGGTTCGCTCTACGACATCACGCCGATCCGGCGAACCGTGACCCTCGGCACCGACCCGCTGGAGACCCAAGGGGTTGGGACCGGCATTGTCCGCGTGACCGACCCGGGCCACGGTGCGACGCTCGGGGACTACGTGACCTTTTCCGGCGCCACGGCCTTTGACGGCATCACGACGGGCGACCTGAACAAAGAGCATGAGATCGTCAACATCGTCAACGGCGACACCTACGACGTCAACACCGGCGGCGTGGCAACAAGCGGCGCGACCAGCGGTGGCGGCAGCGCGGTCGTTGCGGCGTATCAGATCAACATCGGCCTCGACATCACGGTCCTCGGACCGGGCTGGGGCGCGGGCACATGGGGCCGCTTTACGTGGGGATCGGGCTCCGGATCGCTGGCAGGCCAAACCCTGCGCCTGTGGTTCGCGGACGACTACGGCGAAGACCTGATCTTCAACCTCGCCGACGGCTCGATCTACTACTGGGACGCGTCGTTGGGAACGAGCACCCGGGCTGTGTTGCTGTCGAGCCTGACGGGCGCATCGGACGTCCCCGTTGTGGCGCGCAAGACCCTTGTGTCGGAAACTGACCGCCACGTGCTGTGCTTCGGGGCCAACCCGATCGGCTCCGCGGACCAAGATCCGTTGCTCATCCGCTGGTCGAGCCAAGAAAGCCTGACCGACTGGACGCCGCTGGCGACCAACACCGCTGGCGACATCCGCTTGTCGCAGGGCTCTGAGATCGTCACGGCCATCCGGACCAGCCGCCAGATCTTGGTGTGGACCGACCACACCCTGCACAGCATCCAGTTCCTTGGACCGCCGTTCACCTTCGGCACGGCGCTGTTGGCGGACAACGTGCGGATTGCTGGCCCGAACGTGGCCGTTGGCGTCAACGATCTGGTGTTCTGGATGGGTCAGGAAAACTTCTTCCTGTACGATGGTCGTATCCAGCCGATCCCCTGCTCAGTGCGGGACTACGTCTTCAGCGACATCAACCGCAACCAGTCCTTCAAGTTCCATGCTGGCAGCTTGGCCAGCCAGAACGAGGTCTGGTGGTACTACTGCTCGGCGGCCAGCGACGAGATCGACCGCTACGTGGTCTACAACTACCTCGAGCAGGTTTGGTATTACGGCAACTTGGCGCGGACGGCTTGGAACGACCGGGCCACGGGCCAGCGGTCCTATCCGCAGGCTACCGGGACCGACGGCTACCTCTACGACCAAGAGTTCGGGTTGGACGACGGCAGCGTAAGCCCTGCCGTGCCGGTCAACGCCTTCGTGCAGTCGGCCGATTTTGACATCGGCGAGGGCGACAACTTCATGTTCATCAACCGGATCATCCCGGACCTGTCGTTCAACAGCTCGACGGCGGCGGCGCCCGAGGTCACGTTCACGATGACGGCGCGCGACTACAACGGTCGCGCCGCGGGCGACGGCTCGGACAGCGGGGATGTCGTGCGGTCGGCTGTGATCTCTGGGCAGGACAACTACACCAACCAGCTGTTCATGCGGTTGCGCGGACGGCAGATGGCATTGAGGCTGGAGAGCGACACGCTGGGCGTAAAGTGGAGGCTGGGCGCACCGCGGCTTGATGTGCGCGCAGACGGTCGTCGATGACCCGGAAGATCGTTCGTCAGATCCTGCCCATCGCACCTCGGACCTATGACCAGACCTACGTCAACCAGTTGGCGCGGACGCTGGATAGTTTCATCGACGAGCAGCGCAGCCCGAACGTGAACTTCCAAGGTATCCCTAGCGACGGCGTGGCAAATACGCTACTGTTGGGCGACGTATTTGAGGCGAGCGGCTTTTTGAAGATCGTTCGAGAAAATGACATCTATTCCGGCAGCGTGTTCGCAACGGGCAGCGTCGGAACCGTAACAGTGGTGACGCCATGACAGACCAGATCATCATCATGCCTGACGGCTCCCGCTGGAAACCATCAACGTCTTCTGATACAGTCCACTGTGTTAGCTGCAACAACGCGGTTGATACGCCAGAAGAGGTCCTGTCATACCCCAACGGAAACTGCCCTGACTGTGGCAATCCGTGGACCGGCGCAGAAAGACGCAGCACGACGATTATTGTGACTGCACCTGAACCAATCAAGGGTGATGCATAATGGGACTGGGATCTGTCCTCGGAGGTTTGGCTGGGCTTTTGATCCCGGGCGGAGGCGCGCTGACCGCGGCCATCGGCTCGGGTATTGGCTCGCTGATCGAGGGCGATGATCCAAGGGACGCGATCCGCAATGCCGCATTGGTCGGTATTGGCTCGGCGGTCTTCCCAAATGTGACCCGCGCTATTCAAGACACCGGCATGGCCCGAGCAGCAACGCGCTCTTTGGGCAGCATGGGTATCGGCACCCGCAGCGGCTTGGAAGCAATGCGCGGTGCGAGCGCACTTGGCGCCGTGCGGCCCGTGCCTCGGCCCTCGGCCCTTGGACGGGCGGCGGCAGAGACGGGCGGCGGCATGCTGAGCGGCATGAACCTCGGCCAAGCCTCTGGCTTGCTCACCTTGGCTGGCGCCGTGATGGAGCCGCAGGAAGAGCTGAGCTTTGGTGCGCCCGCTGGTTTTGGCGAGGCAGCGCCGCGGCGCGAGGACTGGTCTCGTAACCTGTATGCGAACAAGTACACGGGCGAGCGGTTCGACACGGCTGAGGAGCGCGATGCATCGGAAAACGCATATGAACAGGCGTATCTCAGTCCCGGCCTGAGCTTTGGGACAGAGGTGGGATCGACCAGCTACACGCCCGTGCAGGGTTTTGCTGGTGGCGGCATGATCCAAGGTCCGGGGACCGTGACCAGCGATTCAATACCTGCTATGATTTACCAGAACGGTAAACCGGTAGAGGAAATCGCCGTGGCAAACGGCGAAGTTATCCTTTCCGGTAAAGATCTGGCGGCCCTTGATCCGAAAGGAAACATGGACCGAGCTGCAAGAAAACTGGACTCGGTGCCCAACGGATCGCGTGGGGCCATGGCCGCGAGAATGTACGCGGACGTAATGAACAAGAGGGCGTGAAATGGCCGTAGCAACGACAACATCGATCGCCGATCTTCCCGACTGGCAGAAACAATACGCCACGGACATCCTGTCCCGAGCGCAGGCTCTTGGTCGGCAGGACTACACGCTTCCCGCCTATCAGGTTGCGGCGCGCTCCCCCATGCAGCAACAGGCCAGCCAGCTTGCTGTGCAGGGCATTGGCGCGTACCAGCCCATGCTGCAGGCAGGGGCAGGCACTGTCGGGTCGGGCGTCGAAACAATGCGCGCGGCCCTCGATCCTTTGTCCGCCTCGATCCAGAGCGCAGG
>Ga0307377_10008315_pt1 | contig 10547 bp, 9 predicted proteins | sample TR3MG_FD_202535 | JGI IMG/M metagenome (GOLD analysis project Ga0307377, IMG submission 202535) | Soil microbial communities from Risofladan, Vaasa, Finland - TR-3 | ecosystem: Environmental > Terrestrial > Soil > Coastal area > Acid sulfate soil | place: Finland: Risofladan, Vaasa | collected... | reverse complement strand
AACCGTTAGTTGTGTTCCAAAGAAAAGCGTCATCAGACTTTTTCATTTGGTTAACGATAAGGTCAGTATAAGTTTCAGCTAATGCGAAAGTTTCGTTATACGATCCAGCTGATAAAGCAGAAATACCTAAGTATTTGCTGTTTAGGTCATCTAGACACAATCCATCGTAAGAGATTCTGTCGGTTACCGTAATATTTCTTTGAGTAGCAGTCAATGATCCTGAAGGAGTTGAGACACAGCTACCGTTTTGGACTTGTAGGTCCACCTCAAATAAGTTTAGAGGTTCTTGATACTTAATACCCTCTTGGATAGGAAGGATAGAAGTTGTATATCCTTCAAATACAATTTTAGGTACTATTTTGCCCGCTACTTCGTTGTTGAAGTCATTAAGAGCAGATACATCTAGTGCCATTTGTCTTAGTTTTTAGTTTTTGTTAATTTATTTTCTTTTGCCTTCAAAATCATCTCGTATTGAGCTTTCTTTTGGTTAAAAGGCTCGTGTGCCCATACATTATCTTTTTTTGTAAGGGTAGCAGAGAATTTAGCTTTCGCTTCTTCTACAGGTTCAACTGCTGGAGCAGACATATGCTCTTTTAGTTTTTCCTCGTGCTCTGCAAGTTTAGCTTTCAAAGCTTCGATCTCAGGAGCTACTGTTTCAAGAATAGCTTCTATGATTTCTTCTTTAATACTATCAACATCTTCAGCAGCTTGAATAGGCTCGTCACCTACTGTGATCTCTGCTTCGTCATGTTCTGCTAACTCTGTTTTATTAGATTCTTCAGATGGAGTTTCAGAAGACATTTCCTCTTCGGAAAGGCTTCCTTCACCTGCTTCGTCTGGTCTGTGAATGCCGGTTATTTTTCCTTCGCCATCAACAGTAATAGAAATACCAGACTCAGTAGTGTGCTCCCCTGAAGGTGCAATCACTTCATCGCCAGCTTCTGTAATTACATAGAGAGTTTGCCCTACTGCAAAGTCACCAGCTTCTTTATTGCTGATTTCAGTGCCGTCGGCAAGTTTAGCTGAAGCAAAAGATTCTTCTTTCACTTCCTCGTTTTGTTCTGATGTAATGTTCTCTATTTCCGTCAAACTGAAGTACTTTTTAACCAACGATTTTAATTCCTCTTTATTCATTACTGAGTTATTAAGTGGGTTAATAAAAAGTTTACGATGATAAATAGGCTAATATATAAAGAAATAAAAAAATTATATATATTTAAAAACTTTTCTGTCAAATAGTGGCTTCTTTGAGAAAAATTCATTAACTTCTTGGTAAATAAGATTGATAAGATAAAAAAAATAGATGGAATGGATATAAGTGACTATGTATATATAAATAATAATATATAATATAATAATAATAATATTTAATATATCATACTATGGAGAAGAAGATATGTACTAAATGTAATAAAGAATATACTATAGATAAGTATTATACTATTACTAATAAAAAAACAGGAAGAAAATACACTTACAATTATTGTAAATATTGTCATTATGAAAAGATGACTAAAGAAACTGCTGCTAAATGGAGAGAGGATAATCCTGAACGATGGAATAAACTAGTAGTTAATAATTTAAAAGTCTGGAGAAAGAAAATGCAAGGAGGTGTATACTGTATCATAACACAAAAAGGACTTTATGTAGGAAGTTCCGATACTCTTAAACTAAGAATACAGCAACATAAACTTGGTAAGATGAAAGGTACAACTTTATATGATCATGGAGCTAAGTATATGAAGCACTTTATACTATCCAGAACTGATAATCCTAAGACTAGGTTTGAAAAAGAAAAGAAATGGATAGAAATACTTAAACCAGCTCTTAATAAAGAATGGAATCCAGATGTATGGTACAAGGATCCTCAAACTAAACAATATATAAAAAAATAATGGGTTTTAAATTCGAAAAAGAAGAAAAGAAAGAAACTATTTTTGTACAAATAGCAAGTTATAGAGATCCAGAATTACTACCAACCCTCAGAGATCTATTTGATAAAGCTAAGTACCCAGATAATTTACATGTATGTGTAGCTTGGCAACACTCAGAAGAAGATAAATGGGATAACTTAGATGAATTTAAAAATGATACTAGACTTACTATTATTGATATTGCTCACACAGATGCTAAGAGTGCTTGTTGGGCTAGAAATCTTATCCAGCAAAAATACAATAACGAAACCTATACTTTACAACTAGATTCACATCACAGATTTGTAGAGAATTGGGATGAGGAGTGTATAACGATGTTAAAAGGGCTTATGAATCAGGGCTACGACAAACCCTTATTGACTAGTTATATACCCTCATATAACCCAGAAAAAGACCCAGACGGACGGGTAAACGTACCTTGGGGTATGTCTTTTGATAGATTTACCCCTGAAGGTATAGTGTTCTTTTTACCTTATTACATGAATGAGAAGAATCTTTATCCTATTAAAGCTAGATTTTTTTCTGCTCACTTTGCTTTTACTTTGGGTCAACATGCAGTAGAAGTACAACATGATCCTGAATATTATTTTCATGGAGAAGAGATAACACTAGCTGTTAGATCTTTTACTCATGGTTATGATTTATTTCACCCTAATAAAGTTATTGCTTGGCATGAATATACCCGTAAAGGTAGAGTAAAACAATGGGATGACGATAGAACATGGGGTCAAAAGAATAAAGATTGTCATAGAAAAGTAAGATCTTTACTTGGAGTAGATAATGAAGATGATATAAAAGAAGAAAAATACGGGTTAGGTAAAGTCAGAACTCTAAAAGAATATGAGGTTTATTCTGGTATTAGATTTAGTGATAGAGCTATAACTACAAAATGTAAAAATAATGGATTACCTCCTGGAACAGAAGAAGATCCTTTTAACGATGAATTTAAACATCCTATAAATTTATCTAACTCTCAGTTTAGTAAAGACGATTATAATTTTGCTGCTGTTATTTTACAAGATGATAAAGCACAAGAACTACATAGAGAAGATGTAATAGGTTTTCAAGACTTATTAAAACAGAAAGACTTTCAAATATGGGTCAAAGCTAACGTACCTAAACCTAATAACATTATTGTTTGGGCTCATTCACTAAAAGATGGCTGGGCTGAGAAAATACATATTCCTTTATGATACCAAAAAAGATATTTCAAACTTACAAAGACGATAAATTTACAGAAGGTATGAAACAAGCCAAGGAATCTTGGCTGATTAATAAAGATTATAGTTATAACTTTTTCGATGACGAGCAATGTTTATCTTTTATAAAAAAACATTTTCCTGAAGTAACAGCAGAAGCTTTTATAGATTTATTACCTGGGGCTTTTAAAGCTGATCTTTTTAGATTGTGTGTTTTATACCAAGAAGGAGGAGTTTATGCTGATATAGATACCATATGTCTAGAAGAAATAAACCAATTATTAAATACTAATGTAAATTTAATTGTATGCAGAGATGAGCCTATGGCTAATAAATGGCTATGGAATGGATTTATTGCTAGTACTCCTCAGCATCCAGCATTGAGAATAGCTATTTCTAAAATAATATCAAATGTAAGATCTAGAGAAGATAAATTTTATTTAGACTATACAGGACCTGCTATGCTTGGAAAAGCAGTAAATCAGTATTTAGGTAGAGATTTAGAGAAAGATTTTGAATTAGGTCTTGATGCAAAGAGCAATATTTTAATTTTAAAGCATAATGGAGGTCATATACATTATAATGAGAAACAAATTATAAAATGTGAATACCCTACTAAGCAGCAAGATAATTTACCTTCTTATTTCTGGGATAATGTAGAAAAGAAAAGGATATTCAGAAAAATACCTAGAAAAATTATTTATACAGCTTATGATAGTTTTGATATAAACGATTATATGTTGGATAGTTTTAAGGAGCATAACCCTGATTATGAAATATTATTTTTTGATCAAACTCAAGTAGATGAATGGTTTACCGGGACAGAATTTAACGACTTTTATGTTACTTTATCTGACAGAGGAGAAATAAGTGATTTTTTTAGATACTGTTACTTATATTTAAATGGAGGAGTGTATGTAGATACAGATACTTTTTGTAATCAACCTTTAAACAATTGGATAACATATCAAGATATTGTATTTGGTCTAGAAGGTAATGTTGTTAAAGAAGGCTTCTTTAAAGATAATTTTTTTGGAATAGGATATACTATAGGTAATAAAATACTATCTGTTTGTAACTGGTCAATAGCAGCAAAACCTAAACACCCTCTTTTATTACAAATTATCAACGATATTATAAATAACCCTAATAATAAAGGAGCTTTATTAAATACAGGACCAGGAAGAATTACTAAACATGTTATAGAATATTTTGGTATAGATCAAGATTATACTAAGGATGTTGAAAAAGAAGACTCACAGTGTCTTTCAATAAATCGATTTGGTTCTAATCAAAGTCATTCTGATGCTAGAAAATATAATGATCCTTTTGTAGTAGATGACAAAGATATATACATTACTCATATGTTTGAAGGAAAATGGAGATCAAAACCTTTTAGAAAGCAAATAAAAACAACTCCAAAAGAACAGCATCCTTCAGTTAGTCATAATTTAACGTTGTTTCCTTACGAAGACGGATTCAAGGGTATATCTAGATTTGATATAGATCAAGAACGTACTCATTTTATGAAAAAAATAGGAGACTGTAAGACTGTAAAAGAATATACATTTACAAAAGAATTAAATCTTATAGATAGTGAAGTATTACCTATTACAGGTTATTCTGAATTAGCTAAATTTGAAGATCATAGAGCTTTTACTTATAAAGGTAAAATTTATTACTGTTCAGCTTATATTGATAAGGATTTTAACACTAATATGTGTGTTTTAGACGAATATTATAATTTCTTAGGTGATATTATTATAGACGAATACAATAAAACCTCATTTGGAGTAGGACCTGAAGTATATTTTGAGAAGAATTGGTTATTTTTTGAGAAAGATAACGAATTATACTTTATTTATGCTACTACTCCTAACATAATTATATATAAATGTGTTGATTTCGATAATTTAATCTTCGAAAAACACTCTACTGAGTATACAGACGATAAACATTCATTACCAAAAAAAGAAAAATACTGGACTGCTAAAGTTTCTACAGGAGGTAGTACTAATCCTATTGTAATTAACGGTGACTACGTGTATCTAATACATACAAAGATATATAATGAAAGAAAGTATAACCATTGGCTAGTAAAACTTGATAGTAACCTTAAATTTAAGTCTATTTCAACTAGCCCATTTGTATCAAAGCATATAGGTTATAGTTTATTCTTTGTTATGAGTATGGTAGATAATGGAGATTCTGTTATTTTATCTGGAGGAGTAGAAGATAATCAAAACTTTGTATGGGAGATACCAAAACAATATTTTTCCAACTTTTAGTTGGTTTATAAGAAAATAGTTCTTATATTATAATATATGCAACGCTCGCATATTAAAACTAGTTATATGACAGGCCGTAAGTTTATGCTTTTACTTGCGGTCTTTTTTTTGTATAAAGCCTACGGTTTTCATAAATAGCCATGCTCCTAAGGCTCCAACGTAACCTAGTATAATTGCCACTGCTATATCTTCAAAGTGTAAAAATCCGATAGATCCGCTACTAAAAAAGCCTGCTGCCTGATAATGCTGGTTAGATAATTCCATATATATTTATATATTTTCTTGTTTAGCTTGTATAAATTTATCTGCAAAAAACCCTTCTACTGAGAAACCTTTAATCTCACCGTTTTTAACCTTTTGCCAGACTTCTTTGTCTTCAATTTTATACTGACCCATCCAAGTACCTTTAGGATGATTAAATCCATAAACTTGTTGTTTATCTCTTTCAGGGTCTTCCACTAACCAAGTACTAACCATATACCCATCAACTGTATCTTCTGGATTATGTTCTAGATTTACTTTATCTATATGCTTATCTTTCATCATTTTCTCAGATATACTTTTTATAGTATTTTCTGAAAAGAATACATAGTAAGGATCTCCATTTTCATCGATTCTAAAGATTAATTTATCTGGAATCATTAATGGACCTACTACCATTTGTTGATCTTGATCTATTGCAAATGTAAATCTTTGTGTCTCCTTATTGAAATCTTGTTTCTGCGCACTGTTCTCTTCTCTTATAGTATCTAATGCTAGCTCATTTTTTTTTTGGTATAGTTCTCTTATAGCTTGAACATGACCTAAAATATATTGATGCTCTTCCTCTAATCCCATCATACGAGCAAGTTCCATTATTTCACTAGCAACATTCTGTGCAGATATAACATCTTCAAATGAAGCAGTACCCATTTCATGAATAACATGCTTTTCTAAGTAAAATAAACTATCTTGTAATTTAGCAGCTCTAATAGCCAATCCCATATCGGTATCTATTTCACCGCTTTCTATTTTTTTATATAATTCAGAAGCACCAGGACACATATCATAATGTCTGGTTTGATAATCTCCTATTTTTAATTCGTAGATATCTTCTGTTTCATCAAACTTACTTTTGTATCTTGATAAACCATCATAACAAATAGCTGCTGCTTGATCTTCGTCATATCCTTCATCTCTTAATTTAGGAATACATCTTCCTAAGTAATCTTCTCTAGACTCTCCTGGTAATCTATCTACAAATAATTCATTTTTAATAATTTGCTGAGCTACATAGTCTAAAACATCAACGTTTTTAAATGCATAGAAGTCTGCCTCAATAGCAGGTTGTTCAACCAAAGCTACAGCATCAACTCCTGTTAGTTCGCTAAGTTCATCTATAAGTAGTTCTAAAATTTTCATAATAATAAATAGTTTTTATCCTAAACTTCGTCTAGAGTTTAATTTTGCATCAGCTTCTTGTGCAGACCTTGCATCTCCTGATAGAACATAAGCTCTAACAGTAGGAGAAGGACATATTTCTTGTACTGGAGCTCTTTCTGGTTGTGTAGGACTAGGCATTGCTGGTGCAGCACCTCTACCTCCTGATATGTTACCCATAGACGGTGTAGGTACCTCGCCTCCAACTCCTTTACCTGCTTTCTTAGCTCCTCTTACTGCACTCACTACTGCTGCTATAATTCCTGCAGCTTGTGCTGCATATGCTATAAGTAACGGAATATTTGCCGGAAATCCAACTGCTGCTGTTCTTGCTGCACCGGTTGCTGTAGCAACTGTAGCTTCTGATGCTTTTAAAGTTGCAAATGTTATTGTTTTTTTAGCCTCCATTATTAATTCTTTGGCGGCTAAAACTTGTTTAGCAATTAATGCTGCTCTACCTACTTTACTTTCTGCTCCTACTACTGCAATTAAGTTATCTAGACCTACTTGTCTGGCTGCATCTAATTTAGCTTGATTATCTATTACAGCTTGTACATAAGCAGCTTGTGCTTCTGTTTGCTGTCTGTTTACAATCTTAACTGCTTTACCTGTAAGCTGCACTACTTCAATTTCTTTAATACCAACAGCCTTTATAGTATCTAATGCTTTAACCTTCTCTCTAACTACTACTTCAGAAGCTTCTTCTCTGATTCTTTTCTGTTCTGCTGCCTGTAAAGCAAGTAATTCTGTTTCTTTCTTAAATATTTCTTCTTTTTCAGCATTAGCAGCTCTAAGATTAGCTAATTCTTGTTGAATTAACTCTTGTCTTAGTTCAAATATCTTTCTAGCTGATTCTCCTGCTGCTTGAGCTATTGCTAACTCTCTTTCTAATTGTGATATAGCTTCATTAGTAGTTTCTACTATAGCCATTTGAGCTCTTTCAGCTTCATCTGGTAAAATACCTAAGAATTCTAATACTGGTCTTGCAGCATCGAATAAATCATTAAAGAATCCTTTAACAGCTTCAATTGCTTTACCTACGAATGGAACTGCGTTAGCAAAGTTTTTAACTGCTTTAGTTATATCATCCCAATATGCAATAACTGAACCTAGTAGTACTACAAATGCACCAACCCCTGTGGCTATAAGTGCCTTACTGGTTGTGCTACCGAATAATTTAGCAGCAATACCTGACTTCTTCATTACTAAAGAGAACTGAGAGAAACCTTCAGAAACGTCTTTAATACCCATACCTACTGCAATAGCAGATGCTGCTTTCTTTTCAAATTCTCCAAATGCTTCTGATTCTACTCCAAGTACTCCTAAAGTACCTACTACAGAAGCTAATGAACCACCAAATATTTTAGCTGCTCCATCAGCAGCCATAAGCTTATCTTCAAGTTTTAATCCTTCTATTTCATTATTAGTTTTCTCAATTTCTTTATTAAGAGCTTGAGCTTGTTTAGAAAGATTCTTAAAAGCTTCACTATTTCTGTCGACCTGCTTTAATTCTTCGTTAATCTGAGATAATTCATTCTCAAGTTGTCCGAGTGTTTTCGATTCGACATCAATTTCTACTGTATATTTCTTGGTAGCCATATTAATAAATAAGTTTTTTTAACTTGATGTACCTATTCCTCTACTTCTACTTCCATTTCTAGGAAGACATTATGAGGTATACCAAGTTTTTGAAATTCTTGAGCTACTTCTAGCATTTTTTCGTGTGGTAAATCTTTTACTTTTACTTTAGCCATTATGTATTGATATTATATGATACACCATTAGTTAATGTTAGCCCACTAATTGCAAGAGTACCTAAACATTCTGGTGTATAAGATGTTCCTGCACCGTTATTATCTACATAAGTAGGTCCTGGTGCTAAATTACAAGACCAAGTACCTGAAGTACCATTAGTTCCTTCTATTGTACCAGATAAGAATATACTTCCTGGATTACTTACCCCAGAAACATTAGTTATACCCATTGTTAGAGTACCTGATGATGTATCTAAAGAGAACATAGATAAAGCATAAGAAGATACATTACCAATACCTGCAAGACCGTATCCTTTATCAATATTTGCCCCTAATAGACTTGTCCAGTAACAGTTTGTACCTGGTAAAGCTACTTGAGTACTTGTAGGATTAATTCCTGTACCATATCCTAAAGAAGAAGGACAACCATATAGTGTTGCTCTATGTAATCCGTAGAAATCATACCCTCCAAAGTTTACAGTACCTGCAGTTATTCTCCATCCATTAGTTAAAGTTGGTAAAACAACTGGAGTTGGTGTTGGAGTAACAGGACCTGGAGTAGGAGTAGGTGGTGGACCACCTGGATATACTACTACTTGATTAACACAATCGTTAGTATTAGACTTTACAACATAAGCATCACATACTTCATTAACACAGTATCCTGCTGCTAAAGAAGCTGAACTAACATTTAATGCTATTTCATTACCAGGATCAGCACTTTCACAGTAGATAGTAAAGTTACCTGCTGATGGAGATGCTGATGTTAGTGTTAATGTTACTGAATTAGCCATAGTTAACAGAAGAATATTTGTTGTAATTGTCCATTAGTGTTGATATATACTAGGTAGCTTTGACCTGCTGCAGTACTTTGACCGAATCTATACCATCTATTGTTACCATTAAATACAGTTGTTAGATTAGCATCATCGTATACTACAGTGTTTATCATTAAATCTGCAAATGCTACTGGGGTATACTTAGTACCTGTAAACGTCCATCCACATCCTCCTGTAGAACCAGTTCTAGGATTACTTATCTGCTGTTCAAATCCTGGTGCTGTAGGAGTTGGTGTAGGTGTAGCAGTTGGTGTAGCTGTAGGCGTACCTGTTGGAGTTGGAGTAGGCGTAGGTGTTCCTGTTGGCGTAGGTGTTGGGCTACAAGGATCATCTATGTTAGTAATACCACTTGCTTGAGTATATAATACTTTAATCTTAGAAGTAGAATTATTCGTAAGATCTGTAATACCTATGTATTGGTTATCTGCTGTAATTTCTGTTGTAGTTCCTGCATCACTATACAATCTCATTCCTGTTGACCATTGATCTATTCTAATTGAACCTGTAGTATAGTAACTAATAGGTGTAGTGTTTAGACATGGATCTCCTATTGTTGGACTAGTACCTCTCCAAGCTGTTTGTGGCCCTAACGTTGGTGTAGGAGTAGGTGTTGCTGTTGGTGTAGCAGTCGGAGTTGGTGTTGGAGTAACTGTTGGTACAGGAGTTACAAATGGATCTCCACATTCTTGTACAGACACTATACCACCACCGGCACCAGTTCTATAGTATACTCTAATTTCTGGAGTTGCAGGAGAAGGATTGTATCCTAGACCTATCCAAAGATCTGTAACATTAATCTCAGTTGTATAAGTACCATCAGTATATAATCTTGTACCAGGTACTATATCATTTATAGTTACTGATCCGGTTGTATAATATCCGTTAGGCATTGTTAAGATACAAGGATCATAATTTACTGCTGAAGTACCATTCCATACACTGCTTGATGGTTGACAACTTACTATTTGAGAAACACCTCCTATTAAAGTATATTTAAATCCTCTAGACTGTAAAGTATCTCTACCACTACTTGCAGAAACATTACTGATTGAGTATAAATGATTGTCTCCTAGTTCTGTTGATAATGCAGCATTACTATAAATCCTATCTCCAT
>Ga0307377_10008314_pt1 | contig 10547 bp, 7 predicted proteins | sample TR3MG_FD_202535 | JGI IMG/M metagenome (GOLD analysis project Ga0307377, IMG submission 202535) | Soil microbial communities from Risofladan, Vaasa, Finland - TR-3 | ecosystem: Environmental > Terrestrial > Soil > Coastal area > Acid sulfate soil | place: Finland: Risofladan, Vaasa | collected... | reverse complement strand
GCCGGCCGCTTGGCTTCCACCGAAGAGGCGGAGAACAATCTCGTCGCCGTGCTTGCCCCCTATGCAGAAGGCGGGGCCTACTTCGCCGAGATGGTGGGCGGACTGGAACGCCGCCTGGCAGACGCGGGCATTCACCTCATTATGTGCAGCACCGACGAGCGGAGCGCCATGACCTCTCAGGAAGTGCTCGCGGCCCAAGTCGAGGGACTTCTGCACATGCGCCCGCGTGCGGCGGTGCTCTCGGGGGAGTGGCACGAATCTGACGCAGAGCACGTGCGCACATTCTCGCGAGCCTCCATCCCGGTCTTCCATGTCGGCCAGCAACCCCGGGGACCGGTCGCCGGATTTGTGGGCGTCGATGAGCGCCTCGGCAGCCTGGTCGTGACGGACTGGCTCATTCGCTGGTCGAGCGGTGTCGTCGCAAGCGTCATCGGGAACACGACCCTCGGCATCGAGCAGCGTCTCGAGGGGTACACTATGGCCATGTCCGGCCACGGTCTGCTGACAGACGGCGCGGGCGAAATCAGGTTCGACCCCACCGAAGACTCAGCCGCGCTCGCCGAAGAGCTGGCTCAGTGGTATCGAGATGGACGCGTGAGCTTCTTCTGTGCCTCCGTGGACGATCTGCCGGCAATCCTGCGAGCGCTCGAAGAGGCGAATCTTCGCATCGGCGAGCAGGTGGCTGTGGGCTGTGCCTGTTCTCCCCCTTGGCGCGTGCCCACCCCGTCGATGCCGCTCGTAGCCGCCCGGTGGTCGGCGGCCGAGATGGGAGAGACGACGGCCGGTCTGATCGTGCAGTGGCTGGCGGACAGCGATGCTCCATCTCCCCAGCAGCGGCTCGCCGCCCCCCGCCTGATCGTGGACCCGGCCTATGGCGTCCACCACAGCTTCCCTGGAACAACCCCCGCGGATGCAAGGAGGTGATGCGGCGCACACACACCGATGTATGAACGCCCTTTGCACGAGATCGGGCAGGGCCGCTGCCGGAGCAGGACCTATAGCCCCTGATTCATGAAGTCCGTGAAACTCGAACGAGAGATCGGTTTGACCTGAGCGCGTGCAGTGTGGGCCCGGAAGAGAGCAAGAGTGAGAAAGAGAGGAAGGACGGCAATGCTGAGAAGACGTCATGGATTCACACTGATTGAGTTGCTCGTCGTCATCGCGATCATCGGGATTCTTGCCGCAATGGTCTTCCCGGTCTTCGCGCGGGCACGAGAATCGGCGCGGAAGGCGGTCTGCCTTTCGAACGTCAAGAACATCGGCCTTGCGATTCAGATGTATCTTGCGGACAACAACGACACGCTCCCTCCCGAAGAGCACCGCTCCGAGGTGATCGACTACTTCAGCGCCATTCCGGGCGGCGGTGATGAGGAAGAGTGCTCGCAGTATATGTTCAACATGGCGAACCCCTACCTGCGTTGGCCCACGATCCTGGACGAGTACGTCAAGAACCGCGACGTATGGCGGTGTCCCAGCGCCAAGCTGACCAGCGGTGCCGGCTTCATCGTCGGCGACCCGAATTGGCTCCAGTGGTACAAGTCGAACGCGGGCGCGTGGGGCCAGAACGCCGACGAGAGTGGGTTCGGGCCTTGCGACGGCGCGTGGCCGAGTGGCTGGGGCGGTGCAGTCACGGACAGCATCCTCCAGGACCGGCTGGCTGGCGGATACCTTCTCCAAGGTGCCGCCGCGAACAAGTCCTTCGTCGAGAGCATCGGCACGAAGGAAACAACAGACTGGGGGCTGAAGCTCGCCAGCGTCCAGGACACGACTAACTACATAATCATCGGCGACAGCGGCGCCTTGCCCGGTGGCAATAACGCAGGAACCTTCGCCTATCCGGACATCTGTCAGCTGGGATGTAGCTACACCGGATGCTGTAGCATCGCTGACTGGGAAATCTGCGCAAGCGAGGCAGCCGACTGCGGCCTCTACATGTACGCGCCGAACAATGGCGCCTTCATCACGAACCCTTCACTTCGCAAGCCTTACGCTCGTCACCTCGGCGGCGTGAACCTCGGCTTCCTCGACGGCCACGCCCAATGGGTCAACTCCGAAGCCTTCCTTACCCACATCGCAGACCGGACCTGGTCGGGAATGGACTTCATGGAAGGGGGACCGAACACCCTGTGCGGCGACTGCTTCTTCGAGACCTATCCTGGCGTCCCGGTGCTCTACTAGCCGCATGAGCATGTCCGCTATCCTCTGTGCGGATAGCGGGAGACTCATCGGACCGAGTTGACTGTGTCTGCGGAGCGCCCCCTCGGGGGCGCTCCGCACTTCCCCCCTGATCAATCGAAGGCCGATTGCCCGTGGGGGGAACTGACCTCTATAGGAGCCAATAGGGAGAGACGCATGTCTGCACGAGAACGACTGCTGGCCGCAATCGACGGAACCCCTGGAGCACCAATCCCCTGCTCGTTTATGATGTTCCGCGCGCTCCGGGACACCTGCCGGAACGAGTATGAGTTTGCCTCCCGCCAGACGGAGATGGGTCTGAACGCCCGCCTCCGTCTCGAAGACCTCCCGGTGCGCTTCGCCCCCGAGGTGCGTATCGCCGACCGAGTGGAGCCCGGCCCGCCCGGACAGCCCCCCTTCATCCACAGGACCTACGAGACACCCGCCGGGACTCTGACCTCAAGCGTGAAGCAGGCCGAAGGCTGGCCCTACGGCGATAAGCTGCCCATCTTCGGTGACTATATCACCCCCCGTGCCGTGAAGCCTCCGGTCACCGGCCCCGCCGACCTGGATGCCCTCCGCTTCCTTCTCGTGCCGCCGGAGGCGGACGACATTCGATCCTTCAAGGAGGAGGCCGCCGAGCGGAAGCAGTTCGCCGACGACCGCGGCATCGCTCTCGCCGGCGGCTGGCGGGGAGAACGGCTCCTCGCCGGTGAGGATAAGTCCCTCGTGGGAGACAACTACGGCACCGGCTGCGTCATCGATACTCTCATGTGGCTCTGCGGCGGAACCGAACCGCTCCTGTGGGCCTATGACGATCCGGAGTTTGTCGAAGAGCTGATCGGCCTCATCGAAGAGTGGGACACGAAGCGCCTCGAGATCCATCTCGATACAGGTGCGGACATCGTCTTTCGCCGCGCCTGGTACGAAAGCACCGAGTTCTGGTCTCCCGCTCTCTACCGCCGGTTCGTATTGCCGTCGCTCCGGCGGCAGGTCGAACTTGCCCATCAGGCAGGGGTCCGCTATTGCTACATCATCACGAGCGGCACTGCCGCCATCGCCGACCTCATCCTGGAATCGGGCGTGGACGTCATCGTCGGCATCGACCCCGGCGAAGGCAAAGGCACCACTCTGGGGGACGTCCGGCAGTCCTTTGGTGGCAAGGTGGGCCTCTGGGGAGGCGTGAGCGGGCCGTTCGCCGTCGAAGAGGGGACCGAGGCAGACGTTCGGGCCGCCGTCGAAGAAGCGATGGCGGAGCTTCGCGGAACGGGACGGTTCATCCTTTCCCCGGTCGACAACGTCCGCGCCGACACGGATCAGTCCTGGCAGAACGTCCGGGTCTTCATAGATACGTGGAAGGCTCTGGCCTAGCACCGCATGTTATCTGAGCGCTCCGCGTTCGCGCTCCCCCACTCCCCCTGACTGGTGGGGGCAGTGAACTGGAAACAATGCTGCCCCTCATATGATGGCTCCTCTCGCGCATCGACTCGCCGCCCCCCGTCCGCAGCGCAGGCGGGATACCTGCCGCAGTTCGCCCTCGGTGCCAGCTCTCCAAGCGAGCGATAGGCCTCCCTGTCCTGAAAGTCGCCGGCCGAGGCAGTATGGCGATCGCGCGGCACGCTCGGCATGCCGAGCGTGCCGTTTCCCGTGCCGTCCGTGCCGCATGGCGTGCCTTTCGCGGCCGCTTTCGCGGCTGCAGGGGACCGCTTTCGCTCCGAAGAATGGTCTCGACTGACTGGTACCAGAAGGGAGCTAGGATGCTCGAGATCGTGTTCGTGGGGGCGGGGTGGTTTGCCAATCATGGGCATGGGCCGGCGTTGGCGGAGGCGGTGCAGGCCGGTCGGGATATCGGGTTTTAGTAAGTGCATTCTCCGCCCGGCGCGGATGGGAACGGACTGGGAACCACAAAGGCACCAAGGCACGAAGGAGTCCGGGGAAGACGGCCGGGGGGACGGCTGGCGATTCGTCCCCTCTGCAACTCTCCTCACTCGCGTTTGGCGCTTGCTAGCTAGGCGAAGGCAGCGGCTCGACGAAGTACCGCTTCGGCGGGGCGTGGGGGTATATCACCGACCCGTCGGGGTTGCTACAACTCGGCGCGCGGTTCTACTGACCGGAGATCGGGAGGTTCATCTCGCAGGACCCAATAGGGGATGGGGTGAATTGGCATGCTTATGCAGGAAGCAATCCGGTGGTGTGGGTGGATCCGGAGGGGTTGTGGTGATCCGCCACACGGCAGGCGGACAGGCGTCGGAATGCCCGCCCCACAGCAGTTGAATCTTCTCGCGGCGGCCGCGTCTTTATGGTTCGGACGAAGACGCGGATGGCATTGGCAAAGCAAAGGCTCTTTGTCGGTGAATGGATCCCCGCGCTTCCGACTTCGCCAAGGCCTCGTCGGACAAGTGGGTCGTGATGACAGGAGGGGCGCTGAGGGGGCCGGTGTGGTTTCAGGAGCAAGCTCCCGAAACACTTACCAGCAAGGACTCTGGGGGGAGTTCGGGGCGGGGCGTCGTAGTTGCTGAACAACTGAAGGGACGAGAGCACGCGGCACGAGGAGAGGGTGTGATGAGACAGGGATGGCTGGTAGCGTTGACGGCGATTGTTGTGATTGCGGCTCTGTCGGGTGGGGGGCAGGCGGCGTTGGAGCGGCCGCTGGCGACGATGGTGCCCGGAGATGTGAGCACGTATCAGGAGGTGAACCTGGACCGGATGTTGGGGCGGGCGCCGGAGACGGCGGCGCTGGGGGAAGCGTTCGCGGGGATGCGGAGCCCGAAGCTGTTTCAGAAGCTGTTCGCCGAGCTCTCGGAGGGAGAGAAAGAGGCGGAGGATGTGGCGAAGGTGGCGGGGATGTTGAAGGAGGCTTCGGGTGTGCTGGGGCCGCGGATCGGGTGGGCGACGTGGGTTCCGGATGCGAGTGCGTTGATGGGCGGGATGATGGCGGGGATGTCGTGCGAGGGGGATCCGGGGTCGGCGGCTGAGGCTGCGGCGGCGGTGATGCCGAAGATCCTGTTGGTGGCGGAGGTGAGGGACGGGGCGGCGTTGGATGGGCTGGTGGAGCGGATCGCGGCTGAGGCGAACCTGCCGATGCGGGTGACGGAGGCGGAGGGCGGGGCGAAGACGATGACGTTTGCGGAGGGGATGGTCGAGCTGATTCGAGGGGAGGGGTGGATGGCGCTGGGTTTCCCGCCGGAGCAGGCGCGGAAGGCGGCGGATCGGGCGAGTGGGACGGGGGGGGAGTCGCTGTGGGCGGATCCGGCGTATCAGGGTGTGATGCGGCGGCTGCCTGTGGACGCGGTGATGACGGAGTATATGAGCGCTGAGTCTTTGAAGCAGTTGCTGGGGATCGTGAATATGATGGTGCCGGAGGCCGGGTTCTCGTACGCGAGCGAGGAACCGCTGGGGCTGGCGATGGGGGTGAGAGTGGAGAAGGTGCAGGGCCGCGATATGGTGACGGCCTACTACACGGCGGACCTGGATGTGCTGTCGTATCTGGCCGACGCGTCGCTGACGCTTCAGACGGCGATCATCAAGCCGGTATTCGAGCGGGCGCGCGCCAGTGCCCAGAAGGCCGTCTGCCTCTCCAACACGAAGAACCTCTCCCTCGCCATGCTGATGTACACGCAGGATCACGAGGGTCGGTTCCCGGAGGCGGACGGGTGGGTGGAGGCGCTGGCGGACTACATCGCTGACGAGTCGGTGCTCAAGTGTCCGGAGGATGATTCGGAGGCGTCCTGCAGCTATGGGATGAACGCGGCGTTGAGCGGGAAGACGCTGGACGAGATTGGCGATCCGAGCGGGATCGTGCTCTTTTTCGAAACGGCGAGTCCGGGCGACAACCCGGCGGGCGGGGCCGCCGACATTGTTGACCCGCCGCGGCATCTCGGCGGGAACAACTATGGGTTTATCGATGGACATGTGGTCTGGTTGGAGGAGGCGCCGGGGTTCGAGGTGGAGTGAAGGGGATGCGCGGATCCTAAGAGACCGCAACAGGATTAGGGAACCACAAAGACACCAAGGCACAAAGGGAACGGATTCGCCCGCCAGGGGCGGGCGAGCAGGCCGCATGTAGGGGAGCCCATTGGCTGTGCTCAGGGCAAGCTCCCCCTTGATCCGCCATACCCCTCTTCACTCGCTTCTGTCGCTCCCGACGATGACTCCACCCAACTCGAGGCGATATCAGCAATCGGAGCCGGGGAGAGGCCGCCGACGATACCAGGGCAGAGGCACGGTGGTTCCGCGCGCTATCTCGCGGTGCGTACAGACCGGCGCGAAATAGGGTATGTCCTGTGGTACCTCGGCTATGAAACGGATTCCGGGAAACATGGAAGAGATCGTGCGGTATCCGGGGAATTCAGTGGCTCCCGTGAACGATGGGATGGAACGATGGTTCGACGGTTTGTTGTCGTCTTGACGATTGCCATGGCGAGCCTTGCGGCCCTCGCCCAGCCGGGGCTCGGGCAGGAGGAGCTGTCCCGGTCGCTGGCGCGGCTGGCGCCGGTGTTCGGGCAGTCCCAACTCTATCCGCGCGAGGGCAAGGAAGACATCTTTGCCATCGCGCGACGCTTCGGTGTCAGCGCGTCGGGCATCTATAACGCGAATATCGGCGATTTGCTGCTTGGGGATGAGCTGCTCTTGATCCCTGGGGAGCACGTCGCTCCGCTCTCGTTTCGCGAGGGGGTGGTCATCAACCTGGCCGAGCGGAATCTCTACTACTACGAGAAGGGGCGGCCGGTGCGGGTCTTGCCGGTGGCGATAGGCAAGCGCGGGTGGGAGACGCCGACTGGGGATTTCACGATCATCAACAAGGCGAAGAACCCGACGTGGTTCCCGCCGTCGTGGGCGGTGGAGGAGAAGCCGGTGCCGCCGGGTCCGGACAATCCGCTCGGGGACCGATGGATGGGGCTTTCGGTCAAGGGGTACGGGATCCATGCGACCAACGCGCCGTCGTCGGTGGGGCTGTACGTGTCGCACGGGTGTATGCGGATGTATCCGGAGCACGCCCAGGCGCTCTACGACCTGGTGAGGGTCGGCACGCCGGTGACGATCGTGTACCGGCGGGTGGTGTTCGGGTGGCGGCCGGAGGAGGGGGTGGTGTACATGGCGCATCACCCGGACCCGTACCTGATCGGGGAGGTGAGGCCGGAGCGCGTCCGGGAGATGCTGGGGGAGTACGGCTTGGATCAGGTCGTCGATATGAAGGCGGTGGCGAAGGCGCTGGAGCGACCGAGCGGGGTGCCGGCGCCGATTGCGGGGTCGAAGGTCAAGGTGCTGGTGAACGGAGAGCCGGTGAGGTTTGCGCTGGGCCCGACTCGGGTCCGGAACGACTGGCTGGTGCCGGCGGGGCCGCTGGTGAAGGCGCTGGGGGCGCAGATGGAGTTGGGGTCGCGAGGGGACTACTTCGTGGTGAAGCGGGGAGCGGATCGGATCTTCTACTCGCCGTGCTGCATCGATGCGCTGGTGAACGGGAAGATGGTGCGGATGGAGGCGGCGCCGCAGTTGGCGGCGGGCTATCCGCTGATTCCACTTAAGGCGACGGTGACGCTGCTGGGCGGGTCGGTGGGATGGGACGAGAAGCGGCAGACGGTGTTGGTGTGGGATGGGTGGGGGATCGGGGCTTTCCCGCGCGCCGAGGTTGAATGAGGATGGCCGGCGGTTGAAATAGAGGGCCGCCTCCGCGCGAGGCGGCTCTTCTTGCTGGCCCGAGGGGGCGCGGCCGAAGGCGGCCCGACCTACCCGCTCTCGCTCTTCTCTTTTGGCTGTTCCTTCTCGGCCTTGTCCGGGTTGAGGTAGCTGTCGATGGCATCGACCATGACTGGGGCGGGTTCCTTTTGGCCGAGTGCAACCGGAATCACCCAGGCCTGGCCGTGTAGGGGCTGCTTGGGGGCGTCGAGATGAAAACCGACGCTGATGTCCTTGATCCGGGACCCATCTTGGAGCGTCACGTCGAGGATCCATTTGGGTGGGTACGGCGAGGGCGATGAAGAGAGCTTGCCGTACCGGGCGAACATGGAGAGCTGGCTGAAGAGCCTGCCCGCTTCGTCACGGGTGAGGGTCACCGGCTGGGCATCGCCCTGTGCGGGCCGGATGGTGATCTGCTCGGCCCCCCCAAATCCGTTCACGTAGTAGGCCAGGACGTCCTCGAAGGTGAAAGACTCCTTGGGAGCCATCGAGAATCCGGCGACGCCAAGCACGGCCAGGAGTACGAGGACGAGGACGAGACGCTTCTCTCTCTTGGACAGGCGACGACGCACGATAGCGCTCTCCCCTTGCTGAAGTGGTCAGCGACCGTTCCACAACGACTCCCAGATTATAGGCGAATTCGAGGCGCTTGGAAAGGATGGGGTGGCTAGCGCGAGAGAAGGATAAGCAAGAGCGAGAGGGTGAGGAAGCTGGCGACGGTTGAGGTGAAGACGGCGGTGGCGGCGCGGCGGGGAAGGAGGCCGAACTCGGTGGTGTAGATGGCGATGTTGACGGCGGTGGGCATGCCGGCGACGAGGATGGCGATCTTGGGAGCGAGGCCGTGGAAGCCGAGGAGCGTGACCCAGCCGAAGGCGAAGGCGGGGCCCAATACTAGGCGGATGAAATTCGGGGCGATGACGCCGCGGATGTGGGTGGTGACGCGGTCTCTCGCCTTGGCGAGCTGGATGCCCAGCAGAAGCTGGCCGATGGGGATGACGGCGAGGCCGAGTATGCGTATGGGATCGAGGAGGAATGGCGGAAGAGTGATGTGAAGTGCGCCTCGCATGACGAGCGCGACCGCTGCGGCGTAGATGGTGGGGAGGCTGAGGACGGTGCGCACGGCGGCGCGGCGGCCGCCGCGGTGGCGGCTGGCGTAGTAGACCGCTACGGTGTTCATGAGCAAGTTCATGGTGAGGACGCCGATGACGGCAAGGTCGAGCCCCTGCTGGCCGAAGGCATAGAGAGCAACCGGCATGCCCATGTTGCCCGCGTTGAGGAACATGGAGGCGAGGAGGAAGAAGCTCTCCTCGTCGGGAGACAGCCGGCGGAGACGGGAGACGGCCTTGCCCAGGAGCCAGAGTGTGGCGGTGGTGAGGACGAGGACGGCGACGATGGGAAGGGCCTCGCCGAGCGTGAGCTCCGTCGTGAGGAGGGAGTGGAAGATGAGGCAGGGGAGCAGGACGTAGATGGAGATTGAGGAGAGGGCCCGAACGTCCATGCTGCGGCGACATTCAAGGAGGAAACCCAGGCCGACGGTGAGGATGATTGGGATGATAGCTGTGACGATCACAGGGGATTGAGTTCGACGCCGGGGGTGGGGGGAGCCTTCCGGGATGTCGGGATAGAAGGAAGCGGGCGGCGCGCTCTGATGTAAAGCGAGCCGCCCGCGTGCTGAAGATGAGGGGCTACCTGCGGATGAGCGCGATGTAGGTGTAGGTGATCTCGCGGCTCTTGCCGGGCTTCAGGTCGAGCTTCCAGGTGAGGTCGTGGACGGGGTTCATGGCTTTGAGGCCGCGGGCGAGGGTGGTGTCTTCGGCCTTCGGGACGGTCTGCTCGACCTCGCCGGACAGCGTCTTGGTGATCTCTATCGAGATTGGCTCGGCCTTGAAGCTCGTGACGCGCAGGCTGCCCTCGATGGTGACGCGGTCGAAGTGGCTGCCGTAGAAACTGACGGCGTCGCGCTCTCGGCTTGTTTCGATCTCGGTCTGCTCGGCCTTGACGCCGACGGCGTGCGTGATTTTGACGACCGTCTCGGCTGTGGGGGCGGTGTAGTGAAGCGTATCCTGGCCGATGATCTGGCCGTCTTTCATGAGTTGGGCGGGGGCGGTGGTCCATGGCAGCTTGGTCTGGTTGGTGAGGCGGAGGCTGTGCCAGACGATCTCGGGCTGCTCGGCCTGATCGTCGCGCTGAGGGCGGTAGCGTCCCTCGGCGCCGATGGCGTCGGGAATCTTCCACTCGTAGAACTCGGAGTAGGGGACGCTTGAGGTGAAGAGGGGATAGTAGCCGGTTTCGCCCCGGCCGAGCGTGACTGCCTCGATGGGATAGAAGAAGAGGTCGGCGGCGGCCTGGCCGGCGGCCGCGGCACCGTAGTCGGGCATCGATGAAGGGCCGCTCATCTCCCCCGATCGCATGAAGGCGACGTTCTGGGTGATGACGGAGCCGAGGTCGGCGCGACTGACACCACTGGCAAGGGACTGGAGAAACTGGGCCAGGTCTTGCTTCATGCTTATGGGGCTGGCAACATTGGCAAACTCAAGGTTGGGGAAGCCGGTGATGAGGTCGACGTGCGTCGCGGCGAGATCTTCGGCTTCATTGATTATGAGCGCCTTGGCCGTGAGGCGGGCCTGCTTCGGCTCTGTTATGTCGATGAGGTAGCTGGGGGCCCAGGTGAGGCCTCGCGCGAGGTAGCTGACGGA
>Ga0307377_10008313_pt1 | contig 10547 bp, 11 predicted proteins | sample TR3MG_FD_202535 | JGI IMG/M metagenome (GOLD analysis project Ga0307377, IMG submission 202535) | Soil microbial communities from Risofladan, Vaasa, Finland - TR-3 | ecosystem: Environmental > Terrestrial > Soil > Coastal area > Acid sulfate soil | place: Finland: Risofladan, Vaasa | collected... | reverse complement strand
GGTTGACGGCTGCCGCGTGTCACCGACAGCAATGAATGCATGCCCAGTTTCTGCATGTCTTTTTCCTCGAGGATGGTTGCCTTGAGTTTGTGGTCCTTGGCCAGCGACTTTGCCTGGTCGGCCAGATAAGTCGGCGTGCAGATGTTGCCAGGGAGATTGCCCAAATCCTTGGCCAATTTCATTCCATGTGCGATTGCGCTGGCTTGGCTGAGTGCTTTTTGAGCGGCGCTGCCGGGTTTTCCGGTACAGCACACCAGGATTTTGCGCAGCGCCGGCGCTTCGGCGGGCTTGCTCTTGAGTTGGTCACCGCGGTAAACGGACCCGGCAGCGATCAGCACGGCTTGCATCACGCTCCATGCCTCATCGCGGCCCTTGACGGGCAGGTCGGTGAGATACAGTGCGGCATCTTTGCAGGCGGTTTTTTGCAGCGCGCCCATCGTGGAATGCAACACGTCGAGAAGCTGTTTACTCCCGAATTCATTGGCTTTTCCGAGACCGACCAACAACACGCGATCGGCAACAATGTTGGCAACGTGATGCAGCATGAGGGTGGTCCCGACTTTGCCGTTCATGTCGCCGCGCGCAACAAGGTCGCTTAAATGATGCGCCGCTGTTTTGTCCAGCAACTGTGCTGATGGGGAGAGTTTGCCGCTTTCATACACGCCAACCACCACGCAGCCGCTACGCTGCTTCTCCGGCCTGCTTTGTTTTATGCTAAATTCCACGTGTTGCTCCTTATAAAAAGCCTCATGCCTAGATGTCTGATTATCCGCAAACTTATAATATAAAGTCAAAGCCACTGCGCTCGGGGATTTTTCACCGTGCTTTGGTAAGTGAATTTGTCAGCAATGGATTGCTGGTATTTGCAGTGTTGCTGGGCATTATAGTGGTTAGCCAGTTAATACGCCTGTTAAGCGATGCGGTCAGCGGCGTTATCGCGGTTGACGGAGTGATGGCTCTGCTGGGGTTCAGTGCCATGAACTATCTGCCGGTGCTGCTTTCCATCAGTTTGTTCATATCCATTCTCCTTACCCTGTCCCGATGTTATCGGGACAGCGAAATGGTGGTGTGGTTTTGTTCGGGAATCGGACTTACGCGCTGGATTCGTCCGGTCCTATCGTATGCCCTGCCTGTGGTCGGTTTGATTGCGTTGCTCAGTTTGTTGGTGTCGCCCTGGTCATTGCGCAAGGCCGATGAGTTCAAGACAAAATTGCAAAGCCGCGATGATGTAACGGCAGCAACACCGGGATTGTTCCGCGAATCCAAGCAGAGCGACCGGGTATATTTTGTTGATAATGTCGATGCAGGGTCCAACCGTGTTGGTAACATCTTTGTGCAATCCAAGCAAAATGGAAAACTCGGCACGATGGTGGCGAAGCATGGCTTGCAGGAAACATTCCCGAACGGGGATCGCTTTCTGGTGTTGCTCAACGGCACCCGTTATGAAGGAACTCCCGGCCGGCGCGATTATCGCATCGTGGAATTTGAGCGTTATGCGATGCGAATTGATGCAGCGCCTGTCAAACAGGCTGAGCCTGAAGTGCGCACCATGACGACGCTGGCGTTATGGCGCAACCCCACAACATGGAATCTCTCCGAGCTGGAATGGAGAATTGGATTGCCAATCAGCGCAGCGATACTTGCTTTGCTGGCGATTCCCCTGGGTTACGTCAATCCGCGTGCTGGCCGTTCGCTCAATCTGATATTGGCGATCGTGCTGTACATGTTTTACAACAACATGATCAGTGTTACCAATACCTGGGTAGGGCAAGGCAAGCTGTCGCCCGGTTTCGGCCTCTGGGCCATACATGCGGCTATGTTGACAGTAACTTTGCTGATGTTCTACCGGCGAATGACATTATTCTCGCTACGCAGGAAATTAACAAAAGATCGGCCTGACGCTGACATTCCTCCCACTGGCTTTCCTCCCCATGTGGATGATGGAAGGACCGAGCCCCTTCTGCACAAGGGCGGAAGCGGTGATGAAGTAAAAGCATGAAACTGCTGACTCGCTATCTCGGCCGGGAAATTTACCTCAGTATTGGGCTGGTATTTCTCGCCCTTCTCATGTTGTTTTCCTTTCTGGATCTGATCCATGAGCTAAATGCGATGGGACAGGGGCAGTATAACCTGGGTTATGTACTGCTGTTCGTGATGCTGACCATTCCCGGCCATATCTACGAACTTTTTCCGGTGGCGGTTTTGATCGGCACGATTGTCGCTCTGGTACAAATGTCGGCCAGTTCGGAGTTGACCGTTTTTCGGTCTTCCGGCGCATCGCTTATGCAGATGGTTGGTGCACTGTTCAAAATTGCCTTGCCGCTGGTGTTGTTGAGTTTTGTTATTGGCGAATTTGTGGCGCCACCGAGCGAGAAGTTGGCACAGGAATTGCGCCTCAAGGCACAGCACGCCCAAATCTCGCTGAAAGAATTTCGTTCCGGTGTTTGGGTCAAGGACGAGCTCAGCTTTGTGAACGTAAAAAACGTTATGCCAGACACCAGTTTGTTGAATATTGATATCTATAAGTTTGATGATACCTATCATTTGCAGTCGATTATCAGTGCCAAGCGGGCAAAGTTTGTCAATGAAGGACTCTGGCAGCTTGAAAGCGTAATGGAGACCCGGTTCAGCAAAGCGGGTACGAGTATCGATGTCGAGCCACTGCAGGAATGGCATTCGGCTTTGAATCCAGGAATTTTCAGCGTACTGCTGGTTGTTCCCGAGCAGATGTCGGCATGGGATTTGTACCAATATACCGAGCACCTCCGCGATAATCACCAAAGAAGCGCGCGCTACGAAATTGCCATGTGGAACAAACTGGATTACCCATTTTCATTGCTGGTAATGATGTTGTTGGCACTCCCTTTTGCGTCTTATCATCGGCGCGCGGGAGGGGTGGGTTCGATGATTTTCGTGGGTATCGTACTCGGATTGCTGTTCCACTTTGCCGGGCAATTGTTTGGTAGTTTGGGCGCGCTAAATGACTGGCAACCCTTCCTTAGTGCTACTGCAATGACCGGGTTGTTCCTGTTGCTTGGTATCGCAATGCTGTGGTGGACTGAAAGGCGATAGAGTTGTTTTTTACATTCCTGAAATGTCAAATTAACCAGCATGTATTAACGCATAGCGGGTTTTTCTTTGCCTGTACGTTCCTAATTATTCCCTTGCAATACACCCCCGTTTTGGGGTTAAATTGGGGGTGCGTTGAGCGGGGTGCAAGGTGATACCCCCAAACTGAAAACCAAGGGGGCAATCATGGCACTGACAGCAATCGAAGTAAGCAAGGCAAAGGCAACCGACAAGGCCACAAAGCTGTTTGACGGCGGCGGCTTGTATCTACTGGCGCAACCCAATGGCGCAAAATACTGGCGGCTCAAGTACCGGTTCGCTGGAAGGGAAAAAATGCTTTCCATAGGGGTTTATCCTGACGTAAGCCTATCGGACGCACGGGAACGGCGCGAAGCTGCACGCAAGTTATTGGCGAATGGTGCAGACCCTAGCGCGGTAAAGAAGGCAAAAAAGGCGGCTGCAGTGGCCTTGGCGGAAAACAGCTTTGAGATTGTGGCGCGTGAATGGCTTTCTAAATTCTCAAAAAACTGGAAAGAATCGCATACAAGAACAACTACTTTAAGGTTGGTGAATGATGTATTCCCGTGGCTTGGTGTCCGCCCTATCGGGGATATAGACGCGCCTGAGTTGCTGACGGTATTGCGCCGGATCGAAAGCCGTGGTGCACTGGAAGCCGCTCACCGTGTTAGTGCAATCTGTGGGCAGGTGTTCCGGTATGCCATAGCGACAGGACGCGCCAAACGAGACCCGGCGGCAGACTTGCGCGGATCACTGCCACCACATAGAGGCAAGCACCTAGCAGCGATTACCGAACCCGTGCAGATAGGTAAATTGATGCGAGATATTGAAGGCTATCGGGGCTCGTTTATTGTGCGCTGCGCGCTGCGCCTTGCACCAATGGTATTCGTGCGACCGATAGAGTTGAGCCGTGCAGAATGGGCAGAAATTGACCTTGATAAAGCCGAATGGCGCATACCTGCCGACAAGATGAAAATGAAGGCGCTGCACATAGTCCCATTGTCAACTCAAGCCGTGGCGTTCCTGCGCGAACTTCACCCACTGACAGGCACGGGTAAATACCTCTTCCCCAATGTACGCACCCACACACTGCCAATGGCGGGCAACACGATATTGGCGGCGATCAGAAGCATGGGGTACACCTCCACAGAAATGACCGCGCACGGCTTCCGGCACATGGCCAGCACGCTATTAAACGAGCAGGGCTTTAATGCTGACGCAATCGAGCGGCAACTAGCGCACAAGGCCAGTGGTGTACGTGGGACCTATAACGCGGCTGAATACCTGCCAGAACGGAGGCGCATGATGCAGCACTGGGCGGACTACCTAGGCGGCTTGGCAGCGGGTGCGGAAGTGATACCGCTGCGCGCTAAAGGATAACGCACCTTGGACAAAACAAAACCACAACCCAAAAACCTTGCGGTGAAATCTGAAATTGCGGAAGTATTCATGAAGCAATTACCTGAAAATCTACTGCTGATGATTTACGAAGCTAAAAATGGAGACACGATAGCGGCGCGCAATACACTAATTTTGTTGACAGGGATGCTGTCATCTACACGATTTAACCAATTTACTGGAGAGATATTGTCTGAGCCGTTGGAAATTCCAGAGTGGGTGCGTTCATATTTAGCACAGTCGTTTACCCACATATTGGAGGGCCAGAATGCGGATAAGGCATTAAACTTGAAGCGCAACGGCAGGCCGACCGCGTGGAGTTATTATCCCAAACTGGCGGCGGCACAAACCGTGCATTTTTACCATACCCATAGTGCAGAAAAAAAAACCATTGAGGAAAGCTGTGCGACAGTTGCCGATGGGATCAATAGTCTGGTAGCAAGAGTAAATCGCACGCTTCTAGAGTCTGTTGGCCTAGGGCATTTTATCGGGAAGTCCGGAATAAGCCAGGAGTTGGTGTCGAAGTGGTACTTTAAGCTGCTAAAAAAAAATGCAAACCTTAATGGCATTAGAGGCAAGCAAATAGCCCAACTTATAGAGGTTGATTTACGAAACCCCCAATAGTTTCGTATGTGATGTAAATCACAATGTTGTACAAAATCCATTCTGCCTACTTTTACGGCGTTTCAGGAATGGATAGCACCATGCAAGCAACTACATCACAAACCGCACTCGCGCACGCTCAGCAACAAACAGCCCTAATCCGCCGCCGCGAAGTCGAGCGGCTGACCGCGTTATCGCGATCCAGAATCTATTACCTGATGAAGCAAGGCGCATTCCCCAAGCCAGTGACCCTCGGCACCATGAGTGTGGCATGGGTCGCGGCTGAAGTTCAGCAATGGATAACTGACCGCATTGCTGAACGCAAGACAGCCGACTCGCTGAGGGGGGATGTGCCATGATAGAACACACCCAGTTTTTGCGTATTAAAAAACTGAGGGGCAGCGGAATTATCGCTATCGCTGCCCGGCATAACCTTGAACCTGATGCGAGAGCTAAAGCTCACATAGACTCGCGCAAGACTTCGCAGAATGTTGTTCTTCGAGGCGCTAACCTTGCTGCTGATGTGGCGGCGGAAGCGGTCAGCATGATGGAGCAGGCGAAAGTTAAGCGGCGGATAAATGAAGTTCTCGGGCTAGAAGTTATTTTTAGCCTGCCCCCATTCTCGGGAATTACAGAACAAGATTTTTTTAATGATGCACTCGCATGGGCGGAAGGCTTTTTCGAGATACCAATTCTGAGCGCGGTAATCCACAACGATGAGGTCGCGCCACATTGTCACGTAATCATGTTGCCACTATTTGATGGGCGTATGATAGGCAGCGGATTGATGGGCAACAAGCAACGCTTGAAGGCGTTGCAAGCTGACTTTCATGCAAAGGTAGGGCAAGGGTATGGTTTGAAGCGCGGAGAGCCTGTAAAGCGTCATAGCGCCGCTGCCAGATCAAAGGCAGCTGATAGCGTTATTGATGCCTTGCGGAAGGCGCTAAGGGGCATTGATGAGCCTACATTCTGGGACGCTATGCGCGACACCATCACGGAAAGCACAGGAGCCTTGATGGCTTACTTCGACATTGAGTACGAAAAACCCAAGCAACCGAAGAAAACTTTCGCCGGAATAATGACGAAGAAGTTTAAGCCTGAAAAGCCTATAGGGAATGGGAATTCTACAAAGCCTATAGGGATTGATGCCGAAATCAGCGCCCCAAAAGTGCAAAGCCTATCCTGTGTAGGGTTTGCAAATTCCACACCGCTAATTCAGCCTGCCGACACGTCGATACCAGACGACGACGAGCAGGAATATGTCAGGATGCGAGATGAAGTTCAGCCAGCCAGCTTTTGGGATGGTGAGCTTGGGGATTATGTCCGGCCACAGAGTAAGATGAAACCGAAGTCAGCCAAAATTGAACAGGTGCGTGCGGCAATGATCGACCTCGACCTTAATCCAGAAAATTTCACAATCGAACTATTGGAAACATGAGATGGCGAAGGGCTGGACAGACGAACGAAGAGCACGACAGTCAGCGGCAATCCATATGTGGAGACCTTGGGAGCATTCAACGGGCGCTAGATCAGCCGAAGGCAAGGCCAAGTCGGCGCGCAATGCCTTCAGGTTCACAATCCGCAAGGCCAGAAAATTCGCTTATTACCTTTCGAGGCAATGGCGCAGGATGAATGCTGGCCTGCCCTATGCGTCAATTGTTGAGATGACGGCAAGGGCGAAACTGTACGGCGTGGAGGTGGACTGATAACGGTTCAGTACGCAATTTCCGCGCAGATAAGCGCACAGTTTCGCCGCACATTTTCGTAAAGAAATGAGCGTTTAAATACAAATATACAATTGGTTAAGTATTGTAGTGAGCAAATCAACCGAACGATTACGCAACAATAAGTGCGCACTTTAATTGGCAAACGAACTATTAACAGAGGGCAGTAACGATGCGACACTGGACACCAAATGAGCGGCAGCGACAGGCGGAGCTAATCCACACTTGGAAGCCTTGGACACACAGCACAGGCGCACGGACACCGGCAGGCAAGGCGGTATCATCACAGAATGTTATCGTCGGCCTGCGGAACCGGGAAAAGGCACTTGCACAGGCCATGCAGGAGCTTCACGCGGTACAGGCCAAGATCAGGAAGCTGACAGCCAAACGGGGTGAGGTGGCGTTAAGAACGTGACTTGCGGATATTCTTGGCATGCCACGGAGTAGGGTCAGGAATTCTTTGCGCGCCGCGCATCATCTTTAGCCTTGATCCACTCTCGGCCCTTCGCTGTGAGCATTGATTCGGGCAGTTCACTGGGAGAGGTGAAATACACCATATAGCAAGAGCAGCCCAACTCTTCCCCTGGCGCAGTCATTTCATCCGTGTATCCAGCGCCCTTGTTGATCAGCCCTTGCTGCATGGCCCAAGATCCCCGAATGGCGTAAACCTTGCCATCGCGCTCCTTGTGCTCAGGGCGATAATCGTAACCTGCTCGCCGCCAATGACTACGCCACATACCGGCAATATCTCCGTTTTGTTCTCTTTTGACAACTAAGCTGGAAGCTTTAAGGGTGTAAAACAACCGAGGCCACTTCGTTAAGGATCGAAGCTCCCTTTTGATTTCAGCAATCATGCTCTTGGCTAATTTATCTTTGGTTCCGCCATTCGGAACTTGCTTTAGAAAATTTATCAGCAAGTCGTGAAACTGGCTTAGCCGTTCGTCAAAATAAAGTTTTGATTGTTGCCTGTAGTTTTCAATACACCAGTCATAACCTTCTGGGCTAGTAACGAGTGGCAGAGCGATTTCAAAAACTTTTGACTTGATTTCCTCTAGGTGAGCTGGAGAGCTTGGGCCTGACTTCAAGAAGCCGGTTAATATTGCCCCTACACCGTCGATTGCCTCTTTCGTATCCATCATTACCCCATGCAATTTTGCGCGAGTTATTTGGTTTGCTCATGACCAATGATACCCCGAACTACATGTGGAGTGCTTTCCGCTGCCGGTAAAAATAGCCCGGCGGTTTTTCTTTTCATAGCCCAGCCCCTAGCCGCCAACAATTGGGGGTATTTGTGGGGGTGTAACTGGAATGCCAACAACAACAATCAAGCAAATATGCGCCTTACGGCTTGCTTTGGCGTGGTGGACTGAAAGGCGTTGACCCTACTGATTGGATATAGCCGTTGCGGAAACCCCGCTGGCGGTTTGCTGAGCTTTTCTTGCTTGTTCAGCTTTCAACTTCTGTCTTATTCTTTCCCGTTCTTTTGCAGGCAGCCTCGTAAAAGCTCGATATCTTTTACGGGCGGCTTCGCGCTGTGCCGGGGTGAGTTGGCTCCACTTTTTCAGCCGATCATGGTAGCGTTGCTTCTGTTCGGGTGTCATTTTTGGGTAATGTTTTGCGGTTTCTAGCAGGCGGTTTCGCTGTATCCCGGGCAGAATATCCCACTGCCCATCCATGGGGGCAAGTGCTTCGCGTTGTGTTGGGGTTAGGGCGCGCCAAGACGGCGCTGCCGCGCTGCAAGGTGAGCTGGCCAGACTCAGCAATAAACACAAAGTAACTGCAATTATCTGAGTATTAAAAGAAATAAGTCTTCTCATTCGCTGCCGCATTCCAGATATTTAATTTACGAAAACATCAATCGGCAGGTCGCTAGTCAAAATCGCCACATCCGTGTCGTCAATTTGCTGTTCTTGAACGTGCTGCCAGTAACTGGTTCCCGCGATCAGAACAGCGACAAGCAGTCCTGCAGCTATCCAGGGTGTAGCAGAATGTGGCATCAATTTGTCCGTCCAGCGAACTGAGGAGTGCCCGGAGGCCGAGGTAAGTTTTAAGACGGGAGCTCGGGTAGATTGTCTCTTTAGTGCATTCTGACGTGCGTTTGCCAATGAAGATAAGGTGGCGTTATCCAGCTGTTGGACGCTTTTTATCAGCAGTTGTGCCACTTTTACGGGATTTAATTCGTAGGTCATGGTAGTTCTACTCCTTTCGCTTTAAGGGCGACAGCAAGCGCATGTACGGCACGCGAGCAGTGTGTTTTTACGCTGCCTTCAGTACAACCCATCACTACAGACGTCTCGGTCGTATCCATTCCCTCCCAGTAACGCAGCAGGAAGGCTTCGCGTTGACGTAGAGGCAGCTTGCCAAGTGCTTGCTCGACTAACGCAATAATTTGTTTTTGTTGCAAGGACGCCTCGGGTACAAGGGAGGAAGTATTGTTATCGCTGTCTTCCAGCACGTCCAGCAGATCAATTTCATCATCATCGTGCTTGGGCTGCAAGGCGGAAAACAGCGTTATCCAGGAGGACCGAACTTTCTGCCTGCGATAATGATCACGTATGGTATTTTGCAGGATGCGCTGGAACAGCATTGGCAGCTCTTCAGCTGGTTTGGCGCCATATTTTTCAGCTAGCTTGAGCATCGAGTCCTGAACGATATCCAGTGCAGTGTGGTCGTCGTGCACGGCAAATACCGCATGTTTAAACGCGCGGCGCTCAACGTTACAGAGAAATTGGCTTAATTCAGCTGGAGTGCACAAGATTTATGGCCCTTTGGCAGAGTGATATGGTAGCAAATTGCTCGGTAATCCGCTTGAAACCATGTTGTTAGAGCGGCAATGGTTGACCAAACCGTTGCCAACCTTTATCTTACGCGGTTCTATTTTGTTTAAATCTAAGGTGCTTGTGATGGAGTTGACAGGTGCGGAAATCGCTATCCGCTGTTTGCAGAAAGAAGGGGTTGAATACATATTCGGCTATCCTGGTGGGGCGGTGCTGCATATTTATGATGCTTTGTTTCAGCAGGATGTTGTCAAACACATTTTGGTGCGTCACGAGCAAGCAGCCATACATGCCGCCGACGGCTATGCCCGATCTTCCGAGAAAGTGGGCGTGGCATTGGTCACTTCCGGTCCGGGTATAACCAATGCGGTTACCGGTATCGCGACAGCCTATATGGACTCGATCCCGATGGTGGTGATCAGTGGCCAAGTGCCAAGTTTCGCGATTGGTGAAGATGCCTTCCAGGAAGTCGACGCTGTCGGGATAACCCGACCCTGTGTGAAGCACAATTTTTTGGTAAAAGACGTGAATGATATTGCGCCGACCATCAAGAAGGCGTTTTATCTGGCCAAGTCCGGGCGTCCGGGGCCGGTATTGGTGGATATTCCGAAAGATATCTCAAATCATAAAACCGAGTTTGTCTATCCGGACAGTGTCAGCATCCGTTCATACAATCCGGTTGGCAAGGGCGACATTGCACAAATCAGGCGCGCTGTGCAATTGCTTCTGGAAGCGAAGCGCCCCATGATATACAGTGGTGGTGGTGTGGTGCTGTCGGGGGCCTCATCCGAACTGACTGACCTGGTGCGCCTGCTCGGCTTTCCCTGCACCAACACGCTGATGGGTTTGGGCGCCTATCCCGCCACTGATAAACAGTTCGTAGGTATGCCCGGTATGCATGGTACTTACGAAGCATGCATGGCGATGCAGTATTGCGATGTGCTGTTGGCGGTCGGCG
>Ga0307377_10008309_pt1 | contig 10552 bp, 17 predicted proteins | sample TR3MG_FD_202535 | JGI IMG/M metagenome (GOLD analysis project Ga0307377, IMG submission 202535) | Soil microbial communities from Risofladan, Vaasa, Finland - TR-3 | ecosystem: Environmental > Terrestrial > Soil > Coastal area > Acid sulfate soil | place: Finland: Risofladan, Vaasa | collected... | reverse complement strand
TGATTTCGATGATTTTCAATCAATGGGTGAATTTATCGTAAATGAAATTAGAACACTAAATGGAGTTATTGATACAAAAACACTTACTGGAGCAAAATTTTAGAATTCATATTCAGGGAAAAGATATGATATTTAGAAAATAATTTTTAACTCCTTTTGGTAAGAAGTCAACTTCCAAATAACAATTTGGTGGTGGTATTTCACGCGTATCTAACATCCCACATATTTTTATATTTCACAATCCTAACATTTGTATATCCTTTATTTTCAAGCATTTTTTTTATTAGTTCTGCATATCCTTTTCTTTTATATGAGCCCCAATATACAGATCTTCCTGTTCTATATTCAGGCATTATTTCACAACCAATTTTGTGCTTCACTTTTTGCTTCTTCCAATGTTTTATAATCTGTGCTATCTTTATGTGCTTTATCACTGTCTTTGATTTTTGCATCAAAAATATCAAGAATAAATCTATTTTTTCCTTCTTGTGTAATTACAAAATCATATTTTCTTTTCTTTTCTTGGTTTTCCCATGTTTTTTTATCAATTTTTTTCCATCTTAATTTCAAAATACCTTCTTTTCTTATTTTATGTTCTTTTAATAAATTTTGTTGTCTTAGCGTTAAATCACTATAAGGATAATCAATGTATTTTGAAGAAAAACGATGTTTTGTCACCAAAAAATATTTTCTTTGAACATAGTTCATTTTTTTCCATTTACTTTTACTCAATTAATCACCTCATCTAAGATTTTAATGTTTTTAATTTCTCCAAATACATTTCCTTTATCAAGAGAATCTTTTATCAAAAAAATCAATTGGTCATTATCCCAATTTGTATCAATTTCAATTACTATTTTTTTCATCTTACTTTGTTATATATGATTACATTTACTATAAATATTTATCGATTGAACTAGTGTTATTTTCATAAGATTTATCGACTTCATCGCCCCATGAATTCCATCCTTCTCTTTTCTTTCTGGCAAATACTTCAAGATACGGAGGATGTGATACTGCTTCAATCTTTATATATTGTTCTCTTGGTTTTTCACTATGCTTTCTTCGTTTTGCAATAATTACTGATGTTTCACTTTTTGATCTATATGGAAGTCGACCTTTAACAGCGAATAATAATAATTCATGTTGCCCTCGGTAGTATTGGCCTAATCCAAATCTATCTTTCATCCAAACAATATTTGTGATGTATCGAAAACCTATATCATTGATAATTTGTATTCCATCTTTTAGATAGTTATTTGTAACCCACATATATAAATGACAGTTATCGTCATATGGAAGTTGTTTCATGTATTCTGTAATATCTTTAATCGTCATTAATTTATAGTGTCGATCTGCACCACGTTTTATTTTTCCTGCTCCTCGTTCAGGCCATGGTGGATCAGCTAAAACTGTTTTATACCTCACAAATCATGTATGTTTTTTTAATTAAAATAACTATGGTATTTTTTCAGAAATTACATATACCATTTGGATAGTGAATCTTTGCTTGCGCAATAAATTGCTACTTTTTTTGCGTCTTCATATGTACTAAACATACAGTATTCACCGTGATAATGTTCTTTACTATCGTTCCAACTAAGAATTTCCCATTTGAAAAATTTTGTACGAATTAAAACTAAATATTTATCTTTAAATAATTCTATTTTCCATTTTTTCAATATTTTTGCGTTCAACAACCATCTAAATAAATCAAATTTCATAAAATCACCAATTTTCCATTTCTCTTTTTCTTTTCCAAGAATATTCTCTTTTGTAATAATTATGTGTATAAACAAGAGCTTTTCGTTTATTATTAGATTCAATAGATATCTCGTAAAATTTAATTACTTCATCTATTGGCGTTTTTGTATTTCTTGCAATAGCTGATAAATTTTTGTTAATGTATTCTTCTTCTGTATGATATTTCACAAAAAAGAATTATTATAAACAATTATAAAAACATTTGCTAAATAATACGAAAATTATTCATATACGTATCTATATACTTCATTGTGAATAACAAAAAAAAATGGAAAGATTACCCACCACCTGATGATATGGTCAGGTGTTTAAACTCGATAAATGACACTCTATCAAAGATTATGGTTGAATTACATGAGTTAAATGAATTAATGAGAGAGTTTTTATTCAATCAACATGAATGATATGACACCAAAATTTAAAAATTAAAAAATCATTCTTATTGTAATGAATAGAAAAAACATAAAAATAATATTAACAATAATATCACTTTTTTTATTGATAATATCAACTATTTATATTATTTTTATAATGTCACCTTTAGATTTGCAAGAAGAAATACTATATACATCATCATATGAAAAAGTTAATGTAGATGTTGCTAAACAATTAATAGAATCAGATTTAAATCTTACAGTAGTTGATTGCACAGGCGGTTGTAAATCTTGTGTGTGGAAAAATGGAAACCTTCCTCGTGCTGAATGGATTGAACAACCAGAATTTTTATATAATACAACAAAAGATCTACTTGTCTATTCTTATGACGGTATAAAATCAATTACATTTTGTGAACAACTTGTTAATCATACATATGGAAAGATATATCATTTGAATGGTGGTCTTATTGATTGGAATGAAAATTAAATATATATCTATAAATTTGATAAAGAATACAATTTTCTTCGTCAGGACAAACAACTTCATTTGGGGTTAAAGTACATCCATATGATCCTGAATGTTTCACTTTTGATTTGAAGTTACAGATCGTTATCATGTAGTCAACAGAAATAAAGAATTGTATTTAAATGATTTTCTATTTTGTATCATAACCAATTTTTTTTGAACCACAATAAGGACATGTTGTAATAGAAGCTTCTATAACACCATCTTTTGATTTGTAATTTGGAGTTGGTTGAACTTGCTTACCACAATCCTCACAAAAAAACTCTCCCATGTATTCTTATATGATTTAGTATTATTAAAATGTTTGTAATTTATAATAATACATAAAATATAAATATATGAAAATTATATAGAATTGATCTTATGGGAATAAGAAGAATACTTTCACTAAAAAAAGAATTTGAAGAAAGATCAAAGATGACTGATGTTGATGTTGAAACTATTCAAATACAAAACATCAATGATACAATACATCATGCAATTAAACATTCACCATTTTATAAAAGTATACTTCGAAAGGAATCTTCATATGCAAATGGGTTTGAAACTCTTTCATCAGTTGATAAATCAACTATAATGGATAATTTTCATGGTGTTGTCACATATCCTTTTTTAAATTTAGATAAATTAGAAAAACACATGATATCAACACCTCCAGGAACAAAATATAAAAATAAATTTACAACAATTCATACATCAGGATCATCAGGAAAAATAGGAATATTTGTCTATGATTCACTTGCATGGGATACACTTAAAGCTTTAATTCTTGCAAGATGCACAGATTTTAAATTGAGTTTGAAACGAAAACGAATGGCATTTATCGGAGCAATAGATGGTCATTACGCTGGTGTAACACTTGCTTCTGATTTTCCTAAAATAATGACTGCTTATACTGGTGTTTCAGTAAACGATCCCATTGATAAAACAATTTCGCATCTTAATAAATTTTATCCAGATGATATTAGAGGTTATCCAACAGGACTTGAAATACTTGCATCCGAACAACTTGCAGGACGATTATCAATCAAACCAACAAATATTGTATCATCAGCAGAACCACTTGATACTAAAACAAAAAAACTCATTGAAGAAGTATTTGGTATTACACCATATAACTTTTATGCTGTATCAGAATCAATTGGAATAGCACAAGATTGTGAAGAGCATAATGGAATGCATGTGTTTAATGATCAATATGTTCTTGAAGTAGTTGATGATGATGATATACCAGTTGAAATAGGAAAACCAGGAAATGTTCTTCTTACAAATCTTTATAACAGATGTCAACCACTTATCCGATATAAAATGAATGACATAGCAACATATGATGAAGATGAATGTGATTGTGGATCTCCTTTTCCATTACTTAAAAATGTAGAAGGTCGAAGAGAAGAAACAATTTGGGTAGAAAATGGAAGTGGAGGATATGAAATACTTCATCCATCTTTGTTTGTTGAATTTTTTTTAACAGGACTTCATCGATTGCAGATTCACCAAAAAAAGCGAAATCATCTTTTAATACTTGCAGTAATTAGAGAATCACCTACGATGGATTTAACAGAAAAAAATATTAAAAAAAGAATGAAAGAAATTCTTTCAAATAAAAATTTAGAAGAAATTGTAGAATTTGAAATTAAAATTGTTGATTCTATTTCACCTGATAAAAAAACAGGAAAAACAAAAACAGTAATTTCACTTGGTCCACCACAATTATAATTTTTTAACGTTGATTGCTTTTTTGCCTCTATCTGTTTCTGTTACTTCGAATTCGACTTCATCATTTTCTTCAAGAGTTATTCCTTCTGGTATATCTGAAACATGAACAAATACGTCTGTTCCATCTTCACCAGCGATAAACCCAAAAGATCTTTTTTGGTTGTAAAATTTAACTTTTCCTTTCACTTTTTTCACCTCCCTTTTCTTTTTTCTTATTATTTAAACTGTGATCTATACATGAATAACATAACCACACATTGTCTTTTTGTAATACCTCGGCATCTTTATTGGTGCATTTTACCTTTGCAACTGCTGTCTTGGCTTTTTTCCATAAACATTTAAAACAAGCTTGTGGTATTTCTACTCCATCTGATGTTCTTTTTGGTCTTCTTCCAAATTTTGGTTTTTCTCTTTTTCTTGTCATGAAATCACAATAATAATTACATAAAAATACATAATTCAATCATTATGTTTATATAATATTTTCTATGTTTTTTGATATCTATCTATTATCCTTGTTATTATTTCGTCATGTTCTTTACATATAGGATAATCTTTTTTCTCTTCGTCAGATTCTACTTTAATTCCAAAATCAATATTTTTTACGATACATTTTCCGTAACGTTTAAGTATTTTATATATTTTTGAATATTCTTCTTCTTGTGATATCATCCCATCGTGCCTATCTCCAATTATTTGTCTTATATCATTTGTAAAGGATGTATCAATATCCCATATTTCGTAATCTTTTGTGGTTTTAACAAAGATTCTTATTACATCTTTCATTTTTATCTATATGTAATAGTATATTGCATCATATATAAATATTTCCTTACATTCATATGCGAAATACCCATTAAGATTGATATATGTATAAACATATTTGTTCACATTTAATGAAATAGTCGTTATTTTTATAAAGGGATATAACATTATATATCGGGGAGTCACATCTCCTATCAAAATGGTTGAGGAATTTTTTTCACAGTGCATCCCATCCTCCTCAACCACTATTTTTAAAATGTTTACGGGGAAGTCAAGATTCGAACTTACGGCATAGTTTCCTATGCTGATGCTCTCAATGCACCCACCTTTTGTCCAGACTAGGTTACCTCTCCAACGCAGGAGAAAGGATTTTCTCATATTTATTTACTATAGCATAAACACATGTATTTTTGGTTATTCAGAAATGATATATATAACCTAGCATATAACAGTATATAATGTTGAAAAGAAAATTGAGGAATGTTGGTGATAGTTTAGTCATTAGTATCCCTAAACAACTATGTGCCGTATATAACTTTGCAGAAGGTGATTATTTTATCATCGAACCAATTGGCATAAGTGAATTAAAGTTAAAGAAAGTGTAAGGTGAAATCGTGGAAATCGATTTAAGTTTAAGTGCGGATGAAATTAAAAAGAAATATAACTTAACATCTGCACAAGCTATTAATATTCTAATAGATAAAATTACAAAAACTGGGATAAAAAAAATATTAGAAAAAGATTTTGAAGAGTTAAATAAGTCAAAATATTTAAAAATTATGATGAATAATTATATCGTAGAGAAAATAGATAATATAATATCATCAAAAGGATTAAATGAATTAAACAAATTTATGGAAAAACATAAACTTAGTGATTTAGAATGTTATAAAATTTTACTAAGTAATTTTGAATTTATAGAAATATCTGATGATTGAATGAAATCAGAAAACCATTGAAAACATATGAATTAAAGCGGTTTAAACGTATCAGGATCGATTTAAAAAAGTATCTTGATAGTTTATCATTAATGATTATCAAAACACGTTAGAGTTGATTAAAATGAAAAAAATATCAATATTGATTTCGCTTGTTTTTTTAGCTATTGTTGCTTGTCTATCTATTGTTTTATTGATTACATCACTTTTAGATATGATTACTAAAATGGAAGGATTGTATGCTATCGGATTATTGTTATTAATAACGATTTGTTTTGTAATAGTGGTTCTATTTAATCGGTATAGTTCTCAACTATTAAAAAAACAAAAAAAATATATTGATGATGTAATTAATGATATGAAACAAAAAGGTGTGTGGAATATTATAATTAAATTCGTAGAACGACATCAAGAAGAAATTTCATATGAAGATTTCATGGGGCATAAACAAAGAATAGAATTTATAAACCAGACTGCCAGAAATACTTACAAAGAAGAATTAAAAGTATTAAAGAATCTTCTAAGAAAAAAAAATATTGATGTATCAAATGAAGATGCTGATGTATATATAAAAAACGATATATTAGAAGAGATTTTTTCAATTGTTATTAAAACATTGAAAAAGGAGAAATTCGCAAAAGATTATATAATCTATAAAAAAACAATTTTATCAGAGAAACCAGAGAATACGGATGATTATTTTTACGCACACTTGAAATATTATGGTGAAGATTACGCCAAAATACCATATATCGATTTTTTAACAAATATGTTAAATGAAATATATCCTAAAATAGAGTTTAAGATTAAATCTAAGTTAGATAGTATTAGAGAAGAAATAAAAATTCAGAGGCTTGAAACATCATTACTCAATGGAGATACTGAAGAAGAAGACATTGATTCTATGGAGGGTTTTGAATTTCAATGTTATATCGAAAAGATATTTAAAAAATTACATTATAAAATAATTCACAATAAACCTAATAATGAACACGGTGCAGATTTGCTAGTTGAAAGATTTGACGAAAAAACGGCAATTCAAACAAAACGTAATACTGATCCAACTGGTCCTACAGCTATTAGAGAAGCACACGCAGGAAAGGGTTATTATCAAGCAGACAATGCAATAGCTATAACATCAAGTAAATTTACAAAATCTGCTATTGATGAAGCAAAAAAACATGGAGTAGAATTATGGGATAGAAAAAAATTAGATGATGTTGTGTCTAATTTATAAATTAAAATATAAAAGAGAAGTAGTGAGAAAATGAAAAACAAACAAGCAAGACATCGAATATGTCCCGATTGTGGTTTTGATAAACTTCAATATCACGATGAGATTTTTTGTTGAAGGATCTGTTAATGTTAAATATGTATTAACTAAAAAATGAATGATTAGATAATATAAAATCACTTATAAATTTGATATCCCATAAATTGTCGTTGACATCTTTTGCAAAAATATACTTCATTTGTTTTATCAAAACCTAAATGATCAATCATTTCAGAATGTCCACGTTTTTTGCAATACGGACACTTAATTAACATTCTTTCTCTTTTTTCTCTTTGTTCATTAAGTAATATATTATAACAAGATGAATTAAAAATTGTATTACATCTTATGCATCTATATCTTCTAAATAAAGATGGTTTGATAAATAATTTTTTTCTTCTGCATCGTGGACAATAATATCTTCGTTTTTTAATTTCAACACCACACACTAAAAACTTATGTATATATTATAGCTTAAAGTTATTCATATATTTATTCTTTTGACCAAAAAAACAAAAAAGTGATTGATATTATTGTATTTTCTCTCTCTTCTTTACATCATACAGCATTCGTTTTTCTAATACGACTTGTTACAATAGATGGTTTTGTTTCACATTCTCCAATAATAAAATCAGTTTCCAAATACCAACTTTGAGTATGTTCATCAGAATATAATAATGGATTTGGTGCTTGTTGTTGTGTACATCTACTTAATAATCCCATACTGATAATGATTACTGATAAGCATAGATTCCTAAAGGTAGTAAACCAACATCCCGAATATAAATGCTTCAAAAATCAATTCATCAGATGGACCCTCAGCACATTCCGCCGATATCGTTATTGTTGTTCTACCAATTCCTATTATCAAAGAAGAATGAAGAGTCGCATTTTCTCCTCCTGATGAGAGAACCATTATTCGCCCTGTTGTTTCTTTTCCAAAAAATATTAAACCACCATCTACTAGAACACTCCAATTGACATCGGTTGCATCAGCATCTCCGATATTTTTAATGTTTGCGATAACACCAATAGAATAAGGATCCCCAGTTAATTCTATTTTAATCACTGGTCCCCCTGATGCATCAAGTACCAAATCATCTAAAGTTGTTCTGGCATTAGTGGAAACAGGTATCATTGCAAATAATAGTATGGCGGTAAATATCAAAGCAACAAATCCATCTTTTATTTTCCTATTCATGTTTTATCCTCGACATAGCTATATGTATAGTTGTTTATTATATTTAAGTTTTACCTCTTCGCACTATAATTGTTTTGTGATATGATATTTCATAGTATAAAAATAATCCGTAGATGTCATGTAATGATACCTGTCTCCCGTTGTGATTATATCATCATTTGAATCTACGGCAACACCATGTGCCCGAGCATCTATCTGGTTGTTCGGCGGCTCCCAAAAAAACCCTTCCTGGATTTCTAAGAGAAGTTGAGTTCCTGTAGCACCATCGTATACTGTAGTAGAAAAATTTATATCATATCCCATTTGTCCAGTCACAACCACATTACTGACATTTATTATATCTATATCACGTAGTTGACCGATATTAAATATATCATTATCAATAAGGCTCCAAATCTTATTAAAATTAGAATCATATTTTATTATCTCTCGCACACTAGGCGAATAATGAACATCACCACAAATAAACACATCATCATTATCGTCTACCGTAATTGCCATACCTGTACTATCATGAACATATTCTATTATCTCTTCATCTAACTTTAATCCGGTTGTTCCATCATATTTTACTACAATCATATCTCTCCCTAATTCTACTCCTTCATCTCCGTCCCATTCAGTTTCAAAGAGTGTACCTACGACAAAAACTTTGTTATATGAATTAACAACTACTTCATAATAACCTGGTTGCAAAGATCCATATGCGCTAGTATGTTTATCCCAAAGAGTTGTACCAAAATTTTTTCCTAGTTTATAAACCCATCCTTCTAGATGTGGAATGGGTAATCCATTGAGAGACGTTCCAGATACATATATGTTATCATTATTGTCAACGGTTATTCCTATAACCAAATCATATATTCCTACATCAATAAGTTTATCCCATAACTTATTTCCATCAGAATCATATTTTATTACATAAACATCTGATTTAGGTACAAAATCAATTATTTCATAGATAACCTGTGCTGCTGCTATAACATTGTTTTCTGAATCAACAACAACATTCATGAATACTGCAGATGCTATTTCTATCTCCATATTAAAAAATCCATCAATCGAATCCAAATACACCCAAACATCTGGGTCAAGTGGTCGTGGATTTGGATTTGCTTCTGCTTCCGTCACCTCTTCTTCCCAAAGAATTTCGCCATCTATTCCATCATATTTTACGATATAACCTGCAAGATTATTAGCAACCCCAACTGCTATAACATCATTATTAGTATCGGTTGCAACTTTCCTAGCAAACATTGAATCATCTTCTTCTACATCCCATACGATTTCATATGCATTAGTTGTTGTGAAATGATACGTATGGTTTGACCAATCAGTACCATCTGTTACATCGAAACTTATCCAATATTTGGTATTGTAAGTATCAACCCATGATGTGTTTGTAAAACTGTATGCCCCATTTGATAAATCATTTCCTGTATTTACTACAGTCCATGTGCCGCTTTCATTGGTCATTATGGTAATGTCCATCTTGTCACCGTCGGCATCATTGATGGTAACGTTGAAAGAAGTTGGATACAAATCCACATCAGTGGCATTAAGAGTTTTTTCTGTAGCGGTTGTAGCATTCCAAATTAGCTGATTGCTTTGAGCTGGGGCATTGTTAAAGGTGATCCTGATCTCCACCTTGGAGCAGGACTCTTCTGCATCGCCATCACCCGCCAATACATGAACACCCAAATTCTGAACATCAGCCCAAGTCCAGGGCGATGGAGCGTTGGTGTCGGTTGTTATGTCAAACCATTGCGACCAATAGGGATTTATGATTAAAACTTCAGAGTGGTCATCTCCTAAGTCCGTTGATTCAAACCACGGGATAAGTTTAATAAAATCATCTGGACCTGGTTCGTCAACGTAGTTTGCATAGCCATGAAATCTTAGGTCCACCCTGGTTATGGTTCCTAAATTATCCCCAGGACAGGTGTTTCCATCGTTTTGTTGAGTGTCATCCCAACCATACGATGGAAA
>Ga0307377_10008308_pt1 | contig 10552 bp, 5 predicted proteins | sample TR3MG_FD_202535 | JGI IMG/M metagenome (GOLD analysis project Ga0307377, IMG submission 202535) | Soil microbial communities from Risofladan, Vaasa, Finland - TR-3 | ecosystem: Environmental > Terrestrial > Soil > Coastal area > Acid sulfate soil | place: Finland: Risofladan, Vaasa | collected... | reverse complement strand
GGCCATGATCGGCTGGAGTTGCAGGTGATCAAGGAGGCTCATCTGCTCTTCAAAGTGATCGACCAGCGTTATAAGGATAACAAATCCCTGATCTTTACATCCAACATCGATGAGGCAGACTGGCCAGAGTTCCTCGGGGATCCCATCTCTACAACTGCCATCCTGGATCGTATCTTTCACCACTCAGTCATTGTAAAGATCGAAGGACCCAGCTATCGTAAATACCAGGGCGAACTGTTGCAGAAAGAATATGCTGAAAAGATACCTGGTAATGCGGAAACAGGGTAATACAACCTGGTTAACCTGGACAGAGGAAAAGGCGCTGACAATGGTTGGTGCCTTTTTTGTTTTCGCAAAGCGGCTCAATATCAAAGGGATAACTGGCACATTATACCCTGTAATCAGTGGTACAGTATGCTCCGGAATAGTTACTTGTTTTATACCGAAAATCGAACATAAAAACTTGCACCGGAATACTCCAAATATCAACCTTCTGTATCCCGCAGCAGATCAACAACTCAAAAGGGTGGTAACAAAATGTTCCGTTTGGTGGTACTAACTTAAAACCTCGTTATAATTTAACTGTCCTGAAATCAAGAGCTTTGTACAAATGGCACATTTCAAACATAGTTGGATTTATCCAGCTAAGTTTATTCGCAAGAAAGGATCTATTTGATAGATTGAACCATTCATTTCTAAAGGATAAGGCACCGACTTGACAAATACAATTGGACTTGTTTAAAGAACCGTGATAGAGATTGATTATAAATATTAATTCTTCGCCTTAATTGCCTGATAATCTGAATCAAAATCAGGAATATTATTCATCTTAGACAACACTAATTTTTCTTATAGTATTTTAAGAAATTACCTCGATTTTTAGCTTTTCAGAACTTTCCCGGGGCTTGTTCTTAAATTTAGTGAGATTTAACTATTTATTAATCAGTACTTTTCATTATTTATGAGCATCCCTTTTCAAATCCAGGGTGTTCTGCTCTGGGTCCATGAAACATTCTCAAGAATGTCTTTCTCCAAGACTTAATTTGAAACTACTTCTTTTCAAATATATCTAGCTGTTTAAAATACTCTGTTCCGTGCCAGTCTCCATCAGTAATTATCATCAAAAAACGGCAATTCAGATTGTTTTCGAAGATGAATGATGAACTTATTGAAGTCAAACCGCCTCCTCTTCCTCCTCCAAAACTGCCTCTTCCACTACCAGCACCATAGACACCAACATACTGCCAGCTTCTTGTTTTTGGATCTCCGGTAATACCTGAATTGGCTGTCGATGCCCATATACTGAATATCTGTGATCCCCTGTTTCTGAACGGGTTAATATAAAAGTTGATTTTGTCAATCGAAATATTTTTCTGCAAATCGATTACAATCCTTCCTTCACCATTGTCGAACAGAATAGTATCTTTCAGTTTTCCAGATTGTGAATCAAGAATGTTAGATATATCAAGTTTTTCATTCTGATATTCTTTGTCTTTTTTAGATTTGCCTGTAGCAAAGTATGTTACAGTAACCTTGTTGCCGGATTTTACATCTGCATAATCAGAAGTCGAAGGGGGAGTTTTAACAATAACCGTATCCATTCCAAGTCTTTTCAAATATGCTACAGTTATTGGATTGGATAACATTCTTTCGTTGATATTGTTATCAAATAGCGGCTGCAATGTATATTTAATGGGCTTAAGATCAGGAGTAATATATTCTTTAGTCCTCAATTGTATAGGTTTATTGTTATTAAAATCGTCATATAGCAGTTGCAGAGGCGTCACATAATCGTTCGGATTATTGGCGACAGTGATTGCAAATATTTTAATCTTATCATTATTCGGGAGAACAACGGATCTGGCCCCTTTTGGGAGATTCATCTCATATTTATACAAATAACTGTACTGATATGCATCGTTTGCTTCTGGATTGTGGCGATGTGATGCAAACCATGCGATGTTGTCGCGTTTTGTAAACGCCGGAACTATTGATGCAACCTTCAGATCGTTGAAATAAAGCTTGCGGGAATAGTGCTGACCAACAAAACCGGTCCAATCCTGTATACTAAGTTTAATTGTCTGGCTGCCAACCTTAAAGTTACCTTGAGTATCTTCAGTCGAGGCAGCAAGAATGTATAACTTATTAAATTCGCCCACCGGAAGACTGACTTTCTGACCATTGGCAACAACAACGTTTTTCTGACCATCAGATGTGTTACCTATCTTGAATCGGATATCTTCGCTAACAATTTCCACAGGAATCATTTCTCCTGGTAGACTTAAACCAGTTTCAAAATTACCATCATCTCTGTTTTTGTCGCAACTTATAGCATCCTCATTATAAGGTATTTCAATAATTTGTTGTAATGGTTTACTGAATGGTTGAACAGGTTTTTCAAATCTGATAGCGAAACTCCTAATCAGGAATCTGGTCATATCAAAGTTTAGAGTTCCGTTCTTGAAGTCAGCAGGACCAATCCTTTTTTCCTGTCCGTTCACTTCATAAGCATCAACTATTTTAGCAGGGAGACTCAGTGATACATCCCTGGCATCTTTCCCATATAGTTCATTGACCCTCACTATGTAGTAATCGCTTTCCTCAGCCTTTTTAAGAGCCATTACATCGACCTGATTCGTGTTAATCTTTAGAAAAGAAATCTCTTTACCAAAATTTCCATTATGTTTTGAGGTCTCGAAAGCAATTGGGGGGTTGTTAAGGAAGCTTCCCTGCCATGGTGTTTTAGCATAAACCCAATCTCCAACATGGGCATAAATGCCATATGTGACATCGTGGATTCCCCAGTCCTGAGTACCCTGATAAACATAAGAGTTTGCTTTAGGAGTGTACATAAGGGTAAGTCTCAAGGTGCTGTTGTCAGGTTTATCAGAACCATATTTGCAGTCTTCAAGAATAGATACGCCATAGTTATTAGATCTGTCGGTGATGTCAATCCACTGTCGTCCCGGCACTTCGAATTTAACATCGTTATTGGTAGTACGCTGAACAGCAGCAGTATTAAGACCGTATGTGGCAAATTCATTAACAACTGTAGTCGGAAATGCAGCTTTTAAGCTTACCTCTGTTGACTGCCAGTCAATCTTGTTCCTTATCACAATTAACTTACCGGCTTCTCCAGTTACAAGGCTGATGGTCTGTGTTATCTCAGAGTTCTGTCCTTTTTTGGTTACTTCAAGGGCAACGCGAACAGGGCCCTTTTCCAAAACCCTTATTGAAACTTCTTTGTTCATATAGTCGATAGGTGGATTAACACGGTCTTTCCAGTCCATGTTCCATGCCGGCCATTGTGTTGGACGTTCTTGTTGGAAATCAAGGGTAGCAGGTTTTGAAAGAACTTCCCTTGCAGCTTTTTTGTCGTATATGCTTGCAATATCTCCATTGGCATCAATCTTCACTTTAAAGAAATTGTTTTCAAGTGTTTGATTTGTGACTGACAGATCAGAAACATCAGGTTTATCAGTGGTTTCACGAATATCGAATACCGATAGTCCTGCTGATGGAAGTTTGGCAAGAAATATAACAGTAAGCTTATTGCCTGCATAAGATATTATCTGAGAAGGGATTTCGCTATTATTCTTGTCAAAAACTTTAACATTTACAGGCATTTTTGCATAAGTAAGTTCAGCAGTAACAACATCTTCTCTTTCAATCGCTACGGGATTATAAACAACAATTGCCCTTCCTTCAACCATAGTATTTAAACCATGAGAAACCGCACCAACCGAATTCTTCAGAACTTCTGAGAAACTATTCATTGCAATAAATTCATCATTCCATGCATATTCATAAGCTTTAGGAGTACTGGTTCCCGGAAGTATATCATGAAACTGGCTACCCAAAACAAGTTCCCATGATTTGTTTAGCTTTTCGTAAGGGTAAGATGCACTACCCAGCCAGTCAGCTATTGAAGCTGCCTGTTCAGCTGATTTGGACAGGGCTTCATTTTTCCTGTTAGCCCGTTTCATGTACGACTGTGAAGTCATCGATCCTGCACTGTGTTCAATAAGAAGCAGATCGCCTGAATAGGTCGGAAGCTTGGTACGTATTTCCGGTGTTATATCCCTGTATATCTGATCTGAAGAGGTAAGTATCACTTTGAACTTACTATCACTTTTGTTAAGGCTGCCAACTGCATTTTTTACATCTTCATCTCTTGGAGCTCCGCCAACATCACCAACACCATAATACCGGTAATCAAATAATAAGCCGTACTTGTTTATGTCATCCTGCAACCTGGCATTCCAGATACTGTCCCTGTCAAGCCTTGGAACAACCCGTCCGCTATATTTAGTGGCATTTAATGAAGCTATAATACTTTTGCCATCAGGCCCTTCCCAAACGCCAACATTAAATGGGATACCGTTTGCTGATCTCCAGGTAAGCTTTTGAGTTGAGAACCCCAGAAGGCCGGCATGGCTCCATATCGAAGGCATGGTAGCGACAAAACCGAAACAGTCAGGAAGCATGTAATCAACACTTTCCTTATTAAATTCCCTCTTAAAGAAGAGATTGCCATAAAGTACCTGTCTGAGCACTGATTCAGATGAGGAAATATTAACCTCGCCTTCATCAACTGATGATCCGGAGACAAACCAGCGATCCTGCTTAATGTAATCGATAACTTTTTTATACGATTCGGGATAATACTCCTTCATCATATTATATCTCCGCGATCCAGTGAAGTTGAATACGTAATCGGGATACTTTTCAAAAAGTTTGAAGTTATCATCCATTGTGTTACGTATGTATTGATTTATGGTTGTGGGGTATTCCCAGTTCCATTCTGTATCGAGGTGGGCATAGCCAATAGTGTATAATACTTTATCTTTTGAAATATCATACTGCTGCCTCTTTGCCAGAGGTTGAGCAGTAGACATAACAGGAAGTATTAACATAATCAAAAGAACAATTCCATTTTTTTTCATATTCAATACTTTAGTTGTTTTTTTAAATCAGAAATCAAACTTAACTATTTTTCATTGTTGTCCGGTAAAACCGCCATATCACCCCACACTGAGGGACTATAAACTGTGGAACAGGGTGTCCAATCTACTCATAACCTGTTGACCTGTTTTTGGTCAGCTTTTTCCAGACACCTACAACGGATATAAGCCTGAACCAGAAGGCAAATTGCTGAGAATGATTAGCGGCTTCTCCCTGTTTCTTTATATTTTTTGAGGATAGCATTTAACTCTTCAACTTCCCCGGGATATTGCAAATAGAGATTTTTTGTCTCTGATGGGTCATTTTTTAAATTGAATAACTGCCCTGAAGCTTCTCCGGCTTTTGGCTGAAAACTTTGCGGTTTGGAGAATCCTCCGGAACCCAGACCAAGGATTAATTTCCAATCATCCTTACGAATAACAAACAACCCTCTGGATGAATGTTGGATAAGTGCTTCCGGTCGTTCATAGGCTGAAAGATTCCCAAGTAAGAGTGGAAGGATATTATGGCTGTCTTCTCCTTCATTTTCAGCTAACTTAGTATTCACGATCCCGGCACAGGTTGCTAACAGGCTGGTTAAAGTAATTGGCTCTGAGCATTGGCTATCAGGTTTGATTTTCCCGGGCCACCTGACAATAAAGGGGATACGGTGGCCTCCTTCGAAAGCATCGCCCTTCATCCCGCGATAGATATAAGCAGCTCTGTGTCCATATTTTTCGATAAAATCAGGTTCCCAAAACGGACCATTATCACTTGTAAAGAAAACAATAGTGTTATCGTCAAGTCCCATCTCTGTCAATGTTTGCAGTACTTTCCCCACTTCTGCATCAACCATATTGACGAAATCACCATACTGGCCGGCTTTTGAGCTCCCCTTATATTCTGTCGAAGGCATCCATGGTGTATGAGGTGAAGAATAAGCTAGATAGAGAAAAAATGGTTTCCCGGATGAGGATTGGTTTTTTAAAAATGAAATTGCTTTTTGGGTGAATGTTGGCGTTACCTGTTCAAAATCAAAGCCTTTAGCCATGAGTCCGGCTCTCCAGAAAGCTCCTGTAAAGCCTCTATTCGGATCACTACCTATTGTTAGTTCATCTGGAGGAACCAGCAATTTATCATTTTCAAGATAACAATATGGTGGCATATCGAGAGAGGCAGGGAGAATAAATGAATAGCTAAACCCATGATTAAGCGGCCCATTAGTTGGTGGAACGGAGAAATCAATAATGGCGGGATCAATTCTTTTCAAAAAAACGGTATTATTCACCTCAGCATCATTAACAGACGAGACGGTTTTAGCATCTTTTTTTTGAACCCAGTCGAGGCCAAGGTGCCATTTACCGACAACTGCGGTGGTATAGCCATTTCTTTTAAGGAAAGAGGCCACTGTTGTTCTCTCTCTTTCGATCAAAGATTGACTATAACCATTTAAGACACCAACCGGTAACCGGCTTCTCCAGCAATAACGCCCTGTAAGAATGCCATATCGTGTAGGGGTGGAGACCGCAGATGGTGAATGGGCATCGAAAAAACGGATTCCCTGTAAAGCTAACCGATCAATATTCGGGGTGCTGGTTTTGGCCTGTGGATTGTATGCGGTCACATCGCCATAACCCAGATCGTCGGCTAAAATATAGACAATATTCGGAGGTCTGTTCTCGCTCTTCTTTTGCTTCTCCCTGCCGATCTGGATGAATCCCAAAAGGGGAGTAGAAAGCATAAGCAGTATGTATGGATTTGGTGTTTTCATTTCAATATTTCTATAATTTTGGTTTGAAAAAATGTTGGTGTAGTTAATCTGTAGAAACAAATTCCACTTGCCAAGCCCTTTGCCTCAAAGACAACCGAATGCTCGCCAGCGCTTAATTCTCCATCCACCAGTGTTGCCACTTCTTTACCAAGAACATCGTACACTTTGAGTGACACATATTCTCTATTCTGTATTTGATATTCGATATTCGATATTCGTCATTTGGTTAAATGGGTTAGTGTAGTTCTGAAACAGCCGAAACTTTTCGGGTAAAAGGAAGTTTGCCCCTCTAACTCTACAGAAGTCAGCGGCGGCATATTTGCCATCTCAACGACGTAATCGAGCGCCTTCCTGCGCATATCTTCCGTACCCGGTTGTTCTCTGAGCCAAACTGGTTGAATGTTTTGATCATAAACTTTGTTGACGGCATTCTGAGAACCGTTAACTCTTGTCCAACAAGATTGTCCTCTGCCGCCGTACTTTGTGTGGGTTGCGGCATTGATCATATCAATTGTGTGACCATGAAACCACGGCGGCTGTGCATGGTCAACTTCTGATTGAATGCGAAGATAACGCCCTCTGAATTTTCCAATCCACTGAACTGCTTCGCGCTCGTTCCACCACGCAATATTCGTGGCGGAAGAATCTTTTACTGTCGAGTAGTGCTTATTTAAACCCTGGTACGTTTCCGCTTTCCTCCTCCCGTAATCAAAACACGTCACCTTGCTGTCGGATGGTCCTTCTCTGTCCACAAGATACTTGATTTGCAAGGTCGGATACCTTCCCACACATCCCGCTCCCATGGTGATGCCGAACGAAAACGTATAGATTCCAACGTTATCCGCTTTCACATTCGGGAGCGAGAGGACATAATCGGCGATTGCCTTTAAATCGTCTTGATGAATCTTTCCATTGTAGTCTTCAACTCCCTCGCTTCGCTTGTCCAACGGATTCGGACTCACTCTGCCTTCAGCATTGAAGCTCACAAGAACAAATCCTTGCTCAGGCAACAACAAGTCCAGCATTCTTGCTTCTGCACCCTGCATCATTGCTCCTGCACTAATTCCACCGGGTATATATATCGCCGCCGGAAATCTTTGTCCCGGATAAAGTGAATCAATCGGTTGATGGATACGCGCGAAAATGAGGTTTCCATTGTTCGATTGTGTTCCAACATTTCTGACCCACACCTCTTTCCGTTGTGTTTGATACAAAGCAGGCGTGAAGCTGCTGACGTATCGAAACGGTTTGCCGTTATATTCCGTCTTCCAGAGTTGCGACATCTGTGCGAGTGTCTTCCATCGGACTCTTCTTTGCTCAACCAACAGTGAAAGCGAATCAATGAATCTTCCGAGTTTCTGAATACTCGAGTCAGTCATCAAGTCTTGAATCATCGGCAATTTCGCAGTGTAAAATCCGTTTGTTGGAGCGCGACCCGCAGAAATATCGTTCAGAAGATTCCTCACATCCTTATAGCTTTTGCCTCCACCGCCAATATAGATCAACCGTTGAGTCGAATCGTGCTGGTAGAAATTGAAACGGTCTTTCGGTCGCCAGATTCCAGACGACTGGTCATCAGTTCCTCGATGAAGATACGTTGCCGCACCCCAGAGGTTGTCCGCCTTCCAAAAATATGCGGGGTAAACTTTCCCCTGCATGCCGTTAATATGTTTTTCCCATCCTTGCGGATTGTCAGCAGGATAATACAAGAACCCTCCAATATTTTTTGACGGTGCAACACCAAGCTGCTCGATAAGATAGGCAACATCGGCATAATTGTATTGTGTCTCGTGTGCATGCGGGTCAATTTCGATTCCGAGATTTTCGTGCATCCAACGGATAATGTTTTTGCCTGCGGTGTTGCTTGTAACACTACCCGTATCAAACATCGCGACGGCTTTCAGATAGTTCCAATCGGACTGGAAATTAAAGGTTGCACTTTTACTCGTGATTGTTTCCGCGAGCAATTTGACAAGCTGACGATTCTGGAGATAGAAGTTTCGATCTGCGGTGTAATCGGGACGCCTGCCGTCAGGCTCTTCGTTGTGGAGGATAACGGTCAAGTGCAGAGGAGGAAGAAGAACTTGTGCTGATGCTTGTTCAAAGCTCCCCATGTATACAAGTACAAGAACCAAGAGTGCGCGTGTCATTTTTAATTAAATTAATGCTTAAATTATAATTAAATATCTAATTTGAATTTTTTGAACCGGAATTAATCCGGTATATGAGCAAAAACGATTCAATTACGGCCAAATTAGCTTAACTCCGCGATCTAAATCTTCTGTATGCCATTGCTCTTTGGGGTATTTGCCCCTCTAATGGCTGATTTTTGAGCTAAGGGGGCATATTTCTCCCATACACTCCCGTGTTGGTACTCATATTTTCCTCCTTTCTCTGTTTTTATGCCGCTTCGATGAGCCTGTCAAGCTCTTCCCAGGCATCTTTGTAAAAATGGTGTTCATACATTTTCAATTCAATTTGATGTCCACTAATGGTTATTTTGGCAGGTACTGCAATAAACCAATCAATAAAGCTGCGGTGTTCCTGTTGTTTAAATTTGTTTTTCTTTTGGCGCATCATTACCGATATGTTGTAGGCCAATACGCTTAATTAGCTCCGCTGATTATTTCTTCGTCTCGGGATAATTGGAGCAAGCTCCATTCTGCTCTCGACTTCCGAAATAATTGCCATAATATATCATTTGCCCAGAAGTCATCTGTCAGCGTACTTCCGGCCATAGTGTGCCCTTTTACCTGTTCAATCCATGTCTCGCTGGTCGAGCGCTGTTTATAAAGCTCATGCAACTCGGTGGCAGACATATCATAACTGCTTGCGTAGCAGACGTACTGGTAAACCGGGACAATTTGTTTCTGTCCAAGATATGAAACCTGAACATATTCCTTTACACTACGCATTGCCTTCAGCATCCGAGGCTTACTCCATCCCTTTGCCGTATAGCTGAACACACATATCGCAATATCTTTTTTGCCTTTGATCTCTAACCATGTTTGTAACTGAAGTAATTTCTCCAGGTTTTTTAATTTTACCTTGACCAGATAATCCCAGTTAAAAGATTCCAACAAGTCGAAGAGCCCTCCTGAGAAGAACCCGCTATCGGCCCGGAAAAACACTTTTTCTATGTTTTTTGGTAAGCTGGATTTGACTTCTTTAAGGAAATCAACAATCCCATTGGCAGTATAAGCTGAGCCTGTTCTGAACCATGTATGATAAAGCAGTTTCATTTCACTTACAAAAACCAGGAGCGGATGGTAGCTTTTTGCCCCTTTTTTTGTCGTGTTAAATCCCTTCTCTGCCCCTTCCTGGTTGCCACAGATTGATTTAACGGTTTCACCCCGTAAAATAGCTTTGCTAAGTCGGAGACTTATTTTACGGGGTGAATCGGCATCCAGCGTGATACTTTCCAGCCCGCTTTCACGCAACCAGCGAGAATTTTTTGTCAGTAATAACACCTGCCTGTCCGGCAGGCAGGTTTGTAGCTTGCGTGCACCGCTTTCTTCAAGATTCTTCAAAACTGTAGATATAGAGCTTTCGTTTATTGCCTTATCCAATTTCAACAATCCTTTTACCAAACCATCTCCGCTAAAAGAAGCGATCTTGCAAATCCGACTTATCCCGTTAATGCAAGCCATGGTAACAGCGGTCAAAATCTGGTTGACACCAAATTTGGTTGCATTGTGCCATACCGTGGAAAAGGATAAACTGAGGGTCCGTACTATGTTCTGTTGGTTCATATATTTTGCTACTGTATTCAGTCCTGCATATTTTGTAATGTTACTGCCTGTAAATGAGGCCTTAACAATTTTTGATTGGCTAATT
>Ga0307377_10008307_pt1 | contig 10552 bp, 19 predicted proteins | sample TR3MG_FD_202535 | JGI IMG/M metagenome (GOLD analysis project Ga0307377, IMG submission 202535) | Soil microbial communities from Risofladan, Vaasa, Finland - TR-3 | ecosystem: Environmental > Terrestrial > Soil > Coastal area > Acid sulfate soil | place: Finland: Risofladan, Vaasa | collected... | reverse complement strand
TGCGGATCGTGGTCCTCACGACTATCGCGTCAAGGGGGCGGTCGTCTGTGGCGGCGGGTTTCGCCTCCGCCTTCTGGGGCGTCGGCTTGGCCTGTGGCTCCGGCTCTGGTTCGGGTTCTGGCTCAGCATCCTGTTGGGGCACGCTATCCCAGTCCGGCCCACCGTTGCTGATGACCTCGCCGGTCTCACCGTCCACCACGGCGCCCAGTTCGTCGGGCGTGTAGATGGGGCCGCCGAAGATGTCGGGGCAATACCACTTCGCACCGTTGGACAGGGCGCGGGCGAACAGCATGTTGCGGGGGTACTTTTTCCAGTTTTCACCGGCCAGCCCGGCCTTCGCCGCGTCCTTCATGGTGAACGTGCTGTCGCCCATGATCTGCTTGCCTTCATAGAAAGTAAGGGTGCAGGTTTCGGCGGTGAGTTCGGCCACGCGGTAGTTATACCGGCCCGAACGCTTGACGGCGGCGGCCATCAGGTTGGCCGACAGGGCCACCTTGCTCTTGATGATATTGACGCCTGTCATGCTGGCGATGGGGCCGAATCCGAGTTCCTGCCCCGCTAGAATCTTGACGACGGCCTGGCCGGCCTGCCGTGCGTCGGTGAAGTAGCCCGACTGGGCCAGAACCTTTCCCAGTGCCATCACGTCGGATAGGGGCGTGTAGACGGTCAATGCTTGCTCAGTCATTCCTGTCTCCTTTCACAATGTGCCACGTTGGGCAGCGAAGTAGTCGGACTCGTTGCTTGCCCTTGCAAATCGGGCAGGCTTGGTACACATTTTCGGCGCTATCAATCGCCTTGTGGACAAGCTCGCGGCCCTCACCTTCACAAAAGCTACAGATGCGAGTGGGGCCAATGTCTTGATGGGCCTCATATTCAGTCATTCCCTCCTCCTCACAACGCCGCCTCCAAACAGCAGCGCAGGGTGTCCGCCTGGTCGATGTAGTCAGCCAGCCAGCCGGCGTCGAATACGGGGGCATCGTCCAGGCGGTAGATCAATGTCTCTACCCAGATGCGCTTGCCGCACCTGGGGCAGTCGCGGACGGGCTGGCCGTCCACGAGGGTCGGATACCAGGACAGGTATCCGTTGTGGTGTTCCTCCAGTTCGACTCGTTGGCCGCAAGCGTGGTGGTACATTAGAACTCCTCCTCGTGCCCGCAGTCCAGGCACACACTGAATGCCCGATAGCTGCCGGGCTTGCTCCACGGCTGATAGTAGCACGCACCGCCGCACTTCCGGCAGGTCATCCGCTCGACGCATTGGGCGTCAATGTCGGCGGCCTCGGTGTCCGGTGCGACGGGCCGATACCCGTCGCCGGTCAGGTAAAGGTGGGTGTGGGTCATGGCTATCTCTCCCTCGCGTGCCAGTTCAGCCATCCCAGGTCGCGTACCAGAACCAGGCTGGGGCAATCGGCGCTGGTGAACACGGCGGGCCAGTAGCCATCTGCCTCGCGCTTGTAGGCTTGCGTGTCAAGATCGGCTGCAGCGGCCTCCCATGCTTCCCTATCTAGCTGTTCCCACTGCCTGTTTGTCATTGCGCCCTCCGTCTCTCAGTGATACACCCAGTATACCACACCCCGCCCGTGCTATCTGGACGGGAACCTGACATTAGTCTGACATCAACCACCCGATGGCCGCCAGAATCTCACAGCCGAGCTTGGGGCCGATGGTGATGCGCTTGCTCCCGTCGCCGATGGTGGCAACCTGGGAGGCGCGGAACAGGTCGCCGGAACCGGCAGCGGCATAGCAGGCGTCGCGGATGAGGGTGTCCACGGTATCACGGCCCTCGTCCTCAGCCAGCATCGCCAGCGCGACCTGGAGGTCGTGGATGCGGTTGTCCTCGTCCGTGATTTCGTCTACGGTGCGGAACTGGGGAGGACGGGGATCTCTCAGCTTGGGTCTACGTTGGCTCATCATTAGTCGAACCTCCTGTCACCATAATACCATCCCGATGTGTAAAACCTGTGCAAAAAGTGTGCCAAAGGCGTGTAATTCAGCCCTAGATGTGTAGGATTTTGCACGTCTGAAACGCGGTGCGGAATTCATTTGCGCGTGGGTGCTTTATGTGTTACTATAGAAGCATAATCAACTCCCCGTGTAGGTAGGGGAGCGTACCCCGCCAGGGATAGTACCCTTGGCCCGACGTCCATGATCGTGGACGTCCCTTGAGAATCCGCCGCGCCGTGCGTGACATTAAAAAGGCAGGTGAGAGGCAAGGGGTCCCTCTAATAATTGTACCTCACGGGAACTTGCTAGAACCTCACCACTGGGCCACGCAATGCCTCTAAGGACAGTGGCTTGACGACGGCGCGGCGGTACAAAACGAAAGGAGAACGAAATGCCACTGATTGATTCGGCCGTACTGGCGCTATTTGCGTCGGTAGCACCCGTCCTGGTGCAGCTTCTCAAGGGGCTGGTGGATGAAGCGTATCACCGTTGGATTCCGCTGGCCATGTTTCTGGTGATGACACCGCTCGGCGTGGCGCTGGCCATGTACATGGCACGAGATCCGGTCGCCGGTGCCCTCGAAGGATTCTTTGGGTTCGCCGGGGCGGTCGGATTCTACCAGGCAGCCAAGGCAGTGGCGCCCAACGTGGTCAACGGCAGGGGATGGTTGGGGAACGGGGAATAGACATCCGGCCACCCCCAGGCCCAAACCGGGCGAGATTGGAGTCACACACATAGACGCATAAATTGAGGCGAGATGGTAGACGAGACGGGCAACAGCCAGCGAGTTACGAACGCGATCCTGGGCGGCAAGATGGACGGTGTGGCCTTCGATGTGATTGAGATCAAGAAATGCATCGACAAACTGGACCTCTATGTCCGCGAGAACACTGAGGCGCGACGGGTAAACGACGAACGCTGGAGGCAACACGACCACGAACATGACAGCCTCAATGCGAAAAAGTGGGCAGGCGATATTGGGGCAGCGGTAGCCGGCGCATTTGTCGGCCTGGCCGCAGCCCTTACCAAATCATAATCGTGCGGCGAATCAAGACGCGGGTGTGCGCTGGATAGGGGAAATACCGGACAGGGGCGGGGGTCGCGGTACTTGGCCTATCGCCCTGAATAGGATGCCCCCATGCTGAGACGGACGAGGAGGAAGGCCAACCGGCGGCTTGTCGTGGCCCTGGCAGATGAACACGCCGGGCACGTTCTGGGCCTATTGAATCCCGACACGGTGCTGGTACGGCAGCTCGATGAGCACGGTGAACCAGAGGAGTGGTGTCCCGAGCTGACGGCTACACAACAGTTCATGTGGCCTCTGTACCTTGAACATCTGAATAGCCTGACAGACCTCGCCGACGGCGACGAGGTGATTGTGTTCCAGGCAGGCGATCCAACGCAGGGCACGAAACACCCGCAAGGCATTATTGACGGGGTATCACGGTCAGACCAGCGCATCATAGCCCAGTGGAACCTGAAGCCGATTGTGGGGATGCCGAACGTCAGAGCGGTGCGAATGTTCACCGGCACGGCGGCCCACGTGTGGCCCGGAAGCGCCGACGCCAAGATTGCCTGGGCGCTACAGCAGGAGTACCCATCGAAAGACATCGCATCGGTTCACCATAGCCGGACGAACGTGGACGGGGTGCTGTTCGACACCTCCCACCACGGCCCGCACCCAGGCAGCCGGGACTGGTTGAGAGGCAATGTCGCATTGTACTACCTGCGGGACAGGATCTACCGCGACAGGCGCATGGGCAAGAAAGCAGCGAGGGTGTACATTCGCGCCCACCGGCACACGTGGGTCCATGTGATATTGGACGAGCGATGGATGGATGAGCACGGCTACCACGACTTGACTGTCGTCCCGTCCTACTGCGGCCTGACTGATTTTGCCCGAACCGTCACGCAGTCGGACCCTGAGCTGGTCAACGGCATGTGCGCCTACGAGATTGTGGACGGCAGATTGAGGGAGATCCACCCGTTCGTCCACTACCAGGATCTGCGACTGGAGGAGACGCTGTGACAGCCCTGACCGACCAGCAGCGACAGGACATCCTCGATGAGATTGTGCAAATGGGCCAGCCTCGATACCAGCGGGAGTTTGAGTTCACGCGGGCAGAGTACCAGGAACGAACGGGGCTGACACTGGACCGGGCGAAAGGCGAGTTGATGCGAATGGTGTGGGCGGGCAAACTGAAACGCGAGATGGCGTTCGTGAGTGGCAAGTGGGCCTGGGTGTATTGGCGGCCGGCGGACGAACCATGCGATGAACCGGAAGCACCATCGTGAATAGCATAACCGTGAATTGCTTAGCGACGGGGACACCGCTCCCGCGCAGTGAAGGTTGGCTTCATGCCATGTGCTCGGGGGCTGCGGTCTATTCCGAGCCTAGCTGCTCGGGGGCAGCATCTTCCTCCTTTCCAATGCCCGGCGCAGGCGTTGGGGCGCGTCTGCGCCGGGCGAAAGGGGTAGGTGATGGGCTTCGAGGTTGACGAGAGAATCCACGAGTGCATCAGGCCGCTGGCCGAGGACGATGATTGGCACGCGGCATCGCAGTATCTTGACGAACTGCCAAACTGGGCGCCTAGTCCCGACAACTGGAAGGGGGCGGGCCATTATCTGTACTGGGAATGGGCAGGGGGATGGGGCGAGACGTATCACCACATCTACTACTGTCCCATCTGTGGCGTAAAGCTCGATGCCTGATACCGCCACCTTCCGCGCCACCGAAGAACTCTGGCGTCTCGCCAAGGCCATCATGGCCTTCGTCGAATGTGACGCCGGCCAATGCGCCGATTGTGAATTGTTGCGGTCCATAGCCGCAGAGGTACTCGACATCAAAAAGAAGATGCGCGGGCCAGATGACGGAGGATAGTGCCACCTTCCGCAACGTCACGCTAGAGGAGTGGGAAGCAAGACAGCCCCGGCGTGCCTGTTGCCGCGCCCAGTGGCCCCTTTTCTATCGGTGGGCCAGGTTCCGCATGTGGCTGTGGAAGAGGATGCGTGGTGACTGAGATCACCTGGACGTCCGAGCAGCGCAAGTTGGGCGAGCTGATACCGTGGCCCAGGAACCCGCGCCAGATTACGAAGGAACAGGCGCGACGGTTGTCCGAGTCGTTGGATGAGTTCGGGCAGGTGCAGACGATTGCCATCAGCCCAGAGAATCAGATCCTTGACGGGCACCAGCGGCAGCTCGTGTGGGCGGCGTCTGAGAAGTTCGGCCCTGACCTCGAAGTCGATGTGCGCGTGGCATCGCGCGCGCTGACGGAGAAGGAGCGCGAAAAGCTGGCGGTGTATTTGCACAAGGGCGCGGCTGGCGAGTGGGACTTCGACGTGCTGGCCAACGAGTTCGAGCTGGGGGAGCTGCTGGAGTGGGGGTTCACGGAGTATGATTTCAGGATTGAGCCATTTGGCGAAACGTCAACGGATAGGAACGGCCAGGGCGTTAGCAGTACGTGGGATCAGGTCCAATCGGCCACGGTCGGCAGGGTCATCATAGACGATATTGAAACGCGACTGGATGCAGATGTAGTGGAACTTTTGAAACGCCTTCTCATTGGGGAGTACGAACAGAATGACAGGCCGATCCATGAAACGCTAGAGGCCGTCATTATTGCAGGGGTCAATGCCGTTGCGGCTGGCAGTGATTGATTCCAACTATCCCAAACAGGAGCACCAGGGGCTGGGTGCCAGTTGGTTACGGTGGGAGTTGGGGCGGGCGAATATCAGAGAGTATCCCGCTACACTTGCCGACACATTGCTGGTGACGGTATCCAGCCAGCAGGGAATTGCTGATGTCAAACGGGAATTGCGGCGGTTGAATCTGAACTGTAAGCGGGTGATTCTGGGCGGCGGTGGTTGTTATGCCCCGGCCGTGTTTGACAACATGATCGATGTCGCCTGTGTGGGTGAGGGTCAACGATTCGTGAGAACGCTGCTTGGTGATGGGTATGGGCTTGCAACGCAATTGCCTGAATCGTGGGTGCCGGGCGAAACGCGGCCAGTCATCCCCGCCGATGAGTTCCCGTGGGACGTGCCACCGCTCAATCATCCAGACGGCACGGTGAGGGTATTCGGTTCCCGTGGGTGCAAGTATCGCTGTCTGTTCTGTCAAACGGGATGGGAGGCCAGCTACAGGACCAATCCAGATCCCGGGCGATTGCAGAATCAGATCGATAATCTGGAACGCCAGAAATGCCGGATTGCCGTTGTGACGAATGATGCGGCAGAAGAGAGCGTGGTCTTTTCAGGTCAACAAGAATTCCTGTCTGTGCGATTACAGAACCTGCGACGACTGATGCCACTGACGCGCCAGCAGGTCAAATCTGTCAGAATCGGCGTTGAGGGCATATCAGAGCGATTGCGGATTGCCGTAGCCAAGCCAGTACCCAATGATGAGTTGCTAAACCTGACATTCCAGGTTCTGGCAAATGGCGTGGGAGTCCGCTGGTTTTTCATTCCGGGCCTACCGGGCGAGATAGATGACGACTACGAGGATTTGCGCTATCTGGTACGCGAATTGCACAGACTACCGAAGGGCTGCGTAATGATGAACTTCCATTCATTCATCCCGCAGCCCGCAACGCCACTGGGCGTGTTACCATTGGTAGATGATTATTGGGAGCGATTTGACGAGTTTCGGCGCTGGTTCTTTCATGGACCTGGATTCACGCGGCGGGTACAAATCATTGCACCGAACAAATACCCATCACGTCTACGAAGGTCGATGGAGAGTATGGCGGCAACAGAAACCGAACTGCGCCGTGGATGGTGGGAGCACGATAATCCCAACTGGAGGGTGCAATATCTTGCACCACCTGCCAAATTGCGACAGGTGGCGCAGATATATGCCAGACGGGTAGGATTAGATGCCTAGATCATTTGAGCCTGTACCGCTCATCGGGCCGCAGGGATTCGACCTCACATGGCCGGAACAGCCATTGATTCGTAGCGGGAACCTGCCAGCCGATGCTGAGCCGCTCGTGCCGGTTCCTGGCGATGGCGCGGACGCGGCGGGTACTGATGCCGAACTGTTCCGCCACATCCTCGACGGTGAGCAGCGACATCAGGGCGCCATTCTCGCCCTCGCGGAATGCGACCTGGGCGAGGGTATCGAGCCAATGACCGACACGGGCGTGGCTGGTGGTTCCGGCTCCATGTGGGAACATGGCCTGCATGGCCATGCCAATCTTGGATTCAACGTTTTGGTTCATTCTGATCTCCTATCCGTAACAGTCGTCACAGAGGCCGCTGCTGCGGTCTGTGGTGAACATTGCATCGGACTCGCCGCACCTGCGGCAGCGGATTGTCTCGCGCTCCATCTGCTCCATTCGCCGCATCTGGGCGATGGTCGGGATGAAAGGCGGCTCCACGAAACTGCCGAGGCCACCGATGCCCAGGCCGCTGTGGCTGAAGTCTGCGGGATGCTCTTCGGGCGGTTTTGCCTTCTTGCTCACTCTATCCTCCTTACAGGTATTCGGCAGGAACTCTCATCCCGCCCCGGCAATGGCTCTCGTAATCGGTGTATCCGCGATAGTAACCGAGATTGTAGCTGGACTCGGTTCGCTCTTCCGAGTAGTCCAGGCCGTTCGCCTGGTCTACCCGAGCCTGCCAGATGCCCCTCACGTACTCAGGGTTGGTTTTCAGGAGGCCCAGCGTGATGTCTCTCTTGAGGATTCCCCAGGGCTTGCGCTCCCGTTTCGCCCTGGCCTTGATGTCGTCGTTGCTGGGCATCTCGTGTTGCATTCTGTTGAGGTTGGCTAGCTGTTTTTCGGTTAGTTGGTACATTTTGCGGTCCATCTGTCTCTCCTGTTCCCTGTCTGGTATAACCCAACTATACCACACTCGGTATAGTTTGTCAATAGGAAAATGTATCAAAAATTGTACAAGCGCGTATCAGATTTTATACATCTGACGGGCATGGGGCTGGAACCGAGGCTGGCGGAGTCGTAGGCTGTGAAAACTGTGAAACGGTATGACCCAGAACGGTAATGGTGGCGGCTACAATGGACGCTACACGGCCGGCCAATTCATCGAAGCCATGCGCGGCACCGGCGGGATTGTCTCTGCCCTGGCGGACAAAGTCGGCTGTGCCTGGAACACGGCCCGCGATGCCATCGACCGCTGGCCTACCGTCAATCAGGCATGGCGCAACGAACGGGCGATGGTGACGGACCTGGCCCAACGCAACGTCATCAAGGCGCTGAAGGAAGGAGACCTGCCGACGTCGAAATGGTGGTTGCAGCTCATGGACCCGGATTTCGTGCCGAAAGAGAAGCGGGAAGTCAGCGGGCCAGAGGGCGACGCCATCCGCATCTTCGTCGGTGGCATAGATTTGGTTGATGGCATATGAGATTCACGAAGCACAACCCGACCGGATGGACTACACGCCCTACGGCGCGGCCAGCGAGTTCCTGCACTATCGAGGGCCAGAGGCGATCATCTCCGGCCCGGCGGAGACAGGCAAGACGCTCGGGGCACTGTGGAAGCTGCACTTGTGCGCGTGCAAGTATCCCGACAGCTCAATCGTCATTTGCAGGAAGACCTTAACATCCATATACAGCACGGTGCTCGTTACCTTCCAGAAAAAGGTACTGGGCGACAATTGGCCCTTCGAGCCATACGGGGGAGAGAAGCCGCAGTGGTTCCCGTACCCGAACGGTTCCCGGATCTGGGTGGCCGGACTGGACAAAGCCAGCCGCGTCTTGTCGGCAGAGCACGACATCATCTATGTCAACCAGGCCGAGGAGCTGATACTGGAGGACTGGGAGACACTGACGACGAGGGCAACCGGCAGGGCGGGCAATATGCCCTACGCCCAGACCATCGGCGACATGAACCCGGCCTATCCGGCGCACTGGATCTACAGGCGCGAATCGCTCCAGATGTTCTACTCGTGGCACAGGGAAAACCCGATGCTGTATGACCAGGACACGGGCGAGATCACCGAGCAGGGCCAGCGCACGATGGCCGTCCTGGAGGCGTTGACGGGAACGCGCAAGAAGCGCCTCAAAGACGGGATGCCGGCCCAGGCAGAGGGGGCCGTTTATGACGAATGGAACGATGAGCATCACCTGGTGGACCGCTTCGACATACCGGATGACTGGCGGCGGTTCTGTGCGGTGGATTTCGGCTATACCAACCCGTTCGTTTGCCAGTGGTGGGCGGTGGACAATGACGGGCGGATGTACCTCTACCGCCAATACTACATGACGCAGCGCACGGTGAGGGCACACGCGGCCCGGCTCAGGGCATTGACGGGTGATGAGGCGATTGAAACGGCTGTATGCGACCACGACGCAGAGGACCGGGCCACGCTGGCGGAGGAAGGTATCTCGAATTGCGCGGCGGACAAGCGGGTGAGCGTCGGCATTGACAAGGTGAAAGAACGGCTGAAACCTGCGGCCGATGGGCGGCCTCGGCTGTTCATCCTGCGGGATGGCCTGGCAGAAGTGGACCCGGCCCTGACAGAGAAGCGGCTGCCGTTGACGACAGAGGATGAGCTACCGGGCTATGTGTGGTCTGACAGGGCAGCGAAAGAGGTGCCGATCAAGGAGCATGATCACGGGATGGATGCCCTGCGCTACGCGGTGATGTACCTGGACGGCGGCAGCGAGTTCACCTGGGGCTTTATCTAGTGGGGGCGCAACCCTGAAAGGAGTGCGGAATGACGAATGAACAGTTGGCGGCATTGCTGGAATCCTATCGGCGGAAGCTGGCAGAGGCCATCCGCGAAGAGAACGAGGGCGACGTGGCAATGAAGGGGTGGAATATGATTCGCGGACTTGAAAAAGAGTTATGCCACACCGTCGATACGCTGCGCGGCATACAACGGGTTTAACGCTTTCGGCTTATTGGCATACAGTCTGAAAGCATCGGAGCACTAATGCCATTTTACGACACGTGGCTTGACAGGCAAGTCGCCCGCCTCGGCTACCAGAAAGCGCAGCCGCGACGGGTAGACATTTCGACGCTGCACGCCGGCGAAGCGCCACTGCTAGAGGGCGACTCGTGGAACAGCATGACGCAGGACGACTGGGAACGGCTGGCCATCACCTCCTCCTGGGTGTACTCGGACATCGACCTGATTGCCAAAGAGGGCGCACGGGCGAAGCTGGAAATGCACGAGCGGAAGGGCGAAGACCTGACGGCCATACCGGACCATGAGTTCGAGCAGTTGATGCGCCGGCCCAACCCGTTCATGTCGAACTCGTTCCTGAAACGGTACACCCTGTCATGGTGGTTGCTACGCGGCGAGGCGTACTGGTGGCTGGTGCCCGACCAGGGGGGCGGCCTGGCGCAAATCTGGCCGGTGCCGTCCAGTCGAATGCGGCCCATCCCTGACAAGACAGAGTACATCGGCGGCTACGGCTACACGTCGAAGCACGGCGAACCCGAGGTGCGTATCCCGACCGCGCAAGTGTGCTACTTCCGGCTGCCGAATCCGTTTGACTTTCACCGGGGGCTGTCACCACTCACCGCCTACTCGATGGCGCTGAAAACGGACAGGGGCGCCCAGAAGTGGAACCAGGACACGTTCACGGACGGCATGCCATTCCGCACCATCCTGAGCGTGCCCGAGAACATGATGGTGCGGAATGGCA
>Ga0307377_10008305_pt1 | contig 10553 bp, 18 predicted proteins | sample TR3MG_FD_202535 | JGI IMG/M metagenome (GOLD analysis project Ga0307377, IMG submission 202535) | Soil microbial communities from Risofladan, Vaasa, Finland - TR-3 | ecosystem: Environmental > Terrestrial > Soil > Coastal area > Acid sulfate soil | place: Finland: Risofladan, Vaasa | collected... | reverse complement strand
TGATTCAGCATCTACTACACTAAATGTAAAGACAGGAGTAGTTAGAAAACTCTTTACTGCCATGAAGAAGAAAATGGAAGGCAATGAAGAATTTGATGAATTGAAAGACTTGATGGAAGAGCTTGAGTGATTGATTGGAAAATTGGAGATCATGTCAAATATTGCTTGTCTGGTATGAAAGATGGTGTTAGCGAAGGTGAAGCAATTATAATTGACCAAAATGAAGAAAAGATTTGTGTCGGATACAAATGGTATCCAAAAGAAAAAGTAGAAATATTGAAAATATTATATAGACCGAAATGGGCGAAATAAGGAGAAGAAGGTGAGTACTGGTTTATTTTATGAAGAGGAAGAGGTAATAAAAAATAAGAAACAAATTGAATTAACTGTCCCAGAAAGATTTGGTATGTTCACAGCAAAGGGTAATGCGAAAATAAGAAATTATGCTGAAACCCTAGTTAAAAACGTAAAAGAAGTAAAAGGCGATAAAACAAAGCTTCTTAAAGAGTTCAAGAAATACTTTAAGAAATATAAAAAGCTTGCCAAAGATTATAGCAACAATGAGTTTGCAGAAGCAGGTGATACTGATGTTAGGGAACAAGTATGGTGGTTTGCAAAAAAGCTTGGAAAATGTTTTAACTTGAGTTATGACGAAGTAGATAGTATGTGGAACGAAGCCGATAGAGAAATTTTAGAAACAATCAAAAAGAAGAAAATCGCTTAGTGAATCGCATTACTATTACCTGTGATTGGCGTAAAGATAAGTCAAGAGGTATTTATATGACTAAAAAAAAGACTGACGATTTATTAGAGTGGTATGATGGTTATGATGGAAATGATTTTGGTGGAATGGCAATAAAGCCACCACCTTGCCCTAATGCTCCACCAGCAGAAGAGCCAGAGGCTGAAAAAGAACCGGAAAAAAAAGCCGAACAAGAAGTAGAAAGAATTGAAAACAGTGCCGAGCTTTATAAAGCAGCCGCTATAGCTAAGGCTCTTGAAAGTAAAATTATGATGTTATCAGGTGTCTTTGACATAGATGACGATAAGAAGACTAAGGTTAAAACAGAAATTAAAGAACTGGCTAAAAAGGTAGAAGAAATAGTAAGTAAGATATAGGAGTTAGTTATGGGAGTTGGGTGGACAGACAAAGATATAGTAGAGTTAAAGGGTGAGATGAGAACTCTTATAGAGCTAGGAAAAAAGCAATGTGAACTGCTTGAACAGATATTACGAGTATTTAAAAAGTACGATGAAGACTACTTAACAGAAGTAGAGGCTGGTGATATAAGACCTGGATAAAAGTACTATCAAAAATCATATATATAGCCTGAGAACCTTCTCAGGCTTTTTTATACAAGGAGTGTTATGATAGATAATTTTGATTACAGCAATATTTTACAAAGAGATCTAATACAATTAAATTTGAAAAAATACACCTCTTATGTAAAAGACAAAAGAGTATTAATAACTGGAGCTGGTGGAACAATAGGAAGTGAAATAGCTAGACAATTATTATTTGGCCATGCATCGAGACTTTATTTGTTTGGTCATGGCGAAAATAGTATTTATAAAATAGAAAAAGAACTAAAAAATTTAGTATCAAAAAAAGACAAGGCTCATATAATTCCAATTATAGGAGAACTTCAAGATAGAGAATATATTAAGTTTCTTCTGAAAAGACTAAATGTTGATGTTGTTTTTCATACTGCCGCACATAAGCATGTTCCACTAACCGAAGCTAATCCAGTAGAAACAATTAAAAACAATGTATTCGGAACGAAAAATCTAGTAGATGCTTCTGTTGAAGCAAACGTAGATAAATTTATATTTATATCTTCTGATAAATCTGTGGAACCTGTTTGTGTATATGGGGTATCTAAAAAACTCGCAGAAGAAATAATATTAAATAAAAATAATCATAGATTTTTAGTAGTTAGATTTGGAAATGTTCTTTGTTCAAAAGGCAGCGTTATTCCTTTATTTAAAGAACAGATTTTAAATGGCGGACCAGTGACAATAACAGACAAAGAAGCAAAAAGATTTTTTATGACTATTCCAGAAGCAGTATCTTTAGTTTTAAAGATAGGTGGCATGGGAACCGGTGGTGAATTATATTTGCTTGAAATGGGAGAGCAAATTAAAATAACTGACATAGCAGAAAGAGTGATGAATCAAATGGGGACAAGTGTTCCAGTTGAGTATACAGGTCTTAGGTTTGGAGACAAAATAGAAGAGAAATTATGGTCACATGATGAGGAACCTAAAAAAACTCGTTTCGATAAGATACTTAAAGTAATAAGACCAAAAGAGAAAATTGATATTGATACTATATTGGAGAAATTAAAACCAATCTGCTTCTTTGACTCCACTTTTCCTCATCTCTATAGAAGAAGAAACATTCTTAGAGAAATTCTTTCTTCTTATTTTCCAACATTACAAATACCACAAAAAGAAGCAAATTACTAAAAATTTATGCTTACAAAAATATTATCTGCTATTATTTTTTTATGTATAGGAATTCTATCAGGATTTATGATACAGAGAAATTTAGCAAAACCAATTGTCATATCTGACGAGATAATTATAGAAAAAGAACGCATTATTTTAGTTAGAGAAAAATATTTGACAAGAAACGAAATAAACGAGATAATAGAACAAGATGTAGAAAAGTATTTGGAACACTATCTTGAAATTATTGATGATGAGAATATTGTAAGTGCTGTAATGTTTACCGCACTTAGGAAAAACGTACCGGTGAATTTAGCGTTTGCATTAGCGAGAGTTGAAAGCAATTTTAATACCAGGGCAAAGAATGGAAACAATAGTTCTTATGATGCTGGTTTGTTTCAACTTAATTCAAAAAGTTTTCCAAATGCTAATTACTATGATATAGTAGAAAATACAAAAATAGCTCTATCATATTTATTAGAGCTGTCCGGAAAGACAGGAAGTTGGGAAAAAGCTATCGTATTTTACAATTGCGGTCAAAATGTTAGAAGCATACCAATTATTTCCATAAACCATTTATGGAAAGTATTGAAGCAAGAAGAAGAATACAATGATTTATTTAACGAGGAGATGAAATGACAGTAAACCTAGCAGGAAAGAAAATAGAAAAATATGGAAGTGAATTATTTTTTATACTAGAAGCAGGAACAAACTATTACGAATACGCTAGTAATTTTGGAGCTGGATTAGAGGAAGCGGCCAAAAAATTCATTGATTATGCAGAAGAAACAAAAGCAGATGCCATAAAGTTTCAAGCTTACAAAGTAGAAACCTTGGTTTCTAAAGAACTTGAGAAAGAACAGTATCGTTATATACGAATGCATGATGCATTAGACTATGAAGATTACTTAGAGTTAGTAAAATATACACATGATAAAGAAATAGAGTTTATGATTACTCTTTTTGACGAAGAAGGGGTTGAAGTTCTTGGTGATAAATTAAATATTTTTAAAATTGCTTCTCCCGATATAATTTATAAAAATTTAATAAAGAGAATTGATAAGTTTGGAAAACCAATTATTCTATCGACTGGATTCGCTAATGATGATGAAATAAGAAATGCAATAGGTTGGATAAGGCATAGCCCAGTTGTATTGTTGCACTGTATTCCAAAATATCCAGTGAAACATAAATCCGAAATGAACCTACAAAGGATAAGAAAGTTAAATATAGAATTTCCAAATAATGTTGTTGGTCTTTCTGATCACACTATTGGATTAGACCCCGATACATTCACAAGAAACGAACCAGAAGATATTTTTATGTTAGCTGCATCGTTTGGTGCAAATGTGTTTGAAAAACATTTCAAACTTGGTGGTAGTTCTGCAAACGATGGAAGTCATTCTATAAATTATAACGAAGCTACTAATGTCGTTAGAGAAGTTAGAAATTCATGGAAAAGTTATTTTCCAGAAGAACAAAAAGACAAGTCCAAGCAATTAGATGTGACAGATTTTCTAATAAAAGCAAGAAGGGGAATTTATGCTGGTAGAGATTACAAAGCTGGAGAAACAATAAAAGAAGTTAAATTCCTGAGACCGGCAAGAGGAATTACAGCGGATAGGATTGACGAAGTTATTGGAAAAGTGTTAAATAAAGATGTGAAAAATGGAGAGCCCTTGTCTTACAAGTTATGGTCAAAGAAATAAATATTACAGTCGCTGTAAGGTATATCTATAGGGAAGGCAAGGTATTCCAGCATTTTGTCTTTCAGGGAAATAAAAAGAATTTTAAATATTTAAAAGATTCAAGGTTTCTTGTGTATAATAAATTGCAAGAAAAAATGGGTCATTATTTTTTAACAAAAAGCAGAGGTGATGTTTTTGTTTCAAAGAGAGAAGAAGACGATAGAATTATATATGAATATTTAACCGAAAACAGAGAGAAACTTGAATGCAATTTATTTAAAATAGTTGAATTCGTTCCATCTTCTCCTGGTTGTAATGGATGTGAGTACTGTAGAAATAATACGGAAAACGAATTTATTTATTGTGGATTAATGAGAGAGGTGATCGATAAGGGAAAAAAGAATTGTAAGCTATTTAAACAAAAGCAGTTATATATAACTTAATTGAAGAAAGAAAATATCTAAAAGGAGAAAAATATGGTTATATATGTGGATATGGATAATACACTATGTGATACCTATAAAGCGATAGAGAGTTATGCTAATGAATATTATGATTTGGGCATAACAATTTACAGAGAACGGCTGTTTAGAAACAGGACTATTCCAATTTTAGTGAATTGTGGAACAAGCGAAAAACTCGCAAATGAAATAAGAAACAGTATTGGTAATGATTTAGATTATTGGGCGGAGCGCATTCAAATTGCAGAAGGCGCTCGTGATATTATGAGGTTTCTATGTAAAAATCATCAAGTTCATATAGCTACTTCAACTTTTTTAATAGAAGGATTCGCTTGTATGAATGGAAAAGTTTTATGGCTAAAGAAAAACCTTCCTTTTTATAATATAAAAAATACTATATATACAAATTTTAAATATAATCTTATTGGTGATATGTTGATTGATGACGTTTCTGTTCAAGTAGAAGGTTTTCGTGGAAGAAAAATAATTAGGGATTTTCCTTATAATAGAGGATATACAGGATGTGATGTGAGGTTCAATGAATGGACGGACGAAAACTTCGTAGAATTCATAACAAGTTTACAAAAAAACTAAAAAAACCGATGTACATATATATTATAAGAAGAAGTAAAAAGGTGTCATTAAGATTATTCTTTTTGATGAGAATGTTTGGCAAATTAAAATCAGGCCCTTATTTACATTGCTATAATAGAAAAAATGTATATGGAGATTCAGGAAATTTCATTACAAGAAAAGATAGATACGCAGTTTTAAGTAAAGAATCATATATTGGAGTGGATGTGGATTTTGGTTTTTATTCTGAGAATATTTGATGAATAAAGTAGGAGTGTTTGTACAAGCAAGACTAAACTCAAGAAGACTTCCAGGAAAGATGTTAGAAAAGATTTCTGGAAAAACCATTCTTGAACTTAGCCTAAGAGCCGCAAGAGAAATAAAGGCAGATGTGTATGCTCTTCTTACAACGAAAGAAGATTATCCCTTTTTTAAAGAAATAGCAAGAAAACAAAAGTACGAAATAATTGTAGGTCCGGTTGATAATGTTCTTGAAAGATTTGTTTTAGCAATAAACAAATTTAAAGTAGATGTTGTAGTTAGGGTAACTGGCGATAAGATAATTTTAGCGGATTCATTTATTAATGAACAAATATCTTTTATAGAAAATTATGATTCTGTAACTTATGAAGAGCCACCATTGATATCAGTAACTGGTGGTGTCTTTAAGGCAAGTGCTTTGCTAAAGGCTTATGACACTATACACGACATTAAGTGTCTTGAGCATGTGAAACCATGTATTGATATGATAGAAGGAAATAAAAAAATATTAGAAGTGCCGGAATACTTGAAAAAATTCAAAAAAGATATTACAATAGACACAAGAGAAGACTTGTTTTTTATGAGGAGAATGTTTAATGATCTATATAAAGGATACCCAATCTACTTTGTTAGGGCTTACGATTGGATTAGCATACGGCAGTAATACATTAAAAATGACAGGAAAATTTTTTGGAACCCCAAAAAAAATTTTCTCATTTTTTAACATCAACCAAAGATTTGTAACACTAAGAATGATATTTGGAAATAATATGATAAAAACATCACCACCATTTGGCGCACAAGGGATAACTGACTTGAGGGTAAAGAATGTGGAGAATCCCTTTAGCTTTTATTCAGCAACTCATAGAGTAATTTATAAAAAACCAGAGGATTATATTGAAAAATAGTTATACCGTATCAACATTACCGTCATCCTCAATCACAGCAGCAGCTACAACCTCTTGTGTCATACTAGACTATAAGATGCTATATGTTGAAGAATTAGATTCTGTTTCTATGGACATAGCAAGATTTAAAGTTCTCGCTATTATGTTTAGTAGGAAAATGCGTGAGCCAAGAATTCATGAAGATTATTTTTGGACAAACGACATTAGTTCTAAATTATTAATTGATGCAAAGGGAACTAAATATAAAATAGGCTTTTCAAGAAAGTATAGTTCATGGAATCATATAGAAGATGAACGTTAAAATTAAAGAATTGATCGCTTTATATAAAGAAATAATGATTAATAAAGAGATTATAGTTTATCACAAGAAGAAATGGTCGAAAGACTTTGGATACATAATGTGGGATATACCAAGAAGATACCAGTAAGCATAATATATTCTTTTCTCATTGATACATTTGGAGAAGTTAAAGAAACTACTACCGGAGAGCTAAGAATAAACTCACCATTTGCTCAGGATAGTAAATTTCATATGTATATAAATCCATCTAAAGGTGTAGTGCATGATTTTAAAACTGACTACGGAAAGGACTTTATTTCTTTTGCTGCTGAATTTCTTGAGCTTGGAAAAAGAGAAACAATAAGATATCTAATAAGAAATTATTCTACAAGAGAAATACTAGAAAATTTTAATGAAGATGATATAATAATAGAAAATATAGAAGAATTAGAAATTCCAAATGTAACATATTTTGTAAATTCAAACAAAGGAATTATCCGTTCACAGGCATATAATTATCTAAAGAATAGAAAAATTCCAGAACAAAATATTGATAAGCTTGGATATATTTTTGATAGTGAAAGCAGATATAATAAAACTATTTTTATACCATTTTACGAGAATGGGAAGCTTGTTTATTTCATCACTAGAGACTTCACAGGAAATAGTTATTTGAGATACATAAATCCAAGTGGTGTTGATTCAAGTAAATTTGTTTATAACATAGATGAAATAGAAGACACTGTTTTTATTTTTGAGGGTGTTCTTGATGCGCTAATGTTAGAAAATCAAATTGGAACAGCAACATTAAATGCCAATCTTTCAAAAGCACAGACTGTGAAAATATTAGATAGGGCACCAAGTACTATTGTGTTTGTGCCAGATAATGATGATACAGGTAAGAGGAACTTAGATAAGAATATAGAAACTCTTCTCAGATATAAACCACCATCATTAAAATTAGATGTATTAGTATACACAATAGAAGAAGGAAAAGACCTGGGGGAAACTGGTAAAAATTCAATTGATGTGTTAGAATGTAAGAAATGGAATAGAAAGGATTTTTCAAAATTAGCAGATGGATTTTTTAAAAGTATTTAATGAATGTAAAGAATGTTGCGGAATAAATAGTCGCCATTGTCCAAAAACTAAGATTTTAATGTTTGTTGAGCTTATTGCTTTATACAACTCAGGTAATTATGAACATCCAGAAGATATATCATTATTTAATAAACCTGAGTATTTTCCTGATATTAAGAGATGTATATTATGGATATCTTAAATTATAAAATACAAGAATTGATACGATTATTCCATATTGTTTTCGAACAAATGGAATTTTATGAAATTTATTTCACAACCCGATTTACATGTCATAACATGGATGGAACATTGTATCAACAATATTGGCAATGGAGAAGTAAACGAATAGTAAAATAACAGAGCTTATGTACCTCTATTCAACGAGGCAAGTGCCAATAAATTATAAATTAATAGTATTTAGCCAACCATCCGATTACGTAAGCTTTGCTGGAAGTAGAAGAAGATGGTGGAGATGGTGGCCGAAAAAGATATAAAAAAAGGAGATTTGTATGAAAAAAATACTTGTAGTTGGATGTGGAATATCACAAGCGCCAACATATACATCGGCAAAGAAATTAGGGTATACGACAATTGGAACAGACGGAAATCCAAATTCTTATGCTCATGAAATGCCTGATATATTTGAAGAAGTAGATATACGAGATCCAAAAGCAGTTCTAAAAATAGCAAAAAAACATAACATTGATGGAATAGTGGTTCCTGGAACAGACTTTCCCGTGACTGGTGCGTATGTTGCTGAAAAGATGGGATTGCCAGGAATACCTATAGGGGTAGCTGAAACTTGCTCTAATAAACTCAAAATGAGAAAAGTTTTAGAAAAATCTGGATTTAATGTCCCATCTTTTCAAGCAATAACAATTAATCATACCGCAGAAATTTCTGGTAAGGTAATAAAAATAGACGAGAATATTGGTAAGGATTATCCTGTTGTTGTTAAGCCACTTAGTAGTATGGCAGCAAGAGGAGTTAGAAGTGTAAACAATGTAAATGAATTATATCAAGCCATTCAAAAAGCCTATTTATTTGATAAAAGAATAATAATAGAAAAATTTGAAAGTGGTATGGAGTTCAGTTTAGATAGTCTTGTTCAGGATGGAGAAATTTTTACTTTTGCTTTTGCTGACAGACACTTTATGCTGTATCCTTATTTCATAGAGATAGGTCACACCATGCCAACTATTTTAGATGATTGGTTGGTTAAGGAAATAACAGAAGAATACGAGAAGGCTGTAAAAGCTCTTGGTATAACTAATGGTGCTGCCAAAGGCGATATAAAACTAACAGAGCGTGGAATAGTAATTGGTGAAATAGCGGCAAGAATATCAGGAGGTTTTCTTTCTGGATGGACTACCCCTTATACAGCAATCAAAGAATATCATTCTTATCATCCACATGATGATTTAGTTAGGATACATATGGGAGAACAAGTAGTATTTCCATGTATAAAAAATAATGGTTTTTCAGCCGAGAGAACAATTCTTTCTATACCAGGAATTGTAAAAGAAATAATTGTTCCACAACATACACCGGCAAAATTAATTCACATGCACATAAAAGAAGGAGACGAAGTTTATTTTCCTGTAAACAATACCAATAGATGTGGTAGTGTTTTATCGTGGTCTATAGAAAGAAATGATAGCATTAATGAAGCAAGAAGAATAACGAAAAAAATATTTATACGACTTGCGCCAAACCAATTAAAAACAGATGCGTTTCTCAATAACGAAAAATTTAAAATGTTTGTTCCTGGTGAAAAAGAAGAGGATTGGCACGGAATGGATATACAAGACGCACTTCAACAAGTAATAGAAATTACAGGAAGAGATGATTTTCTAAAAAACAAACTTTTCTGGGAAGCATTTTATACAGGAGGAGCGCAGGGAGGAGTATATTTCTGCGACACATTTAAATGATATTTAGAGAAGAAAGAAAAGATTTATTCTCGGTAAATTTTAAAGAATGGACACCAGTTCATTGTATTTCCCGTGATTGTAAAATGGGTGCTGGTATTGCTGTTCCTATGAGAAAGAAGTTTGAACTTGGCGGATTAAAAAAAGTTGTTAATATATATCCAACATCAGTTTATCACAATGGTGTTTTTAATTTAATAACGAAAGCACATTATTGGAACAAGCCAACATTGAATTCATTAAAAAAATCTTTGATTGATATGAAGTCTCAAATAGAAGAACTCGGCATTAAAAAAATCGTAATGCCAAAGATAGGATGCGGCTTGGATAAACTAAACTGGCCGGAAGTAAGGGAGTTAATCAAAGTCATATTTGAAGAAATGGATATAGAAATATTGGTTTGCTACATATAAAAAAAGGCCACCGTTAGGTGGCCTGATTTAATTAACTGAGTTAATTACTCTTGTGTCAAAACATAGAACTTAATTCCGTGTCCTGTTCTAAATTCTGCTGTTGAATCGCCGTGTAACCATATTCTTGCATATTTTGGAAACGGTCCCGAATTAGGACAAGAAGTATTTAGACTAGAATCTCCTCCTACTACTTCCCATGTACTCGCAGAATAAGGATAAGTCGCACTAGTTGTTGGAACAGAAATTCTTGCAAGTGTTCTCATTGTCCACCAATTAGATGCATTTTCAGATCCTTGCAAACTTGCCGTCCAAGTATTTGCAACTTTAGAAGTATCATATGTGGTGCTCCAAACAGTCATCTTGTTTGGATGGTTAATCTCTAAAGTGTCACCATATCTATCAGTTGAATCTCCAGAGTCTCCTCCTGAAACATCTGTATCACCTATCTGCGAATCTCCTGCATTCTCAAAGGCATCGAATATCGTACTTCTTGCTGCCTCTGGA
>Ga0307377_10008302_pt1 | contig 10556 bp, 13 predicted proteins | sample TR3MG_FD_202535 | JGI IMG/M metagenome (GOLD analysis project Ga0307377, IMG submission 202535) | Soil microbial communities from Risofladan, Vaasa, Finland - TR-3 | ecosystem: Environmental > Terrestrial > Soil > Coastal area > Acid sulfate soil | place: Finland: Risofladan, Vaasa | collected... | reverse complement strand
GGGTCAACAATCAAGCCTCCGGACTTGGATGGATTCAAGAAGCTGGAAGGGCTGAAGAAGGGACAGCGTTTGACGTTCAAAGAAGTCAACAAACTAGGAGAGAAGAAGGCTCCTGTCTATGTCATTTACGAGACTCGTGATGGAGAACGGCGGGAAGCGGCTTTCATTGCCGAATACCAGAGCGCCAACCCTAAGAAGGGTTGGTCATTTGACGATGGGCTTGGTCTTATCTATGTTGATGCCGAAGGCATGTATGGACCTACCGATGAGGAAGGTCGTGAGATTGGTTTGGATTACGATCCAAACCCAGACTCGTACTTCAGATCGGCCTATGTTTTTGGAGTTTATGAAGCACTAACCAAAACATCGCAGACGGAGAAGCTAGTTAAAAAGGCCATCCGAGAGCGGGTAGCAGACGAAAAGACGCGCATTGAAGCTGACGCGAAGGCGAAGGAGATGGAAGAAAATGCCTTCTCCAATTTGCGGGACTATCCGTTGAAGTACATCGAGAAGAAATTGCAGAAGGCCATCAAGCTGCTTGGACCGGACAAGGTAAAGACAGACATTCCGATTAACGTAATGATGTTGGGGATTGCGGCCTTGGGGCGTTCGCGCTGGAAGGAGTAGTCAGGCATATCTAGTGCTTCAACACTATAAACCGACCACGCATCTTAGAAGCGAGAGATAGATTGGAGGAATAAAAATGGATCGATACTTGACCAACTGGTACTGCTGCACGACAGAGGAAGAAGCTTTGAGACTGGCTGGTATTGATAATACGCCAGTCGAAAAAATCCGCCTAACCAAGGACGTTGAGCCGGTCCATATAACAGAAGGTTGGATCTTTTGGAGCGATGGAAAATTCAGTACAGGTATTGGGAACAAGATTCAGACTGGCGGGTCATTATCAGAGGATGCCGTCCGCTTGATCGGAGTCCTTCGCGGCTCTGATTCCGGAGAAGTAGAAGGAGGCTTAGTTCGCATGACCAAGCTGGATAAGATTTTGTCTAAAAAAACCGTTTCTGGTGGCGCATCGAGGGGGCTTTATAGTAGCAGAACCGTTGAAAAACTTGAGGTCCGTTGGACAGACGGGAGTCAAGGAGTTTTGTTTTCGTTCTCTGTCGGGTATTTCGAGGGATATGTTTTCGACATTTTCAACAGCTTGGAAGCCTTGGAGAAATACGAGGGTCTGCGCGGATGAAAAGGAAGAACTGAGCCAAGCATATCTAGTGCTTCAATACTATGAACCGACCACGCATCTTACAGCAGGAAAGGGAGGATTGAAACAATGCCGCGCAAAGACCCCATTTCTGGTTGTATGGTCATGACGATGCCTGAGTTCTTGAATGCCGAAGCTGAACGTGAAGGCCAAGGACGGACAGGTGGCGACATCCTCGAAGACATCATGACGGAGATGAGCGAAGACGACAAGCGTTGTTCCGAAGGTTTGAAGAATGATCACTCGGAAATCTTTTCCATTTTATTGGAAGACTGCAAATCTGCCGTAGATGAATGGCTTTCCGAGGTAGAAGCCCGTCGAGAGTACGCGGAGAACATGAGGGACGGATTCAAGACGTTGTTCAAGCATCGGCATGGTTGGGTTCGTGAAAACGTCCGAACGCTGAAGGAATTTCAGGAAAGGGAGATGGACAGGGCGGCATCGTTTGGGCTGTACAAAGCCCCTCGCCTCAAGCCGTACTGGCCGCTCTCCATTGTCCGCATTCTTGACGCGAAGGTTTCGTCTTCTTTCCGGTCCAGCGGACGAATGATCGTTGCGGACATTCTCTGCAATGATGGAGTTGTTAGACGAGCAAAGGCATGTCACAGTTACTGGGCTGGAACGCGGATGGACCCGCCTGAAGAGGACTGCGAAGTTATCTGGTTTGAGCCGCCGACGACGGATCGGTTTGAAAAGCCCTAGTTCCTGCCTTTCGTAGTGCTTCAACTTTCAATTTAAAAACAAAACCTACCACGCATAAGACAGGAACAGGACGTGATTGCAGGTTGACAACCGAGTGTTTTTGATTTAGAAGGGTTGCCACGCATTAAGAAACGGAGCAGGACAGATAAGGAGATTCATCATGGCAGAGAAGGCTTGGCTGAAGAACAACGACGGATTCAGGGAAATCTCCATTCTGAAAGAAACCGACTCTCGTCGCGTCATTCAGATGGTTGGGGGCGAAGACGACGGCAAGGTCATACGCATTTTCGGGGAAGGCGTTTCTCATGGCGTCTTCTACCCTGCCTTGTTCAAGGGGCCGAATCCTCCCGCCAACATCTTCGAATTCCAGGGGAAATGGTTTCCGGTTTACGATCCAACCGAGTTCCCTGAAGAATTTCGCAGCAGGATTCCAGAGAAAGAAAAGTACATCTTCCAGCCTCATACGGCAGACGTTATCAACGGCATTGTCGCAGGAGATCATCAACTTCTGTTCGGCCAAACTGGCGCTGGAAAGACAAGCTTGGTCATGCAGATTGCATCCCGAATCAACATGCCCGTCATTCGCATCAACATGACTGAGCATACAATGATTTCCGACCTTGTCGGTTCGATGGGCATACGCGGCAATGAAACGGTCTTCAACTATGGGCCGTTGGCTGTTGCGATGAAACAGGGACTATGGTGTCTTATTGACGAAGGCAACTTCATTCCCCCTCCGATTCAGTCCGTTCTGTTCTCAATCGCTGAAAATCCGTCCTCTTATACTCTCAAAGAGAACGATGGCGAAGTTGTAACTGCCCATCCGCGATTCCGGCTGTTCGTAACGGCCAACAATCTTTTTGGGGACATTGACGGAGTCTATGCTGGAACGCAAGCTTTCAACCGAGCATTGTTGGGCCGGTTCGCCGGTCATGGTCAGGTTGTCCATATCCAGCAAATGAGTTCTTCTCAAGAGCGTAACGTTGTTGCGGCAAGGGTTCCTGCGCTGCCGAATGGATTGGTCAAGCGGATTGTTGTCTGCGCCCAGAAGTTGCGGGATCAGGGATACATTTTCTCAACCCGCGAAGTTGTGAATTGGGCGAGGAAGATGTTGATTTACCGAGATGCAATTCTTGCCGCCGAACTGACGTTTCTTAACATTTTGACAAACAGCGACAACAATAATGATCCAAAGCGGCAATCTTTGCTGGCAATTCTTCGGCAGGAGTTTGGTTCACGCATCCATCTGATTACGAAGGTTCTGATTAAACAGGACGGTCAGATTGCGGAACAGGTTGACGATCCAATGAGCGAAGACGAAGTCGAAGGTCCAACAGTTGTTGAAGAGGCTGAAGAAGCAATGTCCGAAGATGAAGTTGAACAACGGATGCTGTCCTTGGCAAAGAAGGGGACGTTACGCAATTCGAAAGAAATCAACGATGAAACCGAATTGAGAATCATTTGGAAGAACTACAAAGGGAAGGGCGGCAGGTTTACTTACAAGGAACTGGAATCCCGATACGCCTTGGTTGCGCACAATGGTTCAACAGCCATGCGTTGCGTTCTACGCTACGAGAAGTTGATGTCCGAAAAGGGCGAATGGAAGAGCCAAGCGGCGGGGAGTTAAAAAACAGAAAATCTTGACGAAGACACTTGACATTCTAGTGTTTTCACGGTAGAGTCCTGGAGAGAAGGAGGAGAAGGCAATGGGAAAACGGGCCAAGAAAGAAATTCGGATCGGACAGACAGATGAAGACCGCGATTGGGCGGCTGAAGCCGTTTCGAAGATTCCTTGGCTTGACGCTCCTGGGACTGGAAACTACGCCGTTGACATTGGCGTTGAGAATGTGTTCAACATCATCGTTACAGATGTTCCGTTGAACAATACGAAAGAGCTATACAGAGAAGCGAAGCGCCGATGTCCGTCCTTCCGCTGTTCGCTCCTGTATACTTGCTATCCTTTGGAGAAGGACGAGTCTCCGAGGATCAGTTTCAAAGATTTCGTTGCTGGCAAGAAGGTCAAGGGCCAAAAGTAGTACACGCATTAAAGGGTTGAACAGGATGGTTGGCCAAAGGGGCTGACCTGAAACTTGAAGCGGGAACAGGAAAAAGGAGAAAGAACCATGAGCACGAACGAAACGACGGTCACTGAGACCCCCGAAACCGCAGTCATCGAGGCTCCGGTTGTCGAGGCTCCGGTCAAGGCTCCGGTTGTCAAGGCTAAGGCTAAGGCTAAGGCTAAGGCTAAGGCTCCGGCGACGGCGACGGCGACGGATACCTTCCTTCAGCATGTCAAGACGGTCATGAAGAAGGTCAAGAAGTTCCCGACGGCGATGGACATCGTTTCCGGTCTGATCGATGAGAATCTGGTGAAGAACGACGGGTCCGTCCTTCAGCGGGTTCGCAAGGCTATCAACGAATGTTTGCTTGCCGAAGAGATCACGGATCTGGTCAAGAAGTTCCACTACTCCGCTCCTCGCCGAAGCAACAAGCGGGATTCGCTTGGCCGCGCTGCCCGTCGCCGCTTGGAACGCGGACTGCTCATTAAGGACGCGAAGACGGGCAAGTACCATGTCTGTCTGAAGACGACCAAGGACATTGACGACAAGCTGGCCAAGGAAATCTACAACTTCCGTATGAGCAAGAATAAGCCTAGCTGGCGGCAGGTAAGCGATGAGTTTGGCCTTGAGTTCGCCAACGGGACCGTCGCTTTGAACTCCTTTCTGCGCGTCAAACGCGCCATGGCTGCCGCGAAGAAGGGCAAAACGGTGACGAAGGCTAAGGAGAATACGGCGGTAATGGCGACCTCGGCCAAATAACTAACCTCGATACGGAAACGGGCGACTTGGGGGAACCTTCCCCCAAGTCGCCCTAAAGTTTCTGAGAAGGAGCATCATGGACGCTGACAGAAAATATCTAGTCTTACGAATGCTTCTCTTGGCTCTTGAGGAAATCAGGGCCGAAACGAACCTTCTCAAACTGGCCGATCCTCCCTTGTTCGCTGGAAAGAAAGCAAATGAAGATTTCAAAGAGAAGATGAAGCCCAAGGCCAAGAAAGCAATCAGGAACGAGATTGTTAGTTTGACCAAACAATACGGGGGCAAGTTGAAGATTTCTGATGAAGAAGTCCTAGTGCTTCTAAAAATGAATCTCAAAGACATCTTTGAAGTCTGAAGCCGAATACGCCACGCATTAAAGGGCAGAGGAAAGAGGGTGAGATGAAGAAGCTCAAGAAAAGGGAGGCAAAGAAAACCGTGGGTAATCAACTGGTCATTGAAGCTGCGATCAAACAACGTGCCTTTGAGCGACTACCCGACTCTGGCCGCTATAAGATGCGGTTCAAGGTTCGCTCTGCCTCGTCTAACAAGCTGTATTTGGTCAGTTGGGACGATGCGCCAGGCGCGAAGTATTGGGTCTGCTCCTGTTTGGGCTGTATCTCGCATGGCGACTGCAAGCATTTGAAGAGCATTGGCCTTTGGGGGCGCGAACGTTCCAAGTCCCTGCCAGCCAACAAGCGCAAGATGTTCCAGTAAGGCTTTCAGCAAGGCTTTCAGCAAGGAATTGCGAACATGACAAAAGCCAAAAGGCCATCGGTTTGGGAAAAGCCTCCTGACTATGGGACATATACGGGACCAAAGGGCAATCCCGACCAATGGCGAGATACCTTCAAAAGCATTATGGGAGAAGCTTCCCTTGATGATGTTAAGTTGATCGACTCCCCTTACGAAACTCTTGGCGTCAAGATTACCGACAGTTGGAAAACGATTCAGTCGGCATTCAGAAAACTCATCTTGATAAATCATCCAGACAAGGGCGGGGACAAAGAGAAGTGCATCCAAATTTTGAAGGCTTTTGACGACATTAAAAAAATGCAACCAAGAGGTTGAGTCATGAGAAAGTCAGAAAAAACCTTAAATAAATGGGTTGACATTACGGTAAACACCGAGGATAATGAATGGGTCGTTCATTTCGATCCGGCAACTCCGGAAGCAGTTAAGGCTAAGGAAAAAGCTAAAAACTAGCCACGCATTGTAGAATGTGTACGGGCAGAGAAGAAGAGGAACCTTAGAAAAGGAGAGGAAACCATGGTAACGGAAACGCAGGATGTCATCAAGGTCATTCAGAAGGTTCAGCAAGAAGCGCAGTTTCGGGCCAAACGCGCAACCGAGCGGTACGGGACTCTCTCTATCGGGGACTGGCACGCGCAGGGCGATGTCATGTTCAAGCGGATTGAGAAGGTCCCCGAAGGTTCCGAGTTGGTCAAGAACCCGAAGCCGCAGTTGGCTCCAGGCAATACGCGGGGAAGCCGCCACATTGTCGCGGAGGAACACATGGCGCATCTGAAGTTCTATGCCATCCCGAAGAAAACCCCGCTGGACGGGCCGGTTGTCGAAGCGGATGCCCAATGGGAAGTTACCCATCCCGACCATGGGCATGTCATCATACCGAAGGGTATCTACCAGATCCGGTATCAGCGGCAGTACGCCAAGGTCTTGAAGCGCGTCCGCGACTAAACGGATGCAAGGATGCAGAGGTTTGGTTCGCAAAAGGGACTGTCAAAGGTCCCTTTTTGCAATTAGGAGGACTGAAACATGCTACAGGTTGACGGCAATCCCCAAGACCATCCCGCGCCTTGCCTGTATGAAATGCAACTGGACAGTCTCAGAAACGAAAGTTCACTGAATGAAGCGATTGAAACGCTCAATGAATGGAAAAAGAAGTACGGTAAGGAATATTCCGATCTGCGGGTTGTTCTGACCGGACACGCCGTCCGGGCCGACGGCCATGAATCAGTGCTTGTTCTTTACGGACGGCGGCTTGAAACCAAAAAAGAAGTCCAGAAAAGATTGAAACACTGGGCTTTGCATTTCCTGGCCGACCAGCTAACCCATGTCCGCATGATGACGGCTTACAAGCGGCATCTGAAGGATACATTATCCAAGGCCAGAATCCATGTTGACAAGGCATGGCTTCAGCGCCATGACGAGGAACTGAAAAAGGCCAACGACTACTTGGAAGGCAAGGGTCCGGATTAAACTGCTTGTTGAATCCTCCAAAAGTAAGCCACGCATTGAGCTTACAGAAAGGGGGATTCAACTATGTACTACCTCTCTGGCAAAGTCCTCTCCAAGAAAGACCCCGTCATCGTTCTTGACCTGAACGGGATTGGCTACTTCCTGACGGCAACCAAGTCTGCTCAAGACGTTTCGACGGTTGGACAGACTGCTAAACTCTTTGTCGTTCAAGTTTTGTATCGATCCCCTGAACCTGCTTTCTTTGCTTTTGGAAATCCTACGGAGCGAGAACTGTTCTCGTTGCTGATCAACGAGGCGATTCTCCCGCCGACTGAAGCATTTGGGCTGGTTTCTAGGGCTGGAAGCCTGATGTATACTTCCATCCTGAACAAGGACTGGCAACAGGTTAGTGCATGGTTGCAGTCAACCGGCCTGAATGCCGCGCAGGTTATTGGGAATCTTCTACACCGGCTCAAGAAAGTTTCGGACGAACAAATTCAGGCTCCGAGCAGTGACTTAATTGATGCGGATGGTGAATCTCTGATTGAACAGTCTGTTAAAGCTATCATTACATTGCGGGATGGATTGAAAGAAGATTTGGCGAGGAAGTACGTTACAGAAGCCGTCAGTCAAATCAAGGCAACTGCGGAAACTCCGGTCAATGACATCATAATGAAGGCTAACAGGTTGGCTCAAGAGGCAGGGAACTAATCATGGAGTATACCAGAAAAGGAGAAGAACATCATGAAGCTGAACATCTTTCAACCGGGTCCGCTCGAAGGACTTGCCCGATACATCAGTTCGAACTTGGGAGTCAGGGTTATCATGCAGGGTTGTCATATTCACGCAACTCGCGATCCCGAACCAACCATCGTTATTCCTAACATGGAAGGGGCAACTGAAGAACAGGTCGACATGCTGACAGGGTTTGTTTTGCATGAGGCGTTCCATTTTGCATATACAAACTTCGAAGTTTTGGATCAGATCGAAGACTACTTTACCTTCCAAGTCAACAACCAGCTTGAAGACGAATTTATCGAGCGCAAGGGAGAGAAGCGGTATCTTGGAGCCAGAAAACATCTAGTGCTTACTCATCGAAAAGTCGGAGAATTCATGACCGAACGGGTTAAAAAGATTCTGAAAGAATCTGCCTTGCAAGCCGAACGGGGAAACGTTTCGGCGTCAAAACGGCAGCTTAACGATATTCCTACGTACATTCTCAGCCGTCTTTTCAACGGGGCCGATCTTCCGCCTGAAGAAAAGAAAAAGCTTGAGGAACGCAACGAAATCTTCAACCTACTTGGGGTTTGGATGCTCATTAAACGTCGTTACGATGTCAGCGCAGAGCAACTGAAGAAATACCATGATCATCCTTGGTCTAAGATCATCGACATGGCTACGGAAGAACGAGCCCGTTCGACAAGAGAAACCGTTCTTCAGACCAAGGAAATCATTCGGCAATGCGGTCTTGCTCCGACTGAAGCAGAAAAGCGTCCCATCAAGGAGTTCAAGAAGAAGCTGGAAGAAATGAAAGAAGCCCGAAAAAAGGCGATTGAATTCAACAAGCGCGTTCGTTCAATCAATCGCCAGGTTAGGGAAGAAATCAATTCCAAGACAAATCGTTTGAGCGAAAAACGGGAAATGGATGCTTTGGCAGAAGAACGCCGACAGGCATCGACGGATTTGGCGATTTCTCGTGAAACCGTCAGGGAAGCAATCATTCAGCGCAAGAAAGCGGCTCATAAACGCAATTCGATCAGGGAGAGTTACAAATTAACCAAGGCTGCTTACCGGCAAGCCCTGCATGATGCAAAGACTCCGCAGGATCAAACAAGAACTGCTATTACGAATGCGTTGGTTCGTATTCGGAAAGAAGAAATACGGACAGTCAAAGTCATTCTGGACCGGGCGAGAGAAGAAGTAGAAATGACGAAGGAAAACGTTCGCAAGGCCAAGGAAGCGAATGCGACTAAGAAAGCCATTAAGGATGAAGCTCGTCATTTAGCCAAAGAAGCAAAGACCATTTACAATATCAAAGCAACAGAAATCAAACAGGCTGTTGAAAGCGTTCATGTTGAAGAACTAACCAAACAGACTGCGTTGCGAGACGAACAAGATACAATCTCTGACCAAGCCGAAGAAGTAGCAACAGAAATTCGTTCAGAGATTAACGAGAACGACAAAACTGTCAGCAAGTTGGCTGAAGAGGAAGATGTCAACAAGCTTTGCCATGACAAGATGCAGGAATACAAGGGCGAAGCGGTTGAGGAACTGAACAGTAACGATACTGGCGTTTTTAATCACAATCGGACTTTTGATGAAACTGCGGTTCGTTACCTTACTATTCCTCCGTCTCGGAAATACGTTCCATTTACTCGTACCTACGATCATGTCGTTCGCGTAAACGCCGATGATGAATCCCATAAAAAGTATCTTGAAACAGTAATTCGGATGGCCGGACCTATTCAGGAGGCAATTCTGAGATTACGCCGGATCAAGTCTCCAATTGAAACCCGCGTCAAGTTCAACGTTGAGGAAGGGCGGTTGGATACGCGCTACCTCCGCAATATCATTCTCCGGTCAAGGGGCATCCAGACGGATGTTGAACGCATCTGGAAGCGGACAGACCCAAAGCCGAAACCGCAGGTTGCTGTCCAAGTGCTTCTAGATTGCTCCAATTCGATGGACGATAAGATTCAACATGCGCAAAACGCTCTGGTTGTCATGAGCGAAGTCTTCCGAACACTTAAGATTCCGTTTGAAGTCATTGGACATACGACGGACGAAGAGGGACGGGCCAACGTCCCTTATACCGACAAGGACATTGAGGAATGGGCCAGCCGCGTTGTTCCGTTCAAGGGGTATCTGTTCAAGGAATTCAACGATACCTTCAATACGGAAAGCGTCTTCTCGGCCTTTGACATGGACGATAACTTGGATGGCGAAGCAATGCTTTGGGCCGCGCAACGGCTTTGCGAGCGACCAGAACGTGTAAAGTTGATGCTGGCCATTTCCGATGGTGTTCCAAATGCGCCTTGCAGCCATTACGGCGAGTTGCAACGGCATCTGTTCCAAGTCTGCAAGTCCTTGGAAACCTATGAGCCTCAAGGGCTTGTCATGCATGGTATTGGCATTGGAAACGATGCAGTAGGAAATTACTTCAAAAATCATTCAAAGATCGAGACGGCAGAAGGACTTACAGAGTTGGTCATTAATCTTCTTGAGGAGATTCTGACCAAAGCTTTAGGCATTGCAGCCTAAAACTTAGACACGCATCATGAAGATGAGAAGGAGGGTTACAACCATGTTGACACCATTCCTGACAAGCCATACGCCTCCCATGAGCATGGAAGAAGCAGAACGGCGGCTCAAGGACTTTGGAACCATTCGCCTTGACGATCTGATCATGTTGCCTTGGCTTGGAAAAGAGCAAATACGGGCTGTTCTAGGTCGAATGGGCTGGAATGTAAGCAACCAAGAAACGATCAGCGTGAAGGGGATTGTTTTCGATACGATCAAGACAGACGCAATGCATCAGGACGGGCGCAGTATGCGGCTGCTTATCAATGTCGCCAAGAACTCCGACCCGCCTTACGCCTTTTTGGTCAACGTATTGGTCA
>Ga0307377_10008300_pt1 | contig 10558 bp, 7 predicted proteins | sample TR3MG_FD_202535 | JGI IMG/M metagenome (GOLD analysis project Ga0307377, IMG submission 202535) | Soil microbial communities from Risofladan, Vaasa, Finland - TR-3 | ecosystem: Environmental > Terrestrial > Soil > Coastal area > Acid sulfate soil | place: Finland: Risofladan, Vaasa | collected... | reverse complement strand
ATGCTGCGCATCCGGAGATAACTTGCGGGCATCCTCACGTTCCATACTTACTTAGACGAAACAAGAGAAAATAAGTATCAGTATTTATTTGCCGAATCTATAAGTCACGCTTCCTCACGACGAGAAGTGACTGTGAGGTCGGGAGGGCATCCTCGCCAGAGAGAGGGAACTAATATTAGTTTTTGTGCAAGCGATGATAAGACGGATCATCCGCCGTCACCGGATCACAGCAGGATGCACTGCGAACGCAGCCTCCTACTCCCCAATCGCATGATCCGTCCCAAGATCCACACCACCCCACGCCTTCTGTTGCGTCCACATCTCCGCCGGCCAACTCCAGAACTCATCCGTCGCCGCAAGCCCAAGCGGCAGCCACACCGCCGAACACAGATACAAACTTCCCGTTGAGATATACGCTTCTCCAAGCGAAGGCTGATGCCCCGCAAATCCGATCGTTAGCCAACCCTTGTCGTCGAACATCCCCTTAGCCGCGCTCATGCGAGTCATCACCGCGGTCAGCGCGCAGCGCACCTGCGCAGGATGCACGCCCTCGGGCAACTTCCGCCGCAGCGAAATCTCGGCGAGCAGTTGGAATGCCCCGAAGCGATACGCAAGCGAGCGCCCGATCGGCGGATAAGTTCCCTCTGGGCTGATCAGCCGCTCCTGAATCGCCGCATAGCGCCGCGCCCGCGCCTCGAACGGCTCGCGGAACAGAACCTCCCATCGCTGCGTAGTCGGCCCCACCGCATCCAGCACATTCAGCAGCATCGGCTGAATCACATAGCTGTTGTAGTAGTCCCAGTGGAAAGTTGGCCCATCCCCGTAAACGCCGTCGCCCTTGTACCACTCCTGGTGCTGCCGCAGCGCGTAGTCAATCCGCATCGCATCCCACGGATGCCCGAACTTGCAGAACATAGCCTCGATCGTCGCCGAAAAAAGCAGCCAGTTGTTGAACCCCGGCAGCACCTTACGCGTCTCCACCAGCGAACGAATCAGATTCTCCTTCGTCGCCTCATCGAGCTTGGCCCAAAGCTCATTTGGTGCGCGCAAAACCGCCAGCGCCAGAAACGCCGCATCCACAACCGACTGCCGATTGTTGCCAAAGTTCAGCGCGTCTGGCGATTTCGGATCGCAGCCGTAGCGGATCGCCAGCCGCGCCCACTCCCGATACCGCGCCCGCAGCTTCTCCTCCGCTGGATCGTCGCCTGCCGCGCCTTCGAGCCACGGCGCCAGCCCGCACAGCAGCCGTCCTACAGCCTCAAGATGCGTTGATTGCGCCCGTGCCGCCTCATCTCCCTTCGCGCATTCAATAGGCATCGTCGCGCGCAGCTTCTGCTGGCTCATCGCCTCCAGCACCGGCTGCGAAACCCGCTCCACAACCGCCAGCCACTTCGCCCGGTCCTCCTTGCCTGTCGCGCGCTCCTGCGCGCCCTCTGCTGCTGCCTGTGTTGCCCCGCCCGCCAGCAGCGGCGCCGACGCCAGCAGAGCGCTCTTCAAAAATGTCCGCCGGCTTGCATTGCCCCGTAATTCCATTCGATGCATTCCTTCCTCAATGTTCTTGTCCGCACACATTCTAACCGCTGTGTGTTGTTTCAAACGCGTGCGCCTCTCACCGCAACACGCCACTCCTGTAAAGTTAAAGTTGGGATTCCGCGTCCTCATCGCGGCATTGCCCGCATTCAGAATGGATTGGCTTTGGCAACGGACGCAGCACACGCAAATCTAAATCAGCTCTTGCATTCGGTCTTCGGCTTTGCCCGCTTCAGGGCCGGCCAGGAAGATGTGTGCCGCGCCGCCATTGAAGGCCGAGATCTTCTTCTCGTCATGCCCACCGGGGCAGGGAAGTCGCTCTGCTACCAGTTGCCTGCCATTGCCCGCGGAGGCACGGCCCTCGTCATCTCTCCGCTTATTGCATTGATGGAAGACCAGGCCGCCAAGCTCACCGCGCTCGGCCTCAAGGTTGCGCGCATCCACTCCGGTCTCGATCGCAGCGTTGCGCGCCAGGCCTGTGCCGACTATCTCCAGGACTCGCTGCAGTTCCTGTTCATCGCCCCGGAGCGCCTGCGCGTACCCGGATTCGCCGAAATGCTCGCCAAGCGCAGGCTCGCCCTCATCGCAATCGACGAGGCCCACTGCATCTCGCAATGGGGTCACGACTTCAGGCCCGACTACCGCATGCTTGGCGAGCATCTCCCGCGCCTGCGCAGCAGCGACAACCCCGCGCCTGTCGTCGCACTCACCGCAACCGCAACGCCCTCCGTGCAGGCCGACATCCTCGCGCAACTCGGCATGGTCGAGCCGGCCAGGTTCATCCACGGATTCCGCCGCGACAATCTCGCCATCGAAGTCGTCGAACTGCCTGTCCCAGACCGCGCCGCAACCATCGCTAGCCTGCTCGTAGACCCAGCGCGCCGCCCCGCCATTGTCTACGCCACTTCCCGCAAACAAGCCGAGAGTCTCGCAGAAGAGTTGTCGCGAAAAATTCCCGCTGCCGCCTATCATGCGGGTCTCGATGCCGACACACGCGAGCGCGTGCAGACCGCCTTCCAGGCTGGTAAGCTCGAAGCTGTCGTCGCCACCATCGCATTCGGAATGGGCATCGACAAAGCCGACATACGCACCGTGATCCACGCCGGCCTCCCCGCCACGCTTGAAGGCTACTACCAGGAGATCGGCCGCGCCGGCCGCGACGGGGCGCAAAGCCGCACGTACCTCATGCACAGCTACGCCGACCAGCGTACACACGACTTTTTTCTCAATCGCAGCTATCCGCCCGCCGATCACCTCAGCCAAATCTATCGCGCCCTCGGCGACGAGCCACAGTCGGTGGACGATCTGCGCGCCACGTCGAAACTGAGCGAAGAAGAGTTCGACAGAGCGATCGAAAAGCTAGAGATTCACGGAGGCGCGCGCGTCGACTTCGGCGGCAGCGTCACCCGCGGAGGCCAGGGCTGGAAGAAGACTTACACCATCCAGGCCCAGTACCGCGCCGAGCAGTTTGATAAAGTGTTGCGCTTCACCACCTCGGCCGAGTGCCGCATGTCCGCGCTGGTTCGGCACTTCGGCGATGTCGCGGACGCGAGCCGCACCTGCGGCACGTGCGATGTGTGCGATCCGGCCGGCGCCGAGTTGCGCCAGTTCCGCCACGCAACCAGGGCCGAGCGCGAAATGGTCCAGCAGATCGTCGACGACCTGCGCGCCGTTGACTACAAAGCTACCGGCACGCTGCAACGAAGCCTCGAAGCTGTGGGCAAGCTTAGCCGCAATGAGTTTGAAGCGCTGCTGGACGCAATGGTGCGCGCCGGGCTTGTCGTGATTGAAGAGGCAGAGTTTGAGAAGGACGGCGAAGTGATTCGCTTTCGCAAGGTGCGCATCACCGACGCCGGCTTGGAAGTGCGCCCGGCCTCTCCCCTTGCCCTGCTCATCGGCGACGGAATTGTGGGCAGGTTAGGTAAACGCTCCGACGCTCCTGCGCAATCAAAAAAAACCAGGCCCGCGGCCGCAAAGTCCGCCGCCAAAGTCGAACCGGCGCAGTTATCCGCCGCTGGCGAAGCTCTCGCCGCGCGCCTCAGGGAGTGGCGCGCAGCAGAGGCAAAGCGCCTGCGCATCCCGGCCTATGTCGTCATGCACGACCGCACCCTGACAGCCCTGGCACAAGCGCAGCCCTCGAATCCGCGCCAACTGCTCGAGATCGATGGAATGGGCCCCGCCAAAATCGAAAAATTTGGCGAAGCCATTCTCGCCTTGTGCGCAAACAACTGACCCGCCGCAAATTCGACACAAAAGAAAGCGGCCCGAAGCGAGGTATTCTCGTTCCGGGCCGTTTCTTATCTCTGTAGCAGCAGGCTGCTACGCCACGCGTTCAATCACAACCGACTCCAGAATCACCGCTGATTTGGGCTTGTCCTGCCCACCGCGCGGAACCAGAGAAATCTTGGTCACAACGTCCTGCCCTTCCACCACTTCGCCAAAGATCGTATGGTTTCCCGTCAGCCACGGCGTCGCCGCAACCGTGATAAAAAACTGGCAGCCATTCGTCCCCGGTCCGCTGTTCGCCATCGCCAGCTTGCCCGGCTTGTCGAACTTGTGCGGAGAGCCCTTGGTCTCGTCCTCGAAGCGGTAGCCTGGCCCGCCCATGCCCGTTCCTGTCGGGTCGCCGCCCTGGATCATGAAGTCGGGAATCACGCGATGAAAAATCGTCCCGTTGAAGAGCTTGTCCTTTGACTTGGAGTTCGTCGAGGGGTGGGTCCACTCTTTTGTGCCCTCAGCCAGTTCCACAAAGTTCTTCACGGTGATGGGCGCGTCGTTCTCGAAGAGGCGGACGGTAATCTTGCCTTCGCTGGTCGTGAAGGCGGCGTAGGTTCCTGGTGCAAGTGCCATTTTTTGAACTCCTGGGGTTTGTCTGTTGGGTTAAGGTTGCGGCGCGGGCGGCGGCTTAAGTGCGGGCGCGGCTGCGGCGTTCGGGTCTGGCGGCAACGGCTGCCCCTCGGGCACAATCGTCACCTTGTTGAGCATCACCGGTGTCAGAGGCTTGTCGTCGCTGTCGCGCGGAACGCGCGCAATCGCCTTCACCACGTCCACGCTTGGGTCGTCGCATTGCCCAAACAGTGTGTAGTGGCCGTTGAGCGAGTCTACGGCCTGCTCGGTGATAAAGAACTGGCTGCCGTTGGTGTCGGGGCCGGAGTTGGCCATCGCCAGCCGTCCCGGCCGATCGAAGAGCAGGTTCGGATCGATCTCGTCCGCAAACGCGTACCCTGGATCGCCCATTCCCGTGCCCATCGGATCGCCGCCCTGAATCATGAACTCCGGAATCACCCGATGAAACGTGGTCCCGTTATAAAGTGGCTTGTGGTGCTGCACTTGCTTGGTGGCCGGGTCGGTCCAGTCCTTGGTGCCCTCGGCCAGACCAATAAAATTGGCCACCGCCAGTGGCGCCTGCTTCTGGTAAAACTGGCAGGTAATGCGTCCCATCGACGTATCCATCACCACCGTCGGGCCATTAGGGACAATAGACATAGCCACATTTGCTGTCGGCGCATCCGGCAGTTCGCCGGCAGCCGGCGGTGTCGTGGGCGGCGTCGATTGCTGAGCAAACACCACTCCCAACACCAGGACCAGACAGCCCGCAGCCAGAGTAGAAACGAAAAGCGAAAACTTGAATTTCATACAGAATTTCAGGGTAAATCACCCGGCTTGGGATCGGCCAGCCCGGTGCTGGCCTAGTATCTTTATTCCATGAGCATTTTTCGTGTTCAACCCATTCATGCCCTGGCAATTGTCGCGTCCGCCTTGTTCTGTCTTGCTTGTCCCGCCGCGCGCCTCGCCGCGCAGACCGACAAGCCCGCTGCCGACAAAGCCACCGCCGACAAAACAGCTGCCGCCGACAAAAGCGCCGCGGCCAACAAAATCGATCTGCCCCCTCTGCCGCCCGAGGCGCACACCCAGCAGTCCATCCAGCTCGACGGCAAGACCCTGAAATATACCGTCACCGTCGGCGCCTTGCCCACGCGCGACAAAGACGGAAAAATCGTCGGCGAAGTCGTCGTTACCGCCTACACCGCCGAGGGCGAGAACCGTCCCGTCACCTTCGCTCTCAACGGTGGCCCCGGCGCATCGTCGGTCTACTTGAACTTCGGCGCAATCGGCCCCAAGCATATGCAGTTCGGCAACGAAGGCGACAGCCCCTCCGACCCGCCCACACTCAAAGACAACCCCGGCACCTGGCTCAATTTCACCGACCTCGTCTTCATCGATCCCATCGGCACAGGCTTCAGCCGCGCCACCGTTCCTGAAGACCAGGCCAAAAAACTCTTCTACAGCGCCACGCCCGACATCGATTATCTCTCCCGCATCATCTACGACTGGCTCGTCAAAAACGACCGCCTCGGTTCGCGCAAGTATTTAGTCGGCGAGAGCTACGGCGGCTTCCGCGGCCCGCGCATTGCCTACTACCTCCAATCGCAAATCGGCGTCGCCATGAACGGCGTCGTCCTCGTCTCGCCCTATCTCAACCCCACCATCGAGGATGACGGCGACCTGTCCCCCATCCCCTGGATGATGACCCTGCCGCCCATCACCGCTGCCCACCTCGAGCGCGAAAACAAGCTCACGCCGCAGGCAATGGCCGACGTCATCGCCTATACCGAGGGCGAGTACGCAACCACGCTCATCAAGGGCCGCGCCGATCCCGATGCCCAGCAGAAAATGATCGCCCGCGTCACCGAGATGACAGGCCTCGATCCCGAATTCGTCAAATACTCCGGAGGCAGGCTAGACACCGCGGCCTATCTGAGAGAGGTCCATCGCGAGAAGGGAGAACTTGGTTCCGTCTACGACTCCAACGTCACTTCCTTCGATCCGTTTCCCTTTTCGCCCGACCAGCGCGCCAACGACCCCATTCTCTCCAGCATCGTTGCCCCCCTCACTACAGCCATGGTCGACTTCGTTACCCGCGTCGTCGGCTGGAAGGTTGACGCGCGCTACAACGCGCTCTCGTATGACGTGAACCGCCTCTGGGACCGCGGCGAAGATATGAACAAGGGTTCCGTGCCCCAGTTGCGTCAGGCCGTAGCCGCCGATCCCAAGCTGCGCGTCCTCATCGCCCACGGCTGGAACGATCTTTCCTGCCCCTTCATGGGCTCCGTTCTCACCGTCGATCAAATGCCAGTCATGGGCGACCCAACTCGCGTCGCCGTTCGCGAATATCCCGGCGGCCACATGTTCTACACACGCGAGTCAAGCCGCCTCGAACTTCGCAAAGACGTCATGGATATGTACAGCAAACACTAAATCAGTTTCAAAAACCGATTCGGAGCCAGTCGCGCCTCCGGAAACACCGTCTCAAGATTCTGCGCCCCAAGCGTCTGGCTCACCACCTCGCCCAGCACCTGCCGAAAATCGGTCGTCAGCACCAGGTCGCGCCCTTCATTCAGCTGGTCGTTGTCGAGGCCCGGCCAGCGTCCATAAACCTTCCCGCCCTTCACCTTTCCGCCCAGCACAAACATCGCATTTGCATGTCCATGATCGGTGCCGCCCGTGCCGTTCTCGCGCGCAGTCCGGCCAAACTCAGACATCGTCACCAGCGTCACGTTCTCCGCCTCGTCCCCCATATCGCGCCAGAAAGCCGCAATGCTCGCAGAAAAATCGCTCAGCCGGTTCGCCAGTTGACCATTCGCGCCACCCTGGTTCTGGTGCGTGTCCCATCCGCTCACATCGGTGAACGCCGCCTCAACGCCCAGGTTCGCCTTCAGCAATTGCGCAATCTGTTTCATATTGTTGCCAAACTCGCTCGCCGGATAGTTCACCCCGGCACCCGGCGTATATTGCGCCGGATTCGCCGCCCTCAGCATCTTCACCGCATCGAAGGTTTCATCCCCCGCTGCGCGAAAAATCCGGTCGCCGCTATCGGCATACATCGTCTCAAAGGCGCTCGCCGCCGGCGATGGCGCCGCACCCCGCCCCGCAACCGTGAACCCATTCACATTCGACAGCGCAATCGCCGGAATCTTCCCGGACAGCGTCAGCGGCACCTCACTGCCCAGCGCGAGCGCGCGAAACGCCGTCTGCTGCTCGCACGTCTGCGCGCAGCGGCGATGCGCGTCTTCGGCCTGCAGCGCGCGATTCAGCCATCCGTCCTGCGTACTCTTCACGCCAGGCGTGCCTGACTCCATGTAATCCTGTGCATCGAAGTGCGACCGCGTCGCATCCGGCGAACCCGCTGCATGAACAATCGCCATTTGCCCCTGCTCGTAGAGCGGCTTGAACGCGCCCAGCGAAGGGTGCAGTCCAAAAAATCCATCCAGATCAAGAACTTGTTCCTGCGGAATCGCAATCGAAGGCCGCATCGCGTAATAATTCTTCTCCCGATACGGCACAACAATATTCAGCCCATCCGCCGCCCCGCGCTGAAACACCACAACAAGCCGCTGCCCCGGTTTGCCCGCAGCCTCCGCCATCACAGACCGCACTAGAAAACTCGGAATTGCCGTTGTGCCCGCAACCGCGAGCGAGCCCTTGTGAAGAAAGAATCGCCGGTTCATCTGCATCTCAATCCGCTCCTTCATCCGTACGAATTTCTATCGCCGCTGGAACTCCGGCGACCCGATCAGTAATCCCGCCAGCACCTGATCCTGTCTTTCCACAGCCGTCGCATTACCGGCCCGATTCCTGCGCCTCGCCGCCACAGGCTGCGCCAATCCCGCATCCTGCCTGGTCTGCGCCGCAAACTGCTGCAACGCCGCCGACCGCGTCGTCTCGCTCACGCCCCCTGGAATAAGCACCGCCTCCAGCCGCGCCTCTTCGCTCTCAGGTGTTGCCGACGTATCCGCCGGCGCACCAGCCAAATCCGGCACCTCCGCCCAAGTCGCCACAACCCCCGGCAGCCGATTCGCCGCAAGCGCCAGCGCAAAATTCATCCGGTCCACCAGCGCCCCCGTGCTCACCCACGTCGACGCCTTCCAGTCGTACCCCGTCGGCGGAACCGATCCATATACCGGCATCCCCATCTGGCGCAGTTGATTCGCCAGCGGCAGCACATTCCGCACGCTCGCATTCGACGCCCGCACCGCCGACACCACAAACTCCAGCGGCGTCTTCACCTTCGCCCGATAGTTCGCCTCCGACCAAAACTCCGGCGACCGAAACAGCGTCCGCAGCACCGCCGCAATATCCCCGCCGCTCGACATATACGACTTCGCCATCCGATCCACCAGCTCCGGCGGCGGATCGTCCGCAACAAACCGCACTGCCAGTTCGCCGCAAATAAACCGCGCCGTCGCCGGACTCGAAGCCAGCATGTGCAGCAGCTCGCGCCCTTCCATCTCGCCGTTCTCTTTGATCTTCTTGCCCAGCACTTTCTTCGTTCCCGGCTCGTGCCGATTCGGATTAAAGTTGAACGACCCCGCCACCAGCGGCCGGTCAATACCCCAGCCCGTCAACACGCGCGCCACCTCGGTCACATCCGCCTGCGTATAGCCGCCATTCACGCCCAGCGTGTGCAGCTCCATCAGTTCGCGCGCATAGTTTTCGTTCAGCCCTTCGTGTACTTTCTTCTTTGCCTCAGGCCTGCGCACTGCAACCCTCTCGGCCCGTTCGGCCGCCAGCGAGTGTGGTCCGACGCTCTGTGCGTTGTCCAGATATGCCAGCATCGCCGGGCTCTGCGCCACCGCATCCAGCAGGTCCTCAAACTTGCCCAGAGCCCGCGGACGGATCGTGTCCCGCGCGTAGCTCACCAGGTAGTAGGGCATCTGCTCGTTCTTGCGCAGGTACACGTTGAAGTGGTTCAGCCAGAAATCCGTCATCACTTCATCCAGCTGCGCATTCGAGTAGATATCCCGCGTCAGCCGTTCGGCTATCAGATCTTCTGCCACCAGCCGCTCCGGATTCTCAAGCGCGCGCACCGTCAGCCTCAACCCTGGACTCAGCCCCACATTCAGTTGCACGCGCTCCACCGGTCGCAGCGACTTGATGAATCCTTCGAACTCTTCCGGCTGCATCGCCGCCAGCCGTTCAACCCGTTGCTCCGGCCCCAGCGCAAGAACAGCCGCAATGGCCGTGGCATCAAACGCCGTCTGCGCTCCCGCCGTCTGGCCGGCGCTGGTCTCCATCGACCCCGCAGTGCTCATTGCCGTCGGCGAGCTATCCGCACCCATCGCATTTGCGCTGTCGGCAGCTCCCGTGCCCGTCACCACGTTGCCCTGCGCGTCCACTCTCACCATGCTGCCGTCGGAGGCCAGTTGCATCGTGCCCCCCGCGTCTTTCCCTGCGGCCTCTTTCCCTTGGACATCGTTCGCCTTGGCCCCGTTCTCCGCGCCACCCGCAGCCTTCTCCGCCTTCTTCGCCTCAAGCCGGTAGATCTGGTTCTCGTAGATCGCGTGCAGCGTCCCATCGGTCGGAATCGGCACCCGCCCCGTAGTCATCGCCTGGCGAATTTCAGCATTGCTGGGCAGCCGGTAAAGCAGATCCTCTGTGCTCCATTGCATCTCCGGAAAATCGGCCAGCCGCGCATTCAAATCTGTCTCGTCCATCGACTCCGGATGCAGTTGCGCCTCGAACCACTTCTCCAGACCCTCGGCCCGCACCGCTTCAACATCCCCCGGTCGTGGCCCAAACGTGAACCGGTTCAGCGCCTGCAGAATCCGCTGGTCGCCGCGCAACTGTTTCGACGAATACGCCGGCCGCGCCTTTTTATGGGCAGCGGCCGGCTCGGTGGGGGAGGGCACCTGTTGGGTATACCCCAGCGAAGCCGGGGAGCAAAGCAGGAGACACAAGATCGCGGCCAGCGGGCGTCTCAGTGATTCCATCGATGGCACTCCAGGGGGAAGAATGGCCGGGATCGTACCCATGGCGCGACCCTGCTGTAGGGTCAGACTCCATTCCTGAGCGAAAGTTGCGGTCCAGCCAGATGCCCGGTAACCCCGCCCCCAATTGTTCAGATGTTCAGGACAGGCCATAGCCCTTGGGCCTTGCCGAAAATTACCCCCGGCCCGCGCATACTGGTTCTATGCAATTCCGACAAACAAACCCGTGCGCCGGCCCGGAATCGCCCTCCAAAGTCGGA
>Ga0307377_10008299_pt1 | contig 10558 bp, 17 predicted proteins | sample TR3MG_FD_202535 | JGI IMG/M metagenome (GOLD analysis project Ga0307377, IMG submission 202535) | Soil microbial communities from Risofladan, Vaasa, Finland - TR-3 | ecosystem: Environmental > Terrestrial > Soil > Coastal area > Acid sulfate soil | place: Finland: Risofladan, Vaasa | collected... | reverse complement strand
CACGTTAACACAACGCCACATCATTACTATTCGTGAAATGACATCTTTTGTTTTTATGTCGATTATCTCAGTGCCAGAAGCCCCGAGATCCTTCGGAGCCATTATTGTCGATATTCTCTTAGGCATTTTTTCTCACCTTTCTGATTTACCGCCATTGATAAATTCATTTACTCTTTTTGAAAACCGGTATCTGCAAAAACCATCACCCGATTATTTTGTCGCCATTGCCTCCTTCTTTGCCGACAATGCATCGCAGATGTCCTTGACGCGCTGCAGGTTCCTCGGGTCACGTCTCGCATATCTGGGAGCCAATTTGACGGCAGCGATGACCTCGCGGTATGGTCCGAAACCAGCCTGATAGTCACCCTTTGCCTCAGCGACCCCGGGCCCCCAGTTACGGGTACCGTTAACCATAGCTTTTCGTGACCATTTTTCGTCACCAGCCTTCACGACTCCCTTGCCGAAAGCTTTTCTTGCGATTGACTTCGCAACACCATCCTCGTAAGACTTCTCAGCCTCTTTGGTTGCAACTGCCCAGCTTCGCTTCGGGTTTGCAATACCTGCAGCGTAGTCACCGGATCTCATCGGAGTTACATCGGCCCATTTTTTTGCAATTGCTTCGATACTTCTGATATTTGCCATGTCTAAAACCTCCAAATTATTAGTTTTTTCCTCATGCGGTTCTTGCTACCTCCGATCTGGACCGCATTCTAAACCTTTTGATATATCTGTTGTTTTTTACATACTCTTTTACTTATACCAAGAAATATGTTATAAATCAATCAACTTTTAATTTGCCGGCTAAATTAATTTTCCTTTTTCGCCGGCTTTGTCGAGCGTCCCATCATAAACCTGTTTTTTCCCACTTCATACGCAACGCCCAGAAACTCTACCAGTTCACTTTTAATCATTCCGGTCCTGTTGTCTTTAATTACAATAGCATCTTGACGGCCATAGATGCTCTTTGCTGAGCGTGTCGCTGAGATAAGCTCGAACCTGTAATCGTCCTCAGGATTCGCATATGCAAAAACAATCTTGCCTGTGCCAGGTATCTTACCGAACATGATATATCCACCCTGTTCTGCATAGAAACCGATCAGCATACCATCAGCCATCTTATACACCCTAACATAACTGCCCATCTTTCTGATCCCTTCAATGTCGTTTTACACAAAAAAACACTTTAAAACACTTCTAAGTGGCCAAACTACCGCAAAAATCCCCGTGGTAAATACCGGCGAAAATAAAATTACTTTTTGGGCCCAGTGACAATTCAGATTCGGTTTTAATATATTTTTGAGCCTATAAACCATCAAAAGCGATTCGGTTTGACTACTAATTGATTTCGATTCAACAGCATATATGTTCCGATATACCATTTAATCAACCCGGCTTCGATTGATATTTGAGCACGTGTTGACTACGATTCGACTTCGTTTGACTATCAACTCAATCATTGATAAAAGTCGTTTTGACCCTTCAACATGGCTCAGCCGAATCGCCAGGTCCATCAAACGGATCCAAATACGGAACCAAACAGGACCATCGAAGCCTTGTCAACTCAACTCAACCACGTGTAGATTGAATATCGTTGACAGTACATCAGAAAAGAACCAACCATCGAAACGTCAGGACCTTAAATTTGACCTTGAGCATAAATGTGATCACATTATCGCAATCCACCTGCATGTATAGTAATGTCAAAGCCCCAGGTAACTCGCAGCTCGAGCGCCAAAACCCAAAACACAACAATCACTTGCAGCAAAGAAAACTCGGGAGCCCCGAAAGACGCGGGTCTCCCTCGTAGCTTCGGAGCCCCGGAAAAGACGTCCGGGTCTCCTCGCGGATCGCCGAGCCAGCCTTCTTTGCTCGCTACGCTCGCAGGCTGTCTCGGCTTTTCCCCTGCGCAAGCCGGTTCCGGGTTCGCTGCGCTCACCCGTCTCCGTCTTGCTCCGGTGAGCTGCTGCGGGTCGTGCCTCCCCGCTGCTGCTCTTTTTTTTGGCCATCCCGCCTCGCTGGCGCTCGCTGCGCTCGCTTCTGTGCGCGAGGCTCCGCTCCGGTTTCGGCTTGCCCGTGGGTCCCCTGCGCCCGTTAACTACTTGGCAAGCCGATTCAGCCCTTTTTTAAGGCCACAAAACGGCCATTCAAAAAATGGCTGAAAGTCCGAAAAAAGATGAACGAGGGCTAAAGACAAGCCCTCAACTAAAAAACACAGGGGGAACTCCGCTGCGAGGAATCCGCCAAATGCCAGAGATAGTGTCCCTGCCCATAATAAGGAACCAAAAATTCTACAAAAACGTGCCTCAATTCTAAAGACCAGAATTGCGTCACTTATTTTGTTGAAGTCGAATTTTTGTAAGAGAATTCTTATTTAAATAAAATCCCACCAACCTCTTTCGAGGTGGGATTTTATTTTTAGAGGTTTTGGGGACATCTCCGTGAAAAGACGCGATTTTAACTTGCTAAAAAAAGAACTGCACCGGCTTGCTTTCCCTGTGAGGCCGCGGCGACGTCATTGTGGTTACAGATTTGGGGAGAAGGTATTTTTACGTGACTACTCAAAAAGCAGCTTTCAGTTATACGCTGCGAGACCTAAACCCATAATTGCTCTGATACCCATGAGGAGACCGCGCGGCTGCCGTACACCGCATCGGGCCTTTGGTTATCTGGTAGAGTGTCTATGGGACTGGTTTTTTGATAAACTTTACGGATAATAGGAAAAAAAATTTATCCCACCCACCCACCCGGGGGCTTTTCAATCCGGGCAGTCGCTCCGTTCTTCATAGACCCACGTTTTAAACTCACACGTGGGCGTCGCCGCGGCCTCTGAGTGTCCCTGTAAAAAACCCGGCCCCCGCTTTGGCCGGGCTTTCGGAGCAATCTGAGTGCTTTGCCGCCTCTAATCTTGAGCTCAAGATTAGAGCCTGTCAAATATATAATATGTTTACGGCCATTCAGCAGCAGCCACATGTTATCCGGTATCCTTTTGTGAGGCCTCTGTGGGCCTCTTTATCGTGTCGTTTAGTGTTATTGCTACCGTTCAGGGCAGATCGTGCCCTGAGGGGCTTCCTGTCGCTTTTCTATATCGGGCGGCTAGTTTAATTTTTTAGACATAAATGCATGTTTTACCGTTTGTGTCGCATTCTATACAGAGTGCGACATAGAATCTGTCGATATCGTTTAAATGTTTTTTTCTATGTCGGTAAATATTTGTCGGTTTTTCTATTGACAGGCGGTCGCTTTTGCCGATAATGATATCATATTTATGTCGTTTTTGCTTTGGAGTAAATATTATGGCGAAATCTAAAATTCAACAACGTGATATTTGTTCTACAAAACAGTGGTATATCGTCAAGAAAGATACCGAACCGCGATGGGTCGCTTATCAGTTTACACATAACCAGTTGGTTAATATTCACCCTTCGTACAAGGTACGCGGCCCTTACAAAAACCTCTTTTCTTGTTTAATCGCTTCAAATAATTCAAACAAAACAGAAAATGTGAAAGGAAATTAACATGTCCCAAGAAGCCATTGTATTTTGTTCCTGCGGCAAGCCGCAGAGTTTTCCACTCCCCCACGTCCACGATCGGACTTACCGCGAGACTATGATTATCGATTACTTTTTGGAAAAACATCAAGATGATGTTCTGAGTCTTGCTGTAATTTTGGTGAAGATTAAAGCTAATCTTGACCTTGCAAATCTTCATTATGATCAAGAGGAAAAAGGTTCCTGCTCGGAAGTGCTCACTGAAATCGCTAATATGATCACGACGTTTTTACCGGGCAAAGCATTTTTAGATTACCCACAGAATTCTAGTGAATCTCTCCCAGACTCGGGCAGTGTTGCCTGAGTCACTTTCACGGGCCCCGGGCATCATCGCCGTGTCCGGGGCCTTAATTTTTAGGAGCTTAAAAACTATGAAAAATTATGAAGAATTAATTGTTGACGCTAGCGTTGCTATCTCAGACTTTCACAGCGCAGAAAACAAAGGCTTTGATCTGTTTTTCTCGAATGGCGTGTTTTTTTGTCATTCTGTTTGTCATGCCGATTTGATGTCTCAATTTATTAGGCACTTTTCTGTCAAGCAAGCCAGCGCAGGTCTGACCGGTCCACAATGGCTCAGGCTTGGAAAAAAGGCAGCGAAACTTCAATCGGAGAATTAAATATGGTTGCAACTTTAAGAACTCTATCTGAAGATGAAGCCCACAAATTCCTGCAATTTTTACGAACTAACTACTCCACTGATCGCCAGAGGCGACTTTCTGTTCGTAATTACGTTATGGCCTGCTTAATGCTGGAATCGGGCGCACGTGTTGGTGAGCTCGTGCAGCTTCGCGTCCACCATCTATGGTTCGGCAGCCAGCCAGTTTCAAATCTCATCATCACCTCAGATATCGCCAAAAATAAAATCATGCGTGAAATCCCTGTTTCTAATTTTCTTAATAACGCAATAAGATTTTTGAAAGAGGATTTTTGGCTCGAGACTATTCCTGATCCAGCAACCACTGCTTTTTCCAATCCATACGTTGGTCATTTTCTCACTACCCGGCAAGTTGAGCGTATTATCAATTTCGCAGGCATGAAGTCTCTTAATCGCCCTGTCAATCCGCACATGCTCCGTCACACGTTCGCCACAAGGCTTTCGCGTGTAACCAGCATCAGGACCGTGCAGCTTTTACTCGGCCATAGTAACTTATCATCGACGCAGATTTATACGCACCCTGATTCAAATGATATGAGGCTTGCCATTGACGCCCTGCATAACGACCAATCTGCAGCTACTTCGAAGTAGCTGATTTCGATCTTGTTTTTATACGTTGCGGATTACGTTAATGCAGTCCTGGCACATCGGGACATGAGACAACTGATCCATCCTGTGGACCTGTCCGCATGACAGGCAAGGCATTTGAGGAATGAGAGGTGCCTGTGGATGGCCGAACTCCACCGGCTCTGCTGTAATAGCTTCCTCTGCAGGCTTCTGAGACCGCCATGCCTGCAGCCAAGCAGCAGTGGTCCTCGCGGTAGAACCGCCATCCACGGCGCTTTGAAGCAAAAACCGCCTATATACATCATCGTCAATCACAGCCAGATTATGAGCAGCGCTTACGCTTATTAAATTATCATGTATCGCAAAAAGAACGTCCTCCGGCCAGTTGCACATGTCCATCTGAGCAGCGCACCAATTTTCCGACCGGTGGAATGCCTTAGCCATCTGCGAAAGTGTCATGATCCCTTTTTCGTAACAATCCTTTATCGCTGCTGCTTGCTCAATCGGCGTAAGGGGCCGGCGGCAAAAGTTTTCAGCGAAAGTGACCTCGCTTGCCTCGGCATCGTTCATGTCCCGGACTGTGCAAAATACATGACTATATCCCAGCTTTTTGATTGCTGCCAGCCTTCTGTGTCCTGCCACCAGTTTGAACCCACCCTCTGTCTCAGCTACAACTATCGGATTTATCAAGCCAATAGCACCAATACTGTTTACAAGCTCAGCGAACTGCTCAGGATCATCCTCGACCCTCTGTTCATGCTCACCCACCATTATCTTATCCACCAATATCTTTTCCTGTTTTTCTGCCACAAGACACCTTCCCTGCAATTTTGAACATTGTTACATTTTGCTCATTTTCACTTAATTCAATTCCGACATAGTCACCAGCAGTTGCGTTCAAATGTTGGAGCACAATCTTTTGAACTGTCATAACTACTGCGTTATGCTGCCTAAACAGCTTTCCTATAACCATTTTTCTAACCGCCTTTCTGTTACTTGTGTTCATTGTCTTTCATATATTACACCCCCCTTACCGCCCCTGCCATGTTTATTGCTATAACTATCTTGCTATATTTAATCACTATCTTGCTATTTTAGTTTTAAATCCTGCTGTTTTTAACTTTCTGCCTCTTTTCCCTATTGTTTTTACTCACTACCGACCGTTATGATTTATATATGTTTAAGCGATTTTTTCTAAAATATCATTCACAAGCGATGGTAACCACGCTTAGCGTGTGCGCAGGTTCCAGCAAAGACCGGGCTTCGTAGTTGGTCAGCGTTCAGTTAAAAGAAGCGGGACCTGACCTAGCCCGCCCCGTGTAAACGTGCTCAGAGCCGGGCCTTGCAGCAGGGAGCCGAACGTCCCCGAAATGGTTAGATGCCCGGCCATGATACCGACGCCGACCGACCGACCGGTGAAGTCATGCGGGCCTTCTGGGTCCGCCCCTCTGCCTCCCTTCCTCCCAATGATAGCCGGTCATCGGGTCCTCTCCGGAGGCGCCAGCCTCTATGGAATTGGAACATGAAAAATCCGAAAGATTGAACGTAACCGTGAGGAGAGTGAAGTGAGAATCTTTCGTTTTTAGATTTTTAATCGCGGAAATTTGTTTTTTATCGCAGGCCAGGCCTAACCGATATCGGTTTTTCTAACCGCCAAAATCGGATAGAGCACCCGCACTCCGAAACCTTTGATAATCGGCACTATGTCAGGATCAATGGTCCAGCATAAAATCACAGGGACAATTTTGCCCATCACAATATACTCTTCTATGAAAAGCTTTTTATATGTCACTATCTGGCCGAGTGCCTTCATATTAGCGTATGGTTTTATTTCCACAACCCAGATTTCATTTTTCACAGAGCAAACTACATCGATTCTTTTCCTCGTTACACCCTGTGCTATTTTGTATTCCATCGCAGTTGCCCCTTGCGGTACCGGTAATCCAAGTCCGCAATGGACATCATACCAAACGCGGTCGATTTGATATTCATTCGTTTGTAAAAACTTCGACCAGATATCCCGATCTTCCGCGAGCATGTGCGGATAATTTGGCATTATGATCGCTTTTTGCCCGGCACCCAAGTTTCTCAGTGTTTTCAGCATTTTTTACACCTCAGTTTTCATCAGCGGCCGGTTTTTGATCACTTTGTCTTTTAGGCGGTTGTCAATACCGGCCCCGATTCCAACTATGCTAAAAATCAATCCAACAATTCCAGCAGGATTGATTTTGCCGGCGTCTTTTGTTATGAGTGCCAAATCCAGTAATTTTTGCTTGATTTCATCTTTTCGAGCAAGCTCTTCAAATTTGAGCTTCCCTCTTTTTATCAGGGTGTCAAGCTCTGATTCCAGCCGATTTCCTATAACGTCAATTTCTAACTGCAACTCGGCCGCAGTAACCATTTTTGCATCATCGAGCAGACTTGTCACCTTTGACTCGCAGCCAAACGTATAGATCATAAGTCCGGTTACGATTATCATTGACACCGCAATCGCTTGGTTGTGCCTAATCCAGGTCCATACTGCTTTCATGTTTTTTGCCTCCGTTAAATTTCTTATCAACCGTTTCTTTTACCCATCTTAAATCAGTCTCGATTTTCGTAAGACGATGCTCGATTCTAATAGCAAGAGCCGTAACTGCCAAGACTGTAATTATCATCTGTACCGCAATTTGAATTGCTACCATCGCTTTTTCCTCTCTGTTTTTTATGACAACAAGGCATAGTTTATGCCGTAATACACAGTCGGTGTTTCGGCATGAGATTCCTCGTAGACAATCTTGAAGCTTTTCTCGAACTTAATACCATAAGCCAGTGACATAGCGTACTCGAATTTTCGATCATCGTAAAGATTTATCACCAGTGGATACGTCCGTGGATCATATACGCAAAACCGGTTCATGAGCTCGAACGTCGATGATAGGATTATCGTTCCATCGATGTAAATTGCCGGGTTGCTGTCTTTTTGCGAGGCTGTGTGTGCCAGGTACACTATGCCGCCGTAAATCATACCTTTGCCAATTATCTCTTTTATCAACGTGACACCGCTTGCAGTAACCACTTCACTGCCGCATTCATGAACCCCGGATCCGTACACATCCCGCGTTTGGCTGATATAATCTGGTGTTCCGGAACCCATTTTATAAAATCTCCGTGTCTTGTGCAGGAACTATTGATAACTGCCATTCCAACGGAGCGCTGGAAATCATTTCACGCTGCAGCATCTCGAGCTCTTTCCGCTCAGTCGCAAGTCTCATCAACAGGTCCGCAAGGTACTCGATGTTTTTTGTCGGCAAGAAACGTGCCAGAAAAACCTCTTTACTAACAAGGCCCACCCTTACAGAAACAAAGTGATCGTATTGAACGTCAAGATTGTATGTCAGAATACAGAACTCGAACGGAGCAGCTTGTTTTTCCAATAAGTCATCGAAGCCTATTGTCTCGTTGTTCGTAACAAAGAATTCACCTACACTCGAAGGCCATATCTGGAACAAACCATCAAGAACAGCTACACCCATAAGGCCCGCCGATCCCTGTGGAAAAAAAAACTCTACTCTGTAGACAAGTCCCTTTGTTACTCTCAATACTGTCCGCTTCGGGTCCAGCTTCGAAGTCTCTTTGGCTGTCGTTATATTTGCCGTGTAAATCATTATGTTAAGCGTCCTCAAGCCATCCGAATATGAATGACCTGCAGTACATATCTGCAGCAGATTGATACATTATTACATCGTATCCTGCAGGTACCTCAATAGCAGGCATGAATGGCTGGCTTTGATTTATAGATTCCTGCAGCCACATGTAATGATACATCACGTAGAACTGGTCCACATCGGCAACGTTTCTAACTCTGATATTGTGCTGTGACGCCTGTACAACCTTATTCAAAGTAGTCATGCTTACCGATGAAACGAAAAGGATCTTCCCGGCTGCAGGTGTGTAAATAATTGAAGTGCCTGCTGTTGTTCTATATTGGCCGGTAACTACCCTAACAGCATCGATTGAAGGCCAAACGCCTCTGATTCCGGCAACAGGCTGGACACCACGCCACTTGACTTGATTTGCTTCACCGCTCATTATCGCCCCTCATGGAATATTATCCAGACTTTAAGGGCTTGTATGTTACAGTGACCTTCGTTGTTGCAGCATTAACAACAATGTAAATGCCGTATTGAAACAGCACACCGCTTCCCGGCTGCCATCTAAATGTGGTCCCTGATAGTACTTCCAAATGAGCTTTCAGTTCCCCGAGAGCATTTTCGCCATCGTAAATCTGACAATCACCATTGGCACCGTCACCGGCTATATGTGCAGATTCAACTTTGCAAGGCCCCTTATAAATCAGTCTTGACGTGTTCGTATATTGGCAATCGGCCAAATCCTTTACTGGATTTACCTCAGTCATTATCGTGACCTCTTTGGAGAGATTTTTTTGTTAATTCTTACAAGCAGCTTTAATAAGGCCTGCTTTGCTGAACTATAATCGAAGCCGTGTCACCGGCATCAGCATCGGCACTTGTTAAGACATCCATTTCAACAGATCCGAAATTTTGTGCTTGCAGCCACGTCTCAGGGACCTCAGGATCACCCAGATCTATTGGGAACGTGTTCCCGGGCATCCTGCCCGTTATAATCGCTGAAACAGCAGCTATATCTACCGAAGCAGTCAACTCACAAAGCGCACCGGTCCACGTCGCAACTGCCATCTTAGACTGTGCAGTTACAAAGGCCGTTCCATCATAAAGCATTGCCAAAGTTTGATCTTTAGATAATGCCGAGTGAATGGTCTTTGCCGTCACAACAGCGTCCATCGTGTGTCTTTGCACGATCGCCGGATACATCGCAGACAATATCCTGTCTATCGACGCCGCTTTCATATCCATCAGCACGTGTTTGTCGTTGTCCACGCCAATTTTAATTGTGTCCAGCAGTGCAATAGGATCATGATCAGTTGAGTACGCCCTTACGAATACTTTTCTTATCGGCCTGTCGGCAGGAAGATCCGGGTATTCATGGCTTGATGCAGCCATTGCATATTTTTTGACTTGCCTGTTTACAAGCATGAATTCAGGCATGACTGTTTCATCCCCGAATGCATACGCATATACAGAAAACTCATTTACAACGACCGCAGTATTGCAGGCATCCTCATCCCAGGTAATTTTTAGCTGAGGATTAACAAACCTTTTCGGATCAAACCCGAAAAGCGGGTCCCAAAGCCAACGTCCGAAATCAATCTGCAAACCACATTCAAACATACCGCCGACTGTCAAGCTGATTTCATGGTGCGGCATTGCGAAATTGTCGTAAAAGTTTATCGCCTGCAATTCAGCACCTTCTACGGAAGATAAAACCTCAGAACCGTCGCAAAGCTCTATTTTCGAAATGCAGGCCGTGACAGCCGCGAGCATGACTGAAACAGTCACGTTAACACAACGCCACATCATTACTATTCGTGAAATGACATCTTTTGTTTTTATGTCGATTATCTCAGTGCCAGAAGCCCCGAGATCCTTCGGAGCCATTATTGTCGATATTCTCTTAGGCATGTTATTTCACCTCTTTCTAATTTTACTTTTGTGTTTTTACAAACCTCTTTTTCCTTGGTTCACTTCTTTGTTTTTCTACTGCCCAGGCTCAATTTGAAATCACACCAGGCTCGTCCGATTCGCCCAGCTTACTTTGTTGCCATTGCCTCCTTCTTCGCCGACAATGCATCGCAGATGTCCTTGACGCGCTGCAGGTTCCTCGGGTCACGTCTCGCATATCTGGGAGCCAATTTGACGGCAGCGAT
>Ga0307377_10008298_pt1 | contig 10560 bp, 11 predicted proteins | sample TR3MG_FD_202535 | JGI IMG/M metagenome (GOLD analysis project Ga0307377, IMG submission 202535) | Soil microbial communities from Risofladan, Vaasa, Finland - TR-3 | ecosystem: Environmental > Terrestrial > Soil > Coastal area > Acid sulfate soil | place: Finland: Risofladan, Vaasa | collected... | reverse complement strand
AATTAAATTGACCATTTTCTGGGAGTGTTTCATTGTAGTAAATAATAGGCTTGTTAATCCCAAATGCAAATCCTGATTCCCAAATCGTCCCCATATCTTTACCATCAGTTACTGCAAATACTGCATCACAGGATCTAATAGCGTCGCAATTATCATTAAATATTCTTTGTCTATCTTCATAAGTTGATTGTGCTGGTAAGTTACAATTTTCTTTTGGACTCCAAACTTCAAATTTTAGCTCCCTTAATCTTTTAATTAAACGTTCTTCTCTCTCAACTTGTTCTTCATTAAAAAATGGGGATGCAAAATATAGTTTAACCATCGATAAGCTCCTTTATTTGAGATATGTGTTCATCAAATGAGTTAAAATCTGTATTTAACTTAAACTTTATACTAGAACTTTCAAATGCTATTTTGAATAAGTTGTAGTGTTCACTTAGTGATGACCCATGTTGTTCACTTGAAATATTTAACCTATCATCACTTTCAGGTTCAACCAAAACAAGTAAACAATTCATGAGTTTTAACATTTTATCAATTTTTTCAATATCATAATTGTCATATCCTCTATTACATCTTCCATATACAAATTCAGTTAGATGAAATCTATCAATGATGATATTATCAATACATTTTAACATATTGATAGATGAAAATAATTTTTCAAAATAAATAGTTCTAGCAGTCATACCAGTGTAATTAGTAAAAACACTATCTTTAAAAATAGGATACCCAAGCCTCTCAGATAGTAAGTTACAAAGGGTAGTTTTACCTACCCTATCTATACCCTCAACTATGATTATCAATAGAATCCTCCTTTTGTTTTTCTAACCTAACTTTTGAAAAGTTTATCTTGTTCTTACGATGAAATTCAGCAGAAACTTCATCCCAATCAAAACCACTGAACAAAGCTAAGTTAATAACAAAATGAAGTAAGTCAACTATCTCCGTAAGTTTTTCTTTTTTGTTATATTCTCGACCTTTGTTGTTTTTCCATCTTGAATCTGCTTTCAAGACTTCTCCCATTTCACACATCATATGAAGCATTGAGTATTGATAATCTTCTAAACTATCAATTGGAAGTTTTTTACCTGTTAATAATTTTTGAAATTCTTTTTGCAAAAGAAACATTTGCTTAAAGCTTACTACCATTCATCATCATCCTTTTCATCTTCCTCCCAAGGAACATCATCATTTTCATCATCAGTTTCTAAAAGATCAATATAGTATTTTACAGGTTTCTTAATCTTAGCTTCAAGTTTACGTTCTTTACAAAGTTCAAAGAGTTCTTTAGCAGTCATTGAAGAATAATCAGGCTTTTCTTCCTCTTCAGATTCATCATCCCAACCATCATCACTTTCAATGTCATTTGCTTCAAGTAAGTCAATATAGTATTTTTCAGATTTTTTAGGAAGTACTTCAATTTCACGTTCCTTACAAAGAGAATAAAGTTCTTTAGCAGTCATTGAAGCATAATCAGTATCACTTTCATCTTCCCAACCAGTATCGTTACTTACATCTTCTTCATCTTCATCATCTAGATGATTTGCTTCATAAATGTATTCAAACATTTTGCTTTTTGAAAAGGGTTTAACTTTTGTATTTCTAAAAACCGCTTTGTCTTGAGGAATTACATTGTACCCTTTTCCTTTTGCATTCCGTTGAATAACATAATCACGATCTATGATGTTTTTGTAACTATCATAAAATGCGGCAAGTTGAGGAATTGGAGTAAAGTTGTTAGCTGCAAAAAGTATGATCTTAACTTCTTTAGAATCATAATCATATACACACCAAGCATAATTTTCACGAGTCCTGACTCCTTCTTTATCATGAATTTTAGTTGGGCATTCTTTGCCTACATGCTCGTAACAAATTGAATTAACTCCTTTTTCAAAATTGTCATGCATAATAACGGGCAAACCTTGTTCGAATTTCATAAGAAATCTTATTCTTATCTCTGAATCAGGCTTAAGGAACAGGATTTTACCTTTACTAGATGCGGATTTCTTTATATCTTTCTTAATTTGATCAAAAAGACTCATAGACATTTTCTCCTTTTAAGTTTATTAGTATTTATTTGAGCAACTTTAAATTGTTCTTCTGAAATTTCACCCATATCTTTTACTCCTTCGGGATATTGAAATGGAATTACAATGAAAAACTTTCTAAGATATTCAGTCCCCTCCTTTCCTTTTGTGTCATTATCTAACCCACTGATAATTGTTTTAACTCCTTTCTTTTTAAGTTTCTTTATTTGTTGATCAGTTATTTTCCATCCAAAGATGGCACATGCATAAGTTATGCCTAATTGTTTGGATTTCAAATAATCAAAGTACCCTTCAACTAAAAATATTTGTTCATTATCATATTTGCCTTGAATAGTAGTTCTTCTTCTAAAACCCAGGTTGTAAAGATATTTTCTTTTTTTCTCAATTCTTTTAAGTGTAGTTCTGCAAACCCATCCTTTAAATTTTCCCATGTCTTTAATTGGAAATATTACAGGATAATTATATCTAAAAGTTATTTTTGCACCACATTTATTTAGAGTATCTGCTGTAATTCCTCTTTGTTTGAGATATTGATATTGTTTTTTGTATAAATCTGAAGGTTTTGTCCAATCAATACTCATTAAGCCAAAGTAATAATCATGTGCTTCAATATAAAGTTGTTTAAGATCTTTTTGCTCTTTTTCTCTATGTTTAACTTCAATATGCTGAACTTCTTTACTACTTAATATCCTAAAAAGTATAACCCAAGCTTTTAGTAGGGATTCTTTTGGATTTATATATCTCACAAAATCATAAGCATCACCTGAGATTTCACATCCAAAGCATCTCCAAGTACCTTTTGATAAATCAACTTCTAAGCTTGGGTTTACATCTTCATGAAAAGGACAAATAATTTTAAAAGTGGTATCTGCATTTGTTAAAAGTCCATAATAATGCAAAACCTTTTCAAGTTCTGTACTCCCAATTTCAACAATTTGAATCACCTCATTTTATTTGTCCCAATCATCCTCTTCAGGTTCGGGTAGTGGTTCTACATTTATTCTTGCTGAAATTGAAACTTCATAGCAATCTTCAAGATCTTCCATGGTTAGTTCTCCAACCTCGAATAATTCATCAAGAACTTTTTTGTTTACTGACTCAGTAATGGTAATTAACTTTTTAAACTCCTTTGGATCAACTTTGTATCTTTTCATTAGTTTTATTAACCCATTCATATCATCAACAGAATAAGTTCTTTCAATTACTTCACTTAAAATATCAGGATCTAAAGTTTTCTTCAACTTATCAATAAAGTAAGTTACAGTTGTTACTTCTGATTTTGTAATTTGTGCTATCTTTCCCTGAATTTTAGAACCACTAGCGACAAATTTATCGAAATATGCTAATATCTTTTGCCTAGTTTCAGAGTATTCTTCTTCTGTAGAATTTTTTACCACCTTTAAATTATACAGGTGATCCGCTAAAGCTCTTGCCTCTTTATTATAGATTTGCGGATTCATTATGCTATCCCTTTTAATAGTTTGTAGATTTGCACCGGCCATCTTGATTTGTCAGTCATTTTAGTCCATAAAACTTTTGATTTTTCTATTTTAAATTTTACGCCATTCTTATGCTCGATAACATAATCATGATCATGAATCTCAACAACTTTTCCACTAAAAACTTTGTGATGATTAGCTTCAAAAGCAATGATTTGACCAATAGTTGGCGCATAATCTTTCTTTGTTTTTCTTGATTGCCTTTTTAATCGTTTTTGTTCTTGAACTTGATTTTTAATTTCATTTCTTTGAGTGAAAGACACAATCATGTTAATAAGAACTTCTTTACTCATTTCGTGTCTTCCTACAATGTTAAGACTTTTTGCTAAGGGTAGCAATTCTTTCTTTGTTTGTTTGTTAAAATTTTCTTTCATAGCAAGTTGTTCTTCTCGTGTTAAACCTCTAGTTGTCATTGATATTACCCCTTTCATAAAAACACTAGTTTTATTGTTATGTGCTCATTATACCACACTAATTGCGATATGTACACTAATAGACACCACAAAAGTGGTGCCTACCAGACATAACTACTTAAAAGTAGAATTAGAAATCTCTTTGAGTACTTCCTCAAACTCTTCCTTAATTTTATGATATAAAGCTACAATCAATGTTATTGATTCAGCTCTTGATGCTCTATCATCTGGAAAAAAGTTCTTACTACCAGATCTTCCAGATACAAGCCCAAGACTTACTGCCTCTAAGATTAAATCTTTTGCCCAATGTTCGTAAATATCATCAAAAGGAAGGTTTTCAGTTTTCCCTCCTAATGCTGCAATAATCTTTGTAAATGGAAAAGCAGATCCTGGGCAATTCATTTTATCTCGTTTATTAATTTCATAATGCCCTACAATAAACTTTCTTGTTGGTTCGATTGTATGATTGAAGTTTTTCTTTACAAATGCAATAATAAACTTGTGGAGAAGAATAGACGAATTAAGTTGTTCAGTAGATAAATCACCATAATCCTCAATCCCACCTTCGTGCTCTATTGAAACAGAATATCTATTAACACTAATATTTTGACCCATTTCATGAACTAACTCAGATGTTGCATTTGCCATTCCCGCAGTCAATCCATTTCCCCAAGCGTTTTTATAGATACTAACAAATTGGTAAACAGATCCGTCAAGACCTACTAGGAAATGAGCAGAACTATTCTTATTTCCAGGTGAAGTAAACCAACTAATGCAACTTGATTTAGATCCCATACTCATATGGTCAACAATCATAAGCGGTTTTTGTTCTTTCCTAGAATCTTGATTTGTATGAGCATTTCCAGCCCATACTATATTATCAGTTCCCCATTTGAGAATTTCAGTATCAGTCATTCGAATCTACCCCTCCCAATATCATGTTATCCGCTTTGTCTCTCAATTTTATCATAAAAGACTTTAAACTTGAAGGAGCAGGTAACCCCATTAAGTCATAATTATTAAGCATACTTAACCCTTCATAGCTACAAACAAAACCAATCATTCCTTCACGTACAAATGATGTTCCTAGAGTTAAATCTATCTTGACACCTAGTATTACTAGATATACCATCATTGCTTTCTTAAACATGCCAAAGAATAGTTTATTAAAATCAAACGGGGCGACAAAGAAAGCTACACCCAACCCACTTACTATATCACCTACAATAAATGTAAACATAAGCGATAATAGGACATCATATCCTCCTAGTTGAGCAAGAATAAAACCTACAAAAACTCCAAAGATAGATGTCATTGATCTTTTAAGATTGAAACTTAGATAAGAAACTGCGGTTGATAAAAAATCTTTCATTTTAACCCCTCCTTAAGTCCATGTTAAAGTGTAAGTGAGTTTCATTGTTTGTGTAGCAAGTTTGGTAACTGGTGTATCTAAATTTTGTTTTGTTGCAAACATTGGTGGAACATAATAATTAATACTAGTAGCATCATAAACAAATACAATAAATCCTTTATCATAATAAATAAGGTTCCAAGCTTCAAGCATTGTTAAAATTTGCTCTACCCCATCATTTGTTGAGTTTAATCTAATCCATGTGTCATATGATGCTGCCGGTGTGTCATTGATTTTAAATTCAACTTGACCTAATCTTGTTTGAAACCACTTGTATTTATTGCTTGGAATATCAGTATTAAATTCAGATGCAACACTAATAGCAGTAGGACCTGTTGTTGTAACGAAATCATAACTATAAATTCTTCTTTGATCACTTGCAACACCATCACCATAATAAATAATACCAGCATAAATTGTTGCATATTTTACATTATAAATCGAATTAGTAGTAGAGATAATTGCACTAAGATCATAAGTGTTTAATATTGCAGCAGATGATTTTGAAATTTCATAAAGTATTCTGCTGCTATGTCTTAGAATATAAAGTTTACTGGTAGAGTCATCATGAATTATTGATATACTTGCATCTGTAATCAGTAAACTATAATCATATGCAGCTATTTCTTGCAGTGTGTCACCAAGCGCCATATTAAAATAATTTTTAGTTACAACTTTAGTTGATGTATTAAGTTTCCAAATTGTTCCTCCTTGTTCTGATTCTGTGAGTTCATCATTATATGCATATGACCCTCCTGCATCCCTATTTTGAGAGCCACCATTCACAATTTTTACAGGAAAGAGATAATCATTTTTTGGGTTCGAAACTATTGGTGCTGCTGTTAAGTCAACCATTTCAATATCAGGTACTATCCCTAAAGCGGAAGTTGTACCATTAGCAGTATCAGTCGGGAAGTCATAAACTAAAACAATTTCATTCAAAGGTTCAGAGTTTAGTGACTCAGTTAAATTGAGAGTGCCTCTCCATACATCAGATCCTGAATAGTTGTCATTAGCCCATGCAATCAAAGAACCTGATAATTTCATAGCTTCTTTTGAAACCCAATAATCACTGGCATTCAAAGTTACTGTATCATTTAACAAAATGATTCCAGAACTAAACCATGCTAATAAACTTTCTTGAAGAGAAAATCCAATAGGATCATCTGCATGTTGTCTCATGAAGAAGTTAACCATCCACTCCCAAATGTCTTCTTGCGCCGAAGTAACTAAGTTATTTTGCTCTATTGTTTGAACCTCACCAGTATAAATATCTGTAAGTTCAAATTTAGTTTTACCTTTCATTTGCTTCACTCCTCTTATGGTGTAACTACATCTATCCCCACTGATTCAGTTATTGATCTTAAACTAAATGTAATCATTGAAACACTTTCACTTGGACTTTCTTCTGCCGGTGTTTGAGTTTCTAATGACATATCTTCAGAAGGATTATTAACAAAATTAACTAAAAAATGAACTACATCATGAACATCAATTGAAGGATAAACTGGAGATTCTCCACCAATTAAACCAACTGATTTTATCCAATAAGTTAATCCTAAAGCTGGTATGGTGAAAGTACCTGTTGTAGTTTTTACATTTAAATCAAAATCTATACCTTCAGCAGCAGCTACTGCCCATAAAGGGTATTCAAAATAAAATGAATTGACTCCAGTTTTAGCTTGATAAGTTGCAGTATAGACAACTATATCTAATTGTGAAATTGATACTTCTATAATTTGATCTGCTGAACTTGTACCTTTAAACATACATTGAGAAAATACATGTGAATCTACTTCAATATCTGCAAGTAAAATATATTCTGTATTGGATGTCGTTATTATGTTTTCTTCTGTATTCATTAAATAAAGATACTTATCATATGTGTCATTATCACCCGAATTTTTAAGTTTTCCAAACTCTTCAGTCCAATCATTTCTTTGTCTAGCAACTAAAGCTACTGAAAAATCTTTTTTGATAGCATGAACTTCAAACATAAGTTCTGGTCCATAATCAGTAACAACAATCCAATCAGTATAGAAAGTTGTCATTGTATTTATCCCTACTAATGGAAAAGTAACTTCTAGTTTTTGTGCTACATCAAAACCTACAGTAGGTGTCTTAAAAGTAAATTCTCCCGGAACATTATCATATGAACTTAAAATACTCATAGCAGCAGTATTTGCTGCCGCTTGTGAAGTTACATTCCTGTTAATAGTTACATGCCCATAAACACCTGAGCCATATAGAGTTTTCATGCGATCTTCTTCAATTACATTTATTGCTGCACCTATCTTAGCGAAACCTGCAACTTTTTTACCTACAACAAATTCACGAGTTCTATAACCTTCTAGACTTGGATCATATCTTGGATTTCTCAAGTCTTTAAGTCTGTCATTATTATTTGTATCATAATCAATTTCATAAGGGGCATTACTATAAGAAATATTACCCATAAAATACAAGAATTTATTATCATCAATCCACCATTTGTATCCTGATGCTTCAGCAAGATCTTGAAATATTTGTGAAATGTTACTTGCTTCTATCTTATATTCTTGAATAAATGTCCCATCATCAATTTGCCCTAATTTAAAACCTTCTGAATAATCAGAATCTTCTCCAATCCATTTATCTAAAATCTCTTGTACAATATCTCCTGCATTTCTTAAAGTATAAGTTCCTGTCAAAGTTCTTCTTGTACAAACTTGTTCATAACTTGAAGCTAAGACATGAATTACAGTAGTATCATGAGTTATTAACTCTTTAGGAGCATTTTGAACCAGACCTCCAAAGTAAGTCACAGAATCAATCTTGATAACAACTTCTTGGCCTACATAAAGTGTATTATTAGAAGTTAAAGTGAATTGCGCTTGATTCTTTGTATCATCTTTCCTATATATTCTAAGTGAATACATTTTTAAAGCAGAGGAATAATCAACCCCACCAACAGTAATTGTTACAACTTGTTTAGCCATTATTCCACCACCTTTAAAGTATCCCTGCTTTAAATAATCTATCTACCAGTTGATTTCCTATTCTGTCAATGTCATAATCACTTGAAATTTGATTTCCTGTAATATTAACTACAATACTTTTCCCTACAGAATCAAACATATCTTTTAAAGTACTTAAAGGGCTTACAACTTCTGCTTCACCTGCTTCAGCAATATTTGCAAAGGTTCCTCCTGGAGTAGGGTTAACAATGCCACCCTTAGCAAAAGGTACTGCACCTCTAGTTACACTTACTTCTTCTTTAGTATTAATTATTCCACCGACACTTCCCCTAGCAGTCTTAGATGCTTTGCTTGTAATAGCATTTATTGCATCCTTTGTATTTCCAATATTTCTTGTAATATTATTTATAACTCCAATGATAAATTTTTCAATACCTGAAATCATAGTTTTGAACCCTTCAAACGCTTGTTCAAAGTCTCCCATTAATAACCCCGAAATCATTTTCAAAGCACCATATAGAAATTCAATCAAACCTCCCAACATTTCTTTACCTGTCTCATAAATAATCCTAAAACTTTCTGCAACTGTATCTCTAAAATCTTTACTTGTAATCATTAAATAAACAAATGCAGAGACTACAGCTAAAACTAATGCAATTAACCCTAACACTGGTAGTGATAAAGCTCCAACTCCTACGCTTACACCTGTTAGCCCAGTTCCTGCACCTGCTGCACTTATTCCAACCGTAGTTAAAACACCTGACAAAGCACCTAAGCCTGTAGCTACAAAACCTACTATTTTGAAAATTCCTCCTAATACAAATGCAACAGGGCCAGCTGCTGCAGCTAACAATGCAAATTTTACTATACTTTCTTTTGACTGATCGTCTAAACCTTTAAATCCATCTATCATATCTTGAACATCACTAAGCACATCCATTACTGTAGGAGCAAGTACGTCGCTTAATTCTATACCTAAGTTCTTTAATGAGTTTATCATATCTGCTACTGAATCATTTACACCAGAATCCATCGTATTAAAAGCTTCTTCAACTGAACCAGAAGAATCCTGTATGGATTTAAGAGAATTAGCAAATTTTTCAGCCCCATCTCCTGTTAGTTGTAGAGCAGCATTTCCTGCTTCAACACTACCAAATAAATCATTAATTGCTAAGTTATTTGAAGTTGCATACTCTTCCATTAATGCTAATGCATCTTGAACTTGACCACCTGACTTAACAAACTCCTTAAAAGTCTGTCCAGAAATTTCAGCAAATAGATCTGAAGTTTTACCACCTGCTTTTGATAATTCAACGAATAATTGTCTCAATTGAGTAGCTGCAACTGAAGTTGGAGTACCTTGAGCAGTGATTGCTGCCATACCTGCACTTACTTGATCAAATCCTACACCTAAAGCTGCTGCCGTAGGAATAACTTGATATAAAGAAGCTGATAATTCACCCATTGTAGTTTTACCTACATTTTGAGTTTGAATCATCATATCTGCTACACTTTGCATAGAGTCAACACCTGTCATCCCATAAGCATTCATTACAGAAGTTAAACCATCAATTGCCGTCTCAGTATCTGTAAAGCCTCCAATAGCTGCTTTTGCTGCTATCTCAGTATAAGCTAATGCATTCGCTGTATCACCTGTTGCAGATATTGTTTGATAAAGTGCATTATTAATATCATTTGCGCTTTCACCAACACTATCAGATAAGCTTAGAACTCCTTTTTTCATTTCATCTAAACTCATTACATTTGTATCCATTATTGTAGCTACTTTATTTGAACTTTCTTCAAAGTCACCTCCAAGTTTCAAAATACCTAGACCTAATCCAACGATAGGAAGTGTAACTTTTTTAGTAAGATCTGATCCCACATCTTGCATTTTACCGCCAATCTTAGAAAACTTATTACCTGCTGCATCCATTGTATCATTAAATTCAGAATCATCAGCAGTTAATAAAGCAAACAATTCACCTACTTGTAAAGCCATAATATCACTTCCTTACCATATAGAGTCTACATACTTTTCACCTGCCGCTTGATCTTCAATAATTAAAGGTGAATTTGCAACAATATTAAACCAAACCGAGTTGGGCGATAAACCTTTCATTAAAATCGAAAACTTTCTCCAAGTCATATTCTTGAGCTCTTTTATAAGATCAATTCGATATTCACGTTGAAAGTCTGCTTCAATTATTCCGAAGTTTTCGATTATAT
>Ga0307377_10008297_pt1 | contig 10562 bp, 8 predicted proteins | sample TR3MG_FD_202535 | JGI IMG/M metagenome (GOLD analysis project Ga0307377, IMG submission 202535) | Soil microbial communities from Risofladan, Vaasa, Finland - TR-3 | ecosystem: Environmental > Terrestrial > Soil > Coastal area > Acid sulfate soil | place: Finland: Risofladan, Vaasa | collected... | reverse complement strand
GGGTGGAATCAGGAGAAGATAGACGCGCTGGTAAAGGACTTGAACAAGAGTTAGAGTCTAATCCTCTTCTATGGTTTTTTTCATACAAATAGACATCGGACAAAATCGGTAGGATATCGTATTGGGTAACAAAATGCCCGATTGTATAAGCATGCAACAAAATGAGCCTTTGTTAACAGGACAGAGTTTTGGCAGTGAGTCAAGTGCCAAAGTGTTTTCCTGAGGCGTGCTGCCATATTAGTCGCACTGGCGCATATTTTGCCACGGCGCCATTTAGCTACTAGAGTGTTTTACCTTGCTGGATTGCCTCCTCGATATTCACACTCAGCGGTGTCGCCTAGCGACTCAACTCAGATGTAGCTATGGTCAGCTGTAGGGTATTGTTCGGTGTTCCTTCGCTTTGTTTGTATGCCCCACTTGAAACTGCGTTCTCGGTTTCCTGGTCGCACCCACAATACAGCTCCTTTAGCGAGCCGGAATTCATAATGCCAAGGTTTGGAATCCTTCGGTCGAGGGTCAATGTTTGCCGGGAGATATTGAGCAATAATCTCATTTTCTTGCCAGTCAAGCTTGATCTTATCATAGTGTGTCCAACCGAGGCCGACATCACAGAGTTGCCAAAGCTGACCATCATCCGTTTCAAAAACCAAAGGTTTCCCCACGTCTGCCAAGTTGAATTCCCACACTCTAACAATGCGCTCTTGTTTCCCGGGTCTTCGCTTTTTAGGAAGCGGTTCCATTGGCTTGCCAGAGATAACTTCAGCTAAGGAATCCTGAAGAATTTGGTCTGTGAGGCTGAGTTTCTTTATTGTCTGCGTCTTAAGATACTTGGAAGCTACCTCATCAAGCCTTTGGAAAAGAGAAGAGTATTCATCCAATTCCTGAAACATCAGATTCAATCCGGTCGTGCTGAACATAAGATGTATTCTTTCAAACCAGAAATGGTGTGCCAAGAAGTTTTTTTTTGTATCCCTTCATCCAACTGGGAGAGGAGTTCTTCTGGTATTAGTTCCTCTATTTCGTCTCTTACTTGGCCCAAGGTGAGTGAATACGCATAGGCAAGCTATTCTTCCAGCCGAGGGCGTGTAATATCTCTGCTATCCTGAAATGATGCCACGGCATAGATATGACATAGCGTTTTGTGGAGACACTCACTATGGTAGTATGCTAATCCGAATCTAGCATAGACCTCTTTGATGAGTTCATTACCCGGTTCTTCATGCTGCATCATGCTGGACATTTCCTCCGCTATCAATTATACAGAAAGAACCTGCACATCTGGAGATTCCCCTATTCATCTCGGCCTCCAGGATCGTTTCTGTCTTCAAAGTTGCGATTGCATTCCGCATGCTGAGATTCACACCTCTCTGCCAAAAAGCTAATCCGTTCTCAAGCTTCCAATGTGGAAAGCTCTAGAGTTAGGAGCACGGCTAAACAATAGTCAGAATTGTTGGGTCACATCCCGATGTATTGTGTCTTGCGAAGAACCAGATAACCTGACTTACTCGCTGCTGCCTTTGCCTTATGTTCAAACAAAGTCAATTGACGGGTAACCACCCATTTGTTGAGCCTTCTCAAAGAGAAACTTCGCCACAGCTATGTCCTCGATAGCAATTCCAGTGGAATCGAATACAGTGATAACCTTATTATCTGTTCTCCCTTTTTTCTTGCCCGTAACTAATTCGGCAAGTGTTCCATAGACTTCACGAATAGTATAGATACCTTTCTGGATAGGAACGTTAATTTCCCCGCCGGCACTTGCCTGTTCTAGGTCATCGACGATGACAATTGCATCCTTCAGTATTGAGGAGTCTAGTTCTTCCTTACCTGTCGCATCAGCACCGACCGCATTTACGTGAGTGCCGGCGATTATCCACTCTTTCTTGATAATGGGATTACGAGAAGGGGTCAAAGTGCATACGATATCTGATGCCGCTGCCTCTTGTATCGAACAATTTCTAATCGAAAACCCTGGGCAAGAATTGATTAGTCTATCCACCGCAGCTTTAGAAATGTCAAAAACATTTATTGCGATGGGGTTAAACAACTCGGCGTGCGCTAGTATCTGTGTGTATGCTTGGCAGCCAGCCCCGATAATTCCAATTGTATGCGAATCTTGTCGCGCTAGATATTTGGAGGCGATAGCCGCTGCAGCCCCGGTTCGGTAGGCAGTGATTTCAGTAGCGTCCATTATTGCCAGCGGATATCCTGTTTCCGGGTCATTGTAGATCATGGTGGCCATAACCGAAGGCAAATTACGAGATGGATTTTGAGGGTGTGCGTTTACCCATTTCATCCCGGCACACCCTGGTAAGGCAGCAGGCATTGCCCTGAAATCACCGTGTTCAACGGATAGATATACTTTAGTTGGCATGTTTCCCTTACCCTCACCCCATATCCTGAAAGCCTCTTCAACCACATTGATAACATCTGCCATCTTCATCAGAGTGTTGACGGCGTTTCTATCTAACAAAAGTGTAGGCATAAGCTACTAAATCCCATCGCTATTGTAGAATTTCCCTATTGAATTTACTCCACTTTAATAGCATCGTCAAGGCACAAGTCACTTTTTGGCTCTTTGTTACGTGTAGGTTCTTTGTAAAAGATGCACTTGTCAATTTTCCATTTGAAGCACAATTCAGCTCCTAGCCTGAGGATTTGCGAATTTTGGTAATCTCACCATATAGTTCAGGTCTCCTGTCACATAGAAAGTCCAGTTCGAACTCACCCGCCTTGAATACCATATGTTTCTCTTTTGCCTCGGCTAGGCTGAGTTCACCATGAATGATTTGTTCGTACTCACCACCGGCTTCAGCAAGTGTATCTCCCCAAGCGTTGATGATTTTGCTTAGGCCGATGAACTTAGTGCCGCGCTCGCTACCAACACGATTCACAGCTACAATATGCACTTTATTCTCATAGGCTCGGGCGATAACTACATGTCTAGCAACTTTTTCCCGCCCTGCTGGCCAATTGGTTGGAAGAGCCAGGATATCTGCCCCCAGTAACATCATAACTCGGGCACTCTCAGGAAAGTTGCAATCGTAACAGATGTGCATGCCGATGTTACCTATTGCTGTTTTATACACAGGGAAGGACCCCTCGCCCGGGTCGAGAAAACGGTCGATACCCAAGAATGGGAGATGATTCTTTCTATATTTTCCAACTAGTCCGTCAGGACCAACCAGAACTGCTGCATTGAAGCACTTGTCATCATCTATTTCCAGAAGACCGACGACTACATGAACGCCGAGTTCTCGACAGCAGGATGCTAGCTTCTCTGTACTAGGGCCAGGAATGGTCTCCATGTACGGCATGGCCTCCTCGCGGCTAGTGAATATGTATCCAGTCAGAGCACATTCGGGAAAGACTATCAGGTCAGCACCGGTATTAGCAGCAATTCTCGTTTTAGACAGTATCCTGTCAAAATTCTCCCTGTTTTGCATTATCCTGGGCTCCATTTGAACTGCTGCTATCTTTACTTTATCACGCATATTTTCACTTCTCCTCCTGGAGCTATTGATAATTGTCACTTTCCACTATGCACCACTACAGATTACCTGGAACTTATCTGTCCTAGCATTGAAATATCATAACCTGTCCTATTGTAAATGACAAGAATAACAATCTGACGGAATGTCCAATACAGCCTCGTTAAGTTTCCATGCACTATCTCGTTGACAATCACTCCATTCTGTACCTGCCATCAGTTTGCCAATAAAACATGCCTGCGGACATTGACATGATGATTGACGAATGAGGCATTGAATAGTAAGATTGGGCTCGGAATTAATGGGAGGCAAATACAATAATGGATGAAGCAAATACGAAAGTAAATTTCAATGATATTGCCTGGGCAGCACTCTGTTTCTACTATAGGTCAATTGCTGACAGAAAGTACTGCAAAATCCTTAGAGACACACCTTTCATAGAAAAGCTCCGCCAAACACCTCTAGAGGTCACGGCATCGGAGTTTGAGCAAAAGGTTCTCCTGGATTATGTGAGCATTAGCAATTATGACGTGCTTATTGAGCATAAACTAGCTGAGCGTCTTTTGGAAAAGATTGTTGGCCTGCAGCCTGATGTATCAGCCGTACAAAGTCTAACGCTGCTTGATTGCGACCTTTCTGATAGTGCTATAGCTGATAGAATAGGGAAGATATACGCTGACTTATATTCCGTTCCCGGTCTCTGGGTCACTGGTGTATCGAAAATCGCCCACCTGTTGAATGACAGGCTGCTCGTACTATTAAATCTGGATATTTCTGCTCACTTTCGCCTGCTAGAAGATAGCACCGGAGTTATTACTTGGGTCGGAATTCTACAGGACAGTGCGAGGCAAGTGAGCAGGGATTTTCAAGAGCGAGGATATCAAGGCACACCCGAGGAATTCATCTCAGAGAAGCTCGGTTACACTAGGCACGGCTGTCACAAGTCGCTGGTTAAGTACCTTGACGAATATTACTGGTTACGCTTTGCTGACAGCCTGCCAATCCCACCTCCGTGGACTCCGACCTAGTATTCCCGAACGAGAACAGGGAAAAGTCAAATACCCCCCTGCAATGTCTGTCTATAGCAAAGCATAGCTACGGAAGTCTGCAGCTACCTTATCCGACCAATCTAGAGTCTTCATAACCGACTAAATTTTATCACAGCTTAGCTTGGTTGTTCGCACAACGGGTTGGCATATCTTTATCCATGGGTTTTCAGTGAAAACTGAACAATCCCGAGAAATGTTACCCTCGGGTTGTCCGTGCGCACAGATGACTTGTTCCAGTGGTAAGAGTGGTATAATATTGAGGTGGCATGCTAGGGCTCGACTTTGATTGGGGGTGGTGACCTTGTATGTGAGTGAAACCTGTTGGTTCGCGGATCGCTATCCTCATATTGATGTGCCCAGTCATGGATTGAATCCAAAGGTGAAACGGAGGGAGAAATCCCCGTGGGACAAAGGGGGTGATTGTGATGACAGCACCACGAACACGGAGGGTATTTGTTGTCCGCCTAAATCCGGGTAATCCGCCTCAGGGCGCCCTCCCTGAAGCAACACTGGGTTTGTAAGTAGTGATGATGGCAGGAATGAAACACGAGGAGCCATCATTACCACTCCGAGGAAGGCATCCATCTCATAATTCGCTAAATTGGAAAATAAAATATATGTAATATAAAGGAGGTGTAAAAATGAGAAGATTGGAGGGCAAGGTGGCGATAATAACTGGAGCTGCTTCAGGTATTGGGAAGGGAGATGCAGAGCTGTTTGCTAAGGAGGGAGCTAAAGTTGTAATTACAACGGATGCCAAGGTGGTTGAAGGAAAAGCGTTGGCTGAAAAGATCAAAAAAGAGGGCGGAGAGGCCATTTTTCTCAAGCTTGATGTAACCAAAGAGAGTGATTGGAAGAGTGTGATTAGTGAAGTAATTAAAAGGTATGGCAAGCTGAATATTCTGGTGAATAATGCTGGCGTTGCATTGGATAAGACGATAGAGGAAACTTCTCTTGCCGACTGGAACTGGCAAATGGATATAAATTCAACTGGAGTGTTTTTGGGTACTAAATATGCCATAGAAGCCATGAAGGGGAATGGTGAGCTATGCTCAATAATAAACAGAGGTTCTGTTGATGCGGTAATAGGCGATCCAGAGGTGGCAGCGTATTGTGCATCTAAGGGTTCCGTAAGGCTCTTGACTAAAGCAGCAGCGCTTCATTGTGGAGAAATGGGATATACTATTCGAGTTAACGCTGTGCATCCTGCCGCAGTTGATACACCGATGATGTTTCAGGGTATAAGCTTGCCGCGTAAGGAATATCTTGAAAAAGAAGTTTTGCCACTGATTCCAATTGGTTTTATGGGTGAACCAATAGATATAGCTTACATGGATTTGTATCTTGCTTCTGACGAATCCAGATGGGTTACCGGAGCGGACTTCATGATAGATGGAGGAAAAACAGCAAGATAGAGTTGACCTGCCCCCAACAATATTGTTAAAGGTAACCAAATTAGGCATGGATTACCTAGAAGAGAAGGAGCAGTATGACAAACGAAATTGTGCAAAGGCAAGAAAAAGCGCGTGACTTCATGCGACGTAATGGTTATTGTGGATTAGTGATGGCCACTCTTCAAAACATACAATATTTCACCGATGTCACTGAACCCAGTATGCAAACGTGCGGCGTAGTTATCATAACCCAGGAACCAGAAGCTGTGTTCGCTGTACTTTGGGTCGAAAAAGATACTGCGATTGAGCAAGCAAAAGGGGTACGTGTCAAAACCTATACTATGGCTAGTCAGGGAAAGGAAATATTAAAGATATTAGAACAATTGGGTGGAACAGAAGGACCAGTTGCTATGGATATTACAGCTACGACAGAACTAGGAGATTCATTCAAACGTAATTTACCTGAAGTAGAAGTTATAGATGCTACCTATGCGATTGAAGAACAAATCAGGTCAGTAAAATCTGAAACAGAGATAGAGTTCATAAGGAAAGCCTGTAAAATTGCAGATGCCGGTATGAAAACAGCAGCAGAAGTAATGAAACCAGGAATGACGGAACTTGAGGTTGCCTCCTTAGCACAACATCGAATGGTAACGCTGGGTTCCGATGCTATTAAGCATACTATATATGTAGCATCCGGATCCCGTGCCAGACTCCTTCATCCCCGTGCCACTCAAAAGAAAATATCTGCCGGGGAGATTGTTTCAATAGACCTAGGAGCTGTCATTCATGGTTACACCAGTGACCTTGCCCGAACCTTTTTTATCGGAAAACCTCCTGAACAACTACAAAAAGCTTCTGAGACATTACGGAACGCACAGAGTATTATGTTAGAAAAATTGTGCCCTGGAATAGCCATAAATGAAATACAGGTCGTACCACGAGAGTTCGCTAAAACTTCTGGATTCCCTATGGTAGGCCCCGTGGTGGGACACAATGTCGGCCTGGCTGTTGAGGAACAACCGTTCCTAATGAGAAATGGGGAATCGAACCCGGAAGCAAAGATTGAGAAGAATAATATTTTGGCTTTTTTCCAATGTTCAGTAAAACATGGTAAAGCCCTGAACTTGGGCATCAGGCTAGAAGATACTATCTTAGTAACGGAGTCGGGAGCCAAAATGCTAACAACTTATCCCCGAGAACTCCTTTCAATTTAGCGGAATACCAAAAGTATGCCCGGCCCATGTGCTGGCTGACCACATAGGTAACACTGGGCTACGGGTTTTAGCAAGTTCCTTTTCAATATACTCCACTGGACTGAGATAGGCAAGAGACTGGTGCGGGCGGTTGAAGTTATATTCTATCAGCCATTCAGTTAGCCGGGGATTGAGCTCTTCAGGGTCTAAAGACAGATTGAAGTTGTAAAGCCGTTCATACTCTAAGGTCTCATTGAATCTCTCCTCTATCTCCGGGTTATCCTTAGGGGTTTTCACCCTCGAGAAGTATCTGTGAATGCCTAGTTCGGCGGTAGCTCTTTCAAACTCCCAGGCAAACTCACTTCCGTTATCTGTCCTGTTCCCGGCAAGCCTGCACGATGGACTTTCTTTTTAAGGAGTAAAAACTGGCTGGCTTTTTCATTCTGGTAACTCCTCACGATAAGTTATCATTACTAAACATACCATGAGTGTTACCCATGTATCTCAGCCTCCGCAGAGTCTTGGGCAAGAATATAGATTCTACTGGAACGAGTCCTAGAGTAGTTATGTGGTTGCGTCATCGTATCAAGGCATTCCCAAAATACAAACTGATCAGAGCCACGTATTTGAATATCAAGAAGGGGGTATGCCCTTTGGATTGGGCGATGGTGCTCGCTTCTAACTGTTGTTTATGTTACGGTATAGCCTAAAACTATACTCAAACTTCACTGACCTCGAAAGAAGTAGTACAATAGGATTAGGATGTATACTGTGGTTGATGAGTAGCCTAGCCAGTGGATTTGGAGGAATGGGCATTATGAATGTCTAGGAGGTAAAGTCATGGCAACTTGTCCTATCTGTGGAACTAAAGTGAGCGAGGACGCCGGGTTTTGTCCTAAATGTTTGCGTCGACTGATGACAGGGCAAGCCACCAAAGGAAAGAGTAAGAAGAAGCTGGTAGGAATCATAGCAGCTTGTGTTATAGCTATCAGTGTGGTGATTGTCATAACTACACACTTACCAAAGGTGCCGTCAGGAGGCGTAGCGGAGCTTGAGTATGTTGCGGTCTCTGCCTATGATTTTGCTAAAGAACTTTTCGACCCTGAATTGACAAGCTTACAGAGAGAGTATCTCTGGAAAAACTATGAAGGGAAGCAGGCTGAATGGACAAATGAACTTAAATATGTGTCAACAAAAAAAGAAGGGCTAATAGCTTATTTTCTTAATCCATTGGACTGGGCCCGAACAGAGGTCGAGGCTATCTTTGATGAAAGTCAGATGTCGAGCTTACTACAACTTGAAGAGGGTGACCTGGTCACTTACACGGGCGTCTTGGCTAGCTTTGGAGGAACTGAAATTAGGTTGACAGATTGTACTGTCGTATCCCTGCCTATTGTACCCTTATGGTGGAATGACGACATTGATACTCACAGCAAACGAATTCTGGTTGGGGATGAAGTGCTCTGTCTTGGTCCAAGTACATATGACGATGCTACTGAATATCTCCCCCGTCTCCTCCCCAAAATTACAGCTATCGACAGAGAAAGGGGGGAGTTGCTGTGGGAAGGTGAGAAAACAGAATCCGTCTTGGTGGGAATTGACTCCCGCTATGCATACGCTTGGCATTCGGTACGTGTTGTTCCTATGTCCGAGCCCGATTACCCCCGGTATTGGTTTGCATCTAATATAACAGCTTTAGACAGAGTATCTGGTGAGATTGGCTGGTATTCCTACCTCTCTGAGGGCGTTGATTGTCTGTCCCAATATGGCTGCCTCCCCGACGAATGGTCCGAGTCTGATTTTGTGAACTGCTGCATATTGAAAGGACGTGTGAAGGAAGAGATAACTAACGAGGGTGAGCCCGGTCTGACTTTCCTGATAGATAAACCACCTCTCTCCGAAATAACTTATGAATATCAAGGGGTCATTTATAGGAGCGCTTGTGCTGTCTACGGAGGCATAGGAAGGGAGTGCGGTGCACTTCAAGCTCTTGACCAACAAACGGGTGATGTCCTATGGATGATGACTTTTCGTGAAACAGGTATGAACGATTTTTCAATAGTTGATGGAATTCTCTATGTATCAACCGATGAAGGAGTTGGTGCTTTTAAGCTCTAATTAATCAATCTTAGCCCAAAGGCTTCTCGCCTTTGAGGTGCTCACCGGAATTTGGACAGCTTGTCAAAACTGAATCTAACAGGCCTCCAAAATCGAAATAGGTCAGCGGCACTTATCTGAATATCACAAGACGGGGTATGCCCTTTGGATTGAGGGATGGTGCTCGCTCTTAACATCAGGCCAGCACAATTTTTCCCCTCATTTTACCTATAAGAAAAAGTTATTTTGGCTTTGAGAAAACACTTTAAAATGTGTCTAGCTCTTTTAACGCCTTTATAACTACGCTTATTTGCTTATTTCCCTTTTATTTTGCCTTTATTTGGTGAGTAAATCCCTATTCTCCTCTCTTAAATCATGCTCTTAACGAACAAATAAAAGAAATAAGAGATTTGCTCTCCCTCTTTTCAATACAAGAAAAAGATTTATCAGCTTCGGAAGAAGTGAATAAAAGCACTTAAAAACACCCTATTTGATAAATAGGAAAGACACTCATCCCCTAAGGTGAGGGTTTTTGGGGGATTTTAACGACTAATTATATGGAGACCGGACCACAATCAAAGGTAGCATGAAGCGTTAAATCTTGTTCAGCACTCACGCAACAATTCTCGGAAATGTTCAGTGGAAACGCAATCAGGCAGAAATTCTCGTGCTCTGTAATGAGAACTTCGAAAATCTGATAGGGTGATAGTCCTCAGTGCTGCCAATCAAGCGTAGACCGGCCCCTCGGTATGAACTCCGGGATAGGCTCGGTCACTGGGGCATTATCCTAGATGCCACTGCGCTTTTGTAACCGGTACTCACGATAAAGCCAGAATCCGGCGATAATGGTACCGCAAACATCTGCGATGGGCAGAGACAGCCAGACGCCGTTTAGCCCGATGAAGCGTGGCAGGATGAAGATTGCCGGGATGAAAAAAACCAGCTCGCGCACCAGTGAAAGCGAGATGGCTGTCCAACCTTTAGATAATCCCTGAAAGGTGGTAATGAACATAATGGCCGGACCAATCAGAATGAGAGCTGAAATCATAATGCGTATCCCCGGCACGGCAATAGCCAGCAATTCAGGGTCATCATTGAAAATGGCGATTACCTGTGGAGCGAGGATTTCCAGTAAGACAGTGGCAATACCCAACATCACCACCACAGCGAGGGAGGCTTGCTTGACAGCTGACCACAGTCGCTTCCAGAGGCGTGCCCCCAGGCAGAAACCAACAATCGGCAGAAGACCACTGGCAACACCGTAAATGGGCATAAATGCAAGGTCGATAATACGTATCCCGATTCCCATGGCCGCCAGCGTTATCGTACCGAAAC
>Ga0307377_10008296_pt1 | contig 10562 bp, 14 predicted proteins | sample TR3MG_FD_202535 | JGI IMG/M metagenome (GOLD analysis project Ga0307377, IMG submission 202535) | Soil microbial communities from Risofladan, Vaasa, Finland - TR-3 | ecosystem: Environmental > Terrestrial > Soil > Coastal area > Acid sulfate soil | place: Finland: Risofladan, Vaasa | collected... | reverse complement strand
GAAATTCGCAGTGATATTGTCGATGGTTGGGCCGAAATACTGGTCCGCCGTCATGTTCCCCGTGATGGTAATGGAAATATTACCTGACAAGCCTGCGGCCCCAATCTCCAAACCCTCGAGGCTAGTGAGAGTACAATCTAGTTGGTCTTCGCACGTCGCCGTTGACATCGCGACGCAACTTGTTTCGGTCCCGGTACAAGGGCCCGTCCAAAGGGTCCAACTACATCCGCGTTGTCCTGAGCTTGCGGTGAAGCCGCAACCTAACAACGTGTCAAATGTATTGCACTTCCGCGCCTCTCCCGCGCAAGTGCTATTGCCTCGGACTATCAATGTCTCGAGGACTTCAATGTTGGGGGCCGTGATGTTCCCCTCGAAAATCCCGTCGCCGTGGAAGATTGTCGTGTCGCCATCGCAGTCAAGACAAGGTGTTTCAAAGCTTCCGCTGATGAAAGTGTCTCCCGTATATTCCGCATCTAAATTCACGACGTCGCCTGCGATATCGCCACCCCCACAAAAGCGTATCTGCTCCACATCATAAATGTCGAGGCAACTCATGTCTATATCTTCCCTCGGCGTAAAATCATATGCGTCACCTCGCGTAATTACGAAAACCACCAATATCGCCCAAAATAGGGCGATATATAGCATCCTACGTTCCTTCGGTTTTATATATATCTTCATTTTCTAAGCATCTCCATTCACTCCGATCCGCGTTGCCGCCCCGATAATTGTGAAATTCGTATTCCACCCGGTCAAATTATTCGAGTTAATCAATGTGTAATCCGTCGTCCCAACTTCCTTGAGCCCTGTCTTTGTACTCACCGCATAACACTCCATCATGTTCCCGATGACCATGTTATGCTCCGTGTCCTCGAGGACAATCCCATCTGAGTCCGCATCTGTGGTAATCATATTCCCGTTAATCACATTCCAACTACAATTATTTAAATAAATACTCTGCTCTTTGGTGCCGTACATATAATTATTATTGATGATATTGTTGTGCGCCGCCTCAATCATATATATGGCGTAGTCGCACGAAGAAATCTCATTGCCCAATATCGTGTTAAACCCATTGCCGTTTTCGATGTAGATTCCGTACTCGCCATATATCGAGACGTTGTTGATTATCTGGTTCGCAATACACGCCGCATTCACAATATTAATTGCTATATGGCCCGCGCAACTTATTGTTGATGTGCGGATTTTATTTACTCCCAACCTCGGCTCGATTCCGTGTTGACGCCCTTGAATAATCATCCGTTCGATTGTGCCTGCCGTGATCTTTAGCATTGGATTTGCGTTTATCCCTGCGATTAATCCCTGGATTGTGAAGTCTTGAAGCATACACGCGGGTCTTGTGATGTCTAATATCGTTATGTCCAACTGGCCCTCCAATATTGTGTGGTTGGGTACTCCGCTGAGTTTAACGCCATGAGCCGCGACCGTGATGGTCGCGCTTATCTCGTAAGTCCCGGACTTTATATAAATCCACCCGCCACTCGCGACGCTATCAATCGCTTGTTGAATACAGAGCTCTGTCGTGCCGTTGAAGTCTCCGGTTCCGTCCTGGGCCACAATGACCATCCCGATAGTTCGGTCCGACAAATTCGTCGTGGATATTGCCATGTCATCCCAATTCCGTCACCCATACGGACGCGGTCTGCCCTGCCGCACAAATTAATCCGATGCTATCCGCGTCGACGTCCATTGCCCTCGAGGTCTTCGGGCCCATCGGTCGGTCATTTGTGTCTGCGACTCCGTTAATAAGCATATACATTGTGTTCGGGCCGTGGTTATAGACTTCAAATGCTTTTGTCTCTCCCTGCAAAGTGTGGGCCGTGTGCGCCGCAGTACAAGCTATTTTGGTTTCTGTGATGTATTTGCTTGTTGTTATCCACCCGCCCTGATTGTCTGGTCTGCCACTAGCCATCTGCCGCCATCATCTTATCGCAATATTTTATCGCGTTATTCAGGAGCATTATTGTCGTGTTGAGCTCCGTCAAATTCCCGTTGTCCGGGTGGTTGTCCGTTGCCATCTGCTCCCACACTCCCGCGATCTTCTCCCTCGCCTCTATCAAATCCCCTTTACAATCTTCGTGATTTGTCATTTATTCCATCTCCGTCGGCTTCCGTCGGCCCAACAGTACCTTTCTAACCAAATTTGGGACTCTACTCATAAGAGTGCCGAATGCCAAGACATCCTCCTGCAAAACACTGAACTCGAGCGAGATAGTATGGTCGTATGTGTCGTCGAGGTTCCACGCCTTAATCTTGATGGTATTCTCGGCCCTCGGCAGTGGAAAATAGACCTTCTTCTTAGTTGTCGAATTGTTCCCTCGATAACTCTGCGTCTCTGTCGAGGGGAGAAATTGGTGGCCGCCCTGCCAAACATTGAACCGGACAAGTCCCCACCCTCCTTGTGGGAACCACCGGACCCATTCGTGCATGATGCCTGGACCGCAGACTATCGTGTGTATCACGGGGTTTTTCTCTGTTGTGTTCTTTGGGACCGTGACGTCCGCGGTGTAATCCACCTACACCACCTCAATGCACTCCGGGTCCGTGTTGTTCAAATTTTCGGTGTGTCAAGCCTTCGGCGTCTTTGTGTGCTACCATCGGATGCATCTGCTTCTCTCCGAGTTCAACCTTCACCGACTCGACAAGCATACTCTTTCGGTAGTCCTGGGGCAACGGGCACCATAAAACTGAGGCTTGCATATTCGCCGCGACATTGACGAATATTCCCCTGTCAAATATGACGCCATACGGCGGATTGTAAGACATTGACGTGTTGTTCAGTGCGCCCAAATTCAGCTTTATCGGGCTGACGACATTATCGCCATCGTGGACCGCGACTAATCCCGCGCCTCCCGCGCCTGTGACTACAACGTTGAAAACGATACAAGGCCCTTGATGAAGTTCCTGGTCTGTGGTGCAATAATCAAGTCTAGCAAATGGATTTCGTACCATCGGATATATTTTCATTGTGTGTATCTCCTCCTTGAACTGTACCCATAAAAAATATGGGTGTTGGGGTTGCCCCCAACTTTAAAGCCTACTTCTTGGCCTTCTTCTTCTGGTCTGGGTTCTCTTCCAAATCTCCGCCTTTGTCCGGTCCTCTGTCGTCCATCTTTCGGACCTCAGTAGCTTCGGATTTGTCGTGCGGTCAATTGCACGTTCCCGGTTCCGCTTGCCGCTCCGGCCTTGAGCCTGAGCTTCAAGTGGTCGTTCACTGCTGGAGTGATGTAGTCAAGCTTGTCGGGTCCGTTGTCCTGCAATATCGGACAAACTCCATGTGGGAAATTCCCCATGGCCATACCCTTGAAAGCCGCATCATCCTCTCCGCAGATGTCGTACTGATTCCCAACAACGTGACGTCCGCTGAACGTGTCGTCCAACTGCCTGACTGTCCCGTAGATGGTACCACTGTCCGTCGGCATCAGATAGACCTGGACTGTCCCGGCCTCGGCTCCACTGTACCACTTCTCCATGCACATTCCGTACTGTTGTTGCGTGGCCCTCTCGAAATACTGGCCCGTCGCATTAACAGGTACGCGCTCCTTGGTGTTCACATCAAGTTCGATCTCGTCGATTTTGTCTGTGAAATCCTTGTCCTGCGCCAAAGCATTTATGTATATCTGCTTGTACGGATAGTCCGTTGGAAGGTCTGTGTACTCGTTCGCCCCTGCGACTTGCGCGTACTCCTTAATCTCCTTCACCATACAAAAGCCTGTCGGGTGGGGTGGGTTGTCCTCGAATGTGTCCGCCCAAACCTCGATAGTGTTCGCCGTGGCCGATGTGTCTGCAACGTCCTCGTCCCAAGTTATCTTGAGCTCGGGGTTGTTGAAACGCTTGGGGTCAAAGGCTAGTCGCGGGTCATACAGTTCGTGTCCGAAATTCAGGCACATAGTAGTCGCCTGGACATTACTGTCCAAGAAATTGACTGCCGTATATGCCGGCTTCCCGGTGTCGAAAAACTCCATGCCCTGCAACTCAAAGCCACTCGCAGAATACAACACGTCACTCCCATCACAAAGCTCGATTTTCGTGATGTTTGCGGCGGGGTGGTCCGCAATAACGGCGGTCGTGTGATTGGTCCACCGTCCGATAACCTTTAGTCTGCTGATTATCTGGTTGGTGTCAATGTCCACGATCTTCGTGCCTGCGGCTCCGTTGTCCTGTCGGGCCATTAGCTCGACTGTTCTATATCTCATCTTCTATCCCTCCATGTAAATCCCAATTTGGGATTCAGCGACTCCGTTTGTAGTCTGAGAGTGCCTGTACTATTGGCTTGACTCTTCCGTCTACGTTTGCGATTGGATCGGCGGTTCTTGGGGCTAATGTCACTCCCTCAATTACGCTGAGAACTTCGCCCATTGCCTGTTGATACTTAGGCATTGCTGCGTTCATCCCTGACCCGATTCTTGCGGCTCCTTTCTCAGATGCGGCTCGCTTCCACTCGGCATCGGAAACACGCTGGATTCCCCTTTGTCGACTGTTGTTCGCGAACGACTCCTGAAGCTTCTCGCGATATAGTTGGTCCGACGCCAATGCGTTTGCTTGCCAATCTGTCGCACTTTCCACCCCTGCCTTATATGCGGCCGGGACTCTTCCTACCGCTCCGCGGTAGTTTTCCATTGTGGCACTGATGCCTTTTGTCTTAACCATAGTTGTCACTCTCGCAATGATATTATGTTATATTTTCCGCTCCTAGACATATCACCTTCAAAATACCCCTTTTTCAATCTCTTAGGATGTGGGGCCCCCCATTCTCTGATTTTTAACCTTTTAACTCTAAAAGACTCACAATGGCACGAAGTAGCGCCTTTACTAAGCGTTTTAGTGCATCTCTACCTATGGAGATGTACAACACACTGGACCGCCTCGCAGACACGTTCGACTACGCCTCTATCCCCCATGTAATGCGTCGACTACTCCATGAAGGCATAAAGCGCAGTCGTAAGGCGAAAAAGGTTTATACGGAAGAGTGCGACAAACTTGACGTCCCACAACACATGAGATAAAAAACACGATGGCACAACAAAGAGAAGGTCGACTCGTCAACGAGTACCTAAAGGAATTCTATCCACTCAACAGTCAATGGAAGCGCGTAAGACTCGGCGCCGCCGCCGACCCAAATGAAGCGCGGATGCACGGCGTCACCCTACGATGGGCCGACGCAATCGTCGACACCGGCGACGAAATAATCATCATCGAAGCCAAGATAAAGGCGTCGCCCGGAGTCCTGGCTCAACTCGAGCTTTACGATGACCTATTCGGACAAACCCCGGAATTTAGCCAACATTGGGAGAAGCCTCGGCGGCTTGTTGTACTGGCCGCCGCCGAGGACGCGGATGTACGGCGCCTTGCGACGGACAAGGGGATGGATTTCGTACTATTCCGCCCGGAATGGATTAAAGAATATCTCTTCCAAAGGTTTGCCATTACCCGTGCAGACTAGGGGCGAGAACTAGCCCGAGAGCTAGTTCCAACCTCCCATCTCTATACGCATCCTTCAAGATGTCCTTTTCTGCTTCGGTTAAAGATGCGAGTAGTTCCTCCAACGTCCCAACAACAGGCCCCGGCGGTGTTATCGGCCCTGGCGTCGTACCTGAATATGGCGGCATAATAATCGGCTCAGTTGGACTACCCCAACTAGCTGATTGACCCTCAGTTATTACGACCGTATCCTGGACCGTGTCGTACCCTCCCTTCTCTATCATCACCACATGAGGCCCCGGCGTTAAAGGCTCAAGTTCTCCATGAGGGGCCGGAGTCAAATGATGAACATAGATTCCGTCAACCCATATCCGAGCATTTGCCGGAGAACTATAAACCTGAAGCCTCCCCGCAGATACTCCCGGCTCTGGTTCTGTCCCGGGTACAACTTCCCCAAGGACGACGCTAACCCTTGTCGTCCCACCATCCGCGATCTCAACAGGTTCATCATAGAGGTATCCGCTCCGCTCAATCCTAAGCTGATACGTTCCCGGCGGCAACGGGTCCAACTCCATACCTACGGACGGCGTAATATGCCCGGTATATACGCCATCAATCAAGACCCGAGCATTAGAGGGTTGCGAAATCACCTCAAGCCTCCCCATGCTCCCGGGCGGGGTTTGTTCCTCGCCTTCCTGGGGTGGTTGTCCAAGAACAAGGAAAATATCTGGGTTCTGCCCCGCCAACAACTCGACGTCCAATTCGGCAGATAACCCGGTTTTCGTGGCCCGTACGGTGTGAGGACCCGGGGCCAATAAATACTTCACATCCGCGAGCTCACGCTCGTCGGCAGGCGTCCAATGCCCAGTGTAAACTCCGTCAATATATAACTTCGCATTCGACGGCATACTATCGATTAATACCGTCATCATCTCTTCGCCCGGCACTCCCGGCCCTACTTCGCCGCCGCCTATCAATTCGTAAGTCCCGGGCAAAACTGTCGTCTCACCCGCTTTGACCTCAACAGGCTCCACAATAATGTAATCATCATAACCCGGCAACCGCAGCAGCAGATTATAGAAGCCTATCGGTATCTCACTGCTCATTGCCCCGGTCACACCATAAGATACGCCATCAATGATGTATGCGGCCCTCGTCGGCTTGCTATACGCCTTGATCTTTCCGGTCTGACCCTGCCATATCCCGAGCTTCGCGAACTTCGCATCCTCTTCGGCCTGCTTGTACACGAGTTCATCAACGTATTTGTGCGGCCTGTAAGGGTAAAAGAAGGCCATACCCTCTTTTATCATCTCCAAGCCTATGTCCCTGCCGTCAAGATTCACCGTCGCCAAAACACGGCCATATTGGTCGATTAGATTCGACTCGTCCGTCTTCAACGTGACGTCCCGGCCATAAACCTTATCGAACATCATGTCCATCGACTCCTTCTTGAATGGCTCCCCAATCTCAGGCGTATTTGTGCCGACAACACGGACCTCAAATGTCGCTATGTCCGGCTCGTTCATGTGAACCACCAACGTATCGCCATCGATGACCTCCCGGACCTTCCCCACCATAATCTCACTCGTCCCTGGCGGCAAACCTCCCGTTGTCTTCGCCTCGATCTCTCCACTGTGGAAGTCGTGAATTTCCTTACTGCCTGCGGCCCACTCCGAAATAATCGGGCCCACAATCGGCAAATAGCCCGCGCCACTATCACTGTAAAATTGGAGCCACCCACTGACGTCGCCGTACAAACTATTCAGATTACTAGCATGGTCCCACTGCGCGTTCTTCTTAGCCTCGCTTATAGCCCAACCAAGTCCTTGGAGAAGTTCCTCGAACATGAACGTCACGAATAATGCCCCGCCCTCAACCTTGAGCCAGATGGTCCCCCACTTCTTCAACAAGTCCCACAATCCCCGGGCCTTATCAACCTGACCAGAAGCTAATGCAGTCTTGAACCCGTCCGCAATCTCCTTGACCATCACCTTAGACAACTGCTTAGATTCCATCGCCGTCTTGATGACTGTCTCACTCACGTCGATTCCCCTGCCGCCAAAAATCTCCCTCAGTATCGCGGTGTGGCCGCCCTGACTCTTCTTGTAAATCGCCGCTAACGCCTCGTCCTTATACTCGAGGGGCAACTTCAATATCCGACGTAGCTCGCTCACGGGCACGTCGTGAAGTTGGGACGCCTTAATCAAGACGTCCTCGTCGATGACCCGGGTCACGGCATTATCGGCCAAACCCGTCAACCTATTAATCGCTAGTCCCACGCCTTTCGCCGCATCCGGGGACTGCTTGAATATTGCCACTAACGCATCATCGGCAATCCCCGTCGGTATCAAACCTCCAAACGGGATAATATCAATCGCCATCGACGCGTAATCCAACGCGTTCGCTTCCTCGGGCTCGCCCTTATAATTGATACCAAACCAACTCTTCGTCCACGGGTCCGTCAAGAAATAACCAACTGCCTGCGGCACCGCCCGCGCTATATCGTGCAAACCCGCCGTCAACGGATTCTCCTTAAACTTATCAACTGTCTTGTTGAAGGTAGCGAGCATAAGTTCGTTCAACTCCTGGACCGGGTCCGGTATTGTTGTCGTCCAACCAATATTCCGTTCACCACGTCCATTATGGTCTGTCGGCACACCCTTCACCGCCCACGTAAACACCATCTTACCCGGCGGTATATCCGGCTCCAACGTGAAATCCAAGAACATCGTCTCAGTATGCCCCCAAATAACATCCTCTTCGGGCCCGCGATATATCACGCGATAGATCCGCTCACCCACAAGATTCTCAACAGTCACCCGCAAAAACACCTGTACAAAGTCCCGCAACTTAATCTCAAGCCTATCATCCTCTATGGCCGCCGTATCAACAACCGCCTGCCACAAATCCGGGTCACCCTCCTTCAGGACGTCACCGCCCATACTCTCAGCCAACTCACGTCCACCCCGTATCGCATCCGGACTATAATTACTGTTTCGTATGTCGAACGCCAACTCCACAAACGCGCCCTCACTTACCGCACTCGGATGCTCAAACCCTTGCATCCACATATAATCCGGCCCTGATGGAGTCGGCAAACTATCCACCACATCCGTACTATTCAGCTTCTCAGCCTCAACCGTAAAACGCATCGGCCCACTCGACGCCACCTCACCCGCACCACTATGCAACAACCGCGCCGTCGCCTCACCAACCAACACAACATCCGCACGGGGGAAATCATACGTCCCACTAAACACCGTCGTATAACCCTTCCGAATATTCTGCCCACCAAGATTCAGACGATCGATCTTAAACACCATATCATTATCGCTCCGACGGAATACGAAATCAATCACACCACTCCCATACCAAGTCTGACTCGAGGCGGTCTCAGCCTCCATCCGAATAGGACCACGTTCACCCGCGACATACTCACTCTTCCCATAAGGTCCGCGCACAAGATTCTCAGGCATCATCATCACCTCACAATCACAACAACCTAGTACCGCAGATAAAACACCTGCCATCCCGCGCCTGCTCCGGCTGATTCAACTGCAAACAATTCGGACACGCCAACGGCACATCCAACATCACACCAGCATTCAACACTGTGGGGGTGGCCAAAACACGTGGCGCCATCCTCTGAGCATCCAACAAATCAATCACAACCTCCAACATCCTCTCGGTATTTTGGATAGTAGCAAGCTCAACAGGACTCAATACCACCTCACCCGGCACTCTAGCAGCCATCAATCAAATACTTCGACCCACACGTTAAAAACATCATTCTCTTAAGAGAATTTTAAGAAAGTGGCGGTGGAACGTTCTGCCGTCTCTTCTTCCGGCTTGGTTCGTGTGTACCTTTGTGTTCTTGTTGCGCCGGCGCAACGTTGTTTGGGGTTCTTGGCTCTGACCTTTGGGGTTTCAGTATTTGAGAATATGGTGGCGGTGGCGTTCTTTTTGGGATTCTGGGGGGCGGGATCTTGGGTGGTGGTGGGCTGGCCCGCCCCCTCCGGAACACTGGCCCGCCGGTGTGCGTGCGTGCGCGTGCGCGTGCACGAAGACCTTGGGGGCGGGGGCGCAACATTTGCCCGATCCCTTTGGGCCGGGCGGGGCGGCTCAAGATTTTCTTAAGAAGAAGAGGTAAAGCGCCCTAAAAGAATGAAATACGGCCGACACTGGGCGCTTTTATACTTGTATGTTGTTGTCTTTATCCGGGATTGGTGGTTGATTGCTTTCTTGTTGATTAGTGTGGGGTCTACTGTGTACTTGTTCTTCGGTTTACTAGTATACTGTCGTCACTGATGTACACACGCGCGCGCGCACACGCGCGCACACGTGAAGAAAAACTAAGGAGCCACTGTGGGCTCCAATAGAAGTTCTACTGCGTCGGCGTGGTCATAGACGAGCTCGCAGTCGCAGTTCGGACATTTCCAACATTCGTATTTTATGTCTGTTGTCCTGCGATTTTCGTAGTCATACGCACCAGATGGGTACACTATAAAGTCTTCGATGACGTGTTCATCTGCTTCATATGTGAGCTTTTTGAGCTCCTCTTTACAGAATTGACAGACAGTCATTCTTCGTCCCCCTCATGTAGTCCGTCATAGATTTCTTTCCAATTAACCTCGGACAATACGCCATTTACACACTCCACGACGAAACCCTCGAGTCCTTCCGTGGCTTCATCTTCCCACCACTCCCGCAGTTCTTGCGGCCCTTTTTCCTCAACTGCTCGTATTCTTCACTCATTTTATGTATCTCCTGGCGCGTTCGCCATAAAATATATCGTGACCATTCACTTCACAAGCGAGCTCACAAAACTCGATGGCCTCGCTTTTGTCCGATGTGGTCAGTATTGCCGTGCCGGTCTCCGCGTCTATGACTTCAAACTGCGCGTACCCATTTTCATCTCCTACTATCCTTGCCTCGAATACAGTCGGGGTCGTTTCTTGTTTTCCCATGACCGCAATCCGGGGATGGGCCCTTTAAAAGCCTGGGCCTGAGCCCGGGCTTTTATAGGGACGGGCACTAGGAATGGGAAAATAAGTGGCCCCGACCACATCGAGGCCGGGGATTCAGAGATGGTCAGAAGCGCGTTTGGAAGAAGTCCTCGC
>Ga0307377_10008295_pt1 | contig 10563 bp, 10 predicted proteins | sample TR3MG_FD_202535 | JGI IMG/M metagenome (GOLD analysis project Ga0307377, IMG submission 202535) | Soil microbial communities from Risofladan, Vaasa, Finland - TR-3 | ecosystem: Environmental > Terrestrial > Soil > Coastal area > Acid sulfate soil | place: Finland: Risofladan, Vaasa | collected... | reverse complement strand
GACAGTCGCTTCATTCTCGCATACGACGCGGCCCATTCTCTCGCCCTGGCGGCCCTTCGCTGGCATGGCTTCCGTTCGGAGGCACGCTATATCGTTTTTCAGGTTCTGGGCCAAACGGTGTCCTTCTCAACAGCTAAGTGGCGATTCCTGGACGACTGCCACCAAAAACGAAATGCTGCGCTTTATGACGGTCAAAATTTTGATGACGAGCAGCTAATCAAGGAACTGACCGCGGTGAGCAAAGAACTACTGGTGGCAGTCGCGGCATTGGGCCCGGTCGGCTCCTAATCCGAGAACATGCGGGCGGGACTGCCCAAGGCGCAGTACCTCGCCTTTACCGGCACGCCGCTGTTGGGGCGCGAGCGGAAGACCAATGCGTGGTTCGACGATTACGTGTCGGAATACAACTTCCAGCAGTCAATGGTCGATGGCGCAACGGTGCCGCTGTTTTACGAGAAGCGCGGCATTCAATCGGGGCTGATGCCCGGACCTGTCCCGCGCCAGACTCTGCTAGTCCGGTCCGACCGCTTTCACGATCGCATGCGCTCCCGCGGCCGCTACGTCCGCGGTCGTTCCGATCACCGTGGCGCCGACGCTGACCGCGGTCGATGCCACGCTCGCGGCGGCGCCCGCGACCGTCGCCACCGCGCACCCATTTATACATAAAGCGAGCGATAAAACACCCGCGCTGCTTGCGATATTCATCTGCGCTCGACCTTAACAGGGCGCCGCGGTTTCGGCAAATCTATCGCCGCCGCCGCGTGGATCATCCGCGCGACCAACCCCGCTCGAACCCGCCATGGCGATGCCCGAATCGGCGCTCCATCGCATGAAGACGCGGATTCAGCACCACATCGGCCACTTTGCGCTGCTCGGGCGACAGGGCGGCGTAAAGCGGCTTCTCCACCGCCAGGAGGGCGTTGATTCGCGTCACGCCTTGTGCGAGGAACGACTGCGTTCTCTCCAGGCGCTCGATTGCATTGGGCCGGTGGCGTCCTTCATGCCAGCGCTTGTCCGAGCGCCGCGACTTGAACCGCTGCTCCATTTCCTGCGCCTGCTTGCGCGCGAAGTTGGCGTAAGCGTCCCACTGCGGCTGCTGTGCGTGGGTAATTTTCAATGCCGTCTTCTGGTAAGCCAGGCGCGCTTCCACGCGCTCGGTGGGCCCCCAGAAAGGACGTTCCATGAATCGATGCGCCGGGCGGGAAGCCGAGGGGACGTTCGCGGCCGGAGCCGTTTGAGCAAACGCCGCCGGTGCGGAAGTCGCTGCGAGAAAGACGGAAACCAAAGCAGTACCAAGTAGCTTGTTCATTGTTACCTCCAAAATGGACGAGGAAGATGATCGGGTGATCAGAGCGCTCAGGTTAGCAAGCTCGCGCCGTCAAAGAAGTAAGGATTTGTTTCAATATGCAACAGCGCCTGCATCGGGGAACTCGCCGATGGAGAAAACGTCCGCGGGCCGGCCGCCGGGCCGGCGCCGGTTCAAACCGCGTCGCCTTGCAAGCGGTGACGAGTTCCGCGATAGTACGGCGTTGAATGGAACCGATAACCAAGCGATTGCCGATGCGACGATTCCGGGCGGCCCTTGTCTTCCTCGCGGCAGCAGCGCTTGCGAACGGCTGCGCCGTGGTCACCGTGCCCTATCATGCGGTCAAGGACGTGTTCGAGGGCAGCGTGTGGGTGGCGAAAAAGACCTATGTAGTCGTCGCCGGCACCACCAAAACCATCTACAAGATCGGCCAATTCACGTTCGAGGTGGTCAAGGCGCCCATCAACTGGGCGCTGACGCACGAGGACATCCAGAGCATGGACGGTCTTCCCGTCAGGGAAGCGATCCTGCAGGGCAAGGTGAAGACCGCACCCTATGTGGTCGGCGGCAGGCGCTACGTGCCGATGTCGGTCGAACAGGCGAAGCATTACCGGCAAGAGGGGCTGGCTTCGTGGTACGGCTATGAAAGCGGCAGGATGACCGCGGATGGAGAAGAGTTCAATCCCAACGGCCTGTCGGCGGCGCATAAGTACCTGCCGATCCCCATGTTCGTGAAAGTCACGAACCTCGAAAACGGGAAAACCGTCATCGTGCGCGTGAACGACCGCGGACCTTTCCCGAGTGTGCACAACCCCGAGTCGGGCGAGAGGATCATCGATCTCAGCATGGGTGCAGCCAAGAGGCTGGGGTACTACCGCAAGGGAACGGCGCGGGTGCGCGTGGAGGCGATACAGATACGCGAAGAATAAGTGCTGCGCCGCGCGTCGGCCCCGCCACCGCGCGAAAAAAAGCGGGTGGTCCGGAGATGGACCACCCGCCCAGTAGCGGCGTGAAGTGTTGCCCAAGGGAGGAAGGCAACACTATGGGGGGAGAACGCTGCTGCGCAAAATATAGCAATGGGCCTCGGCCGAAGTTGTTACCTTTTGTAAGGACTTGTAATCGGCGGTCGGCACAAAGAGCCTGCACGCCGAACGAGTCGCGGGTCCGCCGCGCGGGCGCCCGCATGCATGCCCGCTTCGGCGGCTACTTCGTCAGCTGCTTGCGAATCGCCCGCAGTTCCCGCCGGCGTTCGGCGCTGGGTTTCGGATAGGCCATCGGCAGGCTATCGAGGGTGTCGACCACGATCTTGGCGATGATCAGGCGCGCATTCTCCTTGTCGTCTGCGGGAACGGCATACCAGGGCGCGCGGCGCGTGCTGGTCGCGCTCAGGCATTCCTCGTAGGCGCGCATGTACTGTTTCCAGAACTTCCTCTCCACGATGTCGGCGAGGCTGAATTTCCAGTTCTTGTCCGGGTCGTCGATGCGCGCGAGAAAGCGCTTGCGCTGTTCTTCCTCGGAAAGATGGAGGAAGAACTTGATGATGCGCGTGCCGTTGCGGTACAGGTGGTCTTCCAGGTCGACGATGGAGCGATAGCGCTCGCGCCAGATGGTCTTCTCGTCGAGCAGTTCCGCCGGCAAGCCCTGGCTGCGCAGGATCTCCGGATGCACGCGAACGATCAGCACCTCCTCATAGTAGGAGCGGTTGAATATGCCGATGCGGCCGCGCTCCGGCAGCGCCTGGGTGGTGCGCCAGAGAAAATCGTGGTCCAGTTCCGTGGCGCTCGGATGTTTGAAGCTGAACACCTGGCAGCCCTGCGGGTTGACGCCCGACATCACATGGCGGATCGCGCCGTCTTTGCCTGCGGCGTCCATCGCCTGGAAAATCAGCAGCAGGGCGTAGCGGTTGGAGGCGTAGTGCAGGCGTTGCAGCGCAGCGAGCTGTCCCACCTGCTGCGCGAGGAGCTGTTGATACTGCTGCTTCGACTTGTATGCGGGCTTGACCAGCGTCGGCCACTTTTTCAGGCTGAATTGTTTTGCGGGCGGTACGCGGAAATCATCGGAATCGAGTTTCATGCGGCTCCTTTCGCTCGTTCTGCTTGCGTTGGCCGGGTTGAATCGCGCGCGATGCGGGGTGCCCGCCGACGCACGCCGGCGGCAGCGGCCGACCGGGGCATTTTCCCCTAAAACGCCGGGCTCTGGTAAGGTGGCGCTTCGTTCATAGCCAGAGCGGCTGGAACACGCGCTCGGGGGAGGCCGGCGCATGCGCCTCAACAGCATCAGCCGCACCGGATTGCCGATCTACGCCGCCGCCGGCCTGGTGGCGCTGGCGCTGTGGGCGTCGATCGTGACCGGGCTGCATACTGCCAAGCGGCAGGATCTGAGGAGGGCGGACATCGAGGGGCGCAACCTCGCGCGCAGCCTGGCCGAGCACGAGGCATCCTCGGTGCGGGCGATCGATCTGGTGCTGTCGCATCTGCGGGAAGACTGGATCGAGAATGGCGGATCTTTCGCCGGCGAGGTCGAGGCGGAGCAAGAACACCTGAAGCGCGAGCATGTCTCCGGGATCCTCGTGACAGACGCCGAAGGCCGGGTTGTGTACAGCAGCGTGCGCGGCCTGCACGATCGCAACGTCTCGGCCCGGCCGCTGTTCAAAGCGTACAAGGTGCTTGGCCTGCGCGGCCTGCAGATCAACGCGCCCATGTTCGATCCGGTTTCGGGCCAGTGGACGATCTCGTTCACCCGCCCCATCTATGACGGTCGCGGCCGCTTCAGCGGCGTGCTGGCGCTGTTCGTACCGCCGCCGGCCCTGGAGCGGATCTACGACGACATCGATCTTGGCGGCGGGGCGAGCATCACCTTGGTGCGCGCCGACGGGCGGATCATCGCGCGCGCGCACGATCTCGCCAATTCGGAGCGGATTTCGCTGGCCGGGATCGCCGGACTCAGCCCCGATTCGCCGCCCGAGGGAGGCTACACCCGCAAGGCGTTGAGCGATGGTGTCGAGCGCTTGTATCGCTACCAGAAAGTGCCCGACTACCCATTGACCGTGTACGTCGGCCAGGCGCTGAGGACGGTTTTGGCGCCTTACCGCGCGCAGCGTGACGGCTATCTGGCCGCAGGTTTTCTGGGAACGGCGCTGCTGCTGGCCGTCGCGCTCTTGCTCTCTTCCAGGCAACGCGACAAACAGGAAGCCGAGCGCGTCCGCACCCGGCTCGAGGCGCAACTGCGCCAAAGCGAGGAGCGGTTCAGGCTGATCGCGGAAACCATAGACGAGGTCGTGTGGTCGATCGACCTCACCGGGGAGCAGGGCTTTTATGTCAGCCCGGCCTACGAGCGCATTTGGGGGCGCCCGCGCCAGCCTCTCCAGGAAAACCCGACGTCCTTCGCCGATAGCCTGCATCCGGAAGATCGCGAGCGCGTGATGGCCGACGTCGCGGCCATGAGAAAAACCGGGCAGCGCTTCGAGCGCGAATACCGGATTGTCCTGCCCGACGGTTCGCTGCGCTGGATTTGGGACCGCGGTTTTCCCGTGCGCGCCGAGAGCGGGGAGATATTGCGCTACGTCGGCGCGGCGCAGGACATTACCGAGCGCGTGCAGGCGCTGGCGGCGCTGGAGAAAGAGCGCAGGGACTACCACGCGATCATCGACGCGGCGCCCGTCATGATCACGTACAAGGACAAGGACGATCGCCACGTGAGGGTGAACGCGGCATTTGCCAAAACGGTCGGTATGCCCGCCGAAAAGATAATCGGCATGAGGACTTCCGACGTGGTGCGCTCCGAGGCGGCCGCCCGGCTGGTGCGCAGTTTCGACCTGAATGTCATCCGGACTGGAAGACCCATGCTGGGCGAGTTGCTCAAGTCCGCAGGCTACAGGGGCGGGAAAGAGGTCTGGCTACTCATCTCGAAAGTTCCGTTTTACGATGCCGACGGCGCGATCGCCGGGGTGGTGAGCTTTATCGAGGACATCGACGACCGGGTGCGCGCGGAGGAGCAAATCCGCAGGCTCAACGAGGATCTGGAGCGGCGGGTACAGGAGCGCACCGCCGAGCTCAGCGCGGCCAACGAGGCGCTGCAGGCCGAGGTCGGGGAGCGCTGGCACGCGGAGCAGGCGGCGTTGAGACTTGCGGAACGCCTGCGGGACATGGCGCGCCGCCTGGGCGAGGCGCAGGAGATCGAGCGGCGGCGGCTGGCGTCGGAGCTGCACGACGGGGTGTGTTCCAACCTCGCGGCGATCGGGCTCAATCTCGCGCTGCTGCAACGGCAGCTGCCGCAGGGCGACGCCGCCGGGGCACAGCGGCGCTTGTCCGATCTCATCGCGCAGGTCGACGAGGCCAAGGTGAATGCCAAGGACATCAGTGTCGACCTGCGTCCTCTGCTGCTGGAGGGACGAAACCTGCTGTCCGCGCTGGAAGAGTACGCGCGCAGGTTCGAGGGCAGCACCGGCATCGCGGTCCAGGTGAAGGGCGGGAGTTCACGCAGGCGCTTGCCGGCGGAGAAGAAGATTGCGCTGTTCCGCATCGCGCAGGAGGCGCTGACCAATTGCGCCAAGCACGCGCAGGCGCACGCGGTCGCGATCGAGCTCGACAACGATCCCGATCATCTGTTGTTGAGCGTCACCGATGACGGCGTCGGCATCGATCTCGCCGGCATCGACGGCAAAAAACAGGGCTTGGGACTGTTGTCGATGCAGGAGAGGGCCGAGGCTATCGGCTGCAGCTGGCGGATCGAATCGATGCCCGGCAAAGGAACGCGCATAAGCGTGAGCGCCGGCGCGGCCGCGGGCCGAAGCGCCGGTTCCGCGAACTAGCTGCGCCAGGCCCCGACCGGCAGCCCGCGCCGGCTCGCCTCGATGACTGCTTGAGCGCGGCTGCTGACATTGAGCGCGCGAAAGATGGCAATCGCGTGGTTCTTGACCGTGCCCTCGGCCAGCGCGAGTTCGCGGCAGATTTGCTTGTTCGACATTCCCCGTAACAGGCAGGCGAGCACGTCGATCTGTCTGGGCGAGAGTCCCAGCCCTGCGACCCCTTGCGGCGCGTCCGGGGCGGGTCCGGCATCGTTTGGTAGCGCGCTGCTGGCGAGGGTGGTCGGCAGTGCGATGTTGCCTTTGAGCGCATGCTCCAAAAATTTCGCCAGCAGATCCGTGGGCGAGGACTTGCAGATGTACCCGGTCGCGCCGCGCTCGAGTGCGTCGATGACGCTGGCGCGCGATTCGTCGGAGGAGAGCACCACCACCGGCAGGGACGGATACCTGAGCTTGAACTCCGACAGCAGATCGAAGCCGCTGATGCCGGGCAGGTGCAGGTCGAGCAGCACCATTTCGATGTCGGGATGCGCTTCGAGTTGGGCCAGCGCCTCGGCGCCGTTACCGGCCTCGACGATGCGGATATCCGGGTTCAGCGCCGTCGCGATGTAGGAGACCGCGACGCGGATCGGCGGATGGTCGTCGCATATCAGGAGCTTGCCGCAGGACATCGCAGGATCTAAAACAAATTACAAATTCGCGACGGCAAACGCGACCAGGGCGCAGGCGCCCAGCGTGAAGAAGACCAGGTCGCGCAGGTTTCTCTTGTCGGCGGGCGTAACCCCTTCCTTTTTTTTGCGCATCATGTTCCATTCGAAGAAGATCAGCATCACCCCGAGTACGGCGGTGATCAGCACCGATTTCGTTACCAGCGTCATGAAGTCCTCCTGTTTTTTCAACACCCGGTCAAATTTTCACCGGCAAGATTACCATTTTGCAGGAGGCGCCGGCGCAGGGGATGCCGCGCTTCAGGACGACTGGCCTGGCTCTAGCTGCTTCTCGATGCGCCGCGCGAAAACCGTCATTTCCTTCGCCGCCTGCTTGTCGCCCTTGGTCTCGGCCACGCTGATGCCCTGGCGGTAGGCATCCAGCGCCGCCTGCAATTGCCCCAGTTCAGTGAGCGCCTTGCCGAGCAGTTTCCAGGCCGCCGAATATGCCGGATCGCGCGCCACCGCTTCGGCCAACTGCAGCCGCGCGTTGTCGGCGTCGCCGGCCTTCAGGTATTCGTTGCCGAGGGAAAAACGCAGCAACGCGCCGTCACGCGCTGTGCCGACGAGTTTTTGCAGGTTGGCGATGGCGGCTGAGGTCATTGTAAGATGAGGCCGTCGCGGGAAACAATCCGCGTCCGGGTTCGGATTATAGGCCCGTTTCGACCATCCACCTTTCAGGGAATCACCGGAACCATGTCCAAAGCCGTGATAGCCACATCTGATGCACCAAGCGCCATCGGCACGTACTCGCAGGCGGTGCGCTGCGGCGACACGATTTATCTCTCGGGCCAGATCGGCCTCGACCCTGCGACGATGCAGCTGGCAGAAGGCATCGACGCGCAGATCAAGCGCGTATTCGACAATCTGAAGGCGTTGGCCGCGGCCGCCGGGGCGTCGCTGGACGCTGCCGCGAAGGTGACGGTCTACCTCACCGATCTCGCCCATTTCGCCAAAGTCAACGAGGCCATGGCCGCCTATTTCGTCCAGCCGTATCCGGCGCGCGCCGCGGTCGGCGTGGCGTCGCTGCCGCGCGGCGCGCTGGTCGAAGCCGATGCGATATTGGTAATTGAGTGAAGAGCCGGGAGTGAGGGCCAGGACCGTGCGCGCAGCCGCCGTCGGCCGTGCCCGGCCGCGTAAGCCGGAACCGTCCCCGGCCCAGTCCGCCCCCTCCTCGCTGAAGGCGAAACTCGCAAAGCTCGGCATCCGCCGCGAATTCGACCTGGTGCTGCATCTGCCTCTGCGCTACGAGGACGAGACCCGGCTCACGCCCATCGCCGAGGCGCGCGAAGGCGTGCCGGTGCAGGTCGAGGGCACGGTGACCGAGAGCCGCATCGCCTATCGCCCGCGGCGCCAGCTGGTGTGCAGGATCGAGGACGAAAGCGGTTCCCTGTACATGCGCTTCCTCAATTTCTACGGCAGCCAGGCGAAGGCGCTGGTCGCGGGCGCGCGCGTGCGCGCGTTCGGCGAAGTGCGTCCGGGTTTTTTCGGCGCCGAAATGATTCACCCGCGCTATCGCATGGTGCGCGCCGGCACGCCGCTGCCCGAGGCGCTGACGCCGGTTTATCCGACCACCGCCGGCTTGCCGCAGGCCGCCTTGCGCCGCCTCATCGAGCGGGCTCTGGCGCAATGCGAACTCGACGAGACGTTGCCGCGCGAAATAACCGAGCGCCTGGGTGTGCCCGCGTTTCGCGACGCCATCGACGCCTTGCACCGGCCGCGGCCCGGCGACGACGCGCGCGCGCTCACCGGGCGCACGCATCCCGCGTGGCGGCGCATGAAGCTGGACGAACTGCTGGCGCAGCAGCTTTCGATGCGCCTGCATTACCGCGAGCGCAAGAGCAGGACCGCGCCGGCGCTGAAGGCAGCGGGCGCGCTGACCGCGGGTTTGCTCAAGCGGCTGCCGTTTCGGCTGACGCGCGCACAAAGCCGGGCCTGGGCCGAGATCGAACGCGATCTCGGCGAGGCGCATCCGATGCACCGGCTGCTGCAGGGTGATGTTGGCAGCGGTAAGACCGTGGTGGCGGCGCTCGCGGCGCTGCGCACGGTGGAAAACGGTTTGCAGGCCGCAGTCATGGCGCCCACCGAAATCCTCGCGGAGCAGCACTATCGCAAATTCTCCGAATGGCTCGCGCCCCTGGGCGTGCCGCTCGGCTGGCTTTCCGGCGGCCAGAAGAAGAAGGATCGCGCCGCAGCCGCGGCGGACATCGCCTCGGGTGCGACGCGTGTGGCGGTGGGCACGCATGCGCTGTTCCAGCAGGGCATAGCCTTCGAGGCTTTGGGCCTCGCGATCGTCGACGAGCAGCACCGCTTCGGCGTCGAGCAGCGCCTCGCGCTGCGCGCCAAAGGTTCCGACAGCAAGGGTTCCGACAGCAAGGGTTCGGACAACAAGGGTTCGGGCAGCGGGAACGCGCGCGACGCCGAGCCGCACCAGTTGATGATGAGCGCGACGCCGATCCCGCGCACGCTGTCGATGAGCTATTACGCCGACCTCGACGTGTCGCTGATCGACGAATTGCCGCCGGGCAGAAAGCCGGTCACGACCAAGCTGATCGCCGCGGAGCGCCGCGACGAGGTGCTCGCGCGGGTGCGCGACGCCTGCCGCGCCGGGCGCCAGGCGTACTGGGTATGTCCGCTGATCGAGGACAACGGCCTTGCGGACGATGCGCCTGCGGGCGAGGCGCGCGCGGCGGGCCGGCGACCGGGCCGCAGGCAGGCGGAGGCGCTGCAATTGCAGAACGTACTCGACACCCATGCGCGGCTCGCCGCCGAATTCGCGGAACTGCGAGTGGGGCTGGTGCACGGCCGTCTCGCGGCGGCGGAGAAGGCGGCGGTGATGGCCGACTTCAGCGCGGGTAAAATCCAGTTGCTGGTGGCGACCACGGTGATCGAGGTCGGCGTCGACGTGCCCAACGCCTCGCTCATGATCATCGAGCACGCAGAGCGCTTCGGCCTGGCGCAGTTGCACCAGCTGCGCGGCCGGGTCGGACGCGGCGTGGCCGACAGCGCGTGCATTCTGCTGTACCAGAAGCCGCTTGGGGAGATCGCGCGCGCGCGGCTCAAGGCGATATACGAAAGCGGCGACGGCTTCGAGATCGCGCGCCAGGACCTGCTGCTGCGCGGGCCGGGCGAGTATCTGGGCGTGCGCCAGAGCGGCGCGCCGCTGCTGCGCTTCGCCGACCTCGAACGCGACCTCGACTTGCTCGAGACGGCGCGCGATTTGGCGCCGCAACTGCTGCGGCAGCACCCGCAGTACGCCGAGCGCCACCTGGAGCGATGGCTGGCGGGAAAAAGCGAACTCATGAAAGTGTAGCTAGGAATTTAAGCGGAGCGTCTCCGGCATAGGAAAAGCCTTTGTTTCACGAACAAGGGGGGATGCATCCCCCCTTGTATATCCCCCCGCGAAAGTACACCGCCGTTTATCGATTTCTTCGCGGGTTTTCGTTACTCTTGGCGTATAGGCCAGCGAGCCTGAACATGAACTTCCAACAAATTAAACAGCGACTCACCCTCTATGCAAAGCTGATGCGGTTGCACAAACCGATCGGCACGCTGCTGCTGCTGTGGCCGACCCTATGGGCGCTGTGGATCGCCTCCAGCGGCTGGCCCGGGTGGGCGTTGACCTTGATATTCTGCATCGGCACGCTGTTGATGCGCTCGGCCGGCTGCGTCATGAACGATCTCGCCGACCGCAATTTCGACGCGCACGTCAAGCGCACGCGCGACCGCCCGATCGCGGCCGGCCT
>Ga0307377_10008294_pt1 | contig 10565 bp, 7 predicted proteins | sample TR3MG_FD_202535 | JGI IMG/M metagenome (GOLD analysis project Ga0307377, IMG submission 202535) | Soil microbial communities from Risofladan, Vaasa, Finland - TR-3 | ecosystem: Environmental > Terrestrial > Soil > Coastal area > Acid sulfate soil | place: Finland: Risofladan, Vaasa | collected... | reverse complement strand
CGGAAGCATGAATCTTTTTATGTTTTCATCCTTTAAAGAATCGAGCATAAAAAAGACATATTCTTCTGAATGTATCATCCCATTAGACCAATCCTCAAGATAGATATTGACATGAATATCAAGGGCTTCAGCTTTTCTGACTATCTCCCTGATATCAGATATGTGACTTTCAGGTGTTTTCTTTAATTGTTTTTCAAGGTGACGCAGGGAGCCTTTACTTAGAAGATTGATCACCTTACCACCTGCATCATTGATCCATTTGAGTGAGAGATCTCCGTCTATAAAACCAAGTACCTCTACCTGCCTGTGTAAGTTGTTGTGACGGGCCCAGCCGGTAATCTTTTTAAGAGCCTCAAATTCACCCGATGAAACTCGTGCAGATGCCACTTCAATCCGGTCAACTTTCAGATCTCTCAGAAGAAGTTTGGCCATATGGAGTTTTTCGAGTGGTGGATATGAAACTCCCTGAGTCTGTTCACCATCTCTGAGGGTTGTATCCATAATCTCAACTCTCATCAATAAAGGCTTTTATTGGTTTCATAACTGGTAATTAAATCTTTCATGCTCAGGAGAAAATCGATATCATCGAGTCCTTTCAGCAGACATTCTTTCTTATATGGATTGATGTCAAATCTGACGTAATCGCCTGTAGAATCTATTGTTAATGTCTGTTTTTCAAGATCTATTTTAATTTTTGTTTCAGGATTGTTCTGAATCAGACCCTGAAGCTTTGCCAGTAATTGTTCAGATATTACAATAGGTAAAAGGCCATTATTCAGCGCATTATTCATAAATATGTCAGCAAAAAAACTCGAAACTACCGCTCTGAATCCATAGTCAAAAATAGCCCAGACAGCATGTTCCCGGCTTGATCCACTCCCAAAATTTTTACCGGCAACAAGTATCTGTCCCTTGTATTTAAGATTATTCAGAACAAACTTGTTGTTTTTTTCACCGGTTATATGATATCTCCAATCGCGGAAAAGATTATCTCCGAAACCTTCCCGTGATGTTGCACTTAAAAACCTTGCCGGAATAATCTGATCTGTATCAACATTTTCAAATGGTAAGGGAACGCAGGTTGACTCTAGAATATTAAATTTAACTTTTGCCATATCAGATTATTTATTGGTATTACTATCTTCGGAAATAAATTCCCTGGGATCGGTTATTGTACCTGTTATTGCAGCAGCTGCTGCTGTGAGTGGACTTGCAAGCAGGGTCCTTGCCCCAGGTCCCTGTCTTCCTTCAAAGTTTCTGTTGGAGGTCGAAACTGCATACTTACCCTGTGGAATCTTATCTTCATTCATAGCCAGGCAAGAAGAGCATCCTGGTTGCCTCACTTCAAAGCCGGCATCCTTATAGATTTCAATAAGACCTTCGGTAACCATTTGTTCCTCAACTTTTTTTGATCCTGGAACAATCAATGCTGTTACATTTTTGGCTTTTTGTCTCCCCTTAATAATTTTTGCAAAAGCACGGAAATCTTCAATTCTTCCATTTGTGCAGCTCCCGATAAATACGTAATCAATGGGATGCCCCAGAAGCTTCATCCCAGGCTTAAGGCCCATATAATCAAGTGATTTTAGAAAGGAGGATGAGGCTTTACTATTTTTATTATCTGACATTGGAATTGAACTATCAACTGCCATCCCCATGCCTGGATTTGTACCATAAGTGATCATCGGTTTCATGAGTTCTCCATTAAATTCCAATTCATGATCAAAGGAGGAGTCAGGATCACTTACAAGATTTTTCCATTTGTTAACCGATGCTTCAAGATCAGAAATGCCTGGGATAGCTGGTAGCTTTCTCAGATAATTGAAAGTAGTTTCATCAGGCGCTATTAATCCGCCTCGTGCTCCCATTTCAATGCTCATATTGCATATAGTCATCCTTGCTTCCATCGACAGGCTTCTTATTGTGGAACCGTTAAATTCAACAAAATACCCGGTTGCCCCACCAACTGAGATCTCAGATATAATATGCATTACAATATCTTTCGATGTCACTCCATTTTGGAGACTACCATTCACGGTTATTCTCATTTTTTTTGGCTTTGGCTGAAGAATGCTTTGAGTTGCCAGAACCATTTCGACTTCACTGGTTCCGATACCAAAGGCAATTGTTCCAAATGCTCCATGGGTCGATGTATGACTATCTCCACAAACAATGGTCATCCCCGGAAGGGTATAACCCAGTTCGGGCCCAATAACGTGAACAATACCGTTTTTTGGATGGTTCAGACCAAACAATTCAATCCCGTGTTCCTTGCAATTTTCATTTAGTTTCTCAACCTGATTGCGTGATAACTCGTCCCGTATTTGAAGATGTTGGTCCCTGGTTGGTATATTGTGGTCAGCAGTAGCAATTGTGTTGCCTGGACGGAATACTTTAATTTTCCGTTCTTTCAGGCCATTAAATGCCTGAGGACTGGTAACTTCATGTATATAGTGGCGATCGATGTAAAGCACATCGGGTCCATCCTCAATGGATTTTACCACATGTCCGTTCCATATTTTGTCGAAAAGTGTTTTTGCTTTCAATTTCAAGTTTTTTCTAGTTTATTTTTGCAATAGCATCAATAAATGCTTCAACCGAAGCAGTTATAATATCAGTACTAGCTGAAAACCCATAATAGAGCTTCCCCTGGTGTTCAACCTGGATATGTACCTTGCCGAGGTCATCACTTCCTTTTGTGATTGCCTGAATAAGGAATTCCTCAAGGTGCACAGTCTTGCTTATCAGGTGTTTAACTGCAGAAAAGGCAGCATCTATCGGACCATTACCTGATGCAGTAGAGTAGTGTACCTCACCGCTAATTTTCATACCAACAGTTGCAACAGGGATTAATGACTTACCGCAAGAGACTTGCAGAATTTCGAGTTTAAGTGATTTCTCACCCTGAAAAACTACGCCAGCTAATATTTTAATATCTTCATCGTTAATATCTTTCTTTTTATCAGCCAGCAAAAGGAAACGATGGTAGATATCATCAATCTCCTCTTTACCAAAATTGAATCCAAGCAATTCAAGACGATGATTAAGTGCCGCTCTTCCACTCCGGGCTGTCAGGATTATTGAAGACTCCCTTATTCCCACCTCAACAGGATCAATTATCTCATAATTTCCCCTGTTTTTTAGTACTCCATCCTGATGAATGCCAGACGAGTGGGCAAATGCGTTTCTTCCCACTATGGCTTTATTAGCCTGAACGGGCATATTCATCAGATTTGAAACAAGTCGACTGGTACTGAAGATAAGTTTAGAATTGATGTCAGTTTTAAGCTTGAGACTATAATGACTCTTTATGATCATAGCTATCTCCTCAAGAGATGTGTTTCCAGCTCTTTCACCAATCCCATTAATTGTTACCTCAACTTGCCGGGCTCCATTTATCAGACCCATCATGGTATTGGCAGTTGCCATTCCCAAATCGTTGTGGCAATGGGTTGATATTACAGCCTTGTCGATATTAGGTACATTTTCTTTGAGAAACCTGATCTTTCGCCCGTACTCTTCGGGAAGGCAGTACCCGGTTGTGTCAGGAATATTTACGACGGTAGCCCCTGCATTTATTACAGTTTCGATCACCCTTGCAAGATATTCGTTTTCGGTTCTGCCAGCATCTTCCGCATAGAATTCCACATCATCAACAAATTTTCTTGCGTACCTGACAGCATCAGCAGCCCGTTTCAGAATCTCTTCAGGAGTTGTTTTGATTTTGTATTTAATATGAAAAGGTGAGATGCCGATTCCGGTATGTATTCTTTTTCTTTTAGCATATTGAAGTGAATCAGCAGCTACCTCTATATCCTTTTTTACAGCTCTGGTGAGAGCACAGATGATAGGATTTGTAACAGCTTTAGATATCTCCACTACTGATTTGAAATCGCCAGGGCTGGAAATCGGGAAACCAGCTTCGATTACATCAACACCCAGGTCTTCCAGGGCCTTAGCGATTGTAATTTTTTCAATAGTATTTAGCTGGCATCCTGGCACCTGTTCTCCATCCCTCAGTGTGGTGTCAAAAATTATGACCTTATCGTCCATTTTTATCAGTTATTTGTAAAAATTTATTTTTTGGCTGGCCTGAGTTTTCGAACTGCAGCACCTGCTCTCCACATTTCAGACTCTCCAAGCTCTTTCAGTTCACCATCAAGAACTTCTTTGTAATTTGAAGCGCCGGTTGATTGAAGAACTCTTACACATTCTTCTCCTGATTTTACTTTATTATAAAGGTCATAGAAAACTGGAAGTGTTGCATCTTTGAATTTTGGACGCCAGTCAAGAGCTCCTCGCTGAGCAGTTGCACTGCAATTAGCATACATCCAATCCATTCCATTTTCATCAACTAGTCTGATTAAACTCTGGGTTAATTCTTCTACTGTTTCATTAAATGCTTCGGATGGACTGTGTCCGTTTTCGCGAAGTACCTGGTATTGTGCATCCATGATTCCGGCCAATGCACCCATTAATACTCCTCGTTCACCAGTCAGGTCGCTATAAACTTCCTGCTCAAAGGTTGTCGGGAAGAGATATCCTGACCCAATAGCAATTCCCAGGGCAATTGTTCGTTCTTCTGCTTTTCCGGTAAAATCCTGAAAAACAGAATAGCTTGAGTTAATACCTGCACCGGCCAGAAAATTTCTCCTTACGCTTGTTCCTGAACCTTTAGGTGCACATAGGATAACATCAATATCAGCAGGAGGAATTACACCTGTATGTTCTTTGTAAGTAATAGAGAAGCCATGTGAAAAATAAAGTGCATCACCCTTGTTAAGACATGGCTTAAGTTTTGGCCATAGTATCCGTTGTGCTGCATCTGATACAAGATATTGGATAATTGTTCCCTTTTTAGCTGCTTCTTCAACAGAAAACAATGTTTCACCCGGAACAAATCCATCAGCAATGGCTTTATCCCAATCTGCTTTAAATTCCTGAGCCTGCCCAATTATTACGTTAATGCCGTTATCTCTCATATTAAGCGCTTGAGCCGGGCCCTGAACCCCGTAACCAATGATTGCTATAGCCTCATTTTTAAGTACTTCGCGGGCTTTAGCCAGGGAGAACTCTTCTCTTGTAACTACGTTTTCGACTACACCACCAAAATCAATTTTTGCCATGATCTTTAATTTTTATATTAGTTTAATACTTCAATTGTTTCTGTTTTTGAACGATTTGCTTCGTCCATCTCTATAAGAAATGAATTCAGCTCTTTAACCTGCTTGGTTATTGCTACTCTCCCTGATCGTACAAACTGTAATACCCCATAAGGCTCAAGTTGAGTAAGTATTTCATTTATCTCTGTCTTGTGACCTGTTTTTTCTATTATAATATATTCGGGTGAGACTTCCAGTATACGTGCATTCCTGGAGCGAACCACATTTTCAATAATATTACCGGACATTAATCTATTAGTTGAAACTTTAAACAGAGCAAGTTCCTGATAAATAATATGGTCTGAGGTATGTACAAAAACTTTCAAAACATCGACCAGTTTTTCCATTTGTTTTGCCACTTTCTGAATCATATCACTTGTGGTTATCACAACTATTGTTAGAAGGTGAACTCCTTTTACTGCTGATTCCGAAGCGGTAAGACTATTTATGTTTACCTGCCTGCGTGTTAAGATTATTGTTATCTGCCCAAGAATACCTATATGGTCTTCAGTGAAAAGTGATATTGTATATTCCTTTTTCATAGTGTGTTATTTATTGTCTTTTTTCTATTGTCAGTATGTTAGTCTTATTTCCGAAACTGACGATCCGGGTTCAATCATCGGAAAGACACCGCCCTCTTTCTCTACTTTTATGTCAAGGAGGAAAGGCCCCTCTGAAGCGAACATTTCTGCAATTGAATCCCTTAGTTCTTCCCTTTTGGAAACTTTTTTTGCCGGAATGCTGAATCCATTAGCTATCATCACAAAATCAGGATTTATCAATTCAGTTGAGGCATATCTTTTTTTGAAAAACATATCCTGCCATTGACGTACCATACCAAGAAAACTATTATTAAGTATTATAATTTTAACCGGGATATTATATTGCAATATTGTTCCCAGTTCCTGTATTGTCATCTGGAACCCTCCATCTCCAATAAATGCTACTACAGGTATGCCGGGACTTCCTATCTGAGCGCCAATGGCTGCAGGAAGGCCAAATCCCATCGTTCCCATGCCACCAGAAGTAACCCACCTGTTGGGCTTTGCAAATTTGTAATAGCGGGCAGCATACATCTGATTCTGTCCTACATCGGAGACAACTATAGCTTCATTGTTTGTGATTTCCGAAACATGTCTGACAACCTCTCCCATCTTAATCTCTCCTGTTTCCGGGTTTATTTCCGGTTTGATAACCTTTTCATATTCAGTCTTGTCACAAATTCTGAACTCTCTTATCCATTTTTCAAAAGAGTTTTCCTTAACCATTTTTGTAAGGTATGCAAGTGCCTCTTTAGCATCGTTATTTATTTCGACATCGACCAGTACGTTTTTGTTTATTTCTGCCTCATCTATCTCAATATGTATTATTGTGGCATTAGTTGCATATTTTTTTAGATTTCCAGTAACGCGGTCATCAAAACGCATGCCAACTGCAATTATCAGATCAGCTTGATTAGTAAGTAGATTTGGACCATAGTTTCCATGCATGCCAAGCATCCCGGCATACAAACGGTGATTAGCAGGGAATGATGAAAGACCCAGTAAAGTTAATGCAACAGGGATTCCTGTTTTTTCTGCAAATTTTCTTAGTTCATTTTCTGCTCCTGAAATAAGTACTCCATGTCCTGCCAGTATAAGTGGTCTTTCGGCATGGTTTATCATAATTGTTGCTGACTCCAGCGCCTTTATATTCAATGGTTTATGTGGATTATAACTCCTTATATAATCACATTTTTTATATTTGAAATCTAATTTCTCAATTTGAGCATCTTTCGTAATATCAATAAGAACTGGTCCCGGGCGACCTGATTTTGCTATATAAAAAGCTTTTGCGATTGCCTCAGGTATATCCTGGGCTTTCTTCACCTGTAAGTTCCATTTTGTTACCGGCATCGAAATTCCTATTATATCAGCCTCCTGAAACGCATCTGTTCCTATAAGACCTGAGATCACCTGGGCCGTGATAAATACAACGGGGATTGAATCAAGAAAGGCATTGGCAATTCCGGTTACAAGGTTGGTGGCCCCTGGTCCTGATGTAGCAAAGCAGATACCCGGTTTTCCGGAAACCATTGCATAAGCCTGAGCAGCATGAGCGGCTCCCTGTTCATGACGGGTCAGATAATGTTTGAGTTTATCTTCGTAATCCATAAGGCTGTCATATATAGGCATTATGGCTCCGCCGGGATACCCAAAAATAGTATCAACACCCTCCTCAATCAGGCATTTTAAAACAGCATCTGCTCCTTTAATATGTTCATACCCATTAACCTTAACTGTTGCTCCTTTTGTTTTCTTATCAGTCTTCATAAACTTGTTGTCTAATTGTCTAATTGTCTTGCGGTCTTGTTGTCTTTTGTCTTTTGTCTTTTGTCTTTTGCCCTGCGCCTTTATATCATCCTTATAGCACCTGTATCTGCGGAACTAACAAGAGCAGCATAAGCTTTAAGTGAAGAGGAGATTACCCTGTTACGGGTTGCCGGCTGATAAGCTTTCTCTCCTCTTAATTTCTCTTCTTTATCTCTCTCTTTAAGGTCATTATCAGATAATAAAACATTTATTTTTCTTTTGGTAATGTCAATTTCGATACGGTCTCCGGATTTGATCAGAGCCAGCTCTCCTCCTGAAGCAGCTTCCGGAGAGATATGTCCTATCGATAAACCTGATGTACCTCCTGAAAACCGGCCATCGGTGATGAGAGCGCAAGCTTTTCCAAGGCCTTTTGATTTAAGATATGAAGTAGGATAGAGCATCTCCTGCATGCCGGGGCCACCTTTAGGACCTTCGTATCTTATTACAACCACATCACCAGGTTTAATAATATCGGATAGTATTCCTTCAACGGCATCGTCCTGCGATTCAAATACAATAGCGTTACCGGTAAATAAAAACTCTGATTCATCAATACCTGCTGTTTTGACGATGCATCCTTTTCTTGCAATATTTCCATAGAGGACTGCGAGACCACCATCTTTACTATAGGGAGTTTCTACTGATCTTATACAACCATTTTCCCTGTTGGTGTCAAGCTCTCTATAAGCAGTATCGTGAGAACCCATAACAAGATTTTTTACCAATGAAGGAGCACTCCTGAAGTTATCAAAAGCCGATGGCTGCGCATTCTTGCTAAGTATATCCCACTCTGAAATAGCATCATGAAGAGATGGGTAATCTATACGTTTTACAGTGGTGTCTATTAGCTTACCTCTTTCAAGTTCACCCATTATTGATAATATTCCCCCGGCCTTATTGACATCCTGAACATGATATTGTGAGCCTGGAGATACTTTACATATATTTGGAATTTTACGTAAAAGCTCATCAATGTCTTTCATTGTAAAATCAACTTCCGCCTCCTTAGCTATTGCCAGCAGGTGCAAAACAGTATTAGTGGAGCCTCCCATCGCTATATCGAGTGACATTGCATTCATAAATGCTTCTCTGGTTGCGATGGCACGGGGAAGTACTGAATCATCACCATCATTGTAATATCTGTTTGCCAGGTCAACTATTAATCCGGCAGCTTTTTCAAAAAGTTTTACCCTGTTCCTGTGAGTGGCAACTATTGTTCCATTACCAGGAAGTGCTAAACCAAGAGCTTCATTAAGACAATTCATCGAATTTGCAGTGAACATGCCAGAGCATGAACCACATGTTGGGCAAGCAAGATTCTCAATATCATCCAGTTCCTTGTCACTAACAGATTCATCGGCACCCGCGACCATTGCATCTACCAGGTCAACATATTTGTTGTTATGCATCACGGCTTCCATAGGACCTCCTGACACAAATACAACTGGTATGTTGATTCTCATAGCGGCCATAAGCATCCCTGGAGTAATCTTATCGCAATTACTAATGCAGATCATTGCATCAGCAAGGTGTGCATTAACCACATATTCAACACTGTCTGCAATCAAATCTCTGGAAGGCAGGGAGTAAAGCATCCCAGAATGTCCCATAGCAATACCATCATCGATAGCAATTGTGTTGAATTCAGCTGCAAAAAGACCTCTCTTCTCAATTTCTTTTTTAACTACCTGTCCAATTTCATGCAGATGGGCATGTCCAGGGACAAACTGCGAAAATGAGTTTACAATAGCGATAACAGGTTTTCCAAACTGCTCTTGCTTCATCCCGTTAGCACGCCATAGACTTCTGGCGCCTGCCATATTCCTGCCGGTTGTTGTCTTTGAACTCCTTAGTTGCGTTTTCATGTTATAATCTTATATTAAAAAAAAGCTCCCCGGTTCCCCGGAAAGCTTCTGTATATTATAAACAATATATATTAGTTCCGGATCATGTGCTTAATGCAATAATAAGAAGGACAAGAATAATATGTAATGTAGATTTAAGCATCTTTTTATTGTAAAATGATCGACAAATGTACTATTTTTTTTAATAGATCAAATAAAATGTGTTTTTTATTTTGATTTTTGTTAAAGTTTAAATACAATAATGCACTTTGGTAATAATTTATTATCTTGTACTTTATATTCTTATTTTCATTATATTTTAGCAATGAGGAATGTCATCCTTCTCTTATCATTCTTGTTTTGTGTTAGTATCACGACTGCTCAAAAGAAAACATTCGTAGAACAGAAAAGTCATAGGATTGAAAAGACGATCAATTCCCACTGGACCTTTAATTATTTTTCCAGTGAGGTTTCAGGTAAAGGGTATGAGTCATCCGGATATGATGATTCAAGGTGGCCGGCTGTAAGCCTGCCCCATTCCTGGAATACATATGAAACAACTGGTGAACTCCATTCTTTTGTGAGTAAAAGTACAGAGGGTGACAATCCATATTGGTGGATGGGGTGGGGATGGTATCGTAAGCACTTTTCAATTAACAATGATTTCTCAGACAGAAAAGTATTTGTTGAATTTGAGGATGTCAGAAGCTATTGCAAAGTGTGGCTAAACGGAGAATATCTGGGAGACCATAACGGAGAAAATGGTTCATTCGACTTTGATATTACTGCATTTTTGAAACCAGGAGAAGATAATTTGCTGGCAGTTGCTGTAAATAACAAACAAAGTCATGTGAATAAAATATCATCACAGGGGGATGTCACTTACAGTAATTTTGGTGGTATTTGTGGTGATATTAAATTAGTATTTAAAGATAAACTCTATATCCCCAGAAAGGGATTCGTAGATGATAAAGGAGGTACTTCCGTTCTAGCTTCCATGTTATTGGGAGAGGAGGCTGTATTAACAGTAAAAACCTGGCTAAAGAATGAATATCCTCTTAAGAAATCTACTGTTTTACAAACCACCATTACTGATGACAATAATAAAATTATTAAGGTAATTAAATCCAAAGCAGTTATTGAACCCGGTCAACTCTTTATGTTTGATCAGACAATTAAATCCATAAAAAAACCTAATATATGGT
>Ga0307377_10008293_pt1 | contig 10565 bp, 10 predicted proteins | sample TR3MG_FD_202535 | JGI IMG/M metagenome (GOLD analysis project Ga0307377, IMG submission 202535) | Soil microbial communities from Risofladan, Vaasa, Finland - TR-3 | ecosystem: Environmental > Terrestrial > Soil > Coastal area > Acid sulfate soil | place: Finland: Risofladan, Vaasa | collected... | reverse complement strand
TAAATACAAATAGATATCTTAATTTTTTAGGTATGATAAAATAAAGATTCACCTAAAAAAGAAAGGAACTTTTAATAATATGAGCGGCGATAGTAATAAAATGCAAAAATTTGTAAATGAAATGTTTTCAGAATATCTAAGTCAAGGAGACTGGAGAGTTAAAGAGAATTCCAACACCATTTATTCCTTTGGAGCTTTAAATAAATATGTTATGGGTAAAACTACAGCTCTATTTTGGGAAGGTATTTATAATGAAATTGACCCTGAAATAATAGAAGGCCATAGAAATGGAGATTACCATATTCATGATCTATCCTCTTATTCTTCTTATTGTTTTGGAGCATCCTTAAGAGATTTATTACTAAAGGGTGTCACTGGAGTTCAAAATGTATCCAGATCTTCTCCAGCAAAAAGATTGAGAAGTATTAGTAGTCAAATAGCTAATATAGCAACTATATTTCAGAATGAAGTGGCAGGGGCAATTGCATTTTCTAGTTTTAATGTTTATTTGGCTCCATTTTTATATTTTGATAAGATCAGAAGAGATGGAATATGTGATAATGGTAAAAAAATAGATCTAGAGTATAATAGTGTGGATTTAGAAGACGCCACTCAAAGTATACAAAATATGATTTATGCTCTTAATTCAAATTCAAGATTAGGTAGTGAGCCTGTATTTTCAAATTTAACATTAGATTTTAAGATATTATCTCCGATGCAAAATTTATGCGTGATTGTAGGAGGTCAAGAGCAGAAAAATTATACATATAAAGAATTTCAAAAAGAGTCCGATATTATATTAAATATTTTTGCAACAGAAATGCTCAAGGGTGATTGTGATGGTAGACCTTTTGCATATCCTATTCCAACATTTAATATAGGTAAGAACATGGAATGGGATAAATATGATATAGTATTTGAATTAGCTGCTAAAACAGGTACCCCCTATTTTGGTAATTTTATGCAATCTACATTAAAAGAAGACGATGTATATAGTATGTGTCCTCTTCATGAAGATACTCTGGTAGAAATAAAGACTTTTGAAGATAAAAATCTCACACTACCAATAAAAACAATCCATGATAGTTTTGATTTAGTAAGGGTATTAACCCTTGATGGCTGGTGTTTTGCTAAACCTAATAAAATGCCTAAAACTGTTTGTTATGAAATATATATAGAAGGAATGAATGGAGAGATTAGTAGCGTTGTGATGGGAGAGAATCATCTTCAGCCTACGATCCATGAAACCAAATGTGCTAATGAATTGGTGGTTGGAGATCTTATCCCAGTATTCAATAATAAATACTACCCTATTTTAGGGATATCTAGAGTAAATTTAGAAGATGATCAGGATCTATATTGCTTTGAAGTTTATAATGATTCTCATTTATTTTTATTAGCAAATGGAATATATACTCATAATTGTCGCTTAAGGTTGGATAAAAGAGAATTGATAAATAAGACTGGTGGATTATTTGGGGCAGCAGAAAAAACTGGATGTTATTCTGAAGATACTGAAGTTTTAACTACAAGAGGTTGGAAGTTTTTTAAAGATGTTTCTTTTGAAGATAATATATATACATTGACACAATCCAGAGAAATTGAAATACACAACCCAGAGCAAATATTTGAATATGACTATGAAGGAGAGATGGTTCACTTTCAAGGATCAAGCATGGATTTTTTAGTAACCCCTAATCACAACATGGCTTATATTCCTGAGAATGATAAAAACACAATACTTTTTAAAAAAGCAGAAGATTGTACTGGATCAGAAGAATTCCCATTAAAATCCAATTGGAATGGTGGAACTGATTGTGATTTTTTCACAATTCCTAATATATCATCTCCGTCTCAAATTCCTATGGAAGTGTGGTTATCATTTTTAGGACTATTTATCTCTGAAGGAAGTATTTCTGAAAGTAAAGAAATCGTAATATCTCAAAAAAAAGACCACAACAAGTCTATTATTGAAGAAGTTCTTAATAATATGGGATTAAAATATAGAATTGAAACTAATTCTGAAAACTCTAATAATTATTGTATTTCAAATAAACCTCTATGGGATTTGTTAAGATCTCAAGGATTTTCTACACAAAAATACATTCCTGAATATATTTGGGATTTACCAAAAAAATATTTAGATATATTATATAATTATTTAATAATTGGAGATGAATGTATTCCTACAACCACTAAGGGTGATACATACCACACTACTTCAAAAAAGTTAGCAGATGATATTCAACACTTAATGATGTTGTTAGGATATGGATCTACATTGCATACGAAACTTCCAAGACTTAGTGATATTAAAGACAGGAACATGCAGTATGAAATTACAAGAAAAGCATGTAACAATATAGGTGTAAAAAATATTAAACCACCTTCTGAATATTATAAAGGAAAGGTTTATTGTTTACAAGTTCCTAATCATACATTATTTGTGAGAAGAAATGGTCATGTAATGTGGTGTGGCAATTCATTAGGAGTTTTTACTGTCAACCTCCCTGCCATAGGATATAGGAATAAGGGTAAACCAATTCAGAATGTTATAGATGATATTAAAAAGCAAATGAATATTGGAAAGACTCAACTACTTAAAAAGAAAGAAATAATTCAAAAAGAATTCGATAATGGTTTATATCCTGCTCTTTCTGTTTATTTAGAAACATTAAATACTTTATTTTTGACTATTGGGTTTGTAGGCGGTCATGAGTTCTGTTTAAATTATTTAGGAAAAGGAATCGAGACAAATGAAGGTAGAGATTTTATTATTGAGACTATACATATTATGAGGAATGAATTGTCTAAATTTCAAGAAGAAACAGGACTATTATTTAATCTTGAATATACCCCTGCGGAGAGTACCTGCTTTAGACTTGCTTTAAAAGATAAGAAAAGGTATCCTGATATTATTCAGGCTGGTAGAGATGAGCATCCATATTACACAAATAGTACACACCTCCCTGTTGGAATTGATTGGCCTTTGTCGAAAATACTCAATCATCAGAATGGCTTATTGAGTTTAGCAACCGGAGGTTCCGTCTATCATTGTAATATAGATCAAAATTTAAATAAAGACTTAGTGAAAAGATTTATCAAAACTACATTTACAAATTACGATGCTCCCTACATATCTATCTCCCCTTTATTGAAAATGTGCCCTGATTGTGGAATGAAAGAAAATATTGGTTCAAATATTTGCCCTGATTGTGGTAAAATAATGGAACAATTCCAAAGAATTACAGGATATATTCGTCCTATTTCTTCATATAATGATGGCAAAGCTTCAGAGTTCTTAGAAAGATATCAAAATAAAATTACAGAAGAAGATTTATAATTTTATTTTAAAAATAATTAAAATAAAACTTGACAGTTTGCTTTTTGATTGGTAAAATCAAGAAGGAGGAAATTAATTATGTCGAAATATAGTCCTGGAGATAAGTTCAATTATTGGACTTTACTTCGATATGTTCAAAATCAAGGATGGAATAAGATTTACGATGCAGGCCAGAGATTAATGGTCAAGAAAGAAATATAATGAAACTAAGAACACCATACTTTAAAGATAATTTTTCAGAAGACCAGCCATACGATAGCCTAATTCTCATCGCTCCGTATTGTGATTTTTCATGCAAAGGCTGCCAAAATATAGATCTATTTAAATCTCCAATTAAAGATTATGATATTTCAGTGTTGGCAGAAGTGATTTTAGAAAATCCATTTGTATCTGGAATAACAGTAGGGGGATTAGAAGTATTAAAGAGTGGTATGAATTTCATGTTAGACTTAGGAGAGTTGATAAAATTAGCTAATATTTCAAGAGTTACAATTTATTCTAGATTTGAGTTGGATGATGAAAATTTGTTTATTTTTTTAGAAAAAATTAAGGATTTAGAGTGTGTTACAGAATTATATTGTAAAACTGGAGAATATATAGAAGGGTTAGGTAGCAAGATATCTAATTTTTACTATAAAGGTAATCCCTGGAGTATATGCTTAGGATCTAAGAATCAAGATTTTAATATAATTAAAGGGAGTGAATTGGTAAGGTTGGCTGTTAATGATGATTGTTTAAAGTAGGTAGTGATATTATAGGCCTATGTCTATATTTAATAAAGGTAAAGTGTCAGAGTTTAAAGATAGATTTCAAAAAAACATTGGGGAATCAGATTATGAAGGATAAGTTAAAATTAAGAGATCCATTTTTTATGGAAAATGTTTGTCATGATCAGCCTTATTCTTCTTGGGTTTTGATGGCACCATACTGTGACTTTAAATGTTATGGATGTCAAAATAAAGAAGTAGTAAGGGGTAAGGTAGATTCATTTTCTATTTATTATTTAAAGAATGAATTCAAGGATAATCCTTTTGTTGATGGAATTACAGTCGCTGGGTTAGAGATTTGTCTATCTGGTAGTGATTTTATTAAGGATTTATATTATTTTATAAAATTAGCTAATATTTCAAGAGTTACAATTTATTCTAGATTTGAGTTGGATGATGAACGTTTGTCTAGTTTTTTAGAAAAAATTAAGGATTTAGAGTGTGTTACAGAATTGTATTGTAAAACTGGAAAATATATAGATGAGCTAGATAGTAAGATATCTAATTTTTACTATAAAGGCAATCCCTGGAGTATATGCTTAGGATCTAAGAATCAAGATTTTAATATAATTAAAGGAAATGAATTGATAAAGTTAACTGTCAATGATGATTGTTTAAAGTAGATAGTGATATAATACATATAATGATGGTTTATTTATAAGGGTAATAATATTATGCTGCCAAGTAAAAAACAATATAGACTGATTAGAGCGTTATTAAAATTAAAGCAAGGCAATATTATGGCCAATAAGGAGGATTCCTTATCAGGAGCCGGGGTCTTAGTCTTTAATAATAGTAATAAAATATTGGCTGGAATAGGAAAAGACAATTTATTCAATTTCCCAGGAGGGAAGATTGAAAAGGGTGAATCTTTTAAGGATGCTGCAATTAGAGAATTATTAGAAGAAACTGGGCTAAGTATTTCTTCGGATGATTTAAAGGAAATACCGAGCGACAATGAGGATGAAAAATCATTTTATACAATACTTAATACAAATCCTTCAGTTAAAGATACTAATGAACTAAAGCAAGTTAAATTTTATAACATAGATGAGTTACCTATTTATAAAATGAGACCTTGTAGTAAGAAAACATTACTTAATTATAAATCTATGTTAGATAAAACTAAAAAAAGCAAATCTGAAAAATTATTTAAAAATATTATTCGTTCAGATGGGAATAGTCCGCAGTACACTGTATATGAGATGTCACACGGAGACGCTCTTAAAGTAGTAGGAACTAGTCTATTTAAGTTTTTTGCTGACGGTGTGGCCGGAATGAAGCCAGATTCTATCAAAAAATTATCATTAGATCAATATTTTATTCACATTAGAAAGCACTCTAATGATGTATATTCTGGTCGGGTAGATGATGGAGTTCATACTATTCATTCATTTGTAAATCGTTCATTGCCAATGTTGACTGCAGAGTTAATGGGGATATTTGAGTATTATATTGATCCTAAAGATAGTGATTTTAGTGTTATTGAAGAAAACGATCAAAATAAAATAGATATTTCTACTTCTTTAGATAATATGGCTTCCAATTATAAAAATTATAATATATTAGATGTTTATGAAGAAATGGAAAATATTAGAGATGAAATAAGAGGTGGAGTTGTAGTGGATCTTCAGCAAACCGAATCTAAGTTATTTAAATTATTTAATAAATTAGAAGACAATATGAAAGAGGTTTATGGAAAGTATAATCAATTCAATAGAGATGTCGGTCAAGAGATGGATATATTAAATCAAAAGATTCAAGAACTATTTAATAAGATACATCAATTAATGCAAAAAGACGATGAGAAGGAAATTATAGCTAAGCCAAAAGGAAATCCTGATGTGGTGTATGATAAGCTATATAATTATTTATCAAAGCCGTCTATTACTGTTTTGCCGAATGGAACAGTAAGTATAAAGTTTTATGAAGATTGGAATAGAATTGATCAATTAGATTTTTTAAAATCTATGAGAGCTAAAATTGAAAAATCTAAATAAATGGAAACTACCTTATATAGGTTTGAATATGAGTTAAAATCTAAGGGCCTGATGCCAGGAGAAATATCAACTCATGTGCAAAATTTATCAAATATCATTCATGGACAGATTGCTAATTTAATAACTCAATATATGCAAGAGATAAGGCAAATTGCAATAGAGAGAGATGCTTTAGATTTTTTACAACAATTATCATTAGAAGATTTTGGAGATTATTTATCTATTGCTACTACCTCTGGTCAGTTAGATTTTGAAAAGCCAGGGTATCCAAATTTGCCATGGTTATTGCAAAATCCAAAAATATCTAAAGATGGCTATGGATATAAAGTCATTCCTATTGGAAAAAAAACTCCACATACTAAAACTATATCAGTGAAGAAAGTGCCTTCAATAAGAGATATGAATAAATTTGATTCAAGCCAAGACATAACAAGTTCTATAGCTAGTAATTTTAATAGAGAGTCGACATTAGAATCTATAACTATTAATAAACAAGAAACTTCTCCTCCAGTTGCATTTAGAACAGCGTCAGAAAAACAAAACCCAAATATATCCTGGAAGATTCCTAGTAAGAAAAAAAAGATGTCAGATGTTGTTATTGATATGAATAGAAAAATAAAAAATGAAATTTATAGTATAATTAATAATAGTATTATACAATACCTAAAGGAGATATTTTAATGGCCTTTGTGATGCCAGAAATAGCTGTTCAAAGATTAATACAATATGGGATTAGCCATCTTAGATCTAATAGGGTAGCTTTTGATGAAATATTCTGTTATTTAATAGGTGACGGATTGGTTTCTCAAAATTATGGTCAAACATATGTTGATGCAATTTGGCAATGGTTTGAAACATATAATATACCAGTAGTACAGGCTTGGAGTTTAAATATTAAACAGGTTCCATGTTTTTCTATACATTTATCTCAGGAATCAGAGGATGAAAGTAAGGCTGCAATAAGTGATTTTTATAGATTTGATGAGAATGGGAATGCGCTTGGTGTTTCTACTTTTAATATAATGATTGATATTGGAATTCATGCACATAAAAATGCAGATCAAGTATTATGGATGTATTATATGTTGAGTTATATTTTATTTAGATATAAAAATATAGCCCAATCTATGGGGATAACTTTACAGACATTTTCTAGTAGTGATTGGAGTAGGGATAATACTGCTCAAGTGGAAAATATTTATACCAGGTGGGTTCGATTTAGTACATCAATATCACATACTTGGAGTTTTGATGATAGTGCTGGTCCTTACGAATTTGGTGATAGTTTTGTAAATTATAGTACAGTTTTAAATTTAGATAACGATGAATGAGGAGAAAAATATGGATAAAGACATAATGAAAAAAATTAAAGAGTTTGAAAGATCAAGTCAGAAAATAATAGAAAAGAAGGAGGATAAGTTAGATTTTGATGAATGGTGGGCTATGCGTCATAATAAATTTACTATCAACCCTTATTTAAAAGATGTATTGAAGGCTGATGCTAAAGGAAGAGGATTAAAAAATAAACATTCTATTCAAGAATGGGATTCTGCTGCTAGGATGTACGGTTTAATATTTTAATACTATATGTGTGTTAAAATGTTAATGTACAGTTTTTGACTTAAAAAAAAGGAGACTAATATGGCTATAAATGTGAGCTTTAATGGGGCGACTATCTATAAGCCTGGATCATATTCTAAAACAATTATTGATCTTGGTGGAAATATTCCCTTAGGCCCTGCAGGGTTGATTGCTATTTTTGGAGAATCGGATGCTGGCACTCCAGGAGTAAGTGAAATAGATATTTCTCAAAATTACTTTTCAGCAGATCAGCTATCGATTGCTAGAGATAAATATAAATCTGGTCCTATAATGGATGCTTTGAATTTTTTATTCGCTCCAGCTAGTGATGGTGCAATTCCTAATGGTGCACAAACAGTCTGGGTATATAAAACAAATGCGTCTATTAGAGCTGCAAAAGCATTAACTAATTCTTATGGAACTGTTCAAGCACTTGAATGGGGAGTTGGTGGAAATAGGATAACATATAAAGCTGTATCATCTAATAATGGTCAGGCAGAAACATCAGGAACCCCTCCATCTCTTGGAACATCATTATCATCTGAAACAGTTTCTTTTAGAGTTAATGGAGCTACATCTGCTATTGATTTTACTTTTTCAGTCACAGATTCCGATCATGATACGATTGAAAAAGTTGTAATTGAGATGAATAATGATGCTGGATTTTCAGCTGCATTGATAGCTTCAAGTGTTGGCTCTGTTTTGACAATCAAAACTATATTAGATTCTGATCTATATCAAAAAGGTAAAGGAGAATCTTTTGAGATTGTTGCTAATTCTGCTTTATTAGGTATGACTAATACTTTAAAAATATCAAGTGAAGAACCGATTGTTGCTTTGACTTTAGATCAAAAGAGGGATCTTTTAATTGAAAATGATATTTTGGGTGGAAACGTTATATTAACAATAGGAAGAGACACAACTGGCGGAAATGCTTCAGCATCAGTGACAGTTAATTCTACTTCGATAGTTCTTACTGATGATTTAGCAACATTAACTATAGATAAAGCTGCATACATAACCCTTAAGCAAGTAATAGAATATATTAATTTACAATCTGGATGGACTGCTGCAATTCCTAACTCTATATATAATTCACTATCTTCTTATTCCCTTGATCAAGTTGTTTTAGATGCTTTTACAGGTGTTACAGGAAACATGCCAGCCAGAATTAAAAAAGATGCATATGAAGTTTCTGAATTTTTTGCCAATTCTCAATTAGCATCTATTGAAAGTCAAGCAACTAAAGGATTACCTGAAGCATTGATTGAAACTTTCTTAACAGGCGGAGCTAAAGGAGCAACATTAACTTCTGAAATAGTAAATGCACTATCTAAATTTGAAAAATTTCATTGCAATAGTATAGTTCCTTTGTTTTCTAGAGATGCGACAGCAGATATTTCTGATAACTTAACAGATTCAAATAGTACTTATACAATAGATGGAATTCATCAAGCAGTTAAGACTCATATTTCATTAATGAAGTCAACGAAGAAAAAATCAGAAAGACAAGGATACTTATCTATTAAAGATACCTTTAGTAATTGTAAGTCTGTAGCAGGAGATTTGGCAGATGGAAGATTGCAATTAGCAATACAAGATATCCGTCAAATTGATAGCCTAGGTACTATTAAATGGTTTCAGCCTTGGGCTTTGGCTTGTTTATTGGCCGGATCAAGAGGTGGAGCAACAGTTGGAACTCCTTTAACTAATAAATATTTAAATTGTTCAGGAATTAGGCAAACGGCCCAACCAATGAATACTCCAGAAAGTAATATAGTTATTGATTTTGATCCTGATTTATCTTATGATGATGCGATTATTTCTGGAATTACATTTTTAGAAAATCCAAGAACTGGAGGATTTAAAGTTGTAATAGATAATACTACATATGGTAGAGATAATAATTGGGTATGGAATCGCGGTTCTGTAATTTATGCAGGAGATATAGTTGCTTATAATTTTAGAAATAGTTTAGAATCTAGATATGTTGGTATAAAAAATACAGTAAAAGTTGCAGAAGTAAAATCTACAGCAGAGAGTGTATTAAGTACATTTTTAGGTCAAGGAATTACAGTTTCGACAAATGATGCTCCAAATGGTTTTAAAAATCTTTCAGTAAGGATTGAAGGAAATACAATCTATATTTCAGTTACAATTAAGCTTGTTGAGGGAATTGATTTCATTCTAAGTGAAATTACAGTTCAAAGAGCTACAAACGTATAATTAACACCCTACATCATTAAGTAGGGTATTATTTTTTCTTATAATAATAAAAAGCTTGACAAGTAAATTAAAACATGATACTGTATCTTTGATACATAGATTAATTAAAAACCTTATAAGGAGAAAATATGAAAAATAATAAGAAAAAAATGTTAAAAGTTTCTAAGACTTTTTCTGAAGAATGTTCAGCACTAGATGGCTCTTCATTAGAGAAATTAGTTATAGAGTCAGAAAATGCTATAATAAATATCAGAAATATGCAAAAAGATGATGCAGCTCTACAAGAGGCAAAGGCAATTGTTAAAGACTTGTCATCTGGATATAGGGATGCAATTAAAATGGAAAGAGAAAAGATAGATTTTTTATTAGAAAAGATAAACTTAAATAATTAATATAAGGATATTGTGATGGCAACTTTAAAGAATATTTATTTAGATGGTGAAAATGGGATTATAGTAAAACTTAATGCTGCTTTCGAATTAGGAAGGAGATTTATTCTTCCTCAGTATTATAATGTGCAAATGGAGAATGCGGTAGATATTTCTACAACAACCCCTCATTTTACAATTAAAAATTCTGGATTGAATAGTCAATTATCTGCTGGATTTACTGTTAAGTATATATCAACAGGGGTAGAGATAGAGAAGA
>Ga0307377_10008292_pt1 | contig 10565 bp, 6 predicted proteins | sample TR3MG_FD_202535 | JGI IMG/M metagenome (GOLD analysis project Ga0307377, IMG submission 202535) | Soil microbial communities from Risofladan, Vaasa, Finland - TR-3 | ecosystem: Environmental > Terrestrial > Soil > Coastal area > Acid sulfate soil | place: Finland: Risofladan, Vaasa | collected... | reverse complement strand
TTTTTTCAAAAAGCAAAATGAGCAAGAATTTACAAACGGGACTGATTGCGTGTTAGTTACAGGGGTGGTGGCAAAAAATAATGGGGAAAACTACGTATTAAATATTCCGTGATTATCTATGATTAATGGATTTTAAATCCAAATAGATTAGTTGATATTTGGCTGACGATTTACAGATTATTTTTTTGCTAAAGTTAATTGGGTATGCTAAATTACGAAATATATGAGATAAATGAAAATAGAGATAACTATCATTTTAATTTTTGTCAGTCTTTGCAATATCAATAAAGCTCAAACTGTCACAGGCGAACCTGCAGGTATCCCTCGCGTCCCACAGATATATCAGACTGAACCCTGGGAAGACCCACAAGTAACCAGTATTAATCGCGACTGTTCAAGAGCTACTGCTTATTCTTATGGATCAGTAGCTGATGCATTGGCTTCTGACAGAAACAAATCGCGATTACTTCTATTAAATGGAATATGGGATTTCAATTTTGCCATTAAACCAGCCGATGCACCTAAAAACTTTTTTTTTTCGAAGGCAACAGGGTGGGATAAAATAGATGTGCCATCGAATTGGGAGATGAAAGGGTATGATATCCCCATTTACAAGAGCGCCGCTTATCCGTTTCGTCCTGTCAATCCGCCTTTTGTTCCACGAGATTACAATGCGGTAGGGTCGTATCAACGTACCTTTTCTCTTCCTGATGAATGGAAAAGCATGAATATAACTCTTCATTTTGGTGGGGTGAGCTCGGCATATAAAGTGTGGGTAAATGGGAAGTTCTTAGGATATGGTGAGGATAGCTGCCTGCCGTCCGAATTTAATGTGACCCCTTATTTGAATGATGGTGAAAACACTGTATCTGTACAGGTAATTCGCTGGAGTGATGCTTCCTACCTCGAGGACCAGGACCACTGGCGGATTAGCGGCATTCAACGTGAGGTGTTTTTGATGGCTGAACCGAAATTGCGTCTGGCCGATTTTTTTGTGCAGACCAAATTTGATAAAGAGTACAAAGATGCTACTTTGAGCATACGTCCCAGGTTCGATAATTACACTGGAGATGCCGTTAAAGGCTTTTTGTTGAAAGCCCAATTATACGATGATGATCAACAAACTGTTTTGCCGAAACCTTTACAAATAAAAGTTGAAGAGGTGATTAACGAATCATACCCGCGATTGGACAATGTGAAGTTTGGATTGATGGAAACGGTAATTTCAAATCCCAAAAAATGGAGTGATGAAGCCCCTAATTTGTATACGCTTGTCTTTTCAGTTGAAGATTCGATGGGGCAAGTGTTAGAAGCAAAGAGTTGCCGCATTGGATTCCGAAGTATTGAATTTGACAAGCAAACCAGCAAATTGCTTATCAATGGTAAAGTAACATATTTGTATGGTGTTAATCGTCACGACCACGATCCTGTAAAAGGCAAAGCTTTATCGCGTGAAGATATTCGTAAAGATGTGACCACCATCAAGCAATTCAACTTCAATTGCATCCGCACCAGCCATTATCCCAACGACCCCTATTTTTACGACCTATGCGACGAAATGGGCATTTTAGTGATAGATGAAGCTAATCTCGAAACACATGGATTGGGTGGCAAGTTAAGCAACGACCCAATGTGGACACATGCTTTTATGGAGCGAATAACAAGAATGGTTGATCGCGATAAAAACCATCCTTCGGTTATATTCTGGAGTCTTGGTAATGAAGCTGGAAGTGGTCCTAATCATGCAGCAATGTCAGAATGGATTCACGATTTCGATATCACACGGCCGGTGCATTACGAACCAGCTCAAGGCAATCCACGTGTTGACGGATATGCCGATATGTCCAAAATGCCGAATTGTGGTCGTCTTGGTAATCCGTTTGACCAATATTATGTAGATGTTATCAGTCGATTTTACCCATCAATGTCATTCATTCATCAATTGGTGAATCAACCCGGTGATAACAGACCTGTCATATTCGTGGAGTATGCACACAGTATGGGGAACTCAACAGGAAACATGAAAGATTTGTGGGATGATTTCAGGTCGTTGTCGCGCATCATCGGTGGATGTATTTGGGATTTTAAGGACCAGGGATTGTTGAAGCATGATACAAATGGAACACCATTTTATGCGTATGGTGGCGATTATGGAGAGAAATTTCATGATGGTAATTTTTGCATCAATGGTATTGCGGCTTCTGATGGACGGCCTAAAGCGGCTATGTATGAATGCAAGCGGGTTTATCAGCCTATTGAGTGCACTCTGGTGGATAAAATCAATCAACTGGTGAAAATCGAAAATCGACATGCATTACTCAATGCAAATTACTATCAGTTGGTTTTGAAGTTGATGCAAAATGGTAAAATTATTTTAGTCAAGGTACTTCCATACATTGATTTGGAACCGGGAACAAGCACTCAGTTATCTTTAAGATCATATCTTCCAAAGAATTTACCAGAAGGTGAGTGTATTGCTCAATTATCGTTTCAGTTAAAAGAGGATGAATTGTGGGCAAAGAAAGGATATGAAGTGGCATCCAATCAGTTTGAACTCACCAATTTGTCTGGTGCATTTAAACCTCAAAGTAGCAATGTATCGATATCTCTTGTTGAGAGTGACTCATCGTGGGTAGTAACAGGGGCTAACTTTAAAATTGATTTTAATAAGCAAAATGGGGCGCTTCACCACTATGTTGTGAGAAAAGATACCTTAATCAATCAACCATTATTGCCGAATTTTACACGCCCCTTAACTGACAATGATTTTAAAGGGTGGAAACCTCAGTTGAAATTAAAGGAGTGGTACAATGCCAAAGTTTCGTTGGAATCAATGGTTGCCAATCAAACGTCAAATCAGGATGTTGTCATTACCAGCAACTATTCAATCATTGAAAACAAGGCTAAGGCAACAATAATTTATACAATCAGTGGTTCTGGAGCGGTAAAAGTTGATTATCAATTAACTGTTAGAGGCTCGTTGCCTAATATTCCAAAAGTGGGTATGAGTTGTGGCATTCATCGCTCATTGAATCAGATACAATGGTATGGCAGAGGCCCCGTTGAAAATTACATCGACAAATGCTATGGTGCTGATGTTGGTATTTACCAGTTGCCCATTATGCAATTTATGGAGCCTTATGTGAAGCCTCAGGAAAATGGCAACCGAACCGATGTGCGATGGATGTATTTGAGCAATGGTTCAAAAGGGATTCAGATAGTTGCTGATAGTTTGCTGAGCATGAGCGTCTGGCCGTACACTGCTGAAAATATTCAAAATGCCAAACACACCAACGAATTGAAAAATGCTGGGTTTATCACTCTTAATATTGACTTGAAACAGATGGGTGTGGGAGGAAATGATAGTTGGAGTGATGTGGCTGCGCCTCTGGAAAAATATCAGATACCGGCTCACAATTATCGCTACTCTTTTTGGTTATTACCTCGAAGCAAAATGTTAGAGGAAAGTTCAAAAATAAAATAAATTGATATGCGTTTATTTTTTGTCTCTTCATTGATACTTGTGGCTACATCTTTTATAAGCGTAGCTCAAGACAAAGCGTTGGTAAATACTTCTAAAAGTCCTTATGCCAAATTCTATTCCCCCAATGTTGAGGCTGTAAAATGGAACGGTGGATTTTGGGGACACTGGTTTGATGTCAGTCGTGATACTATGGTAATGAACATGTTACATCTTTACGAAAATGATTCTGTTTGCCATGGATTTTGCAACTTTGAGATAGCTGCCGGACTGAAAGAAGGTGAGCATGCGGGTGCACCGTTTCATGATGGTGATTTTTACAAGACTCTCGAAGCTGTTGTTTCGCTGTATCCACAAACCAAAGATGTACGCTTATACAACGAGTTGGAACGAGTGATTCCAGTTATTGCCAAAGCTCAACGTGCGGATGGGTATCTCCACACACCAACACTCATCGATCAAATTAATAATCCTGGTGCCACAAAAGAATTTGCTGACCGTATGAATTTTGAAACATATAACCTGGGACACTTGATGACAGCGGCCTGTTTACATTATCGGGTTACCGGACAAACCAATTTTTTAAGTATCGCAATTAAGGCAGCCGATTTTTTGGTGGATTATCATGCACATGCTTCGGCAGAACAAGCACGTAATGCCATTTGCCCATCGCATTACATGGGAGTAATAGAGATGTACCGTACCACTGACGATAAACGATATCTTGCTTTAGCTGAAAAAATGATTGACATTCGTGGCTTGATTGATAATGGCACTGATCACAATCAGGATCGCATTCCTTTTCGTCAGCAGCGTGAAGCTGTGGGACACGCCGTGCGGGCCAATTATTTGTATGCTGGCGTTGCTGATTTGTATGCTGAAACGGGTGAAGATTCATTAATGATGGCTTTGACAAGTATATGGAATGATGTAGTGAATCGAAAACTTTATATTACCGGAGGCTGTGGCGCCTTATACGATGGTGTTTCTCCAAATGGCACAACCTACGACCAGTCTGGCATCCGACAGGTTCACCAGGCTTATGGACAGGCTTATCAATTGCCCAACATGTCGGCTCACAACGAAACATGCGCCAATATCGGAAATGTTCTTTGGAACTTCCGAATGCTTCAAATTACCGGTGAAGCCAAATATGCTGACATGATGGAGCTGACTTTATACAACAGCGTGCTTTCGGGAACGGATTTGGGCGGAACAAACTTCAACTATACCAATCCGTTACGGGTTGATGATTCTTTGACTTACGAATTGCGATGGTCAAAAGAACGGGTACCGTACATTGCCTGGTCCAATTGCTGCCCACCTAATGTAGTACGTACAGTAAGTGAAGTGAATAATTATGCGTATAGTTTAACAAAAGCTGGTGTGATGGTCAATTTGTATGGCGCCAATACGTTAGCGACAAAACTTGCCAATGGTTCTGAGATTGTTTTAAGACAAGAGACCGATTACCCCTGGAATGGAGATGTGAAGATTATCGTTAAAAAATCTTCGAGACTTCCCTTCGAAATAGGATTGCGAATACCTGGTTGGGCTAAGTCCGCCTCAATAAAAGTAAATGGTGAGCTACAGATAGAATCGACTAAAAGTGGAGAGTACATCACTGTTCATCGAAAATGGGAAATAGGCGATGTTATAGAATTAATACTGCCAATGCTTGTTCAGCTCATTGAGTCCAATCCATTAGTTGAAGAGACTCGTAATCAAGTTGCCGTGAAACGTGGTCCAATAGTCTATTGCATCGAATCGCCTGATTTGAAAGATAGTCGAATTTTTGATGTAATCATTCCATCAACCATTGAATTCCAGCCGTTTGAATTGGAAATAAATGGAGCAAGATTATTGGCTTTGGATGGTACAGCCCTTCTTCAAAAATCAAATAATTGGGGTGGACAATTGTATCGCCAATTATCAACTTCGGACACATTGGAAGATGCTAAAATCCGGTTGATACCCTATTATGCCTGGGGTAATCGTGGCAAATCTGAAATGTCGGTATGGATGCCGGTGAATAGGTAGGATTATTTATAATGTTTAAGAAAGTATATTTCAAAGATACGTTTTCTATTCAGCAATAATGAATTGAACATCATATGTTTTGAGCCATTCAATATCTTCCTGCCTGATTTTAGAGTCAGTAATCAGATAATCAATCAGAGATAGTGCTCCCAGGCTTGCAAAAGAATTCTTACCAATTTTAGTGGAATCAGCAACCAAATATATTTCATTAGCTGATTCAATCATAGCTCTCTTAACACATATGTCACTTATCCCGGGATATGTAAGTCCGGATTTAAGTGCTATCCCTGCTGTTGCAAGAAATAATTTATCAACATGCAGGTTCTGAAAAAAATCAGCTGCCTTCTGTCCGGTCAGGGAAAGTGTCGGGGCTTTGAATTCTCCACCTGTGACAATCAAATTGATACCTGTCTGGGCACCTAAAATAAGTGATATGTTAATTGCATTTGTAATTACAGTGAGGTTTTTATACCCGCTTATCAGCTTTGCAATCTCGGTAGTAGTTGAACCGGAATCCAGAATAATTGTATCCCCGTTATGAATAAATTCGACTGCCTTTTTTGCAATTATCATTTTTTCTGCAAGGTTCTCCTGGTTCTGAAGAGATAAGTTCCGTACATTATGATCTATGTCTTTCAGATATGCTCCGCCGTGTTCACGAACTATATAACCGTCTATCTCCAGCCGTTCAAGATCCTGTCTTATAGTCACTTCAGTCACTTTAAATATTCTGGCAAGATCCAAGACTTTAGCCTGTCCGTCTTCTCTGATCAGCTCCAGAATTTTATCACGCCTTTGATTAGCTAACATAGGGATAAGACTTTAAATAAAAGGAATTAAGGGGTAAAAATAGTTAAAAATTATTAAAAACAATTATTGAAGAATCAGTTTAAAATCTGTCGTGTAGGAACCCTTATTTTCCAATCCACCTAGTACTTTTAGTGCATATTCAATACCTTTGACTGCCATCTGTGATCCAAAAGCATCAATAGTTGCCAGTAACGATCCGGACTTTATTAATGGTTGAACCGAAGCATCATTGTCAAAACCAACCACCAGAACTCTTCCTGCTTTTCCATGTTTTTCAAGGACCTTAATAACACCGATCGCCATTGCATCATTACTGCACATTACACCTTCAATTTCAGGGTTTTCGGCAATCATCCTTTCAAAAACCTGCTCTGCCTTATCGGTTTCCCAGTCGGCGGCCTCTGATGCGACTAAATTGAGTTGGTGTTCGGCAATTGACTTTAAAAAGCCCTGTTTACGTTGCAGAGCATTCTCGGCAACCTGAAGGCCTTCGATCAAAACTACCTTTGAACCTTTGCTGAGATTGCGGGCAAGCACATCACCAACCAATTTTGAAGCTGTCATATTGTCGGGTCCCACGTAAGTAAGTTCTACTCCACTTTTTTGTAATAACTCATTATCGAGCCTGATATCGATATTTATCACTTTTATTCCGGCTTTTACGGCTTTAACCACAACAGGAACCAACGCACGTGAATCAATAGGTACCACTACCAAAGCATCTGCTTTTTGCTTTATCAGTGTGTCGATTAGCTGTATCTGAAGTTCAATTTCCATTTGACTGGAAGTGCCTACTGTTACTAATTCAAATGCATTCTGATTTCGGGCAAATTCCAGAGCGCCTTTTTTCATTTCCTGAAAAAATTCAGCCTGAAGAGACTTCATCACTAATCCTATTAAAGGCTTATGTGCCATAATAAATTTTTTAAATATTAATTAGCCGTAAATCGAAGCAGAAAGCCTCCTTCCGGTGCATTGAATGTATAATCTCCCGGTTTTGCCGGGTCAAGAGTTTTGATCGTCATATTCCAGGTGTCAATAGCTTCAACATTATAGTTTTTCTCACCTTCAAGCTTAAACTCAACCGGACCTGCTTCTGTTGCATAAGCAAGATATATTTGCCCGGGTTTTGCAAGAACAAAAACATTAGGGGACTGGTGAACAGGGATCATCTCTTTAAAAGGGAGAGCTTCCATTATCTTTCTCATAAATGCTATACGTGCCGGACTTTCACCATGTAATACGCCACCTTTCGACCACCACAGAATATCCTGAGGATGCATATAGGTTTCACCATGTCCGACATAGCATCCGGAAACTGCGCCCAGCCAGAATCGTTGCTCCATCTCCTTAGCAGTAAGTTTACCCCATCCCTGGGTGATATTTCCTTCATATCTGCACTCATCGAAAATGACTGGCTTTTTGTATTGATTCCTCAGGTCAATCCCCTTGGCCAGGTCTGAACTCTGAATACTGGCGTGGGTTACCCATTCTTTTGTGTGATCATACCAGATCCTGCCATTGTGAATACCCCTCATCCGCTGGTATGGGTCTTCCTTTTGTAGAATTGAAAAGAAACGATCCCAATCTTCCATCTTTTTGTTGCCCTTATGGTTTGAACGCAGTGGAGGAATCATAAAATCGAATTCGTTGGCAAGTGACCACCATACGTTTCGGTAAGCACTCAGACGTGCGATAGCATAACGGATATAACGATCATCACCCGCTTTATCCATAGTAGAAAAGCCCCATTTGTCGTAAGGGTGAAACAGAACAATATCTGCCTGAATACCTAATTTTCCAAGTTCAACAATACGATTTTCCAGATTTTGCCAGAAAACAGGATTAAACTTTGTAAAATCGAAAGTACTATCGGTAATGTTTACATAGGCGGCACTTGCAGGTTCGGTTCTATTATATATATACCATTTCGGAAAAATGCACATACGAATTTTGTTAAACGGAGCGCTGGCAAGCGTTTTCATTGTCTGATCCTGTAATTCCTTCGGCTGGCTTATCCATTGGTAACAAGTGGTACCAACACAAAAATAAGGTGTGCCGTCTGCATACTTAAAATAATAAGTATCAGATACTTCTACGGGACCATGGTCGCCTTCTGACGGTTTAACGCAATCAAGCGCTCCAGTCTTCCCCGAAAGTTCAGCAACATTACTGGATGTTTTATATGTCCATTCTCCTTCTGTGTCAGGGCTAAAGTGGATGATATATTTGCCATCACCATCATAAAATCCGGGTACATTAATTTCTTCTCTACTATTTTTAAAAACAGCTGATAGTACTACATCGGTATAGGGATTGCCAACAGAAGGACCTTTCAGTTCAATATTGAAAATGCCCCATTTCGCCACAGTAGAATGAACATTTTGTGCTGAGACATGTGTTTCTGATGCTATCGCTAAAACACACAATGAGATTATAATCACTTTTTTCATAATATTATCCGGTTAGTTTGTTATTTCTGTTATTCTTAACGCAATATATGGTTTAATGGGCAATCTTACTTTCTTAAAATCCTTGTCGAATACACGGTAATCAGTTTCCTGAGATGTTTCAAAAGTTTCCGGATATGTTTTGATAGTCATTTCCCAGGTATCAATAATTTCAACCTTGAAACGGGTACCCTGAACCGGTCTTTTATAACCAAAATCTGAGGTAGCATTCCTTATTGGCAGATTAAAAAGCCATGAGTCATTCATCTCCTTGCCAAAATATATAATATAATAGCCGCTACCTGCTGTAGAAGTCCGGTGATCGCGACCTACATCCGCCAACTGAAGAGGGTTGGGGCATTCCTCGACTAGTTTTCGAAGAAATGCAATCCGCTTCCAGCTGGTACCGTCAAATGTTCCGCCTTTGGCCCAGAAAATAGTATCTGTCGCATCCTTAAACATATAGGAATCACCATGTGTTACATAGGTTCCGCCAATAACGCCCATCCATACCAAATAGGTCATTTCTTCAGGACTATACCTTCCCCAGCGTTGTTTCAGATTCCCTTCATAACCTACTTCGTCATAAATAACGGGTTTGTGAAATGCATTGCGCAATATTGCAGCAGCTCCGAAAGTCATAACAGGCGATTCATCCTGAATACTTAAATGAGTAAATTCGGGTTTCCAGTATTCGAAATACTTAGCAGTGCTTCCATGTATTGAGCACAAATGCCGGTAAGGGTCAGATTCCACGGTTGTTTTTGACAGGAGGTCCCAATCGTTATGCGTTTTATACTTAACAAGGTCCCACTCATTTGCAATAGACCACCAGACATTCCGGAAGGAGGCAAGACGTGCCGTAAGATATCTTATATATCTAATATTCACATCATTTGGCATCGCATCAAAACCCCATCTTTCTTTATCATAGGGATGAAAAAGAATCAGGTCGGCTTCAATTCCAATTTTGTTAAGATCATCTATCCTTTTCTCAAGATGCTGAAAAAAAACAGGATTGAACCGGTCGAAATCCCAGACTTTAATCTCGTTTCCCTTGGAATCTTTCTTTACTTCCTTCACCATATAAGGAAATAGCTCAGGCTCCTCTTTCACAAGGTTATAATTTTTTGGAAAAACACACATCCTTACTTTATTGAATCCAGATTCTTTCAGAGAATTAAGTGTAATTTCCTGCAGTTCATTTCCCATATGTATCCATGCGTATGCAGTTGTACCGAAAGGATAATATTGTATCCCGTCGGCATACCTGAAATTATAAGTATCGCTTACTTTAACAATTCCATGGTTATTTCCTGTTGCTTTTATACATTCGAATGAACCTTTCTTATTATTCAGTTCATGTACATTACTTTTAGTTGTAAAATCCCAATGACCTGTTTTCTGAGGCATAAATCTTATTTTGAAGGTATTATCCCCATCATAAAAGCCTGAAATATAATATACCGTATCACTCCCCCGGAAAACTGCAGATAACTTAACATCAGTAAAGCCGTTAACCTTTGGAGAATATTTAAATGATACTTCAAAACGATCCCATTGCTGAACTTTCTGCTGGGCAGATGAAACCATACCAGAAATCATGATCAATAAGAAGATTGCAGAAATGATCCGAAGTATTTTCATAATCAATATGATTAATTCTACTTTACGACTTTAGTTTTTGTTTCCCACAAATCTTCATACCTGTAATACCTATCAATATCTTTTTGTCTATTATAATGCCTTATTTTCATCTGTTCCAGCCTTTTATCGTATTGTTC
>Ga0307377_10008290_pt1 | contig 10568 bp, 18 predicted proteins | sample TR3MG_FD_202535 | JGI IMG/M metagenome (GOLD analysis project Ga0307377, IMG submission 202535) | Soil microbial communities from Risofladan, Vaasa, Finland - TR-3 | ecosystem: Environmental > Terrestrial > Soil > Coastal area > Acid sulfate soil | place: Finland: Risofladan, Vaasa | collected... | reverse complement strand
GTTCAAAGTCAGCGCTATTCCTTTGATGTCGAAGTATGTACAAGTTTTTTGACCGTCAATCAATTCGAATTTTGCTTCAGGCGAGAGCTTCACGCTCAACCCAATCTTGGTATCTGGATTTCGCTTATACCAGTTCAAGACACGCTCATCGAAAATCACACCTTGAATTTGAATTCCCTTCTCGCTCTCGCTCCATCTGGGTTTGTAGTTGAAGCCTTTTACATCTTCCCATGATTCATCCTCATGTTCAACGTCAATCCTTTTGTTGCTCACTCGCTCGATAGCTTCTTTCAAAACTTCAACGCTGAACTTCGTGCCCTTCCAGACCCCTTCCGCAATCGCCAATCCATCAATTGTAAGAAGCTCAGTCTGTCCAGTTCTCTCTACATCTTCCTCACTCAATTGTTCGAGCTTCGGAACAAAACTGAACATCTTGTCATCTTTACAAGTTGGACAATCTATAATTTCACATTCAGTGCTTGACAAATTTGAAGCCTCACCTTTCACCCATTTTCCTTCCTCATCTTTTTTCCATCCAGCATTCTCGACCGCACCCCATGATTGTTTTGAGCAGCTCTCTTTGTTGGTTGGATTTTCGATGTCACTGGGATTTTCCTTTGCCCATTTCTCTCGGCAGCTCTGATAAACCACTTTGAGAATAGCTTTCACTTGTTCAGGAGCATCATCTGCTTCTGGCGGTACAAACTCTTGAAGCTCACCTTCAGTTATTGGAGTGATAGTTTTTTCATTTTCGATTTTGAAACCTATTCCACCAACTGGAAGCTCGTCAATGATTGCATGTCCAAGCGCTTCTCCAATCGATGGATTCACCTCGAACAACTTGAATTCACCTTCCCAAAGAAGCTCCTTGAGAATTTCCTCTGTTGGTTCATCAATGATTAGCATTTCATCTACATCCCACCCCCTAATATTTTTACCTTCTCGCTTTCTGAACACGAGCCATGCCTTGTTCTCACCTTCAGGCTTGTGCTGGTCTAACAACGCTTGGACAGAATTTCCTTGTAAGATAGTAGTTTGAGATATATCTCTGGTAATAGATAAAGACAAAGCCTTTTCTCGCTTCACCCATCCTGTACCATCTTCAGTCTTTTGAAATTCTCTCACGAATTGAGCCCAAGCAACTGCGGCAGGATTTTCTACACCCCCAGCTTCACTTATCGCATCAAAAAGAGCTGCCCAACGATTGGCTTGAGCAAGTGTAAGCTTCGCTCCATCGTGTGTTCGTATGTTAGCTGGCACATCTTCAATACTATTCCAAGGCATAGATACCATCTCCAAACCCTTCAGGAACATTCTCTGTTATCCCTTCAGGGTCAAATGCTGGACTTCCTTCAGTGATATAGTCCAGTCCACTCCGACAATCGAAATGTAATGGTGGTGTGTATTTATCGAGGTTGGGGTCATCGATAGCAAATTGTCTTCCATTTAGCTCTTCGCAAATTTGAGTTGTTCTTTCATCGATGATTGATACAAATTCCATCCCTTTGACGAATGGAGCGTTGGCACGAGCAAATCCCTTCTTGCCTTGATTCACGATAGCAGTTGTATTTGTTCTCACAACCGCTTCAAGTTGTGCCGCAGTGTATCGAGAGCCAAGCATTGTATCACGAAGATTATCAACGACATCTCGACCTCTCAACCCGTCTTTAAGACCTTTCTGAACAATCGTTTTTGTGTCCTCAAGAATACGAAGTTCAAGAGCATTAGCATTGGCGCTTCCGTAATCCAACAGACCGCTCCTGATGTTATCCATCTTTGAGTCAATCCATTTGAAAGCTCCTGTCCGAGTTTTGACTTCAAACGCACCCTTCATTCCCAAGCTCATCAATCGAGAGTTATCTTCCAACAGTACATCCACGAGCAAGACATCATACATATCGTGGAAGCCTTCAACGAAGCCTTCGATATTGAACGTTAAATCCTTCAGCCACTTTGGTATCTCCGCAAACTCGATAGACTTATCAGCTTTCAACTCTTGCTCGACCTTCTTGACAAGACCTTCGATGGAAGTTTGAACAGTTGGTACAAGGAAGCGCCTGAACTTTACATCAGCCTTCTCAAGTTGGTCTTTGATTCTCTTCGGTTGTTCAGCAAGCTCCGCAGTTTCACCAGCTTCAGCAGGTTGGCGTTGAGGTGTTTGAGCTTCTGTTCTCGTGATTTGAGCAACTGGGGAAGGTGTAGTGATAATAGCTTGGCTTCCAGCAGTCATTTTAGCACGCCAAGCTTGGTCGAGGTCATCTTCAAACTCTTCTCCAATTTCAGGCAATTGTAATTCCTTCCTTATCCACGGTTCAAGCGGATGTACAAGTGCATTCTTTACCAACAGGTCGAAGGTTTGTGCCATCTTAATCCGATTGCTCATGCTAAAAGGTTTGAAAGTGAATGTAGGATAGTGCTTTACACTCCTGAAATTCAAGTCAACTTCCTTTTTGGAAAAAGCTCTTACAATATTTTGGAGCTTTCGTTGTATTGTAACAACCCTGTATTCGAACATCCGATAATGAATATCACCAAGGGATTTAGAGCCACCCCCTTCCGAATCCATAAGGGTTGTAGGCATTAGCAATCCTTTCGTTATTTCGTTGTCACAATAACGAATCATAATGTTAAACACTTCACCTTCTTTTTTTGGCTCGACAATTTCAAGTTTGTCATCCTTCTCCAGCGTGAAGGAAGTATCAGTGATTATATTTTTCAATCCCTCACGAGCTTTTTTCATATTTTTGGCCTTCACGAAGGCTATCAGGAGTGGAGCACCAAAACGCTCGATGAAGATTGACCAAAATTTGAGGATGAAGTCTTTCAAGAACCAATATTTGTACACGGAATCAAGGTCAGATATTCCTTCGAATTGACCATAATTGTCTCTATTAATCCAAATCAAGACCTTGTTCATATCGAGATTCACCGCATCAAATCCTTCCTTAACATAACTTCCTGTTTCGAGTTGTTGCTGCTCAATGTTATACGGATATTGTTCAATGGCAAGAAGATTTCCATAATGGTCGATAGGCAACCTTATAGATTCAGGTGGTAACACTTTGGCCTTTTTTACATAGATATATTCTTGAATTTTGTCGTGTTCAAATACAAGCTCACAAACCATCTTCTTGAACCAAAGCGCATCCATCCATTTTTCCATTAGGTCATCCAATCCCCCAGCACTCCAAGGCTGTTCATTAACTCGATTGAAAGCCTCATATAGATAGTTTACCATTTGTGTACCCAAATCTCTTTCAACTTCCCAATCATAATTAAGCTCCCAACCAGCACTTAACACCGCAGCTTTTATCATTTCTACAACTGAGATTACTTGGGCATCCTTCATCATTTTCCTTCGAGCTTCAATGGAAGGTTCATCTGTTGCGTATTGGTCAATGTAAGAAATCATTTGGTCAACATAATCATCGTATGGCTGAACATAACCTCTCTCTTTGTTTCCATAATTCTCTTCAACCTCGTTTACCATAACAATCCTGTTACTAAAATATAACCCAAGATATATATACCTTCCCCAACTTCAAATATAGAGAAATCGTATTGTAGAATTATATATAATTCTAAAAGGCATCTGAATATCGACCACTGTTTAAGATTTTTAAGGGTGATTGAGCATCCAAAACTTCTGGAGTTGACCTCAAATTACTTCTGGTGGACTTTTGTTCAATTCCATAATCTACAGATTCACTATCATTAGTGTAAGCCTTACATGCGGCAAGGACAGCCATAACAATATCATCATGGCTTCCATCTGGGTGATGGTATCGTGTTTTTCCGCTCTTGAGCTTCTTGGCTTCCCATTCATAGAATTGTTGCTTTAAATCATAGTCATTCCACAAGAACACTTTGGGGTCAAATCCTTCTTCAGCTTCACCCTCACCGAGCTTCATAAATTCATCAACCATGTCTTCCTTCTCTTCATTGGATTGGAACACCCCATCGATTGGAAGGTGTTCAGGAAGCAAGTCAACAATCCCTTCACCCACTCCAGTCATATCTACAATCCCATAAGTTATAGGATATTCATCACACAAATCTACAATCTCGTTGAAAACCAAATTGTAAGAACGGAATGCTGACAATCGCTTCATATCGACTTGATACAATTTATTGTCTATTGGATTCAACCCAAGGATTACGAAAACAGACTCATCCTGCTTGGCAATATCTCCACCAAGATAGAATTGACTCATTTCAGGAAGCTCCTTGCCTTCTGGATTGAGTTTTATGATAGCTTCCAAAAGCTCGGTTGAAAAGGCAACAGATACTTCAGTGAGGAATACACAATTGAATTCAGCGTTGAATTTCGCTCTGGGCATTCTGGCCTTCCTTCGCAGAACGTAATCTTTGTCAATAAATGGGCACTCTTCCCACGTCTGCGTGACAGTTTTAACGTGCTTATCTTTCATCCTGTACAATTGATAAAAGTGATTTCGACCTTTGGGTGTTCCTGTTTCTTGAATCTTTGCTCCAGTCGCAGCTCCACTCGGAAGGATATCATCATAATAAACTCTGTCCGAGATGTCTTGGCTTTCATCAATCTGAATCTTCGTTGGGCTATGACCTCTGACGTGAGATTGTTCCGAAGCAGACATTGCAGTGATGGTATTTCCGTTATTCATTTCAATCGAGTGTTTGACTTTCGTTTGAACAAAACCTCGAAGGATTGGAAGATTCATAAATTGATGAATGCGTGACATTATAATATTGGTTTGTTCGAGGATGGGCGCATAAATCCGAGTGTGGTCAGGCTCATCGTTCTTTGACTTCCCAAAACAAAGCTCATGAGTATCATACACCGCAAGTGCTTCTGTTTTTCCACCTTGTCTGTTGAATATTCCTTGAACATGGTCGTGATTTCGGAAGACTTCAATCAATTCAATTTGTTTAGGTGAAAGCTCTCGCTTTTGTTTATATAAAAGATTGTAGGAAAAAAAGTCAACATCGTGTTCGCACTTCTCGATGAAATTATCCACTTCCATTTTTTTTCCGCTCCTTGCTGGCCTTCATTCCACGAGCTATCTGTTTGCCCTTCGTTTGTTGAATGTATTCGTTGAGTGGAACGGATTCACCCTTCTGACCCTTCCTCTTGCTCTTCACTTCCATCGACATCAACCCCCATTATAGCAGCCAAATACTTTTTGAAATCGTCAGTGAAATCATGCTCAAGCTTTTTTGTATCTCCACGAATTTTAGCGATGGTCATATTCAGTTTGTCGGCCAATTTGTTCCATTGGTTTCGCTCGGCCTTGAGAAGCTCCGCAGTTTGAGGAGCTTCATTGTCATTGGAAATGAGTGCGTCATAGCGATGGATATTGATTTCGCAACGTACTAATTGCTCAACCATCCTTCGATGAAGGGTGTCATCATAATCATCCTTGAAAAGCATCCTCAATTTTTCAATCATCGATTTGACATCTTGACGATATTCAATTTCACGTTCATCGTCCAAGAAAAATCTTGTATCATTACAAGCATTACAAAGGTCAGTTACTGTTCGCAAATCGCCCTGAACTCTGGGCGCACTGTCCAAGCCATGCTGCTCATCGCATATCGGGCACTTGTCAACCGTCATCTTCATCACCAAATAGAGAGTGGGAGCATGGTCAGTGCTCCCAGCAGGAGTGTCGAGGTCAGGTCAAGAACATCGACAGAGTTAAAATAGTTTGGGTTGTATAAAAATCTTCCTCAAGTTTATTGTGGGCTTGTTAAATTTCTTAAACAAAATTATATTTATGTTCAATAAAAAAAAGGGGGGAGGTGATTGTGATAATAGAAATTTACCAAAGCCCAGCATTTTTCGCAACTGAAATTCCTAACAAAATCCAACCGATTATAGCCCAAACCCTTGGGTCATCAATCGTGAAGTTTTTCTGGATATCAACCTGACCATCGCCATCTATATCCAAACCAACGTTTATCTCTTGATTATCCTCATCAGGTTCAATGATTATAGCTGCCTTCGACTTTGGAGTATCTGTCATTAAAGTCATCGGTCTTTAATTCTCGTTGTGGGACATAAACCTTCGCCAACTCGCTTCTCTCGGAAGTCAGAAAGCTTTTTAAATTCTTAAAGATTATCTTTGTCAGCAAGAGGTGTGAAAAAATGAGAGCAGGAGCGGATATTAAATCAGGTCAATTAATGTACACCATCCAATGCTCAAGATGTAGAGGAAGGCTTGCCTTTCCAGCCAATATCGATAGCAAAGATGCGATAATGAAAGCCAAGACTAATCATAATTGGAGAAGCGAAGGAAGGAAGTTGTATTGTGATGGGTGTACTGATGTGCTTGATTTAGGTGATAAACACTCGAAAAAATCCAAGCGGATTTCCAAGAAAAAATCCGAGAAGGATGATGGAACAATTGAACTCGGTGATTGATGATGAACTCTTCCCCACTGGTGGGCAAGCTCTCTCTCTCCAACCTGTGGCTTCGGCCACGCTGCTTGCCCACTTTTTTTTTTATTTCTCTGTAGGGGAAGATTTATATCCTTATACAACTTATCGAGTGAACAGAGTCATCCGAAAGGGTGGCTCGAATGCGAGGTGTGAAATATGAATCGACAAGATAGAAAAATATTGAGCGAGGTTAATGAAGGTCTTGAGCAGCAGATTTCTGCGCTTGAGGAATTGATTGAAAGTTTTGAGGAGCGAATTGATAACATCATGGAACACTTCGAGTCAGGCAACCAAGTATCCGAACAGCTCGAAGAGGAGCGTGACCAACTTCAGGAAGCGCTCGATGAACTCGAACAGGCCAAAAGCACGCTGGAGATGTTTGAATGAGGAAGTACAAGAAGGATATGAAATCAACCTACAGCGACAACGACAAGAATTGGAATCATGGCACTTACAAGGTCGATGTCGTTGGAACGGTCGAACAACTCGGTCACATCAAGACCTACACGGATGGCTATGGGTATAATCAGCAACAGAGTCATCAGAAATACTTCATGAAGCTGGTGAAGGTCGAAACAAATGGTGAAGCCTTCGAAGAGCTGAAGGTGATGGTCGATTGCTGCGAGAGAGTGCGGCAAGAGAACAGACCTTCTGTTGGCTCAAAGGTTCATTTCAAAACTACCAAGTTGAATGGATGGGTGAACATCAGTGAAGGCGCACCCTTCGAATTTTGGGGCAAGCTCCTCAAAGAGAAGGATGACAGAGTGTGGATGGGTGGCAACGAAAATCTGATTGTCCTCAAAGTCAAGCCCAAAAGCGTGTTGGTGGGTTGGATTAAGCCTATCAACGCTGATGATGAGCTTCCTGCCGAGCTATCCTTTGCCCAGAAGTATCGGAATGAAACGGATGTTCCGATATTCCATTGGGCTGAAGGCAAGAGAAAAAAGAGCAAACCTTATTTCGATGGAACAGGCCAAGCTGAATCAGGTGTGCTCTGGTGTGGAACAAATTTCTACACTGGCGGATTTGTTCACGAAACATCCGAGAAGCGCCAAGTGAATTGTAAGCGCTGTCTGAAGAAGATGGGCTTGAAGGACACCTTGTCTGACGTATTGATGTTGTCCACTCACTTCCCTAAACATCACGTGAGATTGAAGGGTGATACAATGGATGTCGTCATCGACCACGTGGATGTTCGGAAGCCTTGCGAGGTTGCCGATTGGATTTGGAAAGTGAAGCTTGAAGAGGCCGATTGGTTTGTGGAAGTGAAGAGAGTCAGAACTGAACACGTGGATGATGTCCTTGACCTCTATGTTCCAAAGAGGTGGGAGCTATGAAATTCAAATGCGAGAACAGAGAGTGTCGAGAGTTCAATGAGAAAAAAGGCTACACCGATAACTTCACCTTCCGAGCGAAGCCAACCCTTGACGAGCGATGCAAGTGCCCCAAGTGTGAACAATGGTGCTTCAAATGCGGTCATTCATCCAAGGATTACTTCATCCGCTCGATTGATATTCTGTTCAAGAAATTTGACCGCAAAGAGATGACAGAGAGCCAATACAAACACTTGAACACTTGGAAGGCCGAGCGGTTGAAGGAAGCAGTCGAGGAAGTCAAGCTTGCCTATGGGGTGATTGAATGAGCCACGCTAATTGTTTGGGTTGCGGCGCAATAATCTCTTGTGGTTACGGCGATTGTGAATGTTATAAGGGAGAAATAGTTGAGAGTGATATCGCTTCCAAAAATGGATTTTGGGGAATGTGTAATGAATGCTATTCAAAACTTCCCGAAGGAGCAAGAAGCGAGTGTATCATCCGCTATGAAAAGGATTTGTCGGAAGTAAAAAGAGAGTTATCTACTATTCATTCACAAATTCGAGAACTCAAAAATCGTCAAGACTATCTTAATCGAAGGAAGCTCTTATTGGAAGAGGATTTGGCCAAGTATCCGAAGGTGAAACCATGAGCAACACGCTTATTATTGAAGCCCAAATAATGTATGACCACCTCAAAGAAATCGATGAACCAAAGGAAGCTCTTGAAAAGCTCGCAACTCTCGAAGGTCAGATGGGCTGGAACATTCACCCAGAAAGGATAAGAGCATTGGCCTATGGAATGTGGCTCAACGAGAAGCGCCCTGATTGGTATCCCTACTTCGAGAAGTTGATTGAAGTGTTCTCCGCAATAGCAAGCGCAAACCTCGTCAATCTATCCAACATGGGCGAAATTCCCGAAGCTCCTGAAGGATGGATAGCTCCTGTACAATACTTCAAAGGCAAGGTGGTTGAATGAAAATGAAATTCAGAGGTGGTGAGAATGCTCGGAAGCGAGAACCAAAAGGCACTTTGTTCAGGTGCTCGCCCCAACACATGTGTGGACATTTCGATATTTGTGTACATGGACAACTTCACAAGAGAAACAGATATTGTAATCATCCCCAAGACCGAAAAGTTAAGTGTAATACAAAATGTTCGGTTTGGAGCAGGCCTAATGAGGTGAAACCATGAAACAGCGAGTTGTCTTCACCCTTCCCAATCAACTGTACAGCGAAAACAAAGTGAAGGTGAAGAAGGTCATGAAGGCGCACGGTCTTGCTTTCAATCAGGGCGCTCTTCATTCAGCCAATATCTATCTTTGGCAAGGTGACGGTGAACAAGTTGAAGGGAAGTTCACCAAGGATGAATCAGGCCTGACCGTTCACAGTGAATTAGTGTGGAGTGGTAAGGAGCGCTCGACCTTCTTATCAGCCTTCGAGGAGCTTGTCAAGGAGCTTGGCGGAAGCTGGGAAATCGTTGGCGAAGAGGAGCTTCACAAAGAAGAGGCTGATGAACTCGAAGAGGAGCGGAAAAATTTTGATAAGCGAATGTGGAACAGGCTGCTAACTGAAGAGAATTATTCCAAAAGGAAGGGTTTAGAACATTGTCCAGTCCTGAAGCCTATGATAACTGAAGAATTGACCGAGCGGTTCAAGAAGTTTGGGTTGAAGGATTTGACCGCTTGGGATGTATTGGCCGAAGTCTATGCGATGTCCGATAGTGAGGTGGTCGAATGAGCTACAACCCTTATTTCACCCAGATTGTACAATGCTCTCATCCAGACAAAGTATTCTTCATCGAGGGCGATAGTTATTGCTCAGAATGTTGGGAGAAGGAATTGGAGCGCATCGTTGTCGAGGAGATGCCCATAGCAGATAGTGAGCCCAACGAAGTGTTAGAGAGTATTTTGGCCGATGTAAAGGTGGTCGAATGAGCGATAAGTATTGTGTGTTGTGTGGAGCTAATATCATCGGTTATGGAAACAACCCTGACCCATTAGCGAAGGAAGGCGAGTGCTGCGACCATTGTAATGTAACAAAGGTCATCCCTGAAAGGATTAAAAGGTTGGGGGTGAGATGAATGACTGAATGGGATTTTGAGGCCGAGCGCCTCATGTCCGATTTCGGAGATGAGTACACAGGCTATTACTTCGACAGAGATGGGGTCAGAACAGTGGGTTTTGGAAGTGTACTTCCTGAACATAGAGGAAGAGGCCTGTTCAAAGCGCTCAACGAGAAGCTCAAGGATGGTGTGCGTATGGTGATAATCGTTTCACCTTCCCTTCAATCTATCGAGCTTCTCAAGAAACAAGGCTACAGATATGACGAGGAGCGCCATGTATGCGTATGGAAGCGAGAGAGCTTTGGCGTGAGAGTAAATACTGATGAGGTGTTCATGTGATAATCGAAATGACTACAACCAATTGGGCTTCCTTGACAGCTGATTCCAAGACCGAGATATTGAAGAGGCTGAATGTCCGAGTGAGATTGATAGAGTACAGAACCACCACTCGTGGCGTCAAGAAGGTCGATTGCGGATTTGTCGAGGTGAGATGAATGAAGTATCCAAGGAACAAACAAAGACCTGCGGTGAAAACAAATCGAAGAGGTGAGCTTAAGTTGAGTAAGAGCGAAAGCATGGAACAAGGCGAATGGTGTGATGGCTGCGAGAATTATCAACGTGGGGTTGTTAAGACACCCAACGGAAATCTCTGTCCAGAGTGTAGGTGATTGAATGAGAGATTACATCAAGGAATGTAAACAGATACTCGGAAGGAAGGTTGAAATCATCGGTGGTATCTATCAAGGTGATTTCAACCTTCCTTCCGAGTAT
>Ga0307377_10008288_pt1 | contig 10570 bp, 18 predicted proteins | sample TR3MG_FD_202535 | JGI IMG/M metagenome (GOLD analysis project Ga0307377, IMG submission 202535) | Soil microbial communities from Risofladan, Vaasa, Finland - TR-3 | ecosystem: Environmental > Terrestrial > Soil > Coastal area > Acid sulfate soil | place: Finland: Risofladan, Vaasa | collected... | reverse complement strand
CAGACTTGCCGATATATGGCGCGTATTATTGTTCTGAGTGTAAACGAATGTACGTAAGGACAAAAACAGGTTATGAAATGCACGCGTCGCCTGCGTGTCCGGGTAAACATTACTATGACACAACTAGATGCGATGACTGTCTCTATCGTCTCGGCCGTCGCGAGGCAGAAAGGGTGGTGTTATGACAACGAAAGATAAGAACGTTGTAACTATGACAACAGATAGTTGTCTACAATGCCGGGCGTCGCTGGTCTGCCTGACGACGCCAGAAAGCAATATCGAAACCAAAGTAGAATACTCTAGTCAGTATATTTGTTCAGAGATAGTATACGGAGCTCGATGGCTGTTGCGACATGTGTCGCAGGATCTTTATCTACCTATACCCAGCGTAAGTGTTAGTGATAGATACATCGTAGGCGCAACTACTATTTTCTTCGGCAGAGAAGCAGTCATGCAGTGCCCGCGATTAAGAGAGTCGAGTAAATTAACATGGTAGAGAGTAATAAACAGTGCCTGAGTTGCCCAGCGTCGCTGGCTTGCGTTACTAGTTATATGAAAGTTTTGTGTCTAGAAGGGGACGAGTTGAGTAGTTGTCCGCTAGTTGCAGCAGAGAGGAGGTCTATTTGTGAAAATGACTAAACAATGCCTGAGTTGCAAGATGGCGTTACTCTGCATAACGGATACGTTGGGAGTAACACATACATCGGAAAAAGATAGCAGCATTCCTGGCGTGTTCAAGATGTGGGCCTATTTTCAGAACGCGCCGCACCCGAAAGATAGACACCTACTAGGTAGACACCTACTAGGTAGACACCTAATAGGTACTTACGGAAAAGACGCTACCTGCCCTGCTGTCAAAGAAAAGGTCGCGCGCGTGCGCGAGGCGTACGCGTGGCAACAAAGGATGGTGGACTAATGAAAATGACTGAACAAGTGAGACGTTTTACTAAGTAATACAGTTAACTACGCGTAATTGCTGACGTAAAAAATAGTTACGAAAGGGCTTGACGTTAGTAGGTGGTTTGACCTATTCTTACTCTTAGTCTATGAAGAATACTAATTTCTATACTGGCAGTCGGCGCTGGAGTTCTATTCCAGCGTCTTCACTCATTTCATGGCGCCGAAGTTCTGTTTCTAAAGCCACTAAAGTGGGTATTGGCTGTATTGCCGGCAACGCCGGCAACGCCGGCTTCGCGAGCAACTCAGACAGTGCCGGCTTCGCGAGCAACTCAGACAGTGCCAGCAACGCCGGCAACGCCGTCATTGCGAGTTGCGGTCGTCGCGACGATGACCACAATATGTTGTGTAAGCTGAACAGCCGTTCAGTGAATAGTTACAGAAAACCCCTATTTTTCATGTCTTTACCTTACAAAGACTTACGATATAAAACATTTCCCGCAGTGCTTGGCCGACAAGGCATACCCTCTAGAATATACTCAGTAACCTCTATCCCCAGCTGTAACTCCGCTTATCACACCAAAATAGAACCCGTACGACGTGTAGTCGAAGTAATGACCATACGTTGCACTACATAGCACTACACTACACTACGTTACCATATATAAAAAGTAAATAGGAGTTTGGCGCGCGTATGTGATTGACGACCGAAACTCGATATTTTGTGTTCTAGGCCCTATTTATATTACTTTCAATTAGTTGGAAAGGGTTAAGCTATAGCTGCGGTATTTTTCATTTTTTTAATTAAGCTTAATTAAGCTTAATTATAGCCGCAAGTATCCGTTTTTGCTCAGGTTACACAAAAGTCCGGTATTATGTAAACTTTTTGGCTTTTGTGTAACTAAAATGTATGGTAACATAATGTAGTGTATGGCTATATATGGCAATTGTTCCATCTGCCGGGAGTTAGTGGACAAGGTTAGCCGGCCCTTTTTCCGCAAAATTAGGCCGATTTTTCCCAAAATGACCTCCGGCTGGCCGATTTTTCCCAAAATGACCTCCGGCTGGCCGATTTTGGTTGACCCAGCAGCCTCTCAAAGAGCCCGGAATTTTTTTCGCTGCCGGCCAGCCAGGCAAATCCGGCTCAGCCGGCCCAGCCGCCGCAAGTTTTTACATCTCCGGGCCCGGCCGGCAGCTCCCGGAGTCTTTTGACTCCCCCGGGCCCCGAGCTCCCCAGCAGCTTTTAATCCAGTCTGGCAGCTCCGGCATCTTTTAATCCGGCCCGACAGCTCTGGCAGCTCCGGCAGTTCATAAGTTGCTTGACAAACGGTATGACACTATCTTATTATGCTACGTCTTCTATCTTATTCTATCCTATTACGGAGGTACAGCTTCATGCCAAAAAAGAAAGTGACTGTGACACTCGACGAAGAAGTTTTCAAAGTACTGCCGGTTCTGCAGGCTGCCATCCAGGCACAAGAGTCCGGGATAAAAAAATACTTAGAAGAAAATGGGGGCTTGTTGGATATGGTAGACCAGGCAGCCCAGGAACTGTTTGTTCCGGTTCCTTATATGCCTGTCGCTTATAACCGGTCACGAGTAATTCAAATGGCTATAGTTTCTCTGTGTAGAAAATTCAGCGTTGCTATCTGCGCGCCGCCGGGCGCTGCTGACCAAGCTGACGACGCCGGCGACGCCGGCAACGCTGGCGACTAAACAAATTAGAAGGAGTCAATGATGCCTAGCAAGTGGTACGTGCGCTTATGGAAGCGTTTTCTTAGCAGATTCTTTTGCCCATTCGGTCGGCACTTCGGGACGGGGATAAACATGGATGGAAACACGTGGTGCCCGAACTGTCAACAGATAGTAGTGATCAGAGGACTTGGAGGGGTGAGTGATGGCTGAACTAGAAAGGCTTCGTAAGAATATTAAGTATTTTCGTGGCCGAAGTTTTTAATACTAAGTGTGACTGCGAAGCAGCCGAGTATTGTCCCTGTGTTTTACCGATGACTTCTTCGAGGAGTAGCTTATAGTGTCAGTAACTAGAACGTGCATACTATGTAAGAAAAACAAGCCTATTAAAGAATTTCCTAAGAAGTCATGTTGCGCACCGAGTAGAATATGCAACACATGCAAGCAGCGTAGACTTCTTAAAAAAGTTAGGAGGAGATAACACGATGTCGGCAGAATTACTAAATAGCGCAAACAACGCCTGCATCGAATGCGTCGCCGGCGTTGTCTGTCTAACTATGCATTGGCCGCTTGAAGACGTATTCCTTGATACGACTTCACTTAATATTACTGCGTGTCGGCAGTCATGGTGCCCGCAATGTTACCGACCACACGTCATCCAGACACTCCGGCCCAGTATTTTAGAGAAGACACTAGACTGGACGCTTGCTCCGCTTGCCAGGAAGAGTCCTGGCGTCCTATGCGATGACTGTCTGGAAGTTCATCGAGCAGAAGAACAAGTGTATAGTTACGTAGAAGCGCTTAATCAACAATCCCTCAAGTCAGAAGCTAACGGTTATTGGGTTACGGGTCTTAGTGACAGCACAGCCACCGGTACCGGCGTTAGCTGTTTTATACGAGGGATTCAGTGGCCTACTGCGTAACCAGTATTTTTAGCTAAAAATACAGACGCTACTCAATCACATAAATTAGAGAAACTTTGGAGGCAAGCTGTCGACATAAAACGTATGTTGCAACGCGCGCAGAAGGCTCGTGCGCGAGATAACATTAAGAAGTTTTGGAGCGGGAGGAAGCCGTGACGTCGAATTACTTAGCGCGCGAAGAGGGCATGCGCCTCGCTCGCGAGTCTGGGCTGTGTTTGAGATGCGAGTGTAGTTTAATGTGTACGGCTAATGGCCTCGGGGAATTTGAGTATATTAGATATATTAAGATGCTCCGGGTGTCGTACAACTTATCTTTACAAGAAGCCAAAGTCCAAGTAGACAAAAAAATACTATGTCGGGAACAGTCATAAAATCATACCATTTTTGGGGTATAAGTATATAGCTAAAGAATACAACAATTACGTTGTATTCTACTTATTAACTATGCTCTCAACGCGATGGGGTAGAAGGAGGAAGACATGGCCTATAATCCGGTGAACCACTTCGAGAACATCGTCAACAACGCTCCCGAGGCGCGGGATGAGAAGTATATTCACCACCGCAGCAGCAGTTCCTGCGTCATGAAGTACATTGAGCTTCCGGGCGACAAGAAGCTGTCCGTGCAGGCGAGCGAACACACCTATTGCCGGCCCTGCGACAACGAAGGACCGTATACTCACGTCGAGGTAGGATACCCCAAGGGGGTTCATCTACCAGACAGTTGGGAAGAATACGCCGATGGATGCTGCGACAGCGACGACTGGCGCGACTCCAACATCTTCGGACACGTACCCGTGGAGCTCGTCCGGCAGCTCATCGAGGAGAATTCCTGACGTCGCAAGCCTCGGTTCTCAAGCCTTTGGGTTTGAGGGCCGCACTTGCAACGCCAGGCGTCTCCTACGGCGCTTTTCTTTCTCCGGGTGCCGTGGAATCGCGCGACGCCTGGCGTTGCTTTAATTTATTAACTATGCTCTCAACGCGATGGGGCAGAAGGAGTTTGACATGAAAAATAAGGAAAAGCTATACCGCAGGTACTCCGATTTGTTGGACAAGTGGGAGTACTTGAAGGGCACTCTACGCATGCTGAAGGACGAGTTGGACTACCCGAAAGACGCTGCTACTCTGATAGCGGCGAACCAAAATTGTAATAAAGCAGCAAAAAAGGCAGCTAGGTTTGCTGCTAAACACAGCTTAAAACCTCGGGTGGGAGTAGCCCCTAGATAGTTTGGCATCTCTACTAAGAAATACTATTACATAAGCACCCTCGGTGATGTAGAGTATACTACGCCGTGCGACATTTGCGGCAAAGTGAATTTCCTTTGCCCAAAGTGTGGGCTAATGACCTGTAGAGCCGAGTGCTTCTGCGGGTTTGATTTTCTCGAAGGCAAAGAGGACACGCGGGAAGTTGACCGTGTGGCTACCGACGCCTACCAAGACTGCCAGTAGGTGAAAGGAGATTGACTATGTGCGAGTTTGTTACTTGTTTGTATTGTAAATGCACGACGGCTTTAAATGGCTGTCGCTGCCCCAATTGCGATATCGATGTTGACATTCCTAGCGACGAGCCCGAAGAAGAGGACGATGGCAACCGAGGTAAACAATGATAAGAAAGCACTATTTTCCTGGGGACATGCCAAATTTGATAATGGTCTCTTGCGACACTCCCAAGTGCGGCAGAGCAAACGTGATTGCTGTTCCCGAAGGGCTAACAGCTACGGAGGTGGTCTTGATAAAACCTAGCAGGTCCAAGTGGTCTGGCTGGAGTATTATCAACGGCCAACACTTCTGTGCCGGGTGCATCATTAATCTCTCAACGCGATGAGAGCTACGAAAGGAGATGTCATGGAATTATCTGAGAGATTAACTGAGTTGGCTTCGAAGGCATCGTCTGGAGATGCTGAAGCTCTAAAAACGCTATCAAAAGAATGGAAGGAATTCAGGTCTACTACGCAGATAGATAATTGGGAAGAGTATGGGCCGGTGGTACACTCTATTGGTAGGGGATTTGTGCACACGTTTTGTTCCACGTCCGACCATGCTAAAGTCACGCCCGGGATTCTTAAAGTAATTTCTGAGTTGTGTTCACAAGTAGTCTCCAAGTCGTGTTTACACTGCGAGGATGCGCCGGGATTTTTCTGGCTTTTGCAGGGTATAGAATTTAGCGCACAGTGTTACGATTCAGAGCACTACGCTGACACCGCGTACCGCCAGGCCGACGACGTTTTTCACCAGATGGCCGTGGTTTTTGCGGGGCAAGAACTGTGGCGCAGGATACTGGGGGCTGTTCACGAGAGTGTAGGTAACTACGCACTTGTTGACGCTGCGTGCACGAGCGTCAAATACGCTGCATTTTGTTACGAGAAGCATCTGCGTGAGTATCGCGCTAAAAGAAATCCTAATCCTAATTACGATGCTACGAGTCTTTCAGGCTTCTTTGCGAACTTCTTGTTTTCTAACAATCCTGGAGACGCCGTAGCGTGGGACTCTTTAAAAGCGCGCTTAATTGTAAGCGGTGCAGACGCAGTAAGCGCTGATACTTTTATACGTAACTCACGCGAGTATATACTCTGCCGTTCACAATTTATGGAGATTAGTTGCGTCGACGCCGATTCTTACCTTACTAGATCTTACCTTACTAGACTAAACGAGCTTGAAAGAAAAACAGCCGCGTATCAAGAATCTTTAAAATCTCCCGAGATGTTAAAAATGCAGGACTTGCTGATAGATTTGTTGCAGGCAACGGAAGGAGGATGAACGCATGAAAAAAGAAAAAATAGAAAAGATAGTAGCGTTAGCTGAAATATCCCGGACCAGAGCACGAGAGCTCCAACAGATAATGCCCAACAGTGCTCGTCGCCTGTGTGGCCGGACGGTGAGCGACTTAGTAAAGATGAACGACGATATCTATTCAGACTTAAAAAAAGTATTAAAAGAAATTTCGAAATGTGACGAAGGAGTAACTCGTGTTGGGATATCATTTTAGTAGAGAAGACGGGCGCCTACGTTTTCCAGACGGTCGCGTTATACGGCTCGGTGAAAAGCACACGGTCCCAAGTATACGTCGGTATCGTAGCGGACTCTACGCTTCTAAAAGACTAATCGACGCGCTGGGATACGCACCAGGACCTATCTTGCACAGAGTTAAGTTGTCAGGAAAGATATTGCACTGGGATAGCGAAAGCGCCGCAGAAGAGAGAACGTATTTGAAACGTTATGACCTTAATGAGTTGCTGCGAACATTCGCACGTAGACAGGCGTTGATTAACAGCAATAAGATTAAGATGTACTGCGGTAATTACGACTTAATAGCGGAGTGGTTAGCTACAGGCGATCGTAGCCTTATGGAAGCGGCTTGGTCAATTGCCTGGTCAACAGCTATGATACTGCGCGAAAGGGATGACGCAACAGCGGAAGCGGCTTGGTCAATTGCCTGGTCTGCGGTTGATTCTGCTGTAGAAGCCGCTGTTAGGGCGCAGCGTTCTGCGTCTTGGTCTCTTCACAAATCGGACACGTCTATTCCGTGGGAAGGTTTTGAGACAGAAGCTAACCAGATGCTAATGGATTTGATGTGCATCGCTTTTCCAGGTGAATGATACGGAGGTACACATGGAAATACCTGAGAAGTTAGGAAACTACGCGTTTGGTGTAGTTATTTCTATGATGCTACACCAGTATAATCAGTCGGCTAAGACAGTCGAAACTAAAATATCTGAACTTACAGACAACGGGCATTTGACTTTTGACCAGCATAGCCAGCTTATGACTGCTTTGGACAAGTGGAAAGAATTGAATGGCCTTAACCGGCCTAACCCTAAGTACAAGCAAAGGAGACTATTTTGAAAAAACGGAAGTATACCTTGCGTGTTCTTCTGGCGCGTTTTAAAGCTATTATAGCAGTTAGGCTCGATGAATGCGTGATTTTAGTTGACGCTCCTCTGAATATTTTGGAAACGATAGACTGGCTAGTAAATAGTAACCGGGAGTATATTGTATTGAAGGCGGGGAGGCGTGAACAAGATTACGGGGAAACGTACTGTTATAATCTCCCGACGGAACCGGGGTTGTACGCAGTTTTAGTATCTTTAGTGGGGGAGGATTTTAAGAACGAGTCCGAGTACGGGATAAAGTTTGTCGTTCAAAGTTTTAAGTGCATACGTAGTTTCAGCGCGGAGCAGGTTACTGAATTGGATTTTGATAAGTGTCAGTTGGATGACCCACCTTACCGTTGGGGTGAGAAATCGGCGAGGAGAATTACTGCGAAGGAATTCACTCGTCTAGTTTCTCCCGTAGACACGGCCACGGGTTTATGCTAGAAAGGATAGACCATGGCCGAAAAAAAGAGAGGCCGAGATACGTTCGGCAATGTCAGATACGATAGCAGCGGTAAAGTCTTAACTCGCTGCTCGTCGTGTAATATTTACAGAAAGAGAGAGGACTTCCCGTCCTCTCTTTTTTCGGTATGTAAGCTATGCATAAACGAATCTAAGAAATTCAAAGACGAGAAACACCGTAGATTAGAAGACGAGTCTGTTAATATTTATGACTACGTGAGTATTGGCAAACGCGAGCAGTTTGAACGCGCCTTATGGCGCGGCATAAAATCCGCGGCGTTGTCTAAAGACAAAACACATACGGGAAAGACTGGGCGTCCGAGCACTAGCAAAGCTAGGCAAAGAGCGTTAGCTAATATTATTAATCACAGGAGTAAAACCATTCCTAAAAAGTATCGTGAGCTAATAATACAGTTAATCGCCGATGACACCCTAACTCCAGCTCAGACAATGTGGCTCGCGTTTAAGCCGGGAGTACTACAAGACAATATACTTCGTTTATGTGCAGTAGACACTGCTAAAGAAATAGTCTTATCTTCTGACCTACAGGAGCTTTGCGATGTATCTTATTTTTATGATGACGCAGAGTACATCGCTTTATTTCCAGACAGTGCCGTATCGTGTTACAAAGCTCAAAAAGATTTGCGCTTAAGAGTAGCTGACGTTGCTAAAAAATTAACTAAGTTAGGTAAAGTTCCTAACTCCGCATGGGATGCGTACGATGCCTTACTTTGTGCGATACACCCGGGTTCTAGGAAAGCTGCAGAGAGCACTGCTTATCATTATATACAAATACAGACACGAGTTTGGGGTTGGCATATCGAGAAAGCATTACGTAAGTTAATTCAAGTCTACACTAATCGCATAGAGAGAAATTGTGGCATTGCCAGCAGTTCTGATAAAGCTTACTTGATTAAACAATCTAGACAACTTATGGCCCTGCAGGCACGCGACGAAGAAAAGCTTGCGTCTTATGAAGAGAAAGAAAAAGCAGAGCGTAGCATAGCTAAGAGTTACTGGATGTCCTGCGAGACTATTTATCCCGCAGATAGGTATCTAGCGATGATAGGCGAAGATGAAGTTCAGGCAGTTCTACTCGTTTTCCATAATCCGAGTAATCAATTAGAGGTCGGTCGAAAGATTAAAGTATTAAAAGAAGACCTCGTCCCGGGGCCCAAGGGCTATTATGAATTACCTAAAGAAGATTTAGAAGCACAAGGAGTTAAGTTAATATGACGGCGTATAAAATTATCGTATTGACCCGTGGCGTTGTCGCAGCAGTCTCTCCTGAAGATTTTGAGCGCGTGAATGTTTTCTCCTGGGTTCCTATTGTGTGGAAAGGTGAGGTGTACGTGTCTAGAAACGCAGCAGGGAGGACATTGTCGCTGCATCGTTTTATATGTGGGTTGGAATATGGGGATGGGCGACATGTCGACCACTGGAACAGCAATGGCTACGACAACCGGCGGTGTAATCTGCGCGTTTGTTCTCAGTCAGAAAATTTACGAAATGCTAGGAAGAGGCGCGGGAGTTTCCACTCGTCGTATAAGGGTGTGTCACGGCGTCCCAACCGGAATCTCACCAAACCTTGGTACGCGCGTATCTTCGCCGGGGCACATCACCACCTTGGTTATTTTGCTACTGAAGTGGAGGCAGCATTAGCTTATGATAGTGCGGCACGCGAGATGTTTGGCGCCTTTGCACGGTTGAACTTTCAGGATAATGGCGGACACCCTCCGGTGGCGCCTCCGGAAGTTGTTGGGCAGAGTTTAGGTGCAGCATCGGCGTATTGTGGTCAGCGCCGAAGAGCATCGCAGTACGTTGGTGTGTACGCACATGGAAGGGGCTGGTTGTGGAAGGTGATGCACAAGTCCGAGAGACACGTTAAAGGTAATTTTAATACGCAAGAAGAGGCTGCTAGATCACGCGATGCTTTTATTGTTGCTAACGGGTGGCCGCACCGCCTTAATTTCCCGGAGGAATTATCGTGAACGAACACATTACGTATTTTCCTGCCAAACCCGGGAATGACTTTCACGAGGAAGTGAGGCCTGAATATCATTGGCGTCCTGATGATGTCTGTGAATCCTGTAAACGCTTGGCGATTTGTTTTACAGATGGCTGGGGAAAAGCTGCGTTCGTTCCAGAGGAACTCCTGGTGGCGCATGACGTGGCTGACGTGGCTGAAGAAGTGTTTACGCCGTGTATCGTGCTCATGCACCCAGAAGGCTATCTGTGGGCAGTTCGTGTTCTGGATAAGTGCCAAAAGTTTTTGGCTAATATGAAAGCGAATCGCCGGTGGGAGAAAAAGAGAGGAACTATTAGCGCGGTACACGCAGGATTCCCGGAGGTAACGTGAAAAATAAAGAAAGAAAGTTAGACGTAAGTGCCATGATGGGCGGTGTTGTATTAGTAGACCATGAATTTTCTAGATTTATTGAATTCAGTAGCTTAAACAGTAGCATGATTAAAAAAGCGTGGGGAGTAGTTCCGGCGTACGGTCGACCGGGTTGGGTTGTAGGGCAACGCTGGTTACAGACAGGCGTCATAAAACGCGGTTACGGTGGTGACGACCCGAACACTTGGGAAGAGACTGAGCCACGTATACCGTGCTTATTAGTTTCTTACTGGCCTACTATGACCCCAGTAAAAGTCCCTATGAATTGCTTTAGGCTGGCTCCGTTTTCTACGCGGCCATACGCGCCCCACAGCTCATGGACGAGTAGG
>Ga0307377_10008287_pt1 | contig 10570 bp, 11 predicted proteins | sample TR3MG_FD_202535 | JGI IMG/M metagenome (GOLD analysis project Ga0307377, IMG submission 202535) | Soil microbial communities from Risofladan, Vaasa, Finland - TR-3 | ecosystem: Environmental > Terrestrial > Soil > Coastal area > Acid sulfate soil | place: Finland: Risofladan, Vaasa | collected... | reverse complement strand
AGAACAGCAGCATCTTTTGCCCACTCACCAAGAGCCGACCAATTAGGAACTATCTGAGGAACACTGCATGACATTCCTTCCATTGTCGTCAATCCCCAACCCTCTCCTTGAGTTGTAGAGAGTTGAACATCAAAACAAGAATAGGTTGCTGCTAAAGTTTTTTGATTGACACCTTTATTAACTGGTGGCTCAACAATAATAAGTCTATTCGACAATCCGTAGTAATACATCAATTGACTAACGTCATATCCAACATCACCAGTCGGAGCAACATGAAGAAATAAATAAGCGTCATCAACATCATAGTTCTTCACCCACTCACAAAAATAATCAATAGTAAGATCAAGTCTTTTCCTCGGCTGATTTCTATTCACATTTCCAACAATAAATGAATCCTTCAACCTCGAGGGGAGACCTAGCTTTTTACGTGAGTCTGGAATAAACCGATAGACATCAGTGTCAACTCCAAGAGGAATAACTTTTGTCTCTCCAGTATACCCTCCGCGTTGAGCCTCTAACTTTCCGAACTCAGTCCAGAAAATTGCGGTTGTTAGTCCATTAATTTCTCTCCCCTTACAATTTTTTCCATCAACCGGCATGATCGCAACGACTGGAACATTTCCTGCTCTTTGCAAATAAGCAGGAACATTCCAAGGATCATTCTGAACTACAATAAGATCTGGACTAATTTTCTCACAAAGTTCAACTAGTCTATTAAGTCCGAAAGCATCTCCTCCTGGCCAGCAAGGAAAAATATAATAAGGATACCCATGAGGATCACCTTGATAATTCAAACCTAGAACAGCAACATCCCAAGTTTCTTTAGTGACATCAAGAATCTTATGAGTACACCTTGCGAAGCCAGAATCAACTGCTGCATCTCCACACCAAATCATTCTCTTCATTCTCTTCATTCGCTCATTCCTTTCCAAAAACCTTTGATGATCTTTTCCCAATTGAATTTTTCTATAATTACCTTCCGCTCTTCTTCAGTAATAGGTTCAGGCTCACTAGAAAAAATTTCTATAAGCCTTTCTATGAGCTCATTACCAGAACACTCAGGAATAAAAACTGCATGACCGTCAAACCAACTTCGCATTTCTGGTCGATCAAAAACAATTGGCCTTGCGCCACAAGCGAGTCCCTCAATAACTGGAAGTTCAAAACCTTCTATGTAACGGAGACCAGAAACCCATCTTGATTGATTATATAAAGTTGCTAATTCTTTGTCGGAGATATTAAATTTATTACTCCAACTAGGTGGAAATGTTTTCATTCCTTGAGGTTTATTTGGACCAATATGTATCGTTGTTATACCAGCATCATTAGCTGCTATTGCAACTTCTTCAATTGCCTCTTGTCCTGGTAAGGAAACATAACCCGATGTTATAACCCCGTTTGTTCTTATAAAATTTTTTCTATCTAAAAAATCTTCATCAATCCCTAGAGGGGCATAATAAAAACTAGGTAAGTTAAATTTATAATAGCTCCAAGTAAAATATGATTTATTCCAAAGAAGATCAAACCAATATTGCTCAAGATCTTTTTGATTCTTTGTATTAGCACTCTTGAAACAATATTGAATAACAGCATACCTAGGAGCTTCAAGAAATCTTAAAACTCCAAAACCAATAGTATGCAAAATTTGAAGATCAGCTTTCTTTACATCTTCAACAATATCAATTCCAGCCGGCGCATATTTTTTTAAAGCATTAGCTACTCTATACATTGCGCGGCTAAGTGAAACAGGAAGAGGATCAACATATACTTTCATTCATATCCTCCTAATTGCAATTCCAGTACCTGGACCAGAATCAAAATATTTTGCTGTACTAAACCGTGAATTATTTTCTAAAAGTGTATGCCAAACTTCTCTAAGCCAATAAGCAGATATGTCATCAAAGACTAAAATTCCACCTAAGTTAAGCAAAGGAATTGTATGCTTAAGATCTTCGATAGCGCCTTCTTTTGTGTGATCTCCATCAACTAAGATTAAGTCGAATGCTCCTTCATTTAATTTAGGAAGAACCCTATGAGAGTCTCCTCTATAAAATGTTCTTTTACCAATATGCCCAACGCTTTTAAAATTGTCTTCAACTATATTCTGATTTTTATGTGGCCAAAGATCAACTCCTACATAACGACACTCTTTTGCATTAGAACAAACAATGCTGCCACTCCTACCCCAAGCAACACCAACCTCTAAATAAGACTTAGGCTGTAACCACTTCGAAGCAACATAAAGAATAGTAAGCAAATCAGAATAACCCCAATCATCACCGAATCTTTCTATGCCTTTTGTGTAATAATCTAAAACAAAAGTAGGAGTAGGCTGTAATGATTTGACTATAGTTAAAACTTTTTCAAGAACATTAATCTTACTTGCAGCTTTGAGTAAAGCCTCTGCTCCAACCATTACAGAGTTTCCCTTATCACCTTTATAAACTAAATTATTCACAACCATTTCACATTCTCATTAGTTATTCTGATGGTTGATAAAATCTTAAGACCAAGTCGATTAAATAAACTTTGTTGAATCTTAACTGGATTTAAAACCAAAGACTCATAAGTAACAAGAACAAAATCTGAATTCGTCAAAATCAATTGAGAAAAAATAGACTTCAATGCACTCTTGACTTTTGCATTAGCAACTTCAATTGAACTTGCATGTTTATTTTTTACTTGAGATTTTTCAGTCACTGTCCAATCTCTTACTATGACTACAACCATAACTTCATAGTCATGAAGTCTATCTAACATTGACTGAAGATTAATATCTTTACCGCTATGAGGTACACTCCTCCGCCAGACAATAGGAGAAAGATTGCCGAAAGAACATTTATCAAAGGGTTGGAAATGACTAGCATCACCATGGCATCCTCCAGCAATCATGATCTTCGTTAAGAGTCTTGTACCACTAGACTCAGGGCCAAGAATAACATACGCTCGTTTCTTCATTTAAAAATAAACCCTTTCGTGATGAGCTCCATTCTCATCTGCTGAATTGTCAAGCGCGATTGCTGGAGGTTGCTGTGGTGTGAATCTAACAGGTAAAGTAAAACGATCTTTAAGAGTAACTCCTGGTGTCCCAGCTAAAACAATATTGACCGTTGATATTTGTTCTTTACCCGAGGGATCTTTAACTAATTTGTTTTGACCTTTAACTCTCGCGCTATAACTGACTGCTGCTCCATAGGAAGAGGCACCCATTCCGTCAGACCCCGTCCATGGTTCAATAATCACAGTATCTGCAAACAAGTCAAGCAAGTCGTTAACAATTGAATCCATCAGACCATCATCCTAAAGTGACGATTGCTAATTAAAAGAACATCACAGCCTTTGACTCTCAATCCTTTTATATGAGCTCGGTATGCCGACTCTGGACTATCGCCCCAAGATATTGAAAGACCATCGACTGCTTTAGAAATTGCTCCTTTACCTCGAGCCAAAATAACTTCGCCGCATCTTGCCGCGGCTAACCATTTATTTGCCTCTTCAGCAACAACAGCAGCAATCTCTTCGTCCAACAAAAGAGCTTTCGTCATCGTGTAAGCTGGTCCAGTAGTTTCCTCACGATCACCAGTAAGAAAACGAACCCAGTCTTTATTAGTTGGTAACGACGGATTATAAGTCTTTGCCATCGGACTAGCTCATATGAACAACACCACTACGACCTTGAGCATCAGCACGAATCAAAGGAACAGAGATTTGAAAAGCTTTGAAATTAATTACAAAGCCACCTTCAATGTCCCATTGAACAGTCTGAAGAGGAACGCCTTCAATCATCGCAGTGACATCTCTTGTTGCTTGAACAAGAACAATGTTGTTGGCTGTAAGTTGATCAACAACAGAGATCTTACGGAGACCATCAACTTCACTGAGTCGCTGACGGATTGTCTTATCACTATTGGCTTTGAAATCTTCCTCAAGTTTCACTGAAGAATTCTGAGGAACGTACAACCAATAGGGACCGTACATCCGATCAGCTTGAGCAGTCTCAATCATGAGGAGAACATCTTCAAGAATATTCTCACCAGTCTTTGCAGCTGCAGCCCAGTTGCCATTAGTAACAAATGTTTCAGTGTTACGATTAGGATGATTAGTGTAGCCATAAATAGTAAGACCACCGAAAGTCTTACCGCCAAGAAACAACATCCGCTCGGATTCTTCTGCAACCAAACGGCCGGCCGTCCTTACTTGAGTTGTGTCCAAAGATTCTCCGCGCTCGCGCGAAGCCGTGAGAGTTCGAATGTTGATGAAGAAATCTTTGTGGGTAATCGGCAAAGGCAAACTGGAGAGAGTGAATTCTTGCCGATCATTTTCAGAACGAGTAGCACCATCCATGGAAACGATGGCTGCGTTCATATCACTGACCTTCTCATACTGGAAAACAGTCTTACCCATTGCATTAGCAACAGGAATAGTCAGACCAGCTGCCATAAGATCAGCAACACCACGGAGACGAATGGAAGCCTCTTCAACAAGCGCCTCGTCAAAAGCAATCCATTCATCTTTTCTAAGTGTGTCAAGTGTTCTCAAAGCCGCTGGAGAAATTTCTCCGCCGGATTGCAGAGCCTTAAGCAACCGCTCTCCAGCCCATTTTCCAGAAGCGCCTTTCCAAAAGGTTTGGCCAACCTCTAGATTCACATTAGCCTCAGTCATCTTTTTTCCTCCTTCAAAAAATTCTTGGTAGTTCACTTTAATAAACTTCCATTCTCAATCGAGCATCAGTAGCAGCAGTAACAGTCTCAAGAGCTCGACCAATAATGACACCATTAGTATAAGCCTGCATCATTCCATTTCCAGCAGACTCAACGAAGCCATCAGCAGTAACACTTTCTCCTGAAGCTAGCCAAGTATAAACTCTATCACCAGGAGCAAATGCACCAACCTTTACATAATCATTGATAGCATAAGCATCGCTGATCTCGTCACCCATCTCATCACGTTCCAAAGCAAACCGACGGGGACAATCTCCTTTAGCAACGGCATGCAAAGCGATTGTTGCAACGCCAGTAACAAGATGTCCGGGCGTGATCGCTTCACTTGCAGCACCATCCTCATCAATGTGAGGAGTGCCTTTCAACGTTATCACTGTTCTCGCCATTTCATTTTCCTCCTAAATAAAAATAAAAAACAAACTACGCCTGAAGCTTATCCGAAATTTTCGGAGGATCAGGCACTCCACCCTCTTCATTAAGTCGAGGGTTTCCTTGGCCGGAGTAATCTGCTACCGGCTTTATTTCAGTTATTTTAATGAGTTTCTCAAGAGCAGGAATTTCCATTACATTGAGTTCCTCATCAGTATAAACTCCAGCAGCTGCAGTTCGAATCTTATCAATAAGATCTGTTTTCTTCTTTGCTTCTGCAGTCCTTGCATTAGTCACCATCTCTTCAACTTCCGCGATGGGCAAACCAAAGAGTTCTTCCGGAACCTTCTCAACAATCTCCTGTTCGACAACAGGAGCAACTACAACCTCAGGTTCAAAACCTTCAAGCTCAGCAATCCTCTCCTCAGACAGACCACTGAGATAGTCAAAGTCAGTCGCTGCCCACGGAGTTTTCTTACAATCTATTAGTGCCTTAACTCTCTTCTCATCAATCATCTTTTTTCCTCCTTCTTCTAAACATGGACATTCTTCAGCGTTCATTGGTTCATACCTCGTGACAGGTTGAACCTCTTCACGCTCTTCTTTTAAAGTTATCGCTCCATCATCAGCCAGTGTATATCCCCGTCTAATAGTCATAACTTTTTCTTCAGGAGCAACGGCAAAAACAACAAGACTATCAGCAGGGAAAACATCATTGATCCCCAAGTAACCGGGCTCATCAGCGTATAGTGCAGCATCAATTTTTTTTCTTAAGTCACTATCGCTAACATCTTCCGCAGTCTCGAGGGTTTGCTTAAGTCCCAACCAAGCCATCCATCTTTCACGGAGGGACTTACTGTCCTTTACTTCCATATTTTTTTCCTCCTTTGCTGCGGCTCTTGGGGCTCCGCAACCCATCTCAATACTACATGCTCCCTTTGTTCCTTCAGGCAACAATGCCAAATGGTCAGGCACGATATTATGCCAGACCGCTTTATACGCTTTACCTTCATAGTTTCCGGATTCTTTTTCAGCAGTAACATAAGTACCGACTGAAACTTCTATTGTCTCTCTAGCCCTTGCTTTTTCAACAAGTCTCATTGCTTCTTTGCCAACACTCTCAGCTTGCTTGAGATCAATCCAAGCCTCCATTTTTAATTTCTTATCCTCAAGCTTTGTATTAAAGACTGTTCCTAAAGAATAAAGTTCAAGGATAGTAGGATCATTAGCTGAAACTCTTTGGCCATTAAGTTGCGGATGGTCATACATAACTGGCCGGCCATTCCATGCTTGAGGATTGATCGCTAAATCTTCTTCTCTAACAAGCTCAGGAGTTTCTGCATTGATAGCATGAATCACTCCTTCCATCAGTGCAACAACAGGAAGAACAACATGCTCGCGGTCTTGATAAGTTGCTACTCTAATATCACCAGTAACAATCGAACCTTTTAAGACTCTACTCGTTGTCTTCATTTTCTCTTTCTTCCTCTTCCTCTTCAGTAAGAACTTTGCCCTTACTAACTGGAAGTTTTTTTAATTGATCTTTTGGTATACCTGTTATTTTGCTCATCTCTTTAAGATTCTTGACAGGCTTACCATCTTCATTTAAAATGTCTAAAGTTTGCTTTGTCCAATCAGCATTAGCAAGATCATCATCAGGGTAATAAGTAGCCATCTTTATTTTCCAACTCCTAAAGCGTTCTTTACTGCTGACATTCCTTTAGTATGTTTATAACCAGATACTTTATATGAATGACCAAACATAGTTGAAGCTTTAAGTTGTCTTCCTAGAAGAACAAACTCGGACTCATTTAAACATCCATATCCCGTACGAGCCGTGCCAAGAACTTCTGAAATTGGAACTCTAACACTCATGACCATCTCGCCAGCAAAACTAAAAGCGGTTGATGGACTTGCAGAAAAAGAACTTGCTGGTTGTAGAATCATAGTATCAAAACCAAATACTACATCACCCATTGAAGAAGTAGTTTTAACATTCATACCTCTATAAAGAGTAAGATGAGTAATACCTGCTTCTCTGAATTGTTTTTGAGTATTATCATACATAGCACGAGCAAAAGCCCTTGCTATTTTTTCATGAAGTGGATTGGTAAAAGTATCTCCTATTGCAAAGTGTGCTGTCTTTGCCGCACTAAGACCAAACTCTTTAGCGATAGCGTGCTGCATCTTAATTGCAAGAGGATGATTATCTGCTGAAGTAGAAGCCCAAGTACTTACTAGCCTCTTTGATATTTCTCTTGAAATAAACTCAGATTCATTAATCCACACAAGTTCTTGAGTTACATAATTACGACCGTTAGCAGACTTTACGATCCAATTATAAAGCTGTTGGTCCTTACCGGTTTTATAATATTTAGCTTTCGGTCCTGCTATACTATTACGGAAATCAATTAATTCGTCTAAAGAAAATTTCTTTCTTAACTCAGCACCAAGTGCCTTCTCGATTTGAATCTTATTATAAATTGCAGCATCATTACTATTTAAGCCAAGAGCTTTGCCTTCACTCTTCAACCATTTGCCTGCTATGTTTGCTTCTTTGTTTGATAGTCCAAGCTCACTTACAGAAGTTATTTCTTTTGTGACTGGAATTGGTTGCGGTGCTGGTGCTGGCTTCGGCTTCGGCTTCGGCTTCGGCTTCGGCTTCGGCTTCGGAACCTTAACATTCTTCGGCGCCGGTGTTAACTTAGGAGTTGGTAAAGGAATCTCAGCAGGTGGTGGTGCAGGAGGAGTAACCTTAAGCTTAGGAGGTTTAGCCGGCTGAAGTTTAGTAATCTCTGGCTGCTTATCTTTTTCAGCGTCAGTCTTATCAGTCTTATCAGTTAGACCAACGGCACAACGACATTGAGGGTGAAGTGGCGGACCTATTACATTGCCAAGATCAGACTCAAAGAATTCAGTCAATCCTCTGATTTGTCCTTCCAACGGTTCACAAGATTCACAAAGTCTATCATCAGGCGTAACTATCCATTCTCTCTTTGCGCTACTCTCTAATAATCCATCTTCAACTGCTTGCAACCATAATTGTCTTTGACCTTCATTGGCTGCTGCTATTGTTTCTGTTCTAGCTATCATTAACGCTCGGTAGTTAAGAGAGCGAGTGGAATACTTATCAACAATAGAAAGAATCTTTTCCTTTGATAGCCCACCTTCAGGAATATTGATTATTGATTTCCCTACTTTAACAATGCCTTTTGTTTTAGCATTAGACAATTTTAAAAAAGCACCACCTACTGCACCAGTTTGATCTTTAGTCAAACCTATATGAGCTCGGATAAGTCGAGCGGCAGACCGAGGTGGAATACCTTTTTGAAAGGAGGTATACATGATCTCTCTTATTGCTTTTCTATTGTCTGAATCAATATCCTTAATTAATGTCGATGATTTATATCTTGCCCAAAGTAAAGCCTTAGGGTTACTCTTATCAAAATTTAATATGACCTTCGCTGTTCTATAATCTCCTTGATCCTTTGCTGTCATCGCTGTCCGCTGACCAGCATCAATCAAAGTCTTTAACAAAGCATCAGGTATAGTCTCCGACAATTCATCACTAAGAGTCTTCATAGACTCTTGAATCAAAGTCTCAATAAGCTCTTTATCATTTTCCCTAAGAGCAGTCTCATAATCTTTAAGCTGGAACTTACTCTTTGCTTTGAGAACTGCTTTCTCAAATGCTAATGTAAACTGCCGTCTGTTTTTATCGGCAGCTCGATGGACATCTGCCCATGGTTCTTTTGTTTTTTTCCTGCCGCAACCAACGGCTCCTCTTCGTTAGGTTCCTCAACTACCTCTTCCTCTTCTTCAATAGGTTCATCAACAATTTCCTCTAACATCGGCAGCTGAAGAATTCTATCTCTTATCTCAGCACCTGTGATAACAGTCTCACCAATCTTTTTATTTAAGCCGGCTAACTTATCTGCTACTCCTGCTTTTTCCTCATCATTAAGATTCTGGATTTGTGGCCAACGGACTTCATACTCAATAGGAGCAGGGAGTGCTCCATACTGAATGAGTCTATCAACGAATGGTCTTATAATTTGAGGCTCAGCATATTGCTCTCTTCTATCATCAATACGCTCATGCCAATTTGTTCTATCTTGTGTTGATGCTAACTCACCCATCTCAGAGCCAACAAGAATTCTCTTAGGAATTCCTGTACTTCCAGCAATCAATGTTATGATAGCATCAACTTGATTTGCAAAGTTAGCAACATCAGAACCAAGAGCAGTAAGCTCAACCCCTCTAGTCCGCATGAATCTTCGAATGCCATGAATATATTCATCAACCTCATCACTAAGGCTGGTCATATCAGTCTCTGACATTTCAACTTCAGGAGGAACGTCTAATTGATAACCTTGATGAGCTCTCAACCAAAAAGCTTCTGACCCTGAGCCAGCAACTTTTTCTAAATCATCTAAGTTGTTCCACACTCGCTCTAACCTTGGCTCCCCATAGATTTGCTCATCAAGAATCCCATCAGCAACATGAAGTACTCTGCTCCAATGAACTAACTTAGTTCCTTGACTTAAACCTGTTGCTAATCTCTTAAATTTATATTTTAAAGGTTGACCATATCTAGGGTCAGAAGTATCATCAACTAAAGTATCAATCGATGCATCATCCTCACTAAATGGTGAGAGATAAAGAACTCCATCAATATTTCCTATATTTGGTAGTTCAGCCTCTAGATCTCCAGGAGCACCAATCAACAATACAGAATAACGACCAAGACCAGCGAGTGTGTCAGTCCTTAAAAGTGTTGACCAGATATTTAATCGTTTAGATAATTCATTCCATGCAGCTTCAAAAGTTGTTTCAGTATCTGGATCTTCATCTTCAACTAACTCAATCTTTCCTCGCCATGTTGCTTTAGGCAATGCTTCTACAACTCTTCCAGCTATTCCATTCCTTTTATAACGATCTCGATAGTCTCGTGCTACTAAGTCTTTCTTATAGCCAAGCGCAGTAAAGAGATCTCTACTACCACTAAAAGTTATGCCGGCTGAAGAAGCTAAACCTGCTCTTGATGAAAGAACAGAACCAAGGGCTCTAATCTTTTCTATCGTCCCCATGTTGCTCCCTTCATTTTCTTTGGTGGAGATGGAGGATCAAGAAAAGCAAGCATGATAGCATCAGCCTCATCTGGACTTCTACCATTCTTTAATCTTTTCTTCATCTCATCCTTTGACTCCATGCCAATCTTACCGTTTGAAGTTCTCTTATATTTAAGATTTGTCAGTTGAGCAACTATCTCTTCACCCTCTGGTCCAGTAGGTAAGTCAACCAATCCTTTTTGGAACTTCTCTCTTAGCTCCCAATAACCTTCTGCTCTAAGATTAGTAAAGCGAGTGGGATCCTTAGGCATACTTCCAACATTGATTCCTATCATCGGTTTCTTTTGTTCCTTGCCTCTATCAACTACTCCTCTACCTATTCCTATCTCATCAATCTTAGCGATAGTC